>Ga0308169_10000232_pt1 | contig 102454 bp, 89 predicted proteins | sample PhyBR1_2_FD_202139 | JGI IMG/M metagenome (GOLD analysis project Ga0308169, IMG submission 202139) | Phyllosphere microbial communities from UC Gill Tract Community Farm, Albany, California, United States - DLSLSB.R1 | ecosystem: Host-associated > Plants > Phyllosphere > Unclassified | place...
AGTCAACAAACGATCCTTGGCACGAGCGCGAAGCTCGTTGACGGTATCTTCGTCAAAGCCGTCGATGTTGAGCATTTCTTCCAACGGTACGTAGGCAATCTCTTCCAGGCTGGTGAAGCCTTCGTCTACCAGTACCTGAGCGAGATCCTCATCGACTTCCAGCTCGTCGATAAAGTTGCGCAGGATGTCACCGGTTTCCGCCTGCTGCTTGGCCTGGATGTCCGATTCGGTCATCACGTTCAGTGTCCAGCCAGTCAACTGACTCGCCAGGCGAACATTCTGGCCACCGCGGCCAATCGCCTGAGCGAGGTTGTCTGCGCCTACAGCGATGTCCATGGCGTGGGCGTCTTCATCAACGATGATCGCTGCCACTTCGGCAGGCGACATGGCGTTGATGACGAACTGCGCCGGGTTATCGTCCCAAAGCACGATATCCACACGCTCGCCGCCCAACTCGCCGGAAACAGCCTGCACACGCGAACCGCGCATGCCGATGCATGCGCCCTGCGGGTCAATGCGTTTGTCCTTTGAGCGAACTGCGATCTTTGCACGCGAACCTGGATCACGAGAGGCAGCCATCACCTCGATGAGTCCTTCGGCGATTTCCGGAACTTCAATCCGGAACAGCTCGATCAGCATCTCGGGCGCTGTACGCGACAGGATCAGCTGAGGGCCGCGGTTTTCGGTGCGGATCTCTTTAAGCAATGCCCGCACACGGACACCGACGCGGAAAGTCTCCCGCGAAATGATGTCTTCACGTGCCAGCAGGGCTTCGGCGTTGTTGCCAAGGTCGACGATGACGTTGTCACGCGTGACTTTCTTGACAGTGCCGGAAATGATTTCGCCCAGACGCTCACGGTAGGCGTCCACGACTTGAGCGCGCTCAGCTTCGCGGACTTTCTGCACAATGACTTGCTTGGCAGTTTGCGCGGCGATGCGGCCGAACTCGATAGAGTCGATCTTTTCTTCTACAACGTCGCCAACGTTGGCGCCAGGATGTGTCTGCGCAACTTTGCTTGGCCACGTTTCGATAGCCGGGTCGTCGAGATCGTCTTCTTCGACGACGGTCCAGCGACGGAAAGTCTCATAGGCACCCGTGTGGCGATTAATCTCCACACGCAGGTCCACTTCGTCCTCAAAGCGCTTTTTAGTGGCAGTAGCCAGCGCTATTTCCAGCGCTTCAAAAATCACGTCGGCCGGTACGCCTTTTTCATTGGATACCGATTCAACAACCAGCAGTACTTCTTTGCTCATCGTACGCCTCGCCTTTCGCAAGCCATTGGATCCGCGGGATCCGCAGTATCTGGCACGTCTCAGTCAAACTTGGGAATGATGTTGGCTTTGTCGATCAGATCGATCGGCAGCAGGTACTCGTGTTCATCCACCTGGACCACGACGTCCTGCTCCTCCACCCCGCGGAGAAAGCCTTGAAAGTTGCGCCGACCCTCAAAGGGAGACCGCAGCTTTATCTTCACTTGTTCCCCGGCAAACGAAGCAAACTGCTCGATGGTGAACAGTGGGCGTTCCATGCCTGGAGATGAAACTTCGAGCGTGTATTCGGAGCTGATTGGATCTTCGACATCCAGAATACCGCTGATCTGACGGCTGACGATCGCGCAATCGTCCACCAAAACGCCGCCTTCTTTATCGATATAGACGCGCAACATCGAGTGCCGACCTTGAGACGAAAACTCGATACCCCAGCATTCATAGCCTAGGGCCACGACCACCGGGGCCAGCAAGGCCTGCAACTGTTCTAGCTTGCTCGACACCTGAACCCCCTCGTGCATGCTGCAAATAAAAAATGGGCAGAAGCCCAATCATGAAAAACGCCTGCGAAACGCGGCGCCATAAAGTGTCCAGCTAACAAAAAGCCCCTGAAAAGGGGCTCCGCTAAAACTGGTTGCGGGGGCTGGATTTGAACCAACGACCTTCGGGTTATGAGCCCGACGAGCTACCAGACTGCTCCACCCCGCGACAAAGCTGGGGCGGAAGTATACGACCGATCCAATTTTGGGTCAATCCGACACATCCACCTACAAGAAAGCCCGCTACTGCGGGCTTTCTTGTTAATTGGTACCGAGAAGGGGACTCGAACCCCTACACCCTATGGGCACAACCACCTCAAGGTTGCGTGTCTACCAATTCCACCACCTCGGCATTACAACTCTTTTGCAGCCCCAACAACGACTGCGAAACCGGTATTACTTTTGCTCTGGAGTGGCAGGAACATCAGCAGGAACTGCCGCTGGTTTCTGTTGCCCTTCCAGAACCGGAACATCATCTGCTGCCGGCTTTTGCTTCACTTCCAATACTGCTGGGTTTGGCAAACCTACTTGAGTCAGCTGGTGAGCTTTCTCTTTAGCAAAGTAACCTAACCCCAAGCTGGTCATGAAGAAACAGGCGGCAAGTATAGCAGTAAGTTTACTAAGAAAGGTAGAGGAACCTTGGCCACCGAATACAGTATTTGATGCACCTGCTCCGAATGACGCGCCAGCGTCGGCACCTTTACCCTGCTGCAACAGAACCAGAGCAACTACGCCCAGGGCACCCAGCAGATGAAGAACGACTACGACTGTTTCCAGCATTTTTTCAGTTTCCCGCGGCGCGAATGATCGCACCGAACTCATCTGCATTCAGGGAGGCACCACCAATCAGCCCCCCATCGATATCCGGCATGCCGAACAGTTCGACCGCATTGGCCGCCTTCACGCTGCCGCCATATAGAAGACGCACACCTTGTGCGACTTCAGAATTCTCTTTCATCAACTGCGCACGAATCGCTGCATGGACTTCCTGAGCCTGCTGCGGCGAAGCAGTCAGCCCGGTGCCAATAGCCCAAACCGGCTCGTATGCGATAACCGCATTGGCAAAAGCGCCGATGCCAAGCTCTTCGATGATGCTGTCCAGCTGCTGCCCGACAACCTCAAGCGTTTTACCGGCTTCGCGCTGTTCGAGTGTCTCACCGATACACAGTATTGGCGTAAGACCCGCCGCCTGAGCGGCTTCGAACTTGCGATTGAGGATTTCATTAGTTTCGCCCATTATCTGGCGACGCTCAGAATGTCCAACAAGCACATATTTGCAGGATGCATCTGCCAACTGAGTGGAAGAAATCTCCCCGGTCAACGCGCCCTGCCCTGCCTCATGCGCGCAGTTTTGCGCACCCACATCAATCGACTGCCCTTCCAGGCAATCAACCACAAAGTTGATGTGAAGACTTGGCGGAAACACCGCCACATCAACCCCACCCGGAAGGGCGAGATTTGCAAGACCCTCGATCAGCTCAGCGACGCTGGCGCGGGTACCGTGCATCTTCCAGTTACCAGCTACCATAGGGCGACGCATGCTGTACCTCGTCGGTCAAAGTGGGCGCAGATGTTACCCAACACTTTCAACACTGGCAAGCCGAAATCAGGCGCAAACTTCAGCAACCAGTTTTGCCAGTTCATCGGCGTAGCCGGCGACCAGACTTTCGTCTTCGCCTTCAACCATGACGCGCACCAGCGGCTCTGTGCCTGACTTGCGCAACAACACCCGCCCACGCCCGGCCATGGCGGCCGTTACGCGTTCGCATGCCTCGATCACGGCGGGATGCTTGACCGGGTCCACGCCCCCACCGTCGAAGCGCACATTGACCAGAATCTGCGGGCATTTTTTCAGACCCTCCCGGGATTGGGCCAGGCTTTGCCCTGTACGCTTCATGGCGAGCAAAACCTGCAATGCCGCGATGATTGCGTCCCCGGTTGTTGTGTGCTGGAAGCAAACGACATGCCCCGAATTCTCGCCGCCAACCTGCCAGTTGCGCTCAAGCAGCTCGGCGATGACATACCTGTCGCCCACGTTGGCTCGTACGAAAGGGATACTCAGATCGGCGAGAGCCAGTTCCAGCCCAAGGTTGCTCATCAGAGTACCAACCACGCCGCCCTGCAGCTGGCCGCGCTCGTGCAAGTCGCGTGCGATGATGTAAAGAAGCTCATCGCCATCGACGATCGCACCGGTATGGTCGACCATCAGTACACGGTCACCGTCGCCGTCGAAACCGATGCCCAGATCGGCACCATGCTCCACCACAGCTGCCTGCAAAGCTCCCATGTGGGTCGAGCCGCAGTTGTCGTTGATGTTCAGCCCATTCGGTGCAGCGGAAAGGACGGTCACCTGCGCTCCGAGCTCGCGGAACACGTTCGGCGCCACTTTGTAGGTCGCGCCGTGGGCACAATCGACCACCAGTTTGAGCCCTGCGAAATCAGTACTGGTTGGGACACTGCTTTTGCAAAATTCAATATAACGGCCGGCAGCGTCGTTGATACGCGATACCTTGCCAAGTTTTTCGGACTCCTCAACTGTCATTGGAGAATCCAGAAGCTCTTCGATCATCAACTCGATTTCATCCGGCAGTTTGGTGCCCTGCCCAGAGAAAAATTTGATGCCGTTGTCGTAATGCGGATTGTGTGAAGCGCTGATCACAATGCCAGCCTCGGCATGGAACGTCCGCGTCAGGTAGGCGATTGCCGGTGTTGGCATCGGGCCAAGCAACATGACATCGGCGCCCGCCGCGGATAGCCCGGCCTCCAGCGCCGATTCGAACATATAGCCAGAAATCCGGGTGTCTTTTCCTACCAGAATTCGGCAGGCGCCCATTTTGCGAAACGCCATTCCCGCAGCCCAGCCAAGCTTGAGCATGAAATCAGGGGTAATAGGGAATTGACCAACGCGACCTCGGATACCGTCGGTTCCGAAGTATTTTTTTGTGTTCATGGGTGCTCCAGATTTCTTATTTTGCTGATTCAACAGCAGCAATCATACGCACAACATCTACCGTCTCCGGGACGTCATGCACACGCAGAATTTTCGCGCCTTTGACCATAGCGAGTGCCGCCAGCGCCAATGCACCGTGCAATCGCTGATCGACGGGCTTGTCGAGAACCTTGCCGATCATACTCTTGCGCGAGACGCCAACCAGTAACGGCCTCCCCAACGTATGCAACGACTCCAGGTGCTTGAAGAGGCTCAGGTTATGCTCAAGGTTCTTGGCAAAGCCAAATCCCGGATCGAGGATGATTTTTTCAACAGGAATGCCTGCTGCAATGCACGCCTCCATGCGCCCACGCAAGAACCCGCTCACCTCACCCACCAAGTCACTGTAACAGGGATCGTTTTGCATATCGGTAGGCTCGCCACGCATATGCATGAGGCAAACCGGCAAGCCCGTTGCAACAGCAGCGTCCAGCGCACCGTCCCGGCGTAACGAACGCACATCGTTGATGAGCCCGGCACCCAGCCGGGCAGTCTCGCGAATGACGGCCGGCGTGGAAGTGTCGACGGAAATAATGACATCCAGCTCGGCGTTGATCGCTTCCACGATGGGCGCAACCCGCTCCAGCTCTTCGACTGAAGACACTGAGCGCGCCCCTGGACGCGTGGACTCGCCACCGACATCGATCAGCGTGGCACCTGCCAGCATCATAGATTCTGCATGACGCAAGGCAAGGTCGCGCTGTGCAAAGCGGCCGCCATCCGAGAAGGAGTCTGGAGTGATATTGAGAATGCCCATCACGTGCGTGCGGGACAAATCAAGAACCCGGTTGCCGCAAGGCAACCGGGTTGGGTGTAGCGCAGAAATCATGTCAGGCCTTAGTGTTCAGCGGCAGGGCCACCAATGGGCGATTCCGGACGCGGACCCACTGGCGCAATGGGTGTCCCTGAATCTCCGGAACCACCTTCCCAGTCGCGAGGTTCACGAGGCGTACGCCCTGCCATGATGTCGTCGATCTGCTCGGCGTCGATTGTCTCGTACTTCATCAACGCGTCAGCCATGGCGTCCAGCTTCTCACGGTTGTCAGTGAGTATCTGCCGGGCGGTGCCGTAGCACTGATCAATGATGCTGCGAACTTCGGAGTCGATCAAACGCGCGGTGTCACCTGAAAGGCTGGCATTCTGCCCGCCACCGCCACGACCCAGGTAGCCGCCCTCTTCTTCATCAGAGTACATCAACGGACCGAGTTTTTCGGACAACCCCCACTTGGTAACCATATTCCGGGCGATCTGACTGGCACGCATGATGTCGTTGGAAGCACCCGTGGTGACGCCATCAAAGCCCAGAGTCATTTCTTCCGCGATGCGCCCGCCATACAGCGAGCAGATCTGGCTGATCAGTGCACGTTTCGACAAGCTGTAGCGGTCTTCTTCCGGCAGGAACATCGTCACGCCGAGAGCACGGCCACGTGGAATGATCGAAACCTTGTAGACCGGATCATGCTCAGGGACCACACGCCCCACGATAGCGTGACCTGCCTCGTGATAGGCCGTGTTGCGTTTCTCTTTGTCCGACATCACCATCGATTTGCGCTCGGCGCCCATCATGATTTTGTCTTTGGCGAGCTCGAACTCTTTCATCTCGACAATACGCTTACCCGTCCGAGCCGCGAACAGCGACGCCTCGTTCACCAGGTTAGCCAGGTCAGCACCCGAGAAGCCAGGCGTCCCGCGCGCGATCACGCCCGGCTGGACATCATCGCCCATTGGCACTTTGCGCATGTGTACTTTAAGGATTTGTTCACGACCGCGAATGTCGGGCAAGCCCACAACAACCTGGCGGTCGAAGCGACCAGGCCGCAGCAGAGCAGGGTCAAGAACGTCTGGGCGGTTGGTCGCGGCGATGACGATAATGCCGTCATTCATCTCGAAGCCGTCCATCTCTACCAGCAACTGGTTAAGAGTCTGCTCACGCTCGTCATGACCGCCGCCCATGCCGGCACCGCGATGGCGACCTACTGCGTCGATCTCGTCGATGAAGATAATGCAGGGCGCGTGCTTCTTGGCTTGTTCAAACATGTCACGGACTCGGCTTGCACCGACACCCACGAACATCTCGACGAAATCGGACCCGGAGATCGTGAAGAACGGCACCTTGGCCTCACCGGCGATGGCTTTGGCCAGCAGCGTTTTACCGGTACCAGGCGGGCCGACCATGAGCACGCCGCGCGGGATGCGACCACCCAGTCGCTGGAACTTGCCCGGGTCGCGCAGAAACTCAACCAGCTCGCCCACTTCTTCCTTGGCTTCGTCGCAACCGGCGACGTCGGCCAGCGTAGTCTTGACCTGATCTTCGGATAAAAGCCGCGCCTTGCTCTTGCCGAAGCTCATCGGGCCGCCTTTGCCGCCCGCTCCGCCTTGCATTTGGCGCATGAAGAACATGAACACGGCAATAATCACGAGGATCGGGAAGCTGGCGACCAGAAGCTGAGTCCAGATGCTCTGCTGTTCTGGCTGCTTGCCTTCGATCACCACGTTGTTATCAACCAGATCACCAATCAGGCCGTTATCCTGGATGGCAGGTCGGATGGTCTTGAAGGAGTCGCCATCGCTGCGCTTGCCAGTGATGACATAGCCGTCAACGGCAACCTTCTCTACCTTGCCGTCCTTCACCTGCTGGATGAATTCGGAATAGTTGAGGGTCTGTGGCTCGTTAGGACTGGAGAAGTTGTTCATCACGGTCACAAGGACTGCTGCGATGATCAACCACAGGATCAAATTCTTTGCCATATCGTTCAATTAGCTACCCTCTGAAGCAAGCTCCACGCTGGAGCGTGCCTCGCATGATATTCACCGGCCTAACTTACTACAGATCCTACAGGCGTGGCAGGCGGCGTCTGTAACCCTTTGTGAAACTTTGACTACACGATGTTGGTTACGCTCCCTTGATAAAGCCATTTGAAAAAAGCTATTGCTTATTCAAAGGCGCTCATCGCTTGCCGATCCTTCAATGCCACGAAAACCGCGACCCAACAGATACTGCTCTCTCGAACGGTCCCGCGATGACAACGGCTTGCGCATCTGCACCTTGTCAAACAGCTTGCGGATGTCTTTGTGGTATACGTCAAAGCCCTCACCCTGAAAGACCTTGATGAGGAAATCACCACCTGGACGTAAGACGCGACCTGCCAGATCCAGCGCCAGCTCACAGAGGAACATGGCGCGCGGCATATCAACAGCGCTCAATCCACTCATATTGGGGGCCATGTCGGAAATCACAAGGTCCACTTGCGTATTACCGACCGCTTCAAGAATCTGGGCGAGCACGGCATCCTCGGTGAAATCACCCTGAATGAAGGTCACATCGGGGATGCTGTCCATCTCAAGGATGTCTGAAGCGATCAGTCGGCCCTGCCCACCAATCAGACGACTGGTCACTTGGGACCACCCACCCGGCGCAGCGCCGAGGTCGATGACGGTCATGCCTGGGCGAATGATCTTGTCCTTCTCCTGGATCTCAAGCAGCTTGTAGCTGGCACGGGAACGGTAGCCGTCCTTCTGCGCCATTTTGACGTACTTGTCGTCGAAGTGTTCTTTAAGCCAGTTATGGCTGGTTTTGGAACGTGCCACGGAGCACCTCAAAAAATTAGGACGACTCGCGATTAACCGGGCGATCCCGGACTCGCTCGGGTAAACTGGCCGCCGCTTTTTACAGATCAGACGCAGAGGTCAGATTATGCCGCTCACTCAAGAGCAGAAGAAACAATACAAATCCATTGGCCACCATCTGAAACCGGTGTTGATCGTGGCGGACAATGGTCTGACTGAAGGTGTGCTGGCCGAACTGGAGCGCGCGCTGGGTGATCACGAGCTAATCAAGATCAAGCTCAACATCCTTGATCGCGAAAGCCGCCTCGGCGCCATTGCCGAGTTGTGCAAGGCCGGTAAGGCCGATCTGGTACAGGTCATCGGCAAAATGGCGCTGATCTACCGCAAGAATCCGAAGGTCAACAAGCAGCTTTCGAACGTACACCGCTTCAATTGACCCTATCGGGTCCGGCCACGCTACTGGGTAACGCGCCTTTGGGTACCGACCTGTTCGACCCGGCTCTCATCGACATGGATGAGTCGTAACCCATACCAACAGCGTGTCGCCGGGGAGGCTCAATCAACGAGCCTCCCTGGCGGGCTGATTCAGCACCCACACCAGGCGGGTGCTGCTTGTCACACGTGGCGCACTTCCACGATCTCGTACTCGATGACGCCGCTTGGCGTTTTGACAGCCACCACGTCGCCTTCTTCTTTGCCAATCAACGCTCGGGCCAACGGCGAACCGACCGATATCTTCCCCAGTTTGAAGTCAGCTTCGTCCTCACCCACGATGTGATAGGTGACGCGGTCATCTGTCTCCACGTTGGCGATTTCGACGGTCGTGCCAAAAATCACTTTGCCCGTGTGAGGGATCGTGGTGACGTCGATAATCACCTGGTTCTGAATTCGCCCCTCGATATCACGAATACGCGCCTCGACCATGCCCTGCTGTTCGCGGGCTGCATGGTATTCGGCGTTTTCCTTGAGATCGCCCAGCTCGCGTGCAGTCCCGATGTCCTGGCTAAGCTTGGGACGCACGACTTTGGTCAGGTGTGCGTGTTCTTCTTCCAGGGCGCGAGCGCCCTGAACTGTCATTGGATACTTGATCATGCTTTGAGCCCTGCGTGTAGATCCTGCAAGCGACGTACGGTCTTTTCCGGACCGAATTTCAGCGCTTCACAGATAGCCTCGCCCGCAGCAATGGTGGTGGTGCAGTAAATCTTGTGCTGCAAGGCGTTACGGCGGATGGAATAAGAATCCGCGATCGATTGGCGACCTTCGGTGGTGTTGATGATCAAAGTGACTTCGTCATTCTTGATCATGTCGACCACATGCGGACGCCCTTCGGTCACCTTGTTGACGCGACGGACCTTCAGGCCCGCTTCTTCAATCAAACGTGCAGTTCCAGCCGTTGCAACGATTTCGAAGCCGAGCTCGATCAGACTGCGCGCGACACCGGCCACGAGCGGCTTGTCGTCATCACGCACGCTGATGAAGGCAGTGCCGCCTGTAGGCAACACTTCGCTGGCGCCCATCTGGGCCTTGGCGAACGCTTCGCCGAAGGTGTCACCCACACCCATCACTTCGCCGGTCGACTTCATTTCCGGGCCAAGGATCGGGTCAACGCCCGGGAACTTGGCGAACGGGAATACCGCCTCTTTAACGCTGTAGAAATTCGGAATGATTTCTTTGGTGAAGCCCAGCTCTTTCAGAGTTTTGCCTGCCATGACGCGGGCGGCAATCATCGCCAGCGAGACACCGATGCACTTCGACACGAACGGCACCGTACGCGATGCGCGCGGGTTGACCTCGATGACGTAGATGTCCTCGCCCTGCAAGGCCAACTGGACGTTCATCAAACCGACAACGCCGAGCTCCAGGGCCATCTTCTTGACCTGGTCACGCATCTCGTCCTGGATATGAGCCGGCAGCGAATACGGCGGCAGCGAGCATGCCGAGTCACCCGAGTGAACGCCTGCCTGTTCGATGTGCTGCATGATTGCGCCAATGACCACATCGGTGCCATCGCAGACGGCATCAACGTCCATTTCGATTGCGCAGTTCAGGAAGTGGTCCAGCAGCACCGGGCTGTCGTTGGACACTTGAACCGCTTCACGCAGATAACGCTTGAGCTCGTCTTCTTCGTAGACGATTTCCATCGCACGACCGCCCAGTACGTAAGACGGCCGGACCACCAGCGGGTAGCCGATCTTCGCCGCTGCACGAATGGCCTCGTCTTCGCTGCGCACGGTAGCGTTAGGCGGTTGACGCAGATTCAACCGCTCGACCATCTGCTGGAAGCGCTCACGGTCTTCTGCACGGTCAATGGCGTCCGGGCTGGTGCCGATGATTGGCACGCCTGCGGCTTCCAGAGCGCGGGCCAGTTTCAATGGGGTCTGGCCGCCGTACTGGACGATCACGCCTTTCGGCTTCTCGACGCGCACGATTTCAAGCACATCTTCCAGTGTCACTGGCTCGAAGTAGAGACGGTCAGAGGTGTCGTAGTCGGTCGAAACGGTTTCCGGGTTGCAGTTGACCATGATGGTCTCGTACCCGTCTTCACGCAGCGCCAGCGCAGCGTGAACGCAGCAGTAGTCGAACTCGATGCCTTGGCCAATACGGTTCGGACCGCCGCCCAAAATCATGATTTTGTCGCGGGTCGACGGGTTGGCTTCGCACTCTTCCTCGTACGTGGAGTACATGTACGCGGTATCGGTGGAGAACTCGGCGGCGCAAGTGTCGACACGCTTGTAAACCGGCAGCACGTCCAGCTTGTGGCGGTGAGTGCGCAGGTTTTTCTCGGTCACACCCAGCAGCTTGGCCAGGCGTGCATCGGAGAAGCCTTTGCGCTTGAGGCGATACATGAGATCGCGATCAATGGCCGACAGCCCTAGAGTTTTGACCTTTTCCTCATCCTTGATCAGATCTTCGATCTGCACCAGGAACCAGGGATCGATCATGTTCATGCCGAAAATCTGCTCGACCGTCATGCCGGCGCGGAACGCATCGGCGACGTACCAAATGCGCTCGGCACCCGGAACGGTCAGCTCGCGCTTGAGAATGCTCATGCTTTCCGGATTGCTCAGGTCCAGCTTCGGATCGAGGCCGCTGACACCCACTTCCAGGCCGCGCAAGGCTTTCTGCAGGGACTCCTGGAACGTGCGGCCGATCGCCATGACTTCGCCGACCGACTTCATCTGAGTGGTCAGGCGAGCGTCGGCCTTGGCGAATTTTTCGAAGGCGAAGCGCGGCAGCTTGGTGACAACGTAATCGATGGATGGCTCGAACGAAGCCGGGGTCTTGCCGCCGGTAATGTCGTTTTGCAACTCATCAAGCGTGTACCCGACAGCGAGCTTGGCTGCGACTTTGGCAATCGGGAAACCCGTTGCTTTGGAGGCCAGCGCCGACGAACGCGAAACCCTCGGGTTCATCTCGATGACAACCATACGCCCGGTGTCCGGGCAGATACCGAACTGAACGTTCGAGCCGCCGGTTTCAACCCCGATCTCACGCAGGACCGCCAGGGAGGCGTTGCGCAGGATCTGATATTCCTTGTCGGTCAGGGTCTGGGCCGGCGCGACAGTGATGGAGTCGCCGGTGTGAACGCCCATCGGGTCGAAGTTTTCGATGGAACAGACGATGATGCAGTTGTCCTTTTTGTCGCGGACAACTTCCATTTCGTATTCTTTCCAGCCGATCAGCGATTCGTCGATCAGCAGCTCTTTGGTCGGTGAAAGATCCAGACCGCGCGCGCAGATTTCCTCAAACTCTTCACGGTTATAGGCGATACCGCCACCGGTGCCGCCCATGGTGAACGACGGACGGATGATGCATGGAAAGCCCAGCTTTTCGAGGACCGCATTGGCCTCTTCCATGCTGTGCGCAATACCGGAGCGAGGGCACGCCAGGCCGATGGACTTCATCGCCTTGTCGAAACGGGAGCGGTCCTCGGCCTTGTCGATGGTGTCGGCATTGGCGCCGATCATCTCAACGCCGAATTTCTCCAGGATGCCTTCGCGCTCAAGGTCCAGTGCGCAGTTCAGCGCAGTCTGACCGCCCATGGTAGGCAGCAGCGCATCCGGGCGTTCCTTCTCGATGATCTTGGCAACGGTCGCCCATTTGATCGGCTCGATGTACGTCGCGTCCGCCATGGCCGGGTCGGTCATGATGGTGGCCGGATTGGAGTTGACCAGAATGACGCGGTAACCCTCTTCGCGCAGTGCCTTGCAGGCCTGGGCGCCGGAGTAGTCGAATTCACAAGCCTGGCCGATTACGATCGGGCCAGCGCCAAGAATCAGGATGCTTTTAATGTCTGTACGTTTTGGCATGGGTTGTCACTCGAATCCTGTGTCAGTCGGCAAGCCGTCTTGAACATCTCAGGTGCCGGGCGGGGTGTCGGATCTGGTCCGGTCCGCCGCGGTCACCTGCTCGCTACAGTCGCAAGGCAGCGTTAGCGGCGCTTGTCCATGGCTGTGATAAAGCGATCAAACAGCGGGGCGACGTCAGTCGGGCCCGGGCTCGCCTCGGGGTGGCCCTGGAAGCTGAAGGCGTCCTTGTCGGTACGCTCGATGCCTTGCAGGCTGCCGTCAAACAGCGACTTGTGAATGGCGCGCAGGTTGCTCGGCAACGTCGCTTCGTCCACTGCAAAACCGTGGTTCTGGCTGGTAATCATGACGACGCCCGAGTCCAGGTCTTGAACAGGGTGGTTAGCGCCATGGTGGCCCAGATCCATCTTGATGGTCTGTGCGCCGGACGCGAGTGCCAGCAGCTGGTGACCCAGGCAAATACCGAACACCGGGGTATCGGTCTCCAGCACATCCTTGATCGCCTGAATGGCATAGTCGCAAGGCTCCGGATCACCAGGGCCGTTGGAGAGGAAGATGCCATCGGGCTTGAGCGCAAGCACTTCACTGGCCGGGGTTTGCGCAGGGACGACTGTCACTCGGCAACCGCGCTCGACGAGCATGCGCAGGATGTTCAGCTTGACGCCGTAGTCCCAGGCGACGACATGGTATTTCAAGTCTGCTGCGGCAATTTCAGGGCAGCTGTCGGACTGCAGGTTCCAGACCGTGTTGCGCCACTCGTAGGTCTTCTTGGTGCTCACCTCTTTTGCGAGGTCCATGCCCTTCAGGCCTGGAAAACCTCGCGCCGCCGCGATGGCGGCTTCTTCGGAGATGTTGTCGCCTGCCATTATGCAACCGTTCTGAGCGCCCTTCTCGCGAAGAATGCGGGTCAGGCGGCGGGTGTCGATGCCGGCGATCGCAACGGTGTTGTTGGCTTTCAGATAATCAGCCAGAGGCATCTTGTTACGCCAGTTGCTCGCCACCAATGGCAGGTCGCGGATCACCAGGCCCGCCGACCAGACACGGTCGGACTCGGCATCCTCCGGCGTCGTGCCGGTATTGCCGATGTGCGGGTAGGTCAGGGTGACGATTTGCTGGGCATAGGAAGGATCGGTAAGAATTTCCTGATAGCCGGTCATTGCGGTGTTGAACACCACTTCGCCAACGGTTTGACCGTCGGCACCAATGGCTTCGCCGCGAAAAATGCTGCCATCAGCAAGGGCGAGTATGGCTGGCTTAGTCAAGAAGACCTCCCGTAATAAAGCCTGAAAGGGCGATCGCAGGTTGTAAAAAAGCGGAATGACGTATAGACACGTCACCCCGCTTTTTTCATAGAATTATCTGCGCGCTTTTAGTGGACACACTAAAGCTGTAGCTTACAGAAAGAGGCTTTTTTTATCTACCGCTAAAATGCCCGGAGGGCGGAGACTGCGACGGTCCGTCGCGTAGCGGTGTTCAACTGCGGGCAGGATACAGGTAAACCCTCTCACCTGCCCGCATTGCTGGCGGATACTTTCAAACCGCAGAAGGGCTCAACGCAGATCAAGCACATCCTGCATGTCATACAGCCCCGGTGCCTTGCCATCAAGCCACAAAGCGGCACGTACCGCGCCCTTGGCAAAGGTCATCCGGCTTGACGCCTTGTGGGTGATTTCCACGCGCTCGCCATCAGCGGCGAACAAGACGGTGTGATCACCCACCACATCGCCAGCGCGCACGGTAGCGAAGCCGATGGTCTTGCGGTCGCGCGCCCCGGTCTGGCCCTCGCGACCATAGACGGCCACTTCGTTCAAATCCCGGCCCAGCGCCTGGGCAACCACTTCACCCATGCGAATCGCAGTGCCCGAAGGCGCATCGACTTTGTGCCGGTGATGGGCTTCCATGATTTCAATATCGACGTCATCACCCAGCACGCGAGCCGCCGTGTCGAGCAGCTTCAGGCACAGGTTCACACCGACGCTGAAGTTTGCCGCGAACACAATCGGGATGTCCTTTCCTGCCTCGGCAAGACGCTGCTTCTCTTCGACACTGAAACCGGTGGTGCCGATGATCATTGCCTTGCCCGCCTTGCGGCAGAACGCGAGATTTTTCAGCGTCACGGAGGGGTGAGTGAAGTCGATAAGCACATCGAACTCATCGGCGACTTTCGCCAGATCACCCGACAGTGGCACGCCGATACGGCCCAGCGCAGCCAACTCGCCCGCATCGGCACCAACCAGCGAACTGCCAGGACGGTCCACTGCAGCGGTCAGACCGGCTCCCGCCGTCGCCTGCACCGCCTCGATCAATGTCTTGCCCATGCGCCCGGCGGCGCCCATCACAGCAATACGTCGCATGCCTTGCTCCTTAGAGGTCGCCGAAGAAACGCTTCACACCTTCAAACCAACCGCTGGCTTTCGGCGAATGAGAGCTATCGCCTTCAAGCGATGCACGGAACTCTTCGAGCAATTCACGCTGACGTCGGCCAAGGTTCACTGGTGTTTCCACCGCGACGCGGCACATCAGGTCGCCAGCGCCACCGCCACGAACAGGGGCAACACCCTTGCCGCGCAAACGGAACTGCTTCCCGGTTTGCGTGCCTTCCGGGATCTTCAACTTGACGCGACCATCCAGCGTGGGCACTTCCAGTTCACCGCCCAATGCAGCGTCGGTGAAACTGATCGGGACTTCGCAATACAGGTGCTTGCCGTCACGCTGGAAGATTGCGTGCTCACGCACATTGATCACGACATACAGGTCACCCGTCGGCCCGCCCTGAGTCCCGGCTTCGCCCTCGCCCGAGAGACGGATGCGGTCGCCGGTGTCCACGCCTGGCGGTACCTTGACCGACAACGTTTTGGACTCTTCGACGCGGCCTTCGCCATGGCAGGAATCGCAAGGGTCGGAGATGATCTTGCCATTGCCGTGGCAACGCGGGCAGGTTTGCTGGACCGAGAAAAAGCCCTGCTGCATGCGTACCTGGCCTATACCGCCACAGGTTGGGCAGGTGACCGGCGAAGACCCTTTCTTGGCGCCGCTACCGTCGCACGGTTTGCAGTTAACCAACGTGGGCACACGGATGCTGACGGTAGTGCCGCGCACGGCCTCTTCAAGATTGAGCTCAAGGGTGTAACGAAGATCGCTGCCACGCTGAGCGCCACCACGACCGCCGCCGCCAGCACGGCCACCGCCGAAGAAGTCACTGAAAACATCACCGAAGATGTCGGAGAAATTCGCGCCACCGCCGCCGAAACCGCCGCCGCCCATACCCTGGTCCACACCGGCATGACCGTACTGGTCATACGCCGCGCGTTTGCTGGCATCGGAAAGCACTTCGTACGCTTCGTTGGCTTCTTTGAAGGCCTCTTCCGATGCCTTGTCACCCGGGTTGCGGTCAGGGTGGTATTTCATGGCGAGGCGACGGTAAGCCTTCTTGAGGTCTGCCTCGCTGGAGCCGCGCTCGACACCCAGTACTTCGTAATAATCACGCTTAGACATAAATTTTCTGCACTCTTGAGGACGTCCGACATGACCCTCCTGAGTCTGCCGAACTCGTTGAGCCCCTTTCAGGCCCGGACCCAACTCACGTCAATTCAACGATCCTGGTCTTGGTTCGACGGCCTTGGATCGACCGAACAAAAGCGGCTGAACAAGCCGGACTGCAGGAGCATCCGGCTTTGCCACAAAGCCCGCGATACAGCGTCGCGAGCTTGAAAAATTTTGGGTGTTCCAGACACGCCAACGCGGGAGCAAGCTCCCGCGCGGCGACATCCTACCAGCGACCACAACGAAGCGGTCAACCGGCGATCAAGTGAGCCTGCGCTTACTTGTGGTCTTTGACTTCTTCGAACTCGGCGTCGACAACGTCATCAGCCGGCTTGCTTTCTTCCTGCGCAGCTTGAGCGCCACCTTCAGGCTTTTCGGCTTGCTCGGCATACATCTTCTGAGCAACCGGAGCGGACACTTTCGACAGCTCTTCAACCCTGGCGTCGATGGCAGCCTTGTCGTCACCCTTCACAGCGGCTTCAAGTGCAACCACTGCAGCTTCGATGGCGGTCTTCTCTTCCGCAGTGACCTTGTCACCAGCATCGTTGACCATTTTGCGAGTCGAGTGAACCAGCGCGTCGCCCTGGTTGCGAGCGGATGCCAGCTCTTCGAACTTGCGGTCTTCGTCCGAGTTGGCTTCAGCGTCACGGATCATCTGCTGGATTTCTTCATCCGACAGACCGGAGTTGGCCTTGATCACGATCGACTGAGTTTTGCCAGTCGCCTTGTCCTTCGCGCCGACGTGCAGAATGCCGTTGGCGTCGATGTCGAACGTCACTTCGATCTGAGGCACGCCACGTGGCGCTGGTGGAATCTCGGCCAGGTCGAACTTGCCCAGCGACTTGTTCTGGGTAGCTTGCTTACGCTCGCCCTGCAGCACGTGAATGGTCACAGCGCTCTGATTGTCATCAGCGGTCGAGAACACCTGCGACTTCTTGGTAGGAATCGTGGTGTTTTTCTCGATCAGCGCAGTCATCACGCCACCCATGGTTTCGATACCCAGGGTCAGCGGGCTGACGTCCAGCAGCAGGACGTCCTTGACGTCGCCAGCCAGCACCGCGCCCTGGATAGCTGCACCCATGGCAACGGCTTCGTCAGGGTTGACGTCCTTGCGCGCTTCCTTGCCGAAGAACTCGGTGACCTTCTGCTGCACCAGCGGCATACGGGTCTGACCGCCCACGAGGATGACGTCGTTGATAGCGCCGATGTCGATACCGGAGTCTTTCAACGCAATGCGGCAAGGCTCGATGGTGCGCTGAACCAGGTCTTCCACCAGCGATTCCAGCTTGGCGCGAGAGATCTTCACGTTCAGGTGCTTTGGACCGGTGGCATCTGCGGTGATGTACGGCAGGTTTACGTCGGTCGAATTGCTGGACGACAGTTCGATCTTGGCTTTCTCGGCAGCTTCTTTCAGACGCTGCATGGCAAGGGGGTCGCCCTTGAGGTTCATGCCGGATTCTTTCTTGAACTCGTCAACGAGGTAGTCGATCAGACGGTTGTCGAAGTCTTCACCACCCAGGAAGGTGTCACCGTTGGTGGCCAACACTTCGAACTGGTGCTCGCCGTCAACTTCGGCGATTTCGATAACCGAGACGTCAAACGTACCGCCGCCCAAGTCATAAACGATGACGGTGTGGTCGCCCTTGGCTTTGTCCATACCGTAGGCCAGCGCTGCTGCGGTTGGCTCGTTGATGATGCGCTTGACGTCCAGACCGGCAATACGGCCTGCGTCTTTGGTGGCCTGACGCTGGCTGTCGTTGAAGTAAGCAGGAACGGTGATGACCGCTTCAGTGACAGGCTCGCCGAGGTAGTCTTCGGCAGTCTTCTTCATCTTCTTCAGGATTTCAGCGGAAATCTGAGGAGCGGACATTTTCTTGCCGTTGACTTCTACCCACGCGTCGCCATTGTCAGCCTTGGCGATTTTGTACGGGACCATCTTGATGTCTTTCTGAACGACTTCTTCGTCGAACTTGCGGCCGATCAGACGCTTCACCGCGTACAGGGTGTTGTGCGGGTTAGTGACAGCCTGACGCTTGGCCGACTGACCGACGAGGATCTCACCGTCGTTGGCGTACGCGATGATCGACGGGGTGGTACGAGCGCCTTCGGCGTTCTCGATGACCTTGGCAACGCCGTTTTCCAGAACCGAGACGCAGGAGTTGGTGGTCCCCAGGTCGATACCGATAATCTTGCCCATGCTTGAATCTCCTGAAACTGAATTTGGTTGCCGCAACTGCGTTTACAAATTGCGGTAATTCTTAAACGCTTGGCCTGTAAATGGGGGCCGCTCGGCTAATTTCAAGCCTGCTCGTCAATTGACGGCGAAACAGGCGATGGCGCCTTGCTGACCACAACCATGGCCGGGCGAAGCAAACGGCCATTGAGCTGATAACCCTTCTGGAACACCTTGAGCACGCTGTTGGGCTCGACGTCAGCGCTTTCCTGCATCGCCATCGCCTGATGGTGCTCGGCGTTGAACGGCTGGCCGTGCGGATCAATGGCTTCCAGGTTGTAGCGCTTGAGGGTGTCGTAAAACATTTTCAGCGTGAGTTCGATACCTTCACGCATCGGCCGGATGCTCTCGTCATCCGGGTTGGACAAATCCAGGCCGCGCTCAAGGCTGTCGACAATCGGCAGTAAGTCACTGGCAAATTTTTCCAGCGCAAACTTGTGCGCTTTTTCGACGTCTTGCTCGGCACGCCGGCGGACGTTCTGCAGATCCGCAGCCACGCGCAGCGACTGGTCTTGCGCGGCGGCCAGCTGTTCTTCAAGCACTTGCACGCGGGTTGCCAGGTCTTCATGGGAAGTCGCAGCGTCGCCAGCCTGATCCTGAGCCTGCGTATCCGGGTTCTGTTCGTCAGCCATAAATTCTCTCCTTCTAATTACATCCGTGAGCTCAACTCACGCCTCTGCCCGGCTATATGGGGCCGTAATTTTCCGGTTCAAGGGCTTTGCGTGCTGGAAACGCCGAATAACCCTACAAATTTTCCGACATGATTTGAGCCCGGTGGCAGGCTGGCGGAATGCGGGGGAGATGCTAAAAATGGGTCTTGACCATCCAAATCGAGCTAAGCCGGGGCATTGTCAGCCGAAACCAAAACACTGTATAAATAACCAGACAACTTGTTTGGGAGCCGCTCTGATGCTGGTCCACCTGTCCATACATAACTACGCCATCGTTGAACATCTCGACCTCGAACTTGATCGCGGCATGAGCGTGATCACCGGGGAAACCGGGGCTGGCAAGTCGATCATGCTCGACGCGCTCGGCCTTACGCTGGGTGATCGCGCCGACAGCGGCGTGGTAAGGCCAGGTGCCGACAAGGCCGATATTCTGGCGACGTTCGACGTGTCGGATATCCCGGAAGCGAGCGCATGGCTCAAGGAGCGGGACCTCGAAACCGACGGCCCCTGCATTCTGCGCCGCGTCATCACCGCCGAGGGCCGTTCGCGCTCCTACATCAATGGCACACCCTGCCCCCAGGGCGACCTGAAGGCGCTGGGTGAGCTGGTTATTGATATTCACAGCCAGCATGAACATCAGTCGTTGCTCAAGACTGACACCCATCGGCGTTTGCTTGATGAGTACGCAGGCGCGACCGAACTCGCCCGCCAGGTTCAACTCGCCTCCCAGCGCTGGCGTCAGACGCGCCAGGAGCTGGAGCGTCTGTCCAACTCCGGGGACGAACAGCGGGCCAAGCATCAACTGCTCAGCTATCAGCTCGAAGAACTGGAAAGCCTGAGCCTCGGCGAAAAAGAGCTCGAGCACCTCGAGCAGGAACACACCACGCTGACCAACGCCGAGAGCTTGCTGGGTATCTGCCGGCAAGTGGTTGAGTTGTGCAGCGAAAGCGACTCCGGCAATGCCTTGAACGCGCTGACTGCCAGTCTCAACCGGCTTAGCAGCGTGAATAACACCCCTGATGCCCTGAACGAAGCCACGAACCTGCTTTCAAGCGCGCAAATTCAGGTGGAAGAAGCGGTGGGCGAAATCAATCGCTTCCTTGATCGCTTCGAAGCGGACCCGGCGCGCCTGCAACAGATTGAAGAGCGTCTCGACACGATCTACACCTTGGCGCGCAAGCATCGCGTGCAGCCAACCGAGGTTGCGGCTCTGCACCAGAAACTGCTCGACGAGATCGAAACCCTCAATGCGAACGACGAGGCGATCGAGCGACTGCAACACGAGGTCGGTTCGTACGCCCGGCATTATCAAGAGAAAGCGCGCGAGCTCAGCGATTTGCGTCACCGTGCAGCGCCAGAGCTGGCGCACAAGGTCGAGTATGAAATTCAGCGCCTGGGCATGCCCGGCGGCCGCTTCAACATCGCCCTGCGGGAAAACGTCGACAAAGAGCTTTCACCCAATGGCCTGGAACAGGTGGAGCTGCTGGTCAGCGCAAACCCCGGCCAACCGCTCAAAGCGCTGGCGAAAGTTGCATCGGGCGGCGAGCTGTCGCGTATCAGCCTGGCCATTCAGGTCATCACGGCGCAGACATCGCGGGTACCCACGCTGGTATTTGACGAAGTGGACGTCGGCATCGGTGGTCCGACAGCGGAAATCGTCGGCCAGTTGCTTCGCCGACTGGGCGAGCGCGGGCAAGTGATGACTGTCACGCACCTGCCCCAGGTCGCGGCGCAGGGACATCAACATTTGTTCGTGCACAAGGTTCGTGAGGCAGACGCCACACGGACGGCGGTGTCCAAGCTCAGTAAAAATGAGCGTGTGGAGGAAGTGGCGCGCATGCTGGGCGGCATTGACCTGACGAAGGAGTCACTGGCTCACGCCAGGAAGATGGTCGTCACGTCAAAGTCTTGAAACGAGAAAGGCGACCCTAGGGTCGCCTTTCGCGTACATCACAAAAGGTTTACACCTTTTGCTTGCGTACGTAGAGCACCAGATTGTGATCCACCAGCTCAAAGCCGTGCTTGCTCACAATGGCTTTTTGCAGTTTCTCGATCTCTTCGTCGAAGAACTCGATAACCTCACCGGACTCCACGTTAACCATATGGTCGTGGTGGCCTCCGTCAGCCAGTTCGAATACCGCATGGCCGCCATCGAAGTTGTGGCGAACCACCAACCCGGCTGCTTCGAACTGGGTCAAAACCCGGTAAACCGTTGCCAGACCGACGTCTTCATTGGCCTCCATCAGCGCCTTGTAGACGTCCTCCGCGCTCATGTGGCGCTGCTCTGCAGAGTCGAGCATTTGAAGGATCTTGACCCGCGGCAGGGTCACTTTAAGTCCGGCTTTGCGTAGTTCGCTATTTTCAACCATGGTCAGCTTTCTCGCAGACGCTGCTTCGCAGCTTCTCTTAATGCAGGTATGATCGGGGTTTACGTTGTCCCAGCCAAGATAGTGGAAGTCGCCCACCGATGCAAAACACCAAGCTCTTGCTAACCAGTTTCACCTTCGTGGGACTGCTCGCACTCGCCGGTTGTTCATTCCCCGGGGTTTATAAAATCGACATCCAACAGGGCAATGTCGTCACGCAGGACATGATAGACCAGTTGCGCCCGGGAATGACCCGTCGGCAAGTAAGGTTTATCATGGGCAACCCCTTGTTGACCGACACTTTTCACCCTGAGCGCTGGGACTACCTGTACAGCCTGCAGCCAGGAGGCGGCGAACGTCAGCAAGAACGCGTCAGCCTGATCTTCAACGGCAATGACCAGTTGGCCAGCCTTTCCGGCGACTTCAAGCCGGGCGTCAGCCGCGACGAGGCCATCCTCGGCAAGGGCAGCGACACCACTGTCACCCCGGAAAACCAGGGGACAGAGCCGCCAAAGGAAGAGCCGCCGAAGCCTGGGTCCTTGCTGGAGCAAATCCAGAACGACGTCGACAAGGTCGAAACAGTGCCGGTCCCTTCGCAGGAACCGATCGACACGAACTCACGCTGATCCAGCATTTTTTGCTGAGATCACTTGTATAAAAAAGCCCGGAATCTCCGGGCTTTTTTACGTCTGTCAATCGAGTCGATGCAAAGTTTAAATCGAGCCACTGGCCTTTTTCAGCGCAGCGGCCTTGAGCGCGCGCAGGCGTCGGACTTCTTTTGGGTCTGCCAGCAGTGGCCGGTAGATCTCAACTCTGTCGCCGGCTTCCAGCTTTTGGATTTCCGGAGAGCTGACAAGTTGGCCAAAAACGCCTAGCGGGCACTGGGCTGGATTCAGTTCGGGAAACCTCTCAGCCATCGCTGAAAGAACGGCGGCAGCCCTAACTGTGGTGCCGAGAGGCACCTCCAGCTCAAGCAACTCCTGGCGGTCGGGAGTGGCATAGACCACTTCGACGCGTATCGACGTCTCAGCCATGCAGCTCTTTCGCACGCTGACAGAACGCATCGACCAAGGTGTTGGCGGCTTGATTGAACAGCGGGCCCAACGTGGCGCGTACAATCGGGCCGGCGTAATCGAACGAGAGGTCCAGGCTGATCTTGCAGGCTTTTTCGTTCAGCGCCTTGAACGTCCAGACGCCATGCAACTGGCTGAAGGGCCCCTCTTCGAGGTTCATCTCGATGACCTGTCCAGGCGTGAGCGTGTTGCGTGTCACAAAGTGCTGACTCAAGCCACCTTTCGCCACCTCAACGCGCGCACGCATCGAGGTGTCACTCTGCTCAAGCACGCTGGCGCCGGAGCACCACGGCAGGAATTCCGAATAGCGACTCACGTCGTTGACCAAGTCGTACAGCGCCTGAGCGGGATACGGCAAAAGGGCGGAACGTTGAATATGCGTAGTCATGTCAGCGTCATTTCCAAAGCTGAGCGGCAAAAACAATCAGGATGCCGATCGGCGCCACATAGCGCATCAAAAAGAACGTTAAAGCGAACAGGACCGGGCTGCGTACCGACAACTCGTCGCGCACTGCGCCGCGTCCCATCACCCAACCTGCGAATACCACAAAGCACAATCCACCCAGCGGCAGCATGATCCGCGAGGTGAAGAAATCAATCACGCCAAAGAAATCCAGCCCCGACGTCGCTCCCCACTGATAGAGGTGAAACCCTGCGCCTTCGTTCACGAAAAATTTGGCCTGCTTCCAGATGTTGAACGAGAAAACCGTCCCCAATCCGAAGAACCAGCAGATGAACGATAGCCAGAAAGTCACCCAGCCGCGGCGCACTTTTGTGCGTTCAACCAGGTACGCAACCATCGGCTCAAGCAAAGAAATGGCCGAGCTCCAGGCGGCAACCGCGACGAGGATAAAAAACACCACGCCCATGACGGTACCAAACGCGACGTTACCAAATGCATAGGGCAAGGTGACGAACATCAGGCCTGGTCCCTCACTCGGGTTCAGCCCTGCGGCGAACACAATCGGGAACAAGGCCATGCCCGCCAGCAGCGAGACGAACGTGTCGAGCAACGCCACACCCACCACCGTTGCACTGATGGAGGCTTCCTTGGTCATGTAAGCGCCGTAGATCATGATCGAGCCCACACCGACACTCAGTGAGAAGAAGGCGTGCCCCATCGCCGGCAGCAGGCCATCAAGAATCTTCTCGGGCGTGAAGTCGAACATGAAATGCAGGCCTTCCATGAAGTGCCCGGTTGTCAGGCTGTAGCCCAGCAGAATCACCATCAGCACAAACAGCAATGGCATCAGGATCCGCAAGCTGCGCTCAAGCCCGGCGTTGACGCCCTTGGCGATGGTGATCGCCGACAACAGCATGAACAGCGTATGCCAGCCGACCAGACGCCAGGGATCGGAAATCATCTCGCCAAAATAGGCACCCACGCCGTCAGGCGACACGCCTTTGAAATCGCCCTTCCCCACATTGAGGATGTACTCCAGCGACCAGCCACCGACCACGCTATAAAAAGAGAGGATCAGCAGCGCAGTGACCATGCCGGCGAACGCGCCCCATGACCACTTTGAAGAGTGCCCCGCCTCCAGCGCCAGTGTGCGCAGCGCGTTGGCCGGGCTCTGCCGTGAACGGCGGCCGATCAGCGTTTCGGCAATCATCACCGGAATACCGATCAGGGCGATGCACGCCAGAAACACCAGCACGAACGCACCGCCGCCGTAGACGCCAACCATGTAGGGGAATTTCCATATGCTCCCCAATCCCACGGCAGAACCGGTGGCAGCCAGGATAAACACCCAGCGACTGGCCCAACTGCCGTGTACAGAAACCTTGTCCGTCGACATCGTTGACACGTCCAACACGCAAAAAAGATCGCGCATTGTCCGGGATTCACTCCCCCCGCTCAAGCGCGCAACTTCTCCGGTGTGAGCCCGTAGCGCAGACGCAGGTTGATCCCTATAATGCGTCGCCTATGGCTAAGCTCAAGAAACATCCCACAGGGACCATCGCGCAAAATAAAAAGGCGCGTCACGATTACTTCATCGAACACAAGTTCGAGGCCGGTCTGGTCCTGGCTGGCTGGGAAGTAAAAAGCCTGCGTGCCAACAAGGTGCAGCTGGTAGACAGTTACGTGTTGCTCAAGGACGGTGAGGCCTGGCTGATGGGTAGCCATATCTCGCCGCTGACGACAGCCAGTACCCACGTCATCGCTGACCCGACACGCACCCGCAAATTGCTGCTCAACAAACGCGAGCTGGAAAAGCTGACGACGTCTGTTCAGCAAAAAGGCTATGCCTGCGTGGCCCTTGCCCTGTACTGGAAGCAGCACTTGATCAAGTGCGAAATTGCGCTGGGCAAAGGCAAGAAGGAATACGACAAGCGCGACACCGAGCGCGAGCGCGATTCCAACCGCGAGCTGCAGCGCGCCGTACGCAACAAGGGCAAGGAAGATTGAGTTCTTTCGATCCTTTGTTTGACTCCCGACGAACCGTCGCGCTGAGCTGCTGATTTATACGCGGTTCGCAGGAGCCGGCATATCACATCCCATTACGTCGCTCAGCCCTCGCGGTGCGCTGAACCTGCTGGCGCACTTCCTCCAGCACTTCCTGCACGTACAGCAAATGACGGCTCGAGACCTCCCGAGCATCGTCAGCACGTCCTTCGATGATTGCCAGATACAGCTCACGATGCTGATCGATCAGCATGTCGCGGGTTTCCGTGCGCTGTTTGTACATGCCGCCGATGTTGGTGACCACGCTGCGCTTCAGTAGATCGAACAGGCCGCGGATGGTGTGCAGCAGCACGGCGTTGTGGCTGGCTTCGGCGATGGCGAGGTGGAAATTGGCATCGGCCGCGCCCTCCTCCGCCCTGCTCACCTCTTCTGCCCGGCTGTAGCAATCCTGCAAGGCGTCGAACGCTTCGCGCAGCCGCAGCCGATCCACATCCGTCGCTCTGATGGCTGCGTAATAGGCGCAAGAAGCTTCCAGCGTGTGGCGAAATTCCAACAAGTCTCGCTGGGCGTCCGGACTGCTTTCCAACAAATGCAGCAAGGGATCGCTGAACGTCGACCCCAGGCTGTCCACCACGTAGTTGCCACCGCCCTGACGGCTGACCAACAGGCCCTTGGCCGTGAGCTTTTGAATGGCTTCGCGCAGCGACGGGCGCGATACCCCGAACTGCTCTGCCAGCGTTCGCTCAGCCGGCAGTCGACCGCCGGCGCGCAACGTGCCTTCCAGAATCATCCTTTCCAACTGCTCGACGATATCGTCAGACAAGCGGCGCTGACGCACCTGATCAAAGCCCATAACACCTTCACTCCAGATCCCGCTGCCCCCGATATGGCTCGGCAGGGGGCGCGTATTCTCGCTGATCGCGATCCGACATTCACCCAACAGCGGTAGGAAAAATCGGCCCATCAGGCAAAAACCGGGCTGGCTCCGACGAAAGTTCAACCCGCATAAATTGACACACCCTCCGCAAGGCTTCTAACCTAGCGCCAAGACATTGTAAATTGGTATTACCAATTTACAATGCCGGCGATGCGCGGCTTTCGCTGCTATCCGCCGCAGGCAATTCCCGAGAGCGGAATGCTTGAGCTGGTGAGCTGTGCGACTCGTTCGTCAGCACCGACAGGGAGACAGACACGAGGCTGTCACCTGCAGGAGCCGCGCACGTAAGACATGGACACCGGGCCTAACCAAAAATAATTAGGGGCCTCATACATGCAAACCTGGCAACAGCTCTACACACCTCTCGGCAGCCTCGGCCTTTCGGCGCTCGTGGCTGTCATCCCGATCGTGTTCTTCTTCCTGGCGCTGGCCGTCTTCCGTCTCAAGGGTCACCTCGCTGGCGCCATAACGCTGTTGCTGGCCGTATTGATCGCTATCTTCGCGTTTCAGATGCCTGCCGACATGGCCATCGCGTCCGCTGGGTACGGGTTCCTGTACGGCTTGTGGCCTATCGCGTGGATCATCATCGCTGCGGTGTTTCTCTACAAACTCACCGTCAAGAGCGGTCAGTTCGAGATCATCCGCAGCTCGGTCATGTCCATCACCGATGACCAGCGCCTGCAGGTCTTGCTGATCGGTTTCTGCTTCGGCGCCTTTCTTGAGGGCGCGGCGGGCTTTGGTGCACCGGTCGCGATTACCGCAGCGCTGCTGGTCGGGCTGGGTTTGAACCCGCTGTATGCGGCCGGCCTTTGCCTCATCGCAAACACTGCGCCGGTCGCGTTTGGTGCCCTGGGTATCCCGATCATCGTGGCCGGGCAGGTTTCGGGCCTTGACCCGTTCAAGATCGGCGCCATGGCTGGCCGTCAATTGCCGCTGCTGTCAGTCTTCGTGCCGTTCTGGTTGATGTTCATGATGGACGGCGTCAAGGGCGTCAAAGAGACCTGGCCGGCAGCACTCGTCGCGGGTGGCAGCTTCGCCGTCGTGCAGTTCCTGACCTCCAACTTCATCGGTCCGGAGCTGCCTGACATTACCTCGGCGCTGGTCAGCCTTGTGGCCCTGACGTTCTTCTTGAAAGTATGGCAACCCGCGCGCGCAGCCGATGCGCAGGTCGCTGGCACATCCGGCGGCGCAGCTGTCATGGGTGGCAGCACCGGCGGCTTCGGTCAGCCGCGCATTACCAAGAGATCCCCGTACTCGGCAGGCACCATCATCAAAGCGTGGTCGCCCTTCCTGATCCTGACGGTCATCGTCACGATCTGGACGCTGAAGCCGTTCAAGGCGCTGTTTGCCGCAGGCGGGCCGTTGCAGTCGCTGACCATGAACTTCCCGGTGCCGCATCTGGATCAACTGGTCATGAAGGTCGCGCCGATTGTGGCCAACCCGACCGCCATGCCGGCGGTGTACAAGTTCGATCTGCTTGCAGCCTCGGGCAGTGCGATTCTGATCTCGGCCATTTTGGCGATGATTGTCCTGCGCATCGCTCCGAAGACCGGGCTGACCACGTTCAAAGAAACCCTGATCGAATTGCGCTGGGCCATCGTGTCCATCGGCATGGTCCTGGCGTTCGCGTTCGTCATGAACTATTCCGGGATGTCCTCGACGCTGGCGCTGGTACTCGCCGGCACCGGCAGCGCCTTCCCGTTCTTCTCGCCATTCCTCGGTTGGCTGGGCGTGTTCCTGACAGGCTCCGACACCTCGTCTAACGCGCTGTTTGGCTCGCTGCAGGCGACCACCGCGCATCAGTTGGGCGTCAGCGACGTGTTGATGGTCGCGGCCAACTCCAGCGGCGGCGTGACCGGCAAGATGATTTCCCCGCAATCCATCGCAGTGGCCTGTGCGGCGACCGGGTTGGTGGGTAAGGAATCCGACCTGTTCCGCTTCACCCTGAAACACAGCATCTTCTTCGCCGCGATCGTCGGCTGCATCACCTATGCACAGGCGTACTGGTTCACCGGCATGCTGGTTCATTAATCAGACGAGCGCCGGGTGTGCCATTTGGCGCACCCGGCTGGCCCTGCTCACTCATCTGCGAGATCCCATGATCATTTCTGCCTCCACTGACTATCGCGCCGCTGCTCAGCGCAAGCTCCCGCCCTTCCTGTTTCATTACGCCGACGGCGGCGCTTACGCCGAGCACACGCTGCGCCACAACGTCTCGGACCTGGCCAGCATAGCCCTGCGCCAGCGCATCCTGAAGAACATGTCCGAGCTGAGCCTTGAGACGACGCTGTTCGGTGAAACGATGAGCATGCCCATGGCGCTGGCGCCGGTCGGCCTGTGTGGAATGTACGCCCGCCGTGGCGAGGTGCAGGCCGCGCGCGCGGCAGATGCCAAGGGCATTCCGTTTACGTTGTCGACGGTGTCGCTGTGCCCCATTGAAGAAGTGGCTCCGGCGATCAACCGTCCCATGTGGTTTCAGCTGTACGTCTTGAAAGACCGGGGCTTTATGCGCAATGCGCTGGAGCGCGCCAAGGCCGCAGGCGTCAAGACGCTGGTCTTCACCGTCGACATGCCGGTGCCTGGCGCGCGTTACCGCGACGCGCATTCCGGCATGAGCGGCAAAAGCGGGCCAATGCGCCGCATCCTGCAAGCCATGACCCACCCGCAATGGGCGTGGGACGTCGGCGTCAACGGTCGTCCGCATGATCTGGGCAACGTGTCAGCGTACCGCGGCAACCCTACCGGGCTCACCGATTACATCGCCTGGCTGGGCAACAACTTCGACCCATCGATCTCCTGGCAGGACCTGGAATGGATTCGCGATTCCTGGGACGGCCCGATGATCATCAAGGGCATTCTTGACCCGGACGATGCACGCGACGCAGTGAAGTTCGGTGCCGACGGCATCGTCGTGTCCAACCACGGCGGCCGTCAGCTCGACGGCGTATTGTCCAGCGCCCGCGCTTTACCTGCCATTGCCGATGCGGTGAAGGGCGATCTGAAAATCCTCGCCGACTCCGGCATCCGCAGCGGCCTGGACGTGGTGCGCATGATCGCCCTCGGGGCCGATGCGGTGCTGATCGGCCGCGCGTTCATCTATGCCTTGGCGACCCATGGAGAGGCTGGGGTTAAAAACCTGCTGGATCTGTTCGAGAAGGAAATGCGCGTGGCAATGGTGCTGACCGGTGCCAAGTCCATCAGCGAGATCACGCGCGATTCGCTGGTGCGCGAGCTGGGCGCCTGACCGCAGAAACCTCACGCATGCGACCCGCAAGAGGTCGCAGCGCCACCGTGATGACCCCACGAGGAACACCGCATGAACCTGCCCGCCGCTTTTGTGTCCGGCGTGACGCAACTCATCCCCGCCGGGCGGCGCTTCGATGATCCGCTCTCGACGCTGGCTTTTGGCACTGACGCGAGTTTTTACCGGCTGATTCCCAAGCTGGTCATCCGGGTCGAGTCAGAGGATGAAGTGGTGGCGCTGCTCAAGCTGGCGCAGGCCGAGAGAGTGCCTGTCACCTTCCGTGCGGCGGGCACCAGCCTGTCGGGCCAAGCCATCAGCGATTCGGTGTTGATCGTGCTCGGCGACAACTGGAACGGGCGTGAGATACGCCAGCAAGGCGCGCAGATCCGCCTCCAGCCGGGCGTCATCGGCGCCCAGGCCAACGTCTGGCTGGCGCCGTTCGGGCGCAAAATCGGCCCCGACCCCGCGTCCATGCATGCAGCGAAAATCGGCGGCATCGTTGCCAACAATTCCAGCGGCATGTGCTGCGGCACGGCACAGAACAGCTATCACACCCTCGCCGGCATTCGTCTGGTGCTGGCCGATGGCAAGCGGGTTGATACCGAAGACGCCGCCAGCGTTGCTGCGTTTCGTGCAAGCCACGGCGAGCTGCTCGACCGTCTTGCACAGCTTTCGCGTGAGACCCGTGCGAACTCTGATCTGGCCGCAAAAATTCGCCACAAATACCGTCTGAAAAATACCTGTGGCTTGTCGCTCAACGCGTTGGTGGATTTCGACGAACCGCTCGATATCCTCAGTCATCTCCTGGTGGGCTCCGAGGGCACGCTCGGGTTTATCAGTGCGGTTACGTACAACACGGTGCCTGATCACCCGCACAAGGCCACCGCGCTGATTGTCTTTCCCGACATCGAAAACTGCTGCAACGCCGTCACGGTACTGAAAGCCCAGCCCGTATCGGCCGTCGAGCTGCTTGATCGACGCAGCATGCGCTCGGTGCAGAACAAGCCGGGCATGCCGGCCTTTGTTCGCGAGCTGACGGAGGGCGCCTGTGCGCTATTGATTGAAGCCCGCGCTGCAAGCCAGCCTTTGCTGCACGAACAGCTGGCGCAGATCATGGGGTCCATCGCGCATTTCCCGGTCGAGAAACAGGTTGATTTCACCGAAGACGCGATCGAGAACGCGCAGCTCTGGGCCATTCGTAAGGACACCTTTCCCGCCGTCGGCGCGGTGCGTGAGACCGGCACCACGGTGATTATCGAAGACGTCACCTTCCCCGTCGAACATCTGGCCTTGGGCGTTCGCCGCCTGATTGAGCTGTTTGAAAAACACCGCTACGACGAAGCGATCCTGTTTGGTCACGCGCTGGAGGGCAATCTGCACTTCGTCTTCACCCAGGGTTTCAACGACCCGCAGGAAATCGCGCGCTACTCAGCGTTCATGGACGACGTCACTCAACTGGTTGCCGTGGAATTCAATGGCTCGCTAAAGGCGGAGCATGGGACCGGCCGCAACATGGCGCCCTTCGTGGAGCTTGAGTGGGGCAGCGAAGCCTACGGGCTGATGTGGCAGCTCAAGCGGCTGCTTGACCCTGCCGGCATCCTGAACCCGGACGTTGTGCTCAGCGATGACCCACAGGTGCACCTCAAACACCTGAAGCCCATGCCCGCCGCCGATGCGATCATCGACAAATGCATCGAGTGCGGTTTCTGCGAGCCGGTGTGTCCGTCAAAAGGCCTGACGTTGAGCCCAAGACAGCGGATTGTCATGTGGCGCGACATCCAGTCGAAAAAGCGCGCGGGCACTGACACCGCTTCGCTGGAGCGCGATTATCAATACCAGGGCATCGACACGTGCGCCGCCACTGGCCTGTGCGCTCAGCGATGCCCGGTCGGCATCAACACGGGCGAACTGGTGAAGAAGCTTCGTGGGGAGCAAGCGACTCACACAAAGGCGGCCAATTGGGTTGCGCAGCATTTCTCGACCGCACTGCAAGGCGCACGGTTTAGCCTGCACGCCGCCAATGGCGCACGCATGCTGCTCGGCGCTCCGAGATTGGCGCGCATTTCCAGCGCGTTGAGCAAAGCAGCTTCGGGCCGAGTCCCGCAGTGGACCTCGGCCATGCCGCAGCCGGAAAACGCCATTCGCATCACCTTGCCAGTCGAGGACCAGCGCCCTCGCGTGGTCTATCTGGCGGCCTGCGTGTCTCGTGTCATGGGTCCTGCAGCCAGCGACCGCGAGCAGATTTCGCTCATGGACAAGACGCGTGGCCTCCTGGAGAAAGCGGGTTATCAGGTCGTCTTTCCGCTGGAGCAGGAAGACCTGTGCTGCGGCCAGCCTTTCGCGTCCAAAGGCTACCCCCAGCAAGCTGAAGAAAAACGCCAGCAGTTGCTGGCCGCGTTGATCAAGGCCAGTCGCGGCGGGCTTGATCCGATCTACTGCGACACCAGCCCGTGCACCTTGCGCCTGGTCCAAGACCTCAAAGAAACCCGGCTCGACCTCTACGACCCGGTGCGCTTCATCCGCACTCACCTGCTGGACAAATTGGTGTTCACCCCGCAACAAGCGCCTGTCGCGGTCCACGTTACGTGCAGCACGCAGCACTTGGGTGAAAGCCAGGCGCTCATCGACCTCGCCCGGATGTGCAGCGTCAACGTCATCGTGCCCGAAGGCATTCACTGCTGCGGCTTTGCCGGAGACAAAGGATTCATGACGCCAGAACTCAACGGCCATGCGTTGCGCTCGCTTAAAGACGCCGTTCAGTACTGTGAAGAAGGTATTTCGACGAGCCGGACCTGCGAAATCGGCCTCACCCAACACGGGGGCATTGACTACCACGGCCTGGTCTATCTTGTGGATCGTGTCACTCAACCAAGATCCGCTTGATGCACACAAATGGGGCGGATATAGCGTTAAAACGCTGCAACATCCTGCAACGTGGCTTTTTCACAGTATCGTGAAGAAAAAATAGAACCCCTGCGACGGCCGGTAGTCCATCTGTTTAGGCGCCACAATCCATTCGGCGCTTTTCCCTCTATCTCGGGCACCGGCCATTGACCGGCGATACCGAGTCAACAGGCTCAAGGAGATACACATGAAGCGCACCGCACTGACTGGACTGTTTCTTACCGCTGCACTGTTGGGCTCCCCGGTCTTCGCTGCCGATGACCTGTGCGGCGCGAACATCGCGGCATTGAAAAATGCACAAGCGTCGACTGCCACCAACCTGGGCGGCGACAGCAAGGCCGAGCTGGACAAGACCATCGAGAACGCCACCATGGCGCAGAAAGCTGGCGATGAGAAGAAGTGCATCTCGATCACCACCAAGGCCATCACCGAGCTGAAAACCGGCGGTGACGGCAGCGACGGCGGCGCCGCCAAGTAATTGCGGCAATTGCGGCGGGCAACAGCCCGTTGCAAGCGGAATGTCAGGCGCGGAGGTCGACGCATCTCATGGATTCGGGTAGACTCCGCCGCCTGACTGCTAGAGCAGCAGAATTGGGGCCGATTAGGATTCGACGCCGGTGATGAAACTCTAGGGGCATGCCGACTTGGTAACAGAAGTCGTAAATCCACTGTTGCAACTTTCTATAGTTGCCAATGACGAAACCTACGGGGAACAAGCTCTCGCCGCGTAAGCGGTGCTAGCCTTCCTTCTGGTAGCTTCGGCTCCAGCAATCACCAGGGGATGCCTGTAAACCCAAAGTGATTGTCATATAGAACAGGATCGCCGTGCAGTACGCTGTGGACGAATCGGCTAAAACTTACACAGCTCGCCCAAAGCACCCTGCCCGTCGGGTCGCTGAGGGTTAACTTAATAGACACGGCTAAGCATGTAGGCCCGAAAGCGGAGTACTGGCGGACGGGGGTTCAAATCCCCCCGGCTCCACCACTTTTACATCTAAAGACGTCCAAGGACGTCTTTTTTTGTGCCTGGAAATTCATGCGTGAATGCATTGGGGTCCATTGGACTGCGATACCTACAAAGCACGAGCTCGATCCACCACCCATAAAAAACCCCGCTATCGCCAGCGGGGCTTTTACATTCAGAACGCCCGGATCAAACCCCGCCCTTGCCCGGCAATGGCTCATCATTACCACGCCGAGTGGTCGGCTCTTCGGTCACTGGATCGTTCTCGGTCCGTGCTGGCTCGGTCGGGTCTACCTGCGGGTCGGACACATCAGGCGAATCCTGGTCGAAGCCAAGCTCTTCATCCGGGTCGGTGTGGGCTGATGTTCCGGTCAGCGGAGCGCCATTGGCCATGAAAGTATCTCCTCGTCTACGCGCGGGTTGTCCGCACCATGTTTATGAGAAGCCTTTGAGCGCCAAGAGTGCCCCAGCTTAGACGGGCGGTTTCGCTTCTCTCTGTCCGGTCACGCTCACCAACTGACACGAACCCCCATGCTGCCGCTAGCACCCGTCGAGTCATTGCTGTCCAGCTGCGCAGCGTAATCGACCGCCATGTAAACGCTCACGCCCGGTGCGACGCCGACGACAACCCCGACACCGAGTTCGCTCCATGAGGACGTGTGCCGGGTTTTGACCCGGTCGATGCCGTTGTAGGTGACGGTGTCTTTGCCGTCCAGCACATGCCAGACGTTCCCCCGCACGTAGGGTTCGACAGGCAGATTGTCGACCACGTAGCGCCCCTTCAAGCGCGCGCCAAGCCGAGTGGTCCAGTAGGGCTGGGAATCAAAGGCAACGTCGGAGATGCCGTCGTTGTGCCGGTCGAGATCGATGCGTTGGTGGATCACTTGCGCCTGCGGTTCGATAACCCAGTGCTCGGAGATTGCCATCGGGTAACCGGTCTCCAGGGAGAGACTGAGCGAGTGGCCGCCGGTGTCGAGCCTGACTCCTTGATGGGATCGGCTGCTGCCGTCGAGACGCGTGGCCATGACCACGGCGTCCAGATATGCGCCATCGGGGTCGACCAGCGTCCAGTAGGCGCCAAAGTGATCGCCGTTGATTTTCATGCGGCCCGCCTTGGTGTCTTTGAAACCCTCGGCGAATCCTTTGACGCTGCCTTGCATCCGGCTTTGCCCCACGAAAACCCCGGCGTGTTGCAACTGGCCGGAATCGGTGGGCGCGGCGTACAGGTCGTGGCCGACTTGGTAGCCCTTGGTTGCCCCATCGAAGCGGGGCGACGCCGTGCCGGCCCACTCCCGGCGCACATCGCTGCCGTACAGCCGTGCCCACCCTGCCGGCGCAGTTCCGGTTTCGCTGAGCAGGCTTTGATCACCCTGGCGATCATGAAAAGTGCCCACGGCCTCACGGGCCATGATTTGTGCGGCGGGGATGAACACCGAATAGATCGGCACCTCCAGACGGTACAACGGGATCGGCTCGGCGCCGGGCGATACGACGGGGCTTGGCGACGCCGATGGCGCAGGGATCGGAGACACTGCAGCCGGCGTGGCGGCAGCCGCGATGGGCGTAGCAGGCGCGACAGGCAACGCGGCGGGAACTGCGGTAGGTGGCTCAACCGGCGGTTCATCCGCAGCAACGGGAATGGGACGTGCAGGCTCGGTGACGGCTGGCGGAATAACGGCCGGCGGCGTGACGGGATCCGGCACGGGATTTACTACCGGCCCCACCACGGGCGGAGGATTCGGTGGCAGCGGTGGCGCGCTCGCAGGAGGGCGGATCGCCGCCACGGATGAGCGCAGAAACCAGCTGTTTTCAGTGCCCGCCGTGAGTCCGCCCTTGAACAGTTGGTAGCGATAGGCGCCCGCCACGACGCGGTTACCCAGCACGAATGCATCACTCGTACTCGTCGCGCCGTTAAGCGCCTGCACCACTTCGATGCCGTTGACTTGCGTCAGCCCGCCCAGCCCGTTGAGGTTACGAATACCGACTTGCGTGTTGCCGCTGATGGTGCCTTGGGACACCACAAGTCGGTCACTGGCCGAGCGGTCATCGCCCAGCGTCGTTTGCAGCAATAGCTCACCGCCACTTCCCACGTAGTTGCCATCGACGGTCAGTGCGTCGTTTGCAACGGAGCCGTTAGTGGCCATGTCGATAACCCCGGCGTTACTCAACGTCGCTAACTGACCTGCGGTGTAAGGGCGAAGGGCCCCTTGGTTGACATCAAGAACGCTGGTGCCGTCGATCACGAACGTGCCGGTGCCGCTTACGCTGTCACCCAGAAACAAATCACCGTCCAGCGTGAATCGGGACTGCTCGGTGAGCTCGACCGTCTCCCATCCCGGGTAGCGACTCGCGCCGGCTGTTGATGTCTGAATGAAGGTCAGGCGGTCGTTGCCCAGACCACCGTCCACCGATGGGGTCGAGCTCAGCGAGCGCTCGTCAAGGTTGCCGATCAGGGCTCGGTCGTTGCCGTCGCCCATCAGCACCGAGGCGTCAATCAAGCCTCCGCCGCTCCAGCCAAATACGTCGTCGCCAAAGCTGGCGCGAACCTCACCCACTATCGCTCCGCCGCTCACGCTGATGCTGTCGTTGCCACCGCTGACGCTGAGATTACCGCCGATACTTCCACCGCTGATGACGATGGTGTCCCGGCCGAAACCGGTGACGAGGTTGCCGACGATCCGCCCTCCCGACAGCTCGAACAGGTTGTTGTCGAGCTTCATGTCGACGCGGCCGATGGTGCCGCCGCTCATAGTGGCGACGTCGCCGTCCTCGAATGCGCCGATGATGGTGCCGCCGCTCATGGAGAACACGTCGCGGCTGTCACCTTGCGCCAGCGACTGGACGCTACCGCCGCGCATGAAGACGTTATCGATACCGGCGCCCTGCACGACGCGGCCTGTCACCGTCCCGCCGTCGATGACGAACACGTTCGCGCCGGCTCCTTGGTTAACCGCACCCTGGAGCGTGCCTGAGCTCATGATGATCCGGTCAGCGCCGCCGCCGTACAGGATGTCGCCCGATACAACGCCGCTGCCGCCCTCGGGAAATATCAAAACGTTGTTGCCGGCCAAATCGATCAAGCCCGCGCTGACGCCGCTGTCGCACACGGAGCTGTCGTTGCCCGCGCCAGACTCAAGGGTGCAGGCCGCTTCGACGGGTGTGATTGGCAATAACAACGACACGCACGAAACGTGTAGAAAGGTGCCGAACAGCGTCCGGCCGGCGAGGTTCATCACAGCATCCTGCGGGATAACCCGAGTGGTTTACGTCCTGTAAGGCGCACCTTCCTGAGTGCGTCCAATTGTCGCCCTGACTACAAACAGCGAAGGACAGTAGCGCGGGTCTGTCAAACGGTGGCGCCTTGAGCACGGGACGTTGGGCCGAAAACCTGACTGTCTGAAGGACGTGCCAGGCCTCGCTTGCCAAGCCGCGCGCCAGCCCGTGCCTCGGTTGTGACAACGTTAACAAGGGCGTAGAATTCGCAACATCCAGTCGCACTTCCCCATACTCATAATATTCAGCTGACAGCACGCACCGCCCAGGTAAACACCTTGAGCGGTATTTTTGTTTGTCGGCGTTTTTATCGGGTAAGCGGCAAACCGAATTTTCAGGAGGGCATTCGATTTAATGAATACCACTAACGCACACACCGGAAGTTGGCTGAGCGTGATCGCGCTGGCGTTGGCTGCCTTCATTTTCAACACGACCGAATTCGTGCCAGTGGGCTTGTTGAGCGCCATCGGTCACAGTTTTGACATGACCACCGCGCAGGTCGGCCTGATGCTTACTGTGTATGCGTGGATCGTCTCGCTGACCTCGCTGCCGATGATGCTGCTGACCCGCAACATCGAGCGGCGCAAGTTGCTGCTGTTCGTGTTCCTCATGTTCATTGCCAGCCATGTGATGTCGAGCCTGTCGTCGAGCTTCGCCATGTTGCTGGTCAGCCGTGTGGGCATCGCCGTGGCGCACGCCGTGTTCTGGTCCATTACTGCCTCCCTGGCGGTGCGCGTGGCGCCGGAGGGCAAGCAGGTTCAGGCCCTCGGTCTGCTGGCGACCGGCACGGCGCTGGCGATGGTGCTGGGCATTCCTTTAGGGCGCGTGCTGGGCGAAGCGCTGGGCTGGCGTGCCACGTTCCTGGCCATTGCCATGGCGTCGGGCCTGACCGTGCTGGTGCTGATGAAGTCGTTGCCGCTGCTGCCGAGCCAGAATTCGGGGTCGCTGCGCAGCTTGCCGGTGCTCTTCAAACGCCCGGCGCTGTTGTCGTTGTATCTGCTCACAGCGCTGGTCGTGACCGCGCAATTCACGGCGTACAGCTACATCGAACCGTTCGCGCAACTCGTCGCGAAGATGACCAGCGACATGACCACGGTGATTCTCCTGCTGTTCGGCGGCGCCGGCATACTGGGCTCGGTGATATTCAGCCGTTACAACAACCAGTTCCCGCGCGGCCTGCTGATTACGTCCGTCGGGGCGCTGGCGGCGTGCCTGGTGATGCTGCTGCCGCTGTCGGGCAGTGCTTCATCGATGGGAACGCTGAGCGTGGTCTGGGGCATGGCGATCATGTGCTTTGGCCTGGTGATGCAGTCCAAAGTGCTAGCGATGGCCCCGGACGCTACGGACGTGGCAATGGCGCTGCATTCCGGCATTTACAACATCGGCATCGGCGGTGGCGCGCTGCTGGGCAGCGTCGTCATCAGCCAGCTGGGCGTTGCGAACATCGGCCTGGTGGGCGGGATGGTCGCCATCAGCGGCCTGCTGCTGGCCTGCCTGGCCACGCATCGGTATGGCGAAACCATCCGCGCCTGAATCAAGAGCCCGTGCGGGCAGGCAGGCAGGACACGCTCCTCTCACTGTAGAAGCGCGCTTGCCCGCGAAGGCGTCCTGTCAGAGGTTCACAGCCTTTGACTCAACGTTATTCGCCCTCCAGTGCGCTTGCAAATATTCCCCTCATCCTCTTGCATCAATCCCATCGATAACCAACATTCCCGCGAATGCCTTCCGCTAAAAATGGATGGGCGTAACATCGCCCTCACACCCAAACACGAACCGAGGGCAGGAAAATGGTTGTTCATCTCCTTACTTGCTTGACGCTGACAGCTTTCACCAGCTACGTCGTCGCCCTCAAAATTTTCGATCTGGCGTCGGTCGTCATGACCGCAGACGAAGAGGATTGTCGTGTTGTGGCACCGGCCAATTAAGGCCAAGTAGCTGACACTTATCAGCACCTTTCAAGCTTTCAACTTCTTGTTTGATGTGGAGCACCGACATGACCCGAGACGTCACCCTGAACGTTAGCTTTCCCCTCTTTGGGAAGAACTATTACTCACAACATGTCGTCCTCCGAAATAACCGCCACGGTCTTGTTGAAGACAATCGCTTCGACGCCTTCATGATGCCCGCGGCGGAAAACCACTTCAGCAATGAGGTGGTCGGCCTCAACGATCAGTTTCGGTTTTTGACTGACGTATTGGCCACGCATCTGCTGGAAGTTGAAGCGTCCCGACCGGCACGCAGAGCTCGTCCGTCAGCTCCTTCGCTCGGTCTGTGAATGCAGCTTTTTTGCATATAGCCACTCATGCAGTCGGTCACCCCGGACTGGCTGCATGAGTGGTTTTGTTTTTTACAGCAGATGCGAGGTGCCCGGCACCCGGTTCGATTCAGGGCCCTGAACGCAACCACCGTTTGCCTAAGCGAACCAATGTGTTGAAAATCCCCGCGCACTGCCCTCTCTCAAAGTCTTGATCGTGAAAAACCTTCTTCGTAGTTTCATTCCTCAGTCGCTCAACACGCACCCGGCCGAATGGTCGCGCGCGGCCATTGGCGCCTGCCTGGGGATCTTCGTCAGCGCGGTGTTTTGCCGCGAGCTGTTCGGCATCGATATCACCCTGCACCTGCTGGGTCCGGTGGGGGCATCGGCGGTGCTGCTGTTCGCCGTGTCCACCGGAGCGCTCGCGCAGCCGTGGTCGATCCTCGGCAGCTACCTGATTGCCGCGCTGGTGGCCCTGGTCTCCATCAAGCTGTTCGGCAACACCATCATTGCTGCCAGCGTGGCGGTCTGTTCGTCCATCGTGCTGATGTGCATCTTCCGCTGCCTGCACCCGCCCGCGGCTGCGGTGGCGATCTGTATCGTTACCTCGAAGAACGAACTCTCGCCCATGGGCCTGCACGTCCTCGGGCCAGTGATGCTCAACGCGGTGTGCCTGCTGGCCGGTGCTCTGATCTACAACAACCTGACGCGGGTGCGCTACCCGAAAGCGCACGTCGGGGAATTGCCGGCGCCGCAACAGGCGCCCATCGGCAACGAGGGTTTCAACGCTGAAGACCTTGAGAAGGCACTGGAAGAGATGGGCGCGTTCGTTGACGTCTCTCGAGAAGACCTTGAAGCGATTTTGCACAAGACCGAAGCGCACGCCCTGCGGCGCAACCGGTCTGACATCGACGCCGCGCGGATCGTCTCGCGCAGTACCGAGAGCCTGTCGCTGGAGCACTCGATGGCAGACGCGATGACCCTGCTCGCCAAAAATGACAGCAAGTACCTGCCGGTTCTCGATGGAGACAAGAAAGTGGTGGGTATCATTTCGCTGGTCAAATGACAGTCAGCGCTGGGCATTCACTGGCGGAAAACCTGAATCTGAGGTCTGATGCGACAAGGTCCGCCCTGATAACGGGCCACACACTTACCTCTGCGGAAGTCCCCATGAAACATGCCTTGCTTGCTGGCCTGCTCCTGACTGCATTTGCCCTGCCCTGTGTGGCGAATGCCAATGACGACAACAATCAGTGCCAGATGAATCTGAGCAAGATTCGCGACGCCAAGGTCGCCAATCCGGATCTCAGCGACGCCGTGAAAAGCGACATCGACACCACCGTTCACCGCGCCGAAGCTGCGCTGGCGCGGCACAACGATGATGGCGGACGCGAGTGTGTGGCACTGACCCAGCAGGCGCTGCAGAAAGCCCAAAGCCACTGAGCCTGAACGCCGCCCGGCGAGCTTTTCCCGCCGGGCGAACTTTGCTTATTTCAGCACCAGCATCCGGTAGACCCCCGCCTCGTTTTCGATCCCGTGGGTGTCGTGGGTGAAGCCCGGGAACGACCGGTCGAAGCTCTCCAGCGCGCGAAGATAGGCCAGCAAGGGCCCGTCCGCTGGACCGGCATTTTCGCCCGGCATCAACAGCGGAATCCCAGGCGGGTAAGGCACGATGCCGGTTGCGGCGATCCGTCCGGCAGCCTCTTCCAGCGTGACCTGCTCGATCTCGTTCCTGACCAGTTTTTCGTAGGCCTCCACCGGGCTGAATTCCGCCTTGGGTAACGTACCGAACGCTTTGGACATGGCCGCTGTGGTCTTGGTCTCTTTCATGGCGGCGAAAATCTCTTCGGCCAAGTCCTTCAGCCCCATGCCGGCGTAGCGCTGCTGGTTCGCGGTCAGCAAATCGGGCAGGCAAAGCTCCAGCTCAAGGTTCGTGTCGTAGTCGCGCTTGAAGTCCAGCAAGGCGTTGACCAACGTGCCCCATTTGCCCTTGGTGATGCCGATGGAGAACAGGAAGAGGATGGTGAAGTCGGTGGTTTTCTCAACGACGATGCCCTGATGCCCCAGATACGCACTGAGCACGCAGGCAGGAATGCCGAAATCCAACAGGTTGCCATCGTCGCCCATGCCGGGGCTGAGGATGGACACCTTGATCGGGTCGAGCATGCAGTAGCCGTCTTCGATGTCGCCGAAGCCGTGCCACACCTCGTTCGGGTGCAGGACCCAGCAGTTCGGATCGGTCTTCAGCCGAACCGGGTCGACTTCGTGAAAGGCAATCGCAGTGGCGCCGACTTGAACCGTCGGCGGCTGCCAGCAGGAGAAAAACCAGTCGTCATGGCTGAGCATGTCGGTCTGCATGCGCGAAATGACCTGCCGAAACGCGATGGCTTCTTCAATGGATTCATTGGTCAGGATCTGGCCGCTGGGCGCCTCCATCATCGCCGAACTCACATCACACGAGGCCATGATCGCGTAATTCGGCGACGTCGACGCGTGCATCATGTAGGACTCATTGAACCGGCCGTGAGGAATCGGGTTGCGGCCGTTACGGACGTGAATCATGGAGGCCTGGGACAACGCTGCCAGCAGCTTGTGAGTCGACTGCGTGGCGAACACGGTGGGTTTGGACGGGTCGTGATCGTCCGGGCTGCCGTGCATGGCGAAGCGGTCTTTGTACAGCGGGTTGAACCGCGCGTAGCCGTACCACGCTTCGTCGAAATGCAGCCGGTCCACGCTCTGCCCCAACAGCTCTTCGACACGGGTGACGTTGTAGGTCAGGCCGTCGTAGGTGGAGTTGGTGATAATGGCATGCACCGGCGTCGGGTCAATGTGGCTCTTGACCAGCGGATTGCTGGCGATGGCCGCTTTGACCGCCTCGGCGCTCAGGGTCTGCGGCAGGATCGGGCCGATGATGCCGAAGCGGTTGCGCGTCGGCACCAGGTAGGTCGGGATCGCGCCGGACAGCGTCATCGCATGCTCTGCGGACTTGTGGCAGTTACGGTCGCACAGGGCGATCTGGTCACGCGTCACGCTGGCCATCAGGATCACGCGGTTGGACATCGACGAGCCGTTGGTCACGTAGTACGTGCGGTGAGCGCCGAACACCTTCGCTGCATAGCGCTCGCCCTGGCCGATGGGGCCGCTGTGGTCGAGCAGCGAGCCCAGTTCGCCGACCGAAATCGACAAGTCGGAGCGCAGTAGGTTTTCACCGAAAAACTCATAAAACGCGCGGCCAGCGGTGCTTTTTAAAAAGGCGGTGCCGCCGGCGTGGCCCGGGGTGTGCCAGGAATACTCGTAGCTGCGGGCGAATTTCAGCAGCGCGCCGAACATCGGCGGCAGCACCGCCTGACGGTAACGCTCGATGGCCGCCATGATGCGCCCACTCAAAAAGCGACTGGTGTCTTCCGGCAGCCAGATGAAGTCATCGGCGTGCTGCATGACAATCAACGGCACACTCGACGCCGTGCTGCGATCGCTGATTAGAAACACTGGCACGCGCGTGTTGCGCTCACGCAATGCCGTGAGCAGATCGATGCATTCCTTGTGGTCGTCGCTGCTGTCCATTTCCCAACTGAGCAGCACGCACTGAATGGCCGGATCGCTACTGAGGATTGACTTGGCGTCGCTCAGGCTTTCCGAGGTCAGCACGCTGATGGCGCGGTCTTCCACGTCGCTGATCAGCTGGATCAGCGCCCGGCCGAACACGCTGCGTTTGTCGGGCTGGCTGCTGACCAGCAGCGCCAGCATGCCGAGCAGGTGTCTGTTGTCGGTCATGGTCGAGTCTCCAGGGTGGCCAGGTTCAGGTTATTGACGGGGACAGGCTCGCCGACGATGTGTTGCGCGGCAACGGTCTGGGTGGGCACGCTGTTGTTCAGCGCTTCGAGTTTGATCAGGCGAGTGTTGACGTAGCCGAACAGCGTATAGCCGACAATCGTTGCCACCCCGCCGAGCATCAACGCCTCGGCGCCGGAACTGTAGAGCGCCAGATAGCTGTAGGCCGTCGCCACGCCCGCCACGATGTTGGTGACCAGGGCCTTGTTTGGCGGAACGTTCGAGACTTTTTGCAGGGTCATCAGCGTTGCCATCGACAGGATGTACGGCACCAGATTGGTGACCACCGCCAGATTCACCAGCGTGTCGAACTGCTTGGCCAGGTCAGGGCTGATGGTCAACAACGCCAGCGCAGTCTGGATCGCCAGCAGGATAAGCATGCTGATGGTCGGCACGCCGTGCTTGTTGGCCTTGGCGAAGATCGGCAGGAAGTAACCGGTGTCCGCCGAACTCTTGAACACCTGAGCCACGGTGAACTGCCAACCCAGCAACGAACCGATGCACGCCAGCACCATGAGGCCCATCACCAGATTGCCGATCATGGGGTTGAACATCTTGGCGAACACCAGACCGAACGGCGCGGTGGAGGACACCAACTCTGCGTTCCCGACGATGCCGGCGATGACGTTGGTCGAGACGATATAGATCACCGCCGCACCGAGGGTGCCGCCGAGGACCGCAATTGGCACGTTCTTTTCGGGGTTCTCCACTGCATCGCCGTTAGCGCACGCAGACTCCAGCCCTAGAAACGCCCACAGGGTGATCGCCACCGAGGCGCCTGCGGCTTGGTACCACGGCATCTCATGGGGATTCCAGCCCGCCGCGTAAGTACTGCTGTCGAACCAGAACCAGCCAATCGTCGAGACCAGCACCACCGGCGCGATTACGCCCCAAACAGTCACGGCACCGATCTTGCCGGTAATGCTGGCGCCACCGAAGTTGGCAAACGTGGTAATCCACAATAGGGCGATAGTCGCCAGACCTACTTCCAGCGAACCCAGTTTGATATTGAACAACGTCTGGATATAACCAACGGCAGTAATGCTGATTGCCACATTGGCAATCAAAAGTGATAAACCGTAGGTGTAGTTAGTGATGTAGTTACCGGACTTACCAAAGGTGTACTCCGCATAACCGCCCATGCCGCCGGTCTTTCGGCTGAGCATGCCGCATCGCGCAAACGCGTACGCCAGAGCCAGCGAACCGGTGGCGGTGATCAGCCAGGACAGGATAGAGATACCGCCGACTTCAGCGAGTTTGGTTGGCAACAACACAATGCCGGACCCCAACATGTTGACCGCGGTCAGCATCGTGAGCTGCCCCACGCTCATTTTCTTAGCGACTGACATTCCGTTGCCCTATTGGAAGAAGTGAGAAGGTTTAGCTATAGCAAAGGATTCTTGTTAATCAAGAATTTGCCACGCAATAAACAACGTTTAACAGCCGCTAGTTACCGGCGTCAGGCCAGCTTTAATGGGCCATTCAAGAGTTTCAAATGCAGCTAGTGCTGGAAAGAACTTCCAGTTCAGAGGGATGGCGGCGAATGCCCTTAGGCAAGAAGAATAGCGTCAGAAAACAGCGGAGCGTTGATCCATATCAACGAGGTGGCGTTTAGGAAAAGGCTTGTCGAGCAGTGGCCTGAGAGAAGAGTTGGACATCGATCGGAAGACACCGGCCACCCCGGCGCCTTCCGACAACGCTGTTGTTATTGGATCAGACGAACAGCGTGATGAGCGCAAACCCGACATACCAGACGATGGCCGAGCGAATGAGCAGCTCCCACAAGACGTCCAGGCTGTTGACGCCCTCCACACCCACCACCGGCGCGGGCACCTCGCCTGCGACGCAACCGACCCTGGAGATCAACCGAGAGGCGCTGATGTTCCAGTTGAGCAGTTCGCTCAGCATTACTCGGCTGACCGCCACAAAGTTACCGACGAGGGCAAAGCTTGCCGCCAGCAAGCGCACCGGCACCCAGTCAAACGCATGCCTGGCCTGAGTCGCGCGCTCAACCAGTGCCGGCGTCTTGCCGTGGTCCGAAGCAAGCGCCAGCAAGCGGTAAGCCAGCGCAGCAACCGGACCTAAAACGAAATACCAGAAGATGACCGCGAAAAAACCCTGATAAACCTGCCACAGCAGATAGGTCTGGGCACCACCCAGCAGCTGCTCTTCATTCTCGGCCTGGACACCCAGGTCACGCTCGGCCACCAAAACGGCTGCTTCCTGATCACCACGGCGGCAGGCGTCCCGGAACGAACCCAGTGTGGCTTTAACGTCACCACGACCCAGGCTGTAAATTAGCACCAGCAGATGGATCGGCAGCACCAGCCAGCCGTACGCTACCGAGCCGACAATCGTCAGGACAAGCGCCAATACCACCAAAGGCAGCACAACGGTGAGGATCAAAATCCACCATGGCCGCCTGGCGGTTCGCGGATTGGATTCCAGCCGGCTCAGTTGATTGAGCCACGGCGCATCTCGCTGAACACGCTGGCGCAGGGCCGAGAACTTCTCGATCACTACAGCCAGCAACAAAACCAGAAAACTCATTAGCTGTTCCTCACTTCAAACGTCCAGGGCGGCACGAAACCGCGCCCAGTCAAAACACGGACCCGGATCGGTCTTGCGCCCCGGTGCGATATCGCTGTGACCACAAATGCGCTGCGTCGTAATCGCCGGCCACGCCGCCTGCAACTGACGCGTCAGCTTGATCAATGCGTTGTACTGAGCGTCGGCGAATGGCTGGTCATCGGTGCCTTCCAGCTCAATACCAATGGAAAAGTCATTGCACGTCTCGCGCCCATCGAAAACGGACACGCCCGCATGCCAGGCCCGGTCAAGGCATGACACAAACTGAGTGACTTCACCGTCGCGCTCGATCAAGAAATGCGCGGACACCCGCAGCTCGGCGATGCTTTCAAAGTAGGGATGTTCTGTGACGTCCAGCCGGTTCTGAAAGAACGCCTGGACCTTGCCGGTCTTGAATTGCGCGGGTGGCAGGCTGATGTTGTGGATGACCAGCAACGAAATTTCGTTTTCAGGACGGGCATTGAAATTGGGTGAGGGGCAATGCTGCGCGCCGTGGCACCAGCCGGTGGCAGGGTCCAGATGCATGGGAGGGTCCTTAAGGCGTGAATCGACAGCGCGCAGTATGACCGCGACCGCAAAAGATGTGGATGACGAATCTACGTCCGGGTCACGCAGATTCGCAGTCAGGCGCCGTAGGACCGGTCTGGCCTTAGCCCTTGAGCTTGCGCAGATTGCCCAGCACCGACTCCAGCGCACGGTCGAACAGCAAGGCATCGTCGAGGACGCGAATGGTGCCGCGACGAAATTCCACCGCCAGGCCCATGCGGGTTTTTTCCAGCACCTTCATGCCGGTGCGATTGACGAAAACATAACGCCCGCTTGGCTCGACGATGGCCGCCAGCTTGCAGCGCAGCTTGTGGGATTCGTCTTCGTGAATCTCGACCCAACTGCCCAGACGCAGCTTTTCAACCTGCATCAACCCTTCATCGTCGGCAGGTAACTGCAGGGACGGCTCGCTCTGGATCTGCTCGCCAGGGCCAACCAGGATGATTTCTTCAACGACCGCCATCATCGCTGTGCCGTTCTCGGGCTCGATCTCCTCATCACTCGCTGCTTCCGCCGGCGCGCGCGGTACGTGGCTGAACGCCTGGACGTGCAGCACTTCGAGCTGGCTGAAGAATTCACTGGTGGCAAACGGGTCGAACGCAGCGCTGCTGAGGCCGTCGCGCAAGGATTTCAGCAACCCTGGCACCAACTCAAGCAAACGCTGACGGGAATCCGGCTCATCGTGCGTCTCGACACTCCAGATCAGATCATCCATGGCCTGAAGGCCCGACTTCCATTCAACGGACTGATCGCCGTGCTTCAGGCACGTCAGCAACAGCACCTTGCTCCAGGCTTCCTGCAACAGACGCACAACTACTTGAGGCAGGGTCTTGCCTAGCAGGCGATCATTGAGCGCCTGTTGCACCCGCTGACGCGCCAGTTCGGCCAGGGCTCGGCCTTGCTCGGCGTCGCGGGTGCGCTGTTCAAGCAGCTCGCTGCGCCGACGCTCGTCGCTGGTGAATGCCAGAAAGTCCACCAGCAGCTCGGTGAAAATGGCCGGGTCGTCGACAAAATCATGCAGCAGGCGCTGAACAATCTGATCGATGCGCGCGTAGAGCGAGTCCCGCTGGGTGTCGTCGCGGCCGCCCCAGCCCAGGGCTGCGGAGGCGATTTCATTAAGCAATCGGCGCGCAGGGTGACTGCCGCGGCTGAAAAAGCTTTTATCGATGACCGCGACCTTGAGCATCGGAATCTGCAGGCGGCCAATCAATGCACGCAGCGAGCTCGGCAGGTTGCGGTCGTCGAGAATGAACTCGAACAGCATCGAGATGAGGTTGATGACGTCCTCATCCGTCGTACCGACGACGCGAAACTTGCCACTGCGCGCGCTGACCCGGCTGATCAACTGTTCAAGCTGAGCCCGCAGGTCAAAGTCATCGCTCTCTTCGGCTTTTGGCACGTACTGCTGCAAGTGCGACAGCAGACGCAGCAGATCCTGGCTCGAAATAGGCCGCGCATCACTGACGGATTCCGGCCGCGGCGTTAGATGGCCGCGGACATGGACGAGCAGTTCCTGCAGAGCGGAGAACACGTCCTGCACGCTCTTGTCGAGATTTTCCGTGGCGTGAAGAATCGCGGCATTGTCGGCGCGCAAGGCCTCGCTCGAGGGCGGCGCACTGGTGGTGCGGTCAGTTGAGCGGCGCGACGGCAGCACTTTGAGTTCCGGCAATACACCTGCGGAAATTAACAACTGGTTGGCTTCCTCATAGAGCTGGTCGGCGTTGCTCAGGGCGTACTTCTCAAACAGCTTGAGAATGATCAGCTTCACCTTGATTTCAACGCCGAGACTGCGGCCCGCCTGCAGGAAATATTCACACATTAGCGTAGGACCCAACGGATTGGTCTCGTCGGTCAGCGGCTGGGGGATCAGTACGTTCAAACGCGTGGTCAGTTGACCAAGGGCGACGCCGTCGCGGCTCATGACCTTCACTACCATGGCGTCTACCGCCACGGTACGTTCCAGATCATCGTTGTGGACCAGCGCCAGTTTGTCGTAGGAAACCGGCTCGGGAAGCGAAGGTTCAGCGACTTCGTACTGACCCAGACGCAGAAAGGCTTCAAAGAATTTGTCGAGGAAGTTGCGCTCGATGCTTTTGCGCTTCAAGCGCAGGTCGCGCATGGCTTCGAAAAAGATATTTTGCTCGGCGTTGTTACGCGCCCGGTCGGCCATCTCGAAAAGGGTGTCATCCGCATTATCGAACAGCGTTTGCAGGCTTTCCTTGAGCTGCTGAGCAGCGCGGTCACGCACTTGAAGCAGAACGACAGGCAGCCGGGCAAGGGGCGAAGATCCCGGAGTTTCCGGACCTGCCTTCAAGGGCACCACCTTATTCCCGTCGTTCTGCATCAAGGACTCCTTCACCGTCGACACACCGCTCCACCAATAGCCACACTCCGCAGCGAATGAAGACTCGACTCCATTCGAACGGATCTCGAAATTTTATCCCTGGGGATGTTGCAGGCTAACGTCAACGCTATGACGTCAATTACAAGGCGAAGTATCGGGTAAATCTGTGCCGCTCGCCAGCGGACTCTTCGCCTTGATTAGAATAATAGAAGGCGGCGAAGCGACTTGTGGTGCGATAGACCACGAAAAACTCATTCTGTCGCACCAGAGGTGAAAAAACCGACAAAGTGCAGTTAATCCATCCGTCCGGACACTTGCCGCGCGTAGGTTGGTACAGGTCTCTGCCTTATACTCCGGCCACTTAGTCCGTGGAGCCTGATATGCCAAACCTACGCCTGGAAGCCCTCACCGCAGAAATCGACGCCAATGTACGGCGTGCGTTACTTGAGGATGTAGGCAGTGGCGACATCACGGCGCAGCTGATTCCAGCCGAGCGCCTGGCCAAGGCGACTGTCATATCTCGCGATGCCGCCGTTATTGCCGGCACTGCGTGGGTGGATGCGGTTTTCCGTCAGCTGGACCCGCGCGTTGCCGTGCATTGGCAGGTTATTGATGGCGATCGCGTTCAGCCCAACCAGCTACTGTTCCGCCTCGAAGGCCCTGCCCGCTCCCTGCTAACCGGGGAACGCAGCGCGCTCAACTTCCTGCAACTGCTTTCCGGTGTTGCCACCCGCGCCCGCTATTACGCCGATAAGGTCGCTGACACACAAGTCAAACTGCTCGACACCCGGAAAACCCTGCCCGGCCTGAGGATTGCGCAGAAGTACGCCGTTGCTTGCGGCGGCTGCCATAACCACCGCATCGGGTTGTACGACGCTTTCCTGATCAAGGAAAACCACATCGCGGCGTGCGGCGGAATTGCCAACGCAATCGATGCTGCGCACAAAATCGCGCCGGGCAAACCGGTTGAGGTGGAAGTCGAAAACCTAGACGAACTCAAACAGGCGCTCGAAGGTGGCGCCGACATCATCATGCTCGACGAGTTGAGTCTGGATGACATGCGCGAAGCCGTGCGCCTGACCGCCGGCCGCGCCAAGCTCGAAGCCAGCGGCGGCGTGACCGACGCAACCCTGCTCGCCATCGCCGAAACCGGCGTCGATTACATATCCATCGGCACACTGACCAAAGACGTCAAAGCGGTGGACCTGTCGATGCGCCTGAGCGCCTGAGATCGGCCCAACGTCTTAAAGGTTGAACTGCGACGACTGCCCGGGCTCTGCTTGTTATCACCACAAGGAGAACGGGCATGAACTGTTATCTGTGCCAGACAGAAGCCGAACAGCGCGAATCAACCCAGAGCGGTCAGGTGGTCGTATGCCGTGACTGCGGCGAGTACCTGATTTCTGACGTTGTGCTCAGGCAGCTTGAGTCGCGGCCGCTGAATTTCTCGAAAATGCGCGATGACCTGCATCGTCAGCGTCAGTACAACGCCACATCGATGGCGCAGGTTAACAGCGAGACGGCGATCTGGGCTTAGGGGTTTGGGCCTGGGTTGATTTGGTTTGAGACGTGTGAGGAGATAACGATGGCTGACGAAAAGAAATCGGAAGAGAAAGAACAACCTGAAAAGGATGTGCCGGCGCATTCGACCGAGGAGGAGAAGGAACGGTTGAAGGATTTTAACAAGGACGGGATACCGCCTGGGGTTTGGTGATTTTTTGTAGTGCATAATGCCCTGCTTCACGGGGCGCGGTGCATTCCAAAATAAGGCTCCGTCCGCTTTAAGTTACCAACTGAACAACTTACGGCGCAGCTTCAAGCAAAGTGCGGCGCACAGGCCAATCTCGGTTAAGACTGTCGCAATGGCCGCGCCGTCAACGCCTGAGACCGGAATCAACGCCAAGTTCAGCGCGATGTTGATAGCGACGGCCACGATTAGGCTTTTTGCAAACCAGCGCTCCTGCTGGGTGGCGATGGCATGCTGCTCCATTACATAGTTTGGTAACGCGAAAATCAAACTGATGAATAGTAGGCGAATTATAGTGTGAGCCCCTTCTGAGTAGGCATTTCCGAACAAGATGCCTACTAGCCAAGGGCCAAATACCCAGCCGGCTAACGCTAAAAACATACCGATGATTGCTGCTCCGACAACCGAATTGCGACTGAACCGGCTGGCCTCGTCGCCATCTACCGCCAGTATCCTCATCCTGCGAAACAGCATCAAAGCCACCGGCGTGGCTAACGCCATCAAGCCGTCTTGGATCCTCGTCGCTACGGCATATTGGCCAATGGCAGGAGCCTCGCCCAGCAGGTGCCGAAGAATAACAATGTCGATATGGTGGTAGAGAGTGGAAGCGAGGCCGACTGCGAAGAAACTCGCTGAACTGCGGTAAGCCCAAAGCGGCACCTTCCACTCAATTCGGCGCAACGTCGGGAAATGCTTGAAGTGACGCGCGAGTGTCAGGCCGAGGCCAAGCCCCCAAGCGAGAAAAATCGACACTGGATCAGCGCCAGTGATGAGCACCGACCCAAGTACAAGCAAGGCGCTTACAGTCCTGCCAAAAAAAAGAAATTGAGCATCTCGCTCAAAATTCCCAGCGCCCTTAAACCAAGATGACTGCCATTGAGTAAGAGTGATCATGGCAAAGCAGAAGATGCCGGCCGTGAGAGCCAGGCCGTCTACCCAGAGGTGCAATGCGGCAGCCAGCAGGATGAAGGCTAATGTTGTTAGCAGCAGATGTATAAGAGCAATGCTTGGAAGCTCTGAGGTACGGGCGCTAAAAGCAGCGGATGGTGACGCCCGTTCCCGCATAAGGAGAGTGTTGAAACCCGCATCTTGCATCAGCACAAGAACGCTTACCAGCACATAGATATAGGTGTAATGCCCAAACGAACTGGAACCCATACTGCGCGCGAACAGGACCGAAAGGCCCAAAGAAACCGCAGCGGAGTAAGCCGTCACGCCCCACTGCATTGCCAGTGGGGCGATCTGCTTGATGAACGCTGCTCTCGGCGCTAACTCCATTGCGAACACACCGTCAGGCAGGAACTGTAGTGATGGCGAGCCGGGCAGATGATAGGGAGGGGGTTCTTCAGGGGAGGTAGCACAAACCGACCTTCTTTATAACTGCGGAGGAAGGTCGCGAGACCGGAGTGGTACAGGGGCTGATGCTCGTTGAGCGTTGGCTTCTATGTGACCGCAGATGATGAATGGTGCCGAAAATAGGAACCGCACCTACGACCTTCGCGTTACGAGTGCGCTGCTCTACCGACTGAGCTATTTCGGCATTGCTGATGGTGTGAAATTAGCAGTATTCGTTTGCTCCAACAAGCGGCCAGCAGGCTGTGCAATGACTCCTTGCATCCAAAACCGAGGCTGGAATCGCCCGCCATGTTCCTGAATGTAAACCTGCTCCCGCTGCTCAAGATTTGGGAAATCACGAACGGCAATATAGCCCAGATATGCAACTGCCAAAGTCAATAGCGCAACCCACCCTCTTTTCGCGCTCGGACATACCACTTGGGGCTGAGGTGCAAATTCGTGGATACCAATCAGCCAGCCCACGACAATGGCAAGCCACAGCTGTGAGTAAGGCATCACGATAACTCCATCGACCATTGATTGGGTCAGCGCGCCAATCAAACTCGCGAAGAGGCACACTCGCAGTAGGTCCACAGGCTCAGTCGACCGATGGTTCGCACGAACCAAACGAAATGTAGCCCATAGCCCTTTAAAGGCTAGCCACATTACCAATAGCGTGGAAGGGATTCCCCATTCGCAAGCCCACTGTAGGACAGATTGGTGGGGATGCGCTGCTACGGGGTTGGGGATGTCAGCAAAATGCATAGGGCCGAACCCCAGCAGTGGCCGCTCCTTGATCATTTCCCACGCTTGGTGCCAAATAATTTCACGCGCGGAGAGCGATGTACTTAGTCTGTCGCCTGCAAAATTAAGCGTTTCAACACCGAGATACGACGGAAGCGCACTGAAGAATCCTAAGAACAAGAGACCTCCAAACACCGCAGCGCCAACCTGCCAGCTAACCCAGCGGCGCCCAGACGCCCCGCATACCAACAATATGAGCATGGCAGAGATTAGCCCCAACCAAGTCCCGCGAGTTCCGCCGCTGATAGCGATCAACCACCATAGGCTAAGAAGGCTGACCGCTCCCAACTTAACATTATTGCCGTACCTACAAAGCAACGGAAATGCCAGTAGGGGGAGAGTAAAGGTCTGAAACTGGCCATAAAACCGTTTATTGGAGAACCCTTCCAATAGTAGATCAGTATCGAGCACTGAGGCGTGGCTGGCAAAAGCAGCGATACCCGAAACTACGAACTGCAGAACCTTCACCGCACAAATAGCTGAAATGAAAACGATAAAAAAACTATCCAAGCTTTTCCCAGAACCACGTCTTGCTTCGGCCGTAAAGAAAGCAAAATTCCAGCATATAAGGAATAAAGATAACTCACAAAACGCCCAACCGGGGTTTTGAGCTCGTAAACTGGAAACACTTCCAAGCAGTAGTACGAGCAAGCCGACCTTTCGAACACTTAAGCTAGATGGAAAGGCTGACCGGCTATTGAAGCCTGGTATGTACCAGGACGCAATCGCTAGTAAACCTACCAGAATCTGGGTACAGCGCTGCAGATCATGCCCGTATAGAGCAGAACATGTAATTGGTAAAAAAACCAATAGTGCAACAGTCAACCGCAGACACTTAGAATATGGCATTACAAATCGCAGCCGACCTAAAAGTACTAAAAAGGCGCCACCGGCGCCTTCCTTTCTAACTTATTACGATCCTGTACAGGCACTCGGGGCTGCAGCGGCAGGGCTCACAGTACAAGCCCATGTGATACTTTGGCCAGTACTTGTTGCTGTAGCAACCGGGAATGTTGGGCGGAGAATTACCGTGATAGCAGGGCTTGCCTTAGTCATCGTAAGCACGCCAGCGGCGCAAGTACCGTTGGTAACTGTAATGTTAGTACAAGTGTCAGCAGCCGCTGATCCATTGGAGAAGTTCTCTGCTACGCCCAATTTGGCAGAGTCAGCGCCAGCAAGCAGAGCAGAGGCCTGCGCCCGCAGCGTGTAGTTTTGGTATGCAGGAATCGCTACTGCAGCCAAGATGCCAATGATCGCTACCACGATCATCAATTCGATGAGGGTAAAGCCTTTTTGTGATTTCATAACGTACATCTCCGATCGTCAATTTGGTGTCGCGTCGGAAGGGATTACGCATATGCCGTGCCAACTTGTGCCTGCAACGTCAGAAAGCACATTCCCCTTGCCGGCCCAGGAATTGCCGTCACCTGTCAGCATAAAGTGACAAAAATTGTCATGAGCCGGCTGCACATTTGGCAGTTAAGCCGGACTACGATATAAACCACTGACTGTCTGCGTGTGGTGGTTTTGATGACTGATGTCGTGCTTACGGGTTTGGCCAAGCAGCTCGTTGTTGCTGAGCTCCTGAATGAGAAATCTGCGCAGCAGGCCTATTTGCAGGCTCGCCAGAACAAAGTATCGCTGGTGAGCTATCTAGTTCAAAGCAAGCTGGTTAAGAGCCTAACGCTCGCTGAGGTGGCATCCGATCAGTTCGGCATGCCCTTTATGGACCTCAGTAACCTGGATAAAGAGGGCCAGCCAAAAGGCCTTGTTAGTGAAAAACTGGTGCGTCAGCACTGGGCACTGCCTTTGTGGCGTCGTGGCAATAAGCTGTTTGTCGGCATTTCCGACCCAACGAACCATCAGGCCATCACCGATATTCAGTTCTCCACCGGCTTGACCACGGAAGCAATCCTCGTGGAAGACGACAAGCTAACGGTAGCGATTGAGAAGTTTTTTGACAGCCACTCGGGTATGGGTGATTTAGCTGACGTAGACCTTGGTCTAGAAATCGAGTCGGTTGATGAGAGCAAAGAATCGTCCTTAGCAGGTCAGGATGCAGACGACGCACCGGTCGTCCGCTTCGTCAACAAGATGCTAATGGATGCGATCAGACTTGGTTCATCGGATTTGCACTTTGAGCCATATGAAAAAGTTTTCAGAGTTAGGTTACGCACGGACGGAATGCTTCACGAGGTAGCCAAGCCGCCTACGCACTTAGCCGGTCGCATCGCGGCGCGCTTGAAAGTCATGGCAAGCCTAGATATCTCGGAGCGCCGCAAACCCCAAGATGGCCGAATCAAGCTACGCATCTCAAAAAACCGCGCTATTGACTTTCGGGTCAACACGCTGCCGACATTATGGGGCGAGAAAATCGTAATGCGGATTCTCGATCCTACGAGTGCTCAAATGGGCATTGATGCTTTGGGGTATGAGCCTGAACAGAAGGCGCTATATCTGGAGGCCTTAAGTAAGCCGCAGGGGATGATTCTTGTAACAGGTCCTACAGGGTCAGGAAAAACAGTCTCTCTCTACACGGGGCTGAATATCCTCAACACTGTCGATATAAATATTTCCACAGCAGAGGATCCGGTGGAGATCAACCTCGAAGGCATTAACCAGGTCAATGTTAACCCACGGCACGGGATGGACTTCTCGCAAGCGCTTCGCGCGTTTCTACGCCAAGATCCGGACGTGATTATGGTCGGTGAAATTCGAGATCTCGAGACAGCGGAAATTGCGATCAAAGCATCACAAACTGGCCACATGGTACTATCGACTTTGCATACAAATAGCGCCGCTGAAACACTTACTCGGCTACATCACATGGGCGTTGCAGCCTTTAACATCGCAACCGCGATAAACCTCATAATTGCCCAGCGCCTAGCTCGAAAGCTCTGCCCATATTGCAAGGTCGAGGTGGACCTCCCACGCGAGACTTTGATTGCTGAAGGCTTCCCGGACTCAAAAATCGGTTTGTTCAAGCTGTATTCACCAGTAGGTTGCGAACACTGTAATGCTGGCTACAAAGGCCGGGTTGGCGTTTACGAGGTAGTTAAAAGCACGCCTGCTTTGGAACGCATCATTATGGAAGAAGGCAACTCCCTGGAAATTTCCGAGCAAATGCGTAAGGACGGCTTCAACGACCTGCGTACATCCGGGCTGATTAAGGCGATGCAAGGGGTTACAAGCCTTGAGGAAATCAACCGGGTGACCAAGGATTAAGTATGGCGACCAAAGCGGCAAAAGTCAGCATCTACACCTGGGAAGGGACCGATAAGAAAGGGGCGAAACAGAACGGGGAAATCAACGGCCACAACCCCGCTCTAGTGAAGGCTCAGCTGCGTAAACAGGGTATCAATCCTACCAAGGTCAGGAAAAAAGCCGGATCCATGTTCGGTTCAGGGAAGAAAATAAAACCCCTGCATATTGCGTTCTTCAGTCGCCAAATGGCGACTATGATGAAAGCAGGAGTGCCGCTACTGCAGTCCTTTGACATTATTAGCGAAGGCTCGGACAACCCCAATATGCGCAAGCTCGTGGATGACATAAAGCAGGAGGTCGCTGCGGGTCATAGCTTTGCAACTGCATTGCGACAAAAGCCTCAATACTTCGACGATCTGTTCTGCAATCTTGTGGACGCAGGCGAGCAGGCAGGCGCTCTTGAGTCACTCCTAGATCGCGTTGCTACCTATAAAGAAAAAACAGAATATCTTAAAGCCAAGATCAAAAAAGCGATGACGTATCCGATCGCGGTAGTGGTGGTGGCATTCATCGTGACTGCAATCCTATTAATCAAGGTGGTCCCGCAATTCCAATCTGTTTTCGCAGGTTTTGGGGCAAAACTTCCCGCATTCACGTTGATGGTGATTGGTCTGTCGGAAGCAGTGCAGAGTTATTGGTATATGTTCATTATCGGCCTTGTTGCGTTCGTGCTAGCGTTCAAAAACGCTCATAAAAAGTCAGAGAAATTCCGGAACTGGATTGATCGGCTGCTCCTAAAAATCCCAATCATCGGCCCCCTCTTGTACAAGTCCGCTGTTGCACGCTACGCCCGCACCCTTTCTACAACCTTTGCCGCCGGTGTTCCGCTGGTTGAAGCGCTGGATTCAGTAGCCGGCGCAACCGGCAACGTCGTCTTTAGAAATGCAGTCAACAAAGTAAAACAAGATGTATCCACAGGTATGCAGCTCAATTTCTCGATGCGCAGCACCGGCGTCTTCCCCATGCTGGCAGTTCAGATGACGGCGATCGGCGAAGAGTCGGGCGCACTCGACTCGATGCTCGATAAGGTCGCGACCTACTACGAGGACGAAGTTGACAATATGGTGGACAGCCTTACGTCGCTGATGGAGCCTATGATCATGGCAGTGCTCGGGGTGATCGTTGGTGGCTTGGTAATTGCCATGTATCTCCCAATCTTCCAGCTCGGAAACGTAGTCTAATCATGCCCCTCCTCGACCTCTTGGCCAGCTCTCCGCTGGCCTTTGTTCTATGCGCGCTCGTTTTGGGCCTGCTCGTCGGCAGCTTCCTCAACGTAGTCGTTTACCGCCTGCCAAAAATGATGATCCGCGACTGGAAAGTTCAGTCGCGGGAAATGCTCGAACTCCCACCCGAATCACAAGCCGAAACCTTCAACCTGATCCTCCCTCACTCCCGCTGTCCGCACTGCTCTCACAAAATCCGAGCATGGGAAAACGTTCCGGTGGTGAGTTATCTGTTCCTCGGGGGTAAGTGCTCCCAGTGCAAAGCCCCCATCAGCAAACGCTACCCCCTCGTTGAATTATCGTGCGGCTTACTCTCGGCCTTCATCGCCTGGCATTTCGGTTTCGGCTGGGAAGCGGGGGCGATGCTGGTGCTGACGTGGGGGCTGTTGGCGATGAGCCTGATCGACGCCGATCATCAGCTGTTGCCAGACGCTATTGTGTTGCCTCTGCTTTGGCTGGGCCTGATCGTCAATTCGTTTGGGCTTTTCACTTCGCTGACCGACGCGCTGTGGGGTGCGGTCGCGGGCTACTTGGTGCTGTGGTGCGTGTTCTGGCTGTTCAAGCTGGTCACCGGCAAAGAAGGCATGGGCTACGGTGACTTCAAGTTGCTGGCCATGTTGGGCGCCTGGGGCGGATGGCAGATTTTGCCCCTGACGATCCTTTTGTCGTCGATTGTCGGCGCGGTGTTGGGCCTGATCCTGCTGCGTTTGCGCAATGTTGAGACCAGCACGCCGATCCCCTTCGGTCCTTATCTGGCGCTTGCGGGGTGGATCGCGTTGCTCTGGGGTGATCAAATAACCACTTCGTATTTGCAGATCGCCGGCTTCAGATGACCTCTCCTGTTTCAAAACCCTGGATTCTGGGCCTCACTGGCGGTATTGGCAGCGGCAAGAGTGCGGCTGCCCAGTGCTTCGTTGATCTGGGCGTGCATTTGGTCGACGCTGACAACGCTGCTCGCTGGGTGGTTGAGCCTGGGCGCCCCGCGCTTGCACAGATCGCCGAGCACTTCGGCGCAGGCGTGCTGCAAGCGGATGGGACCTTGAATCGCTCGGCCTTGCGTGAGCTGATTTTCAAGGATCCGCAGCAGCGGGTCTGGCTTGAAGGTTTGCTTCATCCGTTGATCCGTGAGGAGATTCGCCAGTATCTGGCGCGCGCGGAATCGGCTTACGCGATTCTGGTGTCGCCGCTGTTGCTGGAGACTTCTCAGCACCAGATGGTGCAGCGGGTGTTGGTGATTGATGTGCCGGAATCGGTGCAGATCGAGCGCACCGTATTGCGCGACCGGACCAACGAAGAGCAGGTTCGGGCGATTCTCAAGGCACAGGCCAGTCGCGAGGAACGCTTGAGTCGGGCCGATGACGTGATCGTCAACGACCGTGACCCGGCTTGGCTGAAAAGCGAGGTCGAGCGTCGGCATCACTTTTATTTAACTTTGCGTGGAGGCCAATGATGAGCCAACCAATGACCGTCAATTGCCCAACCTGCGGAGCGCCTGTGGAATGGACGCCGGAGAGTAAGTTTCGGCCGTTCTGTTCGGACCGTTGCAAGTTGATTGACCTGGGGGCGTGGGCGTCCGAAGAGCATGCGATTCCGGTGGCGCCGGATGCGGAGGATGAATTGTTTTCGGGTGATTTGGATCCTCGGCAGCATTGATCAACTTCGTGCCCCGCGCTGACGCTGACTTGTAGGAGCGCGCTTGCCCGCGATGGCGGTGGGTCAGGTTAGACGATGCTGGATGTGCCATTTTTCGCGGGCAAGCGCGCTCCTACAATTAAGCGTTGATCAATCTCGCATTACCGTCTGACGCCGACCTGTAGGAGCGCGCTTGCCCGCCATCGCGGTGGGTCAGGTTATGCGATGCTTCTGGTCCCGGGTATAAAGCACAGACACAAAAAAAGCTTCGCGACAATCATCGCGAAGCTTTTTTGTAAGGCGTGGGTTTAGCCGAGTTTACGCTGCGGTGCGCCGTGGACCATGGTGTAGGCGTAGTCGACGCCCATGCCGTACGCGCCGCTGTGTTCCAGCACCAATTCCATCACGGCTTCGTAGGTTTCCTTGTGTGCCCAGTCACGCTGGAATTCGAGCAGTACTTGCTGCCAGGTGACCGGCACGGCGCCTGCCTGAATCATCCGCTGCACCGACATGTCGTGGGCCTCTTTGGTCGTGCCGCCGGAAGCGTCGGTGACGATGTATACCTCGTAGCCTTCAGCCAGTGCGTCCAGTGTCGGGAAGTTCAGGCAGACCTCGGTCCACAGCGCGGCGATGATCAGTTTCTTGCGACCGGTTGCCTTGACCGCTTCAACCAGTTTCTTGTCTTCCCACGAGTTCATTGAGGTCCGCTCGATCGGCTGCTGATCCGGGAACACCGCCAGCAGTTCAGGCCAGATGAAACCGCTGAAGCTTTGGGTTTCGACCGAGGTGTAGATGGTCGGTACGTTGAAGATCTTGGCGGCTTTGGCCAGGCCAACGGTGTTGTTCTTCAGCGTCTGGCGGTCGATCGACTGGACGCCGAAAGCCATTTGCGGCTGGTGGTCGATCAGGATCAGGGCGGCGTTGGTTGGGTTCAGCAATTCGCGAATGGACATGGGTAAATTCCTTTAGTGAGAGTCGTTCGTTAGGGGTCGCCGCTGCGCGGGTTGCGCTTGTTGGCTGGCTTGGGAGTGAATTTACGGACTAGTCGCTTATGGAACAATCCCATAGAATCGGGACTCATTGTTTCCAAATCAGGAACGGTAATGGATCGTATCGAATGCATGCGCGCGTTTGTCGCGACGGTAGGAGCGAATGGCTTCGCTGCGGCAGCCCGGGCGCTGGACGTGCCGCGCTCGAAAGTCAGCAAACAGATTCAGGCGTTGGAAGAGGCCATCGGTGTGCAGCTGTTGCAGCGCACGACGCGCAGCCTGCATCTGACCGAGGCGGGCGCCGAGTACTACGACGCCTGTCGCGATGTCATCGCTTCGCTGGATGAAGCCGAACAACGCGCGCGAACCGGAATGGGTGAGATACGCGGTGTATTGCGGGTCAACGCGCCGATGTCGTTTGGCTTGAGCCGTCTGGGGCCGCTGATTCCACGCTTCAACGAGCTGCATCCGAACGTTGAACTGCAAGTGGTGCTGAGCGATCAGCAGGTGGATCCGGTCAAGGGCGGGTTTGACGTCACGATCCGTATCGCCAGCCTGCCGGACTCATCGATGGTTGCGCGCTCGCTGGCACCGGCGCCGAGGATCATGGTGGCCTCCCCCGCTTACCTCGAACGCGAGGGCACGCCGCAAACGCCAAAGGATCTGGCGAACCACCAGTGTTTGAGTTACGGCTATCTGCAAAGCGGCGTCAGCCTGCAGCTGTGCAATGGCAAAGAAACCCAGCGCGTGACGGTCAGCGGGCCGTTGCATGCCAACAACGGCGATATCCTGGCGCAGGCCGCCGTGGCGGGAATGGGCATTGCGCTGTTGCCCAATTTCATCATTGAGCGGGCGGTCGCCGATGGCCGTCTGGTGCCGGTGCTGTGTGACTGGCAGGCCCCGGCGATTTCGGTCAACGCGGTATACCCCTCGTCCCGACGCGTGCCGATGAAGACCCGGGCGTTTATTGATTTTCTGGTGCAGGAATTATCGGTTGAGTCCGGAGCGTTTTGACAGCCTCCCTCGGCATTAATATTCACTTCGATCCGTAGGAGCCGGCTTGCCGGCGAAGGCAATCTGTCAGATAAATCAAAGGGGATTGACATACCGCTTTCGCCAGCAAGCCGGCTCCTACAGACCTTGGCCCGCCAGGACATCTGTAAAGGATGCACGCTCTTACAATTGGGGCGGCGTCAGGCCCTTCAGACCACACTCCCCACCGGCACCTTCCCTGCGAGCCCATCCGCCAGGCTGGCCAGCACCATCTCGCCCATCCGGGTTCGGGTTTCGACGGTGGCGCTGGCGCGGTGGGGTTGCAGGACGACGGTTTCCAGCTCAAACAAGACGTCCGGCACGTGCGGCTCCTCGGCGAAAACATCAAGCCCGGCGCCCGCGATTGAGCCTGCTTGCAGTGCAGCGACCAAGTCGGGCTCGTTTACCAGACTGCCGCGCGCGACGTTGATCAAAAACCCTTCCGCGCCCAGCGCTTCCAGCACCTTGGCGTTGATGATGCCTTTGGCTTTGTCGGCGGCTGCCGCGACAATCAATGCGTCACTCTGCGCGGCCAACTCCAGGAGATCGCTCACGAAGCTGTAAGGCACGTCGCTCATGGGCTTGAGATCGGTGTAGCTGATGGGACAGCCAAACGCGGCGGCACGCGTGGCAACCGCCCGCCCTACCCGGCCCATGCCGACGATGCCGATGCGCATCCCGCTGAACTGCCGAGCCAATGGAAGCGGCACCAGCGGCGTCGCGGTCTTGGCCCATGCACCCGAGCGCACGTAGCGGTCGCCGGTGCACAGTCCGCGACAGGCCGAAATCAACAGGCCGATAGCCAGGTCAGCGACGTCTTCGGTCAGCGCGCCAATGGTCGCCGTGACCCGAATGCCACGGTCCCGGGCATAGGCCAGATCGATCGCGTCAGTGCCGACACCGTTGACCGCGATCACTTCCACCTTCGGCAGCTGCTCCATCACCTCACGCGTAATACCGGTGTGGCCGCCGGTCACGACACCGCGAATATTCGCGCCATGCTCGCGCAGGTAGGCGGCTTTGTCGGTCTGCTGAAAATACGGGCGAACGGTGTACAGCTCATTCAGGCGCGTATTGATTTCAGGAATCAGGATCGGGCTCAGCTGGAGGATTTCAGGTTTCATCAGTTTCTCGCTTTTCTCGATGTCGGAAGAATCAACCACGGCCCACGAAAGGCATATTGGTTGCCATGACAGTCATGTTCAGCACGTTGGCGGAGAGCGGCAGCGCGGCGATGTAGCGCACGGCGTCGGCAATGTGTTTGACGTCGATCATCGGCTCGACCGCCGTCGAGCCATTGGCCTGACGCACACCTTGGGTCATGCGCACCGACAGCTCGGTCAGCGCATTGCCGATGTCGATCTGGCTGCAGGCGATTTTGAATTCGCGACCGTCGAGCGCCAGGCTCTTGGTCAGCCCGAGCACTGCGTGCTTGCTGGCCGTATAAGGCGCGGTGAAGGGGCGCGGCACGTGCGCAGAAATGGAGCCGTTATTGATGATCCGGCCGCCTTGAGGCGACTGCTTGCGCATCAGGCCAAATGCGCCGCGGCTGCACAGGAAAACGCCGGTTACGTTGGTGTCGATCACGCTCAGCCATTTCTCGACAGGCAGCTCGTCCATCGGCACGGCAGGTGCGTTGACGCCAGCGTTGTTAAAGACCAGGTCGAGCCGGCCATAGACCTCTTCGATGGTAGCGAACAGATGGTCGACGCTGGCCGGGTCGCGCACATCGCACGACACCGCCAAGGCTTCACCGCCCTGCTCGCGGGCCTGCGCCACCAGTTCTTCGAGGGGCTGCAGACGACGCCCGGTGACCACCACTTTGTAACCGTCTTCGAGCAGGCCGAATGCAACCGAACGGCCAATGCCGCTGCCAGCGCCGGTCACCAAGGCAATTTTTGAAACGGATTGATCAGTCATTATTGTTCTCCTTGTTGCTCATCAAAATGCTGCGGTTCTAGATGAACCGCTTAGCGGCGTTCACCGACCCTAACTTCAAATTCGCCGATACCCTCGATGCCGCCATTGATCACGTCGCCCGCTTCGAGCGATGCAACGCCGGGCGGCGTGCCGGTCATGATCAGGTCGCCCGCGCGCAGCGTGACGGAATGGGAAAGCTGGCTGATGACCTCGCTCACCGACCAGATCTGGCTTTCCAGATCGGAGCGCTGCCGTTCCACGCCATTGACGCTGAGCCAGATCGCGCCTTGCCGCGCATGGCCATCACGCCCTGACGGACGAATGGGGGTGATCGGCGCCGAACCGTCGAACGCCTTCGCCGGCTCCCATGGGTTGCCCACCGCCTTGGCCGCGAGCTGCAAATCACGACGAGTCAGATCAAGCCCTGCGGCGTAACCCCAAACATGGTCCAGCGCGTGTTCGGGATCGATCTGGTAACCGTCTTTGCCTATTGCCACGACCAGTTCGATTTCGTGACAGAACTGTTCGGTCTGGGTCGGAAATGCCACCTCGCCCACGGCATCGACAACCGACGTCGCCGGCTTCATGAAGAAGGCAGGAACCTCGCGTTCCCCGTTGGCCCCATCGCCCCATTGATAATTACGGCCCAGGCAAAACACCCGGCCCACGGGGAATCGCGCATCGCTGCCATTGACCGGCAAGCTGTGGGTTCGGGGAGGCTCGAATACAAAGTTGTTCATGGCGTTCCTTATCACTGAAAGCCGCCCTGTCCGGGCCGCTTCACATCCAGAGGCTTCAATTCAGACTAAGGGATCGAACGCCGGGAAAGTTGGACAAAACCGTGTTCGCGCTGGACTAAAAACCGCAGATCGCCGGCATTAAAAAAGGCGTATTCACATACGCCTTTGCCCACAGGGGCATAAGTTCACACACACATTCTTGAGGCGTTATTTGGCAGTCAGTTCGATGCGGTAAATACGGCCGAGCAATAACGAATAAGACAGCGTACCCACCAGCGCGACCCCGCCAATAAACCAGAACGCCCACGCAAAGTTGCCGGTGACGTGAAGGATCTGGCCAATGACGATCGGGGTGACGATGCCGCCAATGTTGGCCGCCAGGCTGGTAATCCCTCCGGTCAGGCCAATCAGTTCCTTCGGCGCGATTTCCGACACGGCGGCCCATGAAGACGAGGCGATGCCCTGTGCGAAGAAGGCGATCGTGAGCAGCGCAATGCAGACCTCATTGGAGTCGGTGAAGTTGACCAGCATGATCGACATGCCGAGCGCCGAGCCCACCACCAGCGGCAACTTGCGAGAGAAGGACAGCGAGAAGCCGCGACGAATCATCCCGTCGGCAATAAAACCTGCCAGCAGCACACCAACCGTTGCACCAATGAACGGCAACACCGCGAAGATGCCGACCTTCACCATCGTCAGATGACGTTCTTCGATCAAATACGTCGGGAACCAGGTCAGGAAAAAGTACAGCGCCGATGTGCTGGCAAATTTGCCCAGACAGATGGCCCACACTTGGCGATATTTCAGCAATTCGGCGATCTGCGCCCACTTGAATTTGTTTCTTTCCTGACTGCTTTTGACCAACCCGCCGCCGTCTTCGATGTAGGCCAGTTCTTCCTTGCTCACCTTTTTGCAGTTCATCGGGTCGCGGTACAGGTACAGCCACGCGATCCCGAAAAGAATGCCGACGATGCCGGTGCTGTAGAACACGTGACGCCAGTCGTAAGTGGTCGCCAGCCAGAGCAGCAGCCCGGTGAACAGCGCAGTGCCCAGATATTGGCCGCAGACGTAAATGCTGCTGGCGGTGCCGCGCTCCCGCGCCGGAAACCAGACCGTGACCGCGCGACTGTTTGCCGGGAAGGCTGGCGCTTCCATTGCCCCGATGGCCAGACGCAAGCCGAACAACGAAGCGAAACCGCCCGCCATTCCCTGACAGACCGTGACGGCCGACCATGAGATCAGCGAGGCGCCATAGGTAAATCGCGAGCCGAAGCGGTCGGCGATGAAGCCGGCAGGGACCAGGGCGAACGCGTAAGTCCAGGCGAAGGCCGAGAAGATCAAGCCCATCTGGACCTTGTCCAGCCCCAGGTCTTTGGCCATGAACGGCGCAGCGATAGAGATATTGACGCGGTCCACGTAGTTGATGATCGTGGCGATCAGCAACAGCGAGAGCATGAACCAGCGGCGATGGGACATGGGGCGGGCGGGTGCGGCGGTGGCTGGAGCGGCCACGGCGGCATCCATCACCTGACTATCAGGGTTGCTCGACATGAGAATTCCTCATTGTTTTTATTGGTATCGAGTGGTGAAGCGCGCTTTCAACTTATCGTACGACCGGTTTTAAACAAGTCGTGGCTTAGAACGTTTTTGGATTTAAACCTGCCGTCCTAATGAAAAGTCCAAGAAATTTCCAGCGTGCCGAAAGGCAAACGAAGCGCCAATCGCTGGCGTAAAGCGTTGATCTAGAGCAGTCACGGGTAAATGGCAGATTCCGATTTTTTTGGACATGAACGGGTTAGCAGGGTTATATAAAAAATTGAAACGCGTCGTACGACGACTGACAATAAGCAGCAATCACAGAGGAGCGCACGATGGAGCCCGCCAACCGCGTCCCCACTTATGGCATGCAGCAACGCAGTGAGCGGCCGGACTTTTACATACGTGGCAAAACCGAGGGCAAAGCAGAAACGGCGCCTCACCGGCACGAGTATTTTCAGATCCAGATCAATCTGGGTGGCGATACCGTCCAGCACATCGGTGGGGTTGTTCGCCCCTTCCCGCGCAATACGCTGGCCTTCATCCTCCCGCACAAGCTGCACCTCATACCGCATCCGCCGGAGGGCAACTTCCTGCTGATCAACTTTGCTCAAACCTTCCTGCTGCCCCAGTTGCAATGCGACCCGCTGGACCTGGAGGACGTGGCTATTGCCCTCGCTCCCGAGCTGTCACCTTTCCGTTTTCAGGAGCATCTGGATTTCACCTTGAGCGCCGCTGACTTTGCCGAGATTGAGCATCTGCTGGGCCAGATGCGTGTACTCGACGCAAACCGCCAGTTCGGCACGCGGGAGATACTCAAAGGCTGCCTGCTGCAGCTGATTGGCACCATCTGCCAGCTGTACGCCGAGCCGATCAAGCGGCTGGCCGATGACAATGCCGCGGAGCGTAGCCGCCGCGATGCCCTGGCTCGGATGTCGGAGTACGTGCGCAAGAATCTCGACGACCCGGACCTGAGCCTGAAAAAGGCCGCCTCTGCGGCGTTTCTCTCACCGAACTACCTGACCCACTGGTTGCGCAAGGAAGTCGGCAAGACGTTCAGCGAACTGGTACTGGAACGACGCATGCATCTGGCCCGCACGCTGCTGCTCAACGGCAGCAAACCGGTGGGGGAAGTGGCGCGGCTCTGTGGCTTTGCGGACGAGGCCTACTTTTCGAGGCGCTTCCGTCACGCCCACGGCATGCCGCCGGGGCAGTTCAGAAAGCAGCGGGATTTGTAGCAGTGAATCTCGTTTCAACGCCGCGCAGCGAGTCACGGGAAGCGATCGTGCACGCGAAGGCAGGTGCATCCGCTGAACATGTGTTGGTTGATGACGTTTTCGTGAGCAAGCTCACTCCCACAGTAGACCTGCGTTGTCCCAGATTGCAGGTAAGGCACATAACCTGTGGAGTCAGCTTACTGGCGAAGGCATTAGGTCAGGTGACGCAGTAGTGAAGAATGAATCGTGTTCGCCAGCAAGCCGGCGCCTACAAGATGGATTAAGCTGGGCGCTATGGATGACTCCGATTATCTGCGTCTTCTGACGAGCCAGGCCGAGCAGGCCAACGCGTTCCTCTCCAATGCGCGCAAGTGGGAGCGTGAGCGTTGGGTGTGCGAGCGGTTGCTGCAGGGCCTCAACATTCCCCATCGCGCCGACGATTTTCTGCCAGCCGGGCAGGAGCCGCCGGATGTGCTTTTTCGCGATGCGTGTTTTGAGGTGTTCTTCGTGCTGGATGAAGGTCGTCGGCTCAACGACGAATGGCGCGAAGAATTGCAGCGGCGGCGCAGCGCTTTCTCCCTCAGCCAATTGGTGCGACGTGAAGCAAAACCCAAGCGCATTCCCGCTGCCGAATTGCTTCGCCGATTGGCGCCGACGTTGCGCAAGAAGGCTCACAACTACAAGGAGCGGGGCCTGGATCTGAGCGAACTGGACATCATTGCGTTCGCCAGCCTAAAGCGTGAGGTGCTTGATCTGAACAGCCATTTTCCACCGCCCACTGAGTACCTGCGTCAGGGTTGGCGATCGCTGTCGCTGGTCGGACCGACCTTTGCCCGGGTATTGTTCGCCCATCCGGATGCCCCGGATTTTCTGCGGACCAACTTGGGGCGCAGTGTAGTGTTTGATGTAGGAATTAGTTTATGAGCCCGTTGCAGGAATTGATTGCCGATGTACCCCAGCGCGGGCGCGTTCGCTGGATCGGCGTGCGGCCGGAATCGCGTGGCGAGATGGTCGAGCTGGATGCTGTCGAAGCGCGGCGCGAAGCTGGCCTGACCGGTGATCACGCCCGCCCCGGCCCGCGCAACGCGCGCCAGGTGACGCTGATTCAGTGGGAGCATTTTGCGGTGGTCAGTTCGTTGATGGGCCGCGCCGAAGACAATCCTGTACTGCCACAGGATTTGCGGCGCAACATCGTGATCAGCGGCATCAATCTGTTCAGTCTGAAAAACCGGCGCTTTCGCATCGGCCAGGCGATCTTCGAAACCACGGGCTGGTGCCAGCCCTGCGCCCGCCTCGAACAGCGCTTGGGCCGCGGTATTTTCCAGGCGGTGCGTGGCCATGGCGGCATCACCGCGCGGGTGATACAAAGCGGCATCGTGCGCCTGGATGATGTTCTGTGTATCGAGCCGATCGAATCGAGCGTCCAGGACTTTAACGCAGCCAATACTGCCGCTTCGTGATCGGGGTCACTCATTTACCAGGCCCCAAATGACCAGCTGCCTGAACTGAGACGACCATGAGTGTGTCGAAGACTGGCTTTGAGCACCCGCCCGAACTTCGAGCACCTCCAGGCTCGGGCCGACCATTTTTGTTTGGGACTGGTGGCGATTTCCAAGCCAGCCTCGTTGAACCGTTTGCCGTGCCATCTGACGCTCCGAGCTGCCTCGCGCTCGCGCAGATTGCACCGACACAGAATTCCTTAAGCCTTATGAGATATCCCCATGACTCATCGTATTGTAATTGTCGGCGGAGGCGCTGGCGGTCTGGAGCTGGCTACCCGTCTGGGTAAAACCCTGGGCAAGAAAGGCGCGGCCAGCGTCACGCTGGTGGATGCCAACCTGACCCACATCTGGAAGCCGCTGTTGCACGAAGTGGCTGCCGGTTCGCTTAACTCTTATGAGGATGAGCTGAACTACGTGGCGCAAGCCAAGTGGAACCACTTTCAGTTCCAGATGGGTCGCATGATCGGGCTGGATCGCGAGAACAAGCAGATCCACCTGGCTGAAACGCTGGACGAGCACGGCAACGAGCTGGTGCCGGCCCGCAGCCTGGATTACGACTCGCTGGTGATTTCCGTTGGCAGCACCACCAATGATTTCGGCACTAAGGGCGCGGCGGAACATTGCCTGTTCCTCGACACGCGCAAACAGGCCGAACGCTTCCATCAGCAGTTGCTCAATCGCTACCTGCGCGCGCACGCGAGCCAGCACGACGCAGCCGAAGAGATCAACGTCGCGATCGTGGGTGCAGGCGCGACGGGTGTGGAGTTGGCCGCTGAACTGCACAACGCCGCGCACGAACTGGCGGCTTACGGGCTGGGTCACATCAAGCCGGAAAACCTGCGCATCACAGTGATTGAAGCCGGGCCGCGTGTCTTGCCTGCCCTGCCCGAGCGCATTGGTGGGCCGGTGCACAAGACCCTGGAGAAGCTGGGCGTCACAGTGCTGACCAACTCGGCGGTTAGCGAAGTGACGGCTGACAGCCTTGTCACTGCGACGGGTCAGGTGATTCCTGCCACTTTGAAAGTCTGGGCGGCGGGCATCCGCGCTCCGGCGTTCCTGGAAGGCATCGCGGGTCTTGAGACCAATCGCATCAATCAACTGCAGGTGCGCCCGACGCTGCAGACCACGCGTGATGACAACATCTTTGCTTTCGGCGACTGCGCGGCGTGCCCTCAAAAAGGCACTGACCGCAATGTCCCACCGCGCGCGCAAGCGGCGCATCAGCAGGCGTCGTTGCTGGTGAAATCGCTGAAGCTGCGCATCGAGGGCGGTCAGCTGCCGGAGTATCGCTACAAGGACTACGGCTCGCTGATTTCGCTGTCGAAATTCTCGGCGGTGGGCAATTTGATGGGCAACCTGACGGGCAGCGTCATGCTTGAAGGATGGCTCGCGCGGATGTTTTACGTCTCGCTGTACCGCATGCACCAGATGGCGCTCTACGGGATGTTCCGCACGTTGATGCTGATGCTGGGAAGCCGCATCGGCCGCGGCACCGAACCCCGCATGAAGCTGCACTGACGCCGCCGCGTTCGCTCCTGCCGAAGGCGTAGGAGCGCGCTTGCCCGCGAACGGTCGTTACATCCGACATATCTCTATCGGCTGTAGGACCGTCTTCGCGGGCAAGCGCGCTCCTACAAGGGATGGCGCTGATTCCTGCCGCGTGTTTGGAAGACTGCGACGCATGCTGCCGCCTGTGGCCTCGGGCCAAACCGCGATCCCAAGATCACCGCAATCCGCCTCTGCCGAAGGCGTAGGAGCGCGCTTGCCCACGAACGGTCGGTACATCCGACACATCTCTGTCGGGTGTAAGACCGTCTTCGCGGGCAAGCGCGCTCCTACACGGGATGGCGCTGATTCCTGCCGCGTGTTTGGAAGACTGCGACGCATGCCGCCGCCTGTGGCCTCGGGCCAAGGCGAAACGCTACTCCGATCAACGCAACCCGCCTCTGCCGAAGGCGTAGGAGCACGCTTGCCCGCGAACGGTCGGTGCATCTGACACATCTCTGTCGGGTGTAAGACCGTCTTCGCGGGCAAGCGCGCTCCTACAAGGGATGGCGCTGATTCCTGCCACGTGTTTGGAAGACTGCGACGCATGCCGCCGTCTGTGGCCTCGGGCCAAACCGCGATCCCAAGATCACCGCAATCCGCCTCTGCCGTAGGCGTAGGAGCGCGCTTGCCCGCGAACGGTCGTTACATCCGACATATCTCCATCGGCTGTAAGACTGTCTTCGCGGGCAAGCGCGCTCCTACAAGGGATGGCGCTGATTCCCGCCGCACACCTCCTGGAAGACCGCGACGCATGCCGCCTTCTGTGGCCTTGGGGCCAAGGCGAAACGCTACTCCAAGATCAACGCAACCCGCCTCTGCCGAAGGCGTAGGAGCGCGCTTGCCCGCGAACGGTCGGTACATCCGGCACATCTCTGCCGGCTGTCGAACTGTCTTCGCTGGCAAGCGCGCTCCTACAAGGGATGGCGCTGATTCCTGCCACGTGTTTGGAAGACTGCGACGCATGCCGCCGTCTGTGGCCTCGGGCCAAAACGCGATCCCAAGATCACCGCAATCCGCCTCTGCCGAAGGCGTAGGAGCGCGCTTGCCCGCGAACGGTCGGTACATCTGACACATCTCTGTCGGGTGTAAGACCGTCTTCGCGGGCAAGCGCGCTCCTACAAGGGATGGCAGTGATCCCACTGTTACGCTCCTACATGGGATGGCAGTGCCCCAACTGCCGAGCGCCTGCAACGATGCACGGGTGACGCTAGGGCATTACTCGCCCTTTGCCCATATGCTTGGCTTTGTACATCCAGCGGTCGGCTTCTCGCATGAGCTCGTCCGGCGCTTTGCTGGAGCCGGGTTCGTACATGGAAAAACCGATGCTCGCGTTGCTGCGAATCTCATCGCCTTTGATGGTGATCGGCTGGGCGATGGCGGCGAGCAGTTTCTGCGCCACTTCGCGGGCCTCCTCCACACCCGGGGTGATGCCCTCAAGAATCACGATGAACTCGTCGCCGGCCAGCCGGACCAGGCTGTCGGTCCTGCGTATGCAGTTCTGCAAACGTGCGGAAATCGTGCGCAGCAAGTCATCACCCGCATCGTGGCCATAACTGTCGTTGATGACTTTGAAACCGTCCAGGTCGATAAACATCAGCGCCAGCTGCAGTCTGGATCGATCAGCTCGGGCCTGAGCGATGGGCAACAAAGAATCAAGCGCACGTCGATTGTGCAGGCCGGTCAGGGCGTCATGCCGAGCTTCCTGCTCGAGCTCTTTACGCGCCTGAATGTCCTGAATGATTGAAATGAAATATTCCAGCGCCCCCGCTTCCGAGAGTTTCTTGGTTACGCTCAGATTGACCCACACCGGGCTGCCGTTTTTGCGCAGGTAACGCTTCTCCATCTGGTAGCTATCAATCTCACCAACACTCAGCTGATGGAGCATCCCGAGATCACCGTCCAGGTCGTCGGGGTGGGTGATGTCCTGAAACGTCAGGTGCTTTAGCTCATCTGGCCCATAGCCGAGCATGTTACAAAGCGCCGCGTTAACGCTGATCCAGCCACCGTCCGGCGCAACCAGTGCGATACCCACCGACGCCAACTCAAACATAGAGCGATAGCCGGCCTCACTGGCGACGAACAACGCCTCGGAGCGACTCTTCTGAATGCGGGCCAGCATCAGGTTTTCGCGCAACTGCATCTCCCGACTGACGACATCGGCGAGGTCGCGGAGTATGGCCAGTTCCTGCGAAGAAAGCGTTCTAGGCCGCGCATCAATCGCGCACAACGTGCCCACTGCAAAACCCTTACTGGTCCGTATGGGTACGCCCGCATAAAAACGAATATGGGGATCACCCACGACTAACTGGTTATCGCAGAAACGCTGGTCCTCCGTAGCGTCAGGAACCACCAGTTCGTTGGTTTCCAGAATGGCATGAGCACAGAAGGCCGTTTCTCTCGGCAGCTCGACTACTTCAAGGCCCACGCGTGACTTGAACCATTGGCGGTCTTGATCAACCAGCGAAATCAGGGCGATGGGCACGTTCAGCACCTGCGCGACTAGTCGCGTGATGCGATCGAGCGTGGCTTCCGGCTGGGTATCGAGGACTTCAAGTTGATACAGCGCCTCCAGGCGCTGCTGCTCACACGAAGGAATTGGCGACTTCATATCACGGCCGATCCTGAAAAGACTGGCTGAAGTCTATACCGGGGCTGGTCAATCCGCACCCGGCGGGGCCGGTAAATAATCGACCTCACTGTCACGCCGGATCGGTCGCACCGCTGGCCTGATTTCCATCACGTTGGGTCATGGGGGACATGCTTATCGCCGTGATTTCATTAGCGCCTGCAGTCGCCAGGGCTAACCAAACGCCGGAAACGAAAAAAGCGCCCCGAAGGACGCTTTTTTGTAGCTTCAACACGAGTGGCGTTGAAGCGGTATTTTCTGCCCGGATGTTGCTGGGGCGAAAATGGTCGGGGTAAGGGGATTCGAACTCCTGACATCCTGCTCCCAAAGCAGGCGCGCTACCGGACTGCGCTATACCCCGGTGAAACAAGGAAACACCCGAAGGTGCTTCCAGAGCGGGTGACGCTACTGACGTCACTCCCTAAGATTTAACCCGATGAAGCCAGGTCAAAAATGGTGGGTCGTGTGGGATTCGAACCTACGACCAATTGGTTAAAAGCCAACTGCTCTACCAACTGAGCTAACGACCCAAATAATGGTCGGGGTAAGGGGATTCGAACTCCTGACATCCTGCTCCCAAAGCAGGCGCGCTACCGGACTGCGCTATACCCCGACGGTACTACCTCTTGAAATTGGCTCCGTGACCAGGACTCGAACCTGGGACCCAATGATTAACAGTCATTTGCTCTACCGACTGAGCTATCACGGAACGATCTACAATTTCAGATGCAGCGTTTGACGCGCTTCAACACAACAAATTCAGTAAATCTTTACCATACGAATCTGGCAAGCGCCTCACTGAACCTACCGCATTTTCAGCCTCTTCGACCCGTCTGCATCGCTGCGTTCACGTCTCTGAGGCGCGCTATTCTACATTTCCAGAAACACCTGTCAACCCTCCAAATTGCTTTTAAGACAATGATTTGCGACTTTTTTGCCGATCGCCCTCAACCCGGCAAATTCCTGCGGGTAAGGATAAAGTTTGCCCCGCATGAAAAGGGCCCTCACGCGGAGGGCCCTCTGGTGCTTCTATATAAAGCAGCGAATCGGATCAGCCAAAGACGATCTCATCGTCCTGCACCGTACCTCTGATACTGGTGCCCGGCATGAAGCCACCCGACAGGATCAGCTGAGCCAACGGGTTTTCGATCCAGCGCTGAATCGCCCTCTTCAGAGGTCGCGCGCCATACACCGGGTCATAGCCGACAGCTATCAGCTTGTCCATGGCCTCGGTAGACAACTCCAGACGCAGGTCACGTTCGGCAAGACGCTGGCGCAGACGGCCAAGCTGGATCTCGGTGATACCGGCAATCTGGTCGCGAGCCAGCGGTTCGAAGATCACCACTTCATCTACCCGGTTGATGAACTCGGGACGGAAATGCGTGGTGAGCGCATCCATCACGGCCGCGCGCTGTGCCTCGCGGTCGCCGACCAGCTCCTGAATACGCGCCGAACCCAGGTTGGAAGTCATGACGATTACCGTGTTACGGAAATCGACCGTCCGACCGTGGCTGTCGGTCAGGCGCCCGTCTTCGAGCACCTGTAGCAGCACGTTGAACACATCAGGGTGCGCTTTTTCGACCTCATCCAGCAGGATCACCGAGTACGGCTTGCGGCGCACGGCTTCGGTCAGATAACCGCCCTCCTCGTAACCGACATACCCCGGTGGCGCACCGATCAGACGAGCGACGGAATGTTTCTCCATGAACTCGGACATGTCGATGCGGACCATTGCCTCTTCGGTGTCGAACAGGAACTCGGCCAATGCCTTGCACAGCTCGGTTTTACCCACCCCGGTCGGGCCGAGGAACATGAAGGAGCCGCTTGGACGATTCGGGTCAGACAACCCGGCCCGCGACCGCCGAACGGCGTTCGAGACCGCGACGACTGCTTCGTTCTGACCGATCACGCGCTGGTGCAGCAACGTTTCCATCTTGAGCAGTTTGTCGCGCTCACCTTCGAGCATTTTCGAGACGGGAATGCCAGTCCACTTAGACACGACTTCTGCAATCTCTTCCTCGGTCACTTTGCTGCGCAGCAACTGGTTTTCCGGTTTGCCGTGCTGGTCGACCATCTGCAGGCTGCGTTCGAGGTCAGGAATCACACCGTACTGCAATTCAGCCATGCGGTTGAGGTCGCCCTTACGCCGCGCAGCTTCCAGCTCCTGACGCGACTGCTCGATCTTCTGCTGGATCTGCGCAGAGCCGGTCACTTCGGCTTTTTCGGAGGTCCAGATCTCTTCAAGATCGGCATATTCGCGTTCAAGGCGCTGGATTTCTTCCTGCAGTTTTTCCAGACGTTTGATCGCCGCCTCGTCGTCTTCCTTCTTGAGCGCTTGGGCTTCCACCTTCAACTGGATCAAGCGACGCTCAAGACGGTCGAGCACTTCCGGTTTAGAGTCGATCTCCATGCGAATACGGCTGGCCGCTTCGTCGATCAGGTCGATGGCCTTGTCGGGCAGTTGGCGGTCGGTGATGTAGCGATGGCTGAGCTTGGCCGCCGCGATGATCGCGCCGTCGGTGATCGCTACCTTGTGGTGAACCTCATAACGCTCTTTGAGGCCACGCAGGATAGCGATGGTGTCTTCTTCGCTCGGCTCATCCACCAGGACTTTCTGGAAGCGACGCTCAAGGGCGGCGTCCTTCTCTATATATTGGCGGTACTCGTTGAGCGTGGTTGCCCCGACGCAATGCAACTCGCCCCGTGCCAGCGCCGGCTTGAGCATGTTGCCCGCATCCATCGAACCCTCGGCTTTGCCGGCACCGACCATGGTGTGCAGCTCGTCGATGAACAGAATGATCTGCCCTTCCTGTTTCGACAGTTCATTGAGCAAGCCTTTCAGGCGCTCTTCAAATTCGCCACGGAACTTGGCACCGGCGATCAACGCACCCATGTCCAGCGAGAGTAGACGCTTGCCGCGCAAGCCGTCCGGAACCTCGCCGTTGATGATGCGCTGGGCCAGGCCCTCCGCGATGGCGGTTTTACCCACACCGGGCTCACCGATCAGCACGGGATTGTTCTTGGTCCGGCGTTGCAGCACCTGGATAGTGCGGCGAATCTCGTCGTCTCGACCGATCACCGGGTCGAGCTTGCCTTCCTCGGCTCGTTTGGTGAGGTCGACGGTATATTTGTCCAGTGCCTGACGGGACTCTTCGGCATTGGGGTCGTTGACGGCATCGCCGCCGCGCAGGTTGCTGATGGCGTTTTCCAGCGCTTTTTTGCTGACGCCCTGGCCGAGCAGCAGCTTGCCAAGCTTGCTGTTCTCATCCATCGCCGCGAGCAGGACCAGTTCGCTGGAGATGAACTGATCGCCTTTCTGCTGAGCAAGACGGTCGGCCTGATTCAACAGCCGCGCCAGATCCTGTGACATGTTGACGTCGCCGGTGGGGTTTTGAATTTTCGGTAGCTGATCGAGCTCTTTAGTCAACGCCTGACGCAGGCTGTTCACGTCGAAGCCTACTTGCATCAGTAACGGCTTGATCGAGCCGCCCTGCTGTTCAAGGAGTGCCTGCATCAAGTGCGCAGGCTCAATGGCCGGATGGTCCAGACCCACCGCGAGTGATTGAGAATCTGATAGAGCGAGTTGTAACTTGCTGGTTAAACGGTCAATACGCATTGGTCACCTTCCTAATGGGCAGGCCGGAGCAATGAACACACCTAAATAAAGAAACCTGCCAGATGGTCCTTAGATGCGGTCGATTAGGCAGGATTCAAGCACGCTCTGGTTGACATGGATCAACATTAGCGGCTGAGAGAGGATTCGGGAGGGGCTGGAGCGGAAATTAGCGGGCTTCGATCCAGACCAGCGAAGTAAATCGACCGGTGCGGGCGCCACGGCGATAGGAAAAAAACCGTGCATCGTCGTAGGTTGAAAAGCCTCCGCCGTAGACCGCCGTCACACCGTGAGCGGCCAGACGCAACCTTGCCAACTGGTAGATATCGGCCATGTACTTGCCGGCATTGGCGCCAGGCACGAACGCATCGGCCGTCTCAGGGTGGGAAGAGACAAACGCCTCACGCACTTCCGGGCCTACTTCGAACGCCTGCGGACCGATGGCAGGGCCAAGCCACACAAGGATTTCGGAAGGGGAATCGGCAAAGCTGTCGACTGCCGCCTCAAGCACGCCCGCCGCAAGGCCACGCCAACCGGCGTGGGCAGCGGCGACCTGGGTGCCCGCCTTGTTGCAAAACAGCGCGGGCAGGCAATCAGCCGTCATGATGGTGCAGGCCACGCCCGGCGCCTTGCTCCAGCTCGCATCCGCCTGAAGCACCTTCGAGGGAGCAGCCTCGACCACGTCAATGCCGTGAACCTGCGTCAGCCATGCCGGATGGACATTCAGGCGTGCCGTCAGTGTCGAACGGTTGTGCGCGACGGCCTGCGGATCATCATCAACGTGATCACCCAGATTGAAACTGTCGAACGGCGCTACGCTGACACCGCCCGATCGCGTCGTGACGCATGCCTTGATTCCGGCTGGCGCAGGCCAGTCAGGAATCAACCAGTCCGTCACGAGCTCAGTCATCCGATGAACGCTTCGCGGTCTTGCTTGAGCAGCGTCAGCAGCCAGACAAAGTCATCCGGGAGTGGCGATTCCCAGCTCATGCGCTTACCGGTCGTCGGATGGTCCAGCTCCAGGAAGCGTGCATGCAGCGCCTGACGCGGGAAATGCTTGAGCGATTCAACCATCGTGACGCTTGCCGCTGGTGGAATTCGGAAACGACCGCCGTAGGCAGGGTCGCCCACGAGCGGAAAGTTGATGTGTGCCATGTGCACACGGATCTGGTGGGTACGCCCGGTTTCGAGCTTCACCCTCACGTGGGTGTGCGAGCGGAAACGCTCCAGCACGCGGTAATGGCTGACCGCAGGCTTGCCGCCTTCCATGACCGCCATGCGCTGACGCTGCTGGCCGTGACGTCCGATCGGTGCGTTGATCTTGCCACCGGCGGTCACCACGCCAATGACGATGCACTCATAAATGCGGCTGACGCTGCGGTTCTGCAACTGAGTGACGAGCTGGGTCTGCGCCTGGATGGTCTTGGCCACCACCATCAAACCTGTGGTGTCCTTGTCCAGACGATGCACGATGCCGGCACGCGGGACATTGATGATGTCCGGCACGTGGTGCAGCAAGGCATTCAGCAGCGTGCCATCAGCGTGACCGGCGGCAGGGTGAACGACAAGCCCGGACGGTTTGTTGATCACCAGAATCTGGTCGTCTTCGTAGACGATGTCGAGCTCGATGTCCTGCGCGATCCACTCGCCCTGGGCCTCCTGCTCGGCTTTGAGGACCAGAACGGCGCCACCGTGCACGATGTCACGCGGGCGCAGAGCGCCACCGTCCACTGTCAGGCGACCGTCTTTGATCCAGGCGGAAAGGCGCGAGCGCGAGTGCTCTGCGAATAGTTGGGCGGCGACTTGGTCGAGGCGTTGACCGCCCAATTCGGACGGCACCTCTGCGCGGAGTTCTATGATCTCAGACATGCTCAAACTAGGAGGTGGCACTGGCCTTTGGTTTCGGCTGTGCGCTTGTGGTTAAATACGGCGTCTTTTGTCCCGGGGGTTCCACGGGGCGCCCATCATAACAGGACGGTCCTGCGCAAGACAGCAGGCCGTTATAGGGACGCAAGCCGCCATGCAAGTGAAACACCTGCTGCTGATAGCCATCCTCGGACTTACTGTTGCCTGTTCTTCGAAGAAAGAAGTCATCGACGAAAACCTCAGTGAAGTCGAGCTGTACCAGCAGGCGCAGGCCGATCTGGACAACAACAGCTATAACAGCGCCACCGAGAAGCTCAAGGCGCTGGAGTCGCGTTATCCGTTCGGTCGCTATGCCGACCAGGCGCAACTCGAGCTGATCTACGCCAATTATAAAAACGGCGAGCCGGAAGCAGCCAAATCGGCGGCCGAGCGTTTCATTCGTCTGCACCCGCAACACCCGAACGTCGACTACGCCTATTACCTCAAGGGCCTGACCTCGTTCGACCAGGACGTCGGCATCATCGCCCGCTTCCTGCCTCTCGATCAGACCAAGCGTGACCCTGGCGCTGCCCGCGACTCTTATAACGAGTTCGCTCAGCTGACCAGCCGCTACCCCAACAGCCGCTACGCCCCTGACGCCAAGCAGCGCATGATCTACCTGCGCAACCTGCTGGCGGCTTATGAAATCCACGTTGCCGATTACTACCTGACGCGTCAGGCCTATGTAGCGGCGGCCAACCGCGGCCGTTACGTCGTCGAAAACTTCCAGGAAACACCGTCGGTCGGTGACGGCCTGGCGGTTATGGTCGAGGCCTATCAACGGCTGCACCTGGAAGACCTCGCGGACACCAGCCTGCAAGTGCTGAAGACCAACTACCCGGATCACCCGCAACTGGTGGACGGCAAGTTTGAAGCACGTACTGCCGAGGCCGATAACCGCTCGTGGCTGTCCAAGGCAACGCTGGGCCTGATCGAAAGCCGTCCGCCACTGCCACCAGGCGAGACCCGCGCCAACCAGGATGTGATCAAGCAATATCAGGACGCCAAGGAAGCCATTCCTGCCGACCTGTTGCCTGAAAACCAGTCGGCCGACGAAGAGAAGAAAAACGACGACGATGACGGCACGCCAAAAAGCCGCTCGATCTTCAGCTACATGACCTTTGGCCTGTTTGACTGAGTTCAGCCCTTGCCAGCGTCAGCCAAAAGAGGCCCTTCGGGGCCTTTTTTCATGTCCGACCGTTTTCCGACAGCGTGCGGCGATGGAGATGACTGTGCGCCTGACAGCGGCTTGGCTACACTGCGCGCTCTTCACTTCATAAGCTGACAAACATGATTCGCTTGATTATGTGGGTCGCGTTGATCGCGGCGGCCATCTGGTTTTTCAAACGGCTGGTCAAAGGCCCTGCTCCGCGGCCGAAACCCGCGACACCCGAGATCGACGCCGCGCCCATGGTCCGCTGCGCGCAATGTGGCGTGCACGTACCGCGTGACCGCGCACTGAGTCAGGATCAGCAATGGTATTGCACTCAAGCGCACCTGTTGAAAGGCCCGGCGGCACGTGACCGCTGAAAGCCTGTCGCTGACCACGCCTCAGGCCCAGCGCATTCTGCGGCTGTATCACCTGTACCGTCTCAGCATCGGGGTGCTGCTGGTGCTGTTGATCTCCAGCAGTCTGGACGCCGAGCTGCTGGAGCTTGCCGATATCGAGCTGTTTCGAATCGGCTGCTGGCTGTACCTGGTGCTCAACATCCTCGTGGTCGTGTTGCTTGAACGACCGACCCGGCAGGGTCAGCTGTTCGCGCTGGCCATGACCGACACGCTCATGCTGGCCGCGCTGTTCTACGCAGGCGGCGGTGCGCCGAGCGGCATTGGTAACCTGATCATCGCGTCGGTCGCGATCAGTAATGTGCTGCTGCGCAAGCGCACCGGGTTGCTGATTGCCGCCACCTCGGCCATCGGCATCATTTACCTGACGTTTTACATTGGCTACCACACACCGTCCGCCGCCAACCATTTTGTGCAGGCCGGCTCGCTCGGTGCCTTGTGCTTTGCGGCGGCGCTGTTGGTTCAGGCCCTTTCACGCCGCCTGCAGCTCAGCGAGGACATCGCCGAACGCCGTGCGGCAGACGTCGACAATCTCGAAGAACTGAACGCGCTGATCCTGCAGCGCATGCGCACCGGCATCCTGGTGCTCGACGAAGATCACAAAGTGCTTCTGGCCAACCAGAGCGCGCTGAACCTGCTGGGCCACGAGCGCCTGCTCGGCGAAATCATTGACGCCTATTCTCCACAGTTGATAGAGCGCTTGCGACAGTGGCTGAGCAACCCGTCGATGGCACCGCGCAGCATTACCACCTCAGCGATTGGCCCGGTGCTGCGCCCCGGTTTTATCGCATTGGCTCGCGGCGAGCATCGCCACACGCTGGTGTTTCTCGACGACCTCTCACAGATTTCACAACAGGCCCAGCAGCTTAAACTCGCCGCACTGGGAAGATTGACGGCCGGTATCGCCCATGAGATCCGCAACCCGCTGGGCGCGATCAGTCATGCTGCGCAACTGCAGCTGGAGTCGGACGAACTGAGCGGCCCGGACCGGCGGCTGAGTCAGATCATTCACGATCAGTCGCGGCGGATGAATCAAGTGATCGAGAATGTTCTGCAGTTGTCTCGTCGACGTCAGACCGAACCCCACCTGCTCGATCTCAAGCAGTGGCTGGAAGATTTCGTTCGCCAGCTTTGTGACGAGCTGCCGGTCGGCCAAGCGGTGCACGTGGACATCAGCCCGGGCGTGCTCACCACGCAAATGGACGCCGAGCAACTGCACCAGGTGATGACCAATCTGGTGCAAAACGGTTTGCGCTACAGTGGTCACCTGCACCAAAGTGCTCAAGTCTGGCTAAGATTGTTTCAGGCCCCGCTCAGCGAACTCCCCACCCTGGAAGTCCTTGATGACGGACCGGGCGTCGCCCAGGAGCACCTTGCCAAGATTTTCGAGCCCTTCTTCACCACTGAAAGCAAAGGAACCGGCCTTGGGCTGTACCTGTCGCGCGAGCTGTGCGAAAGCAATCAGGCGAGCCTCAATTACACACCACGGAAAGGTGGCGGAAGCTGCATGCGGATAACCTTCGCCCATCCGTTCAAGCTGAGTTGAACATGAGCCAACGGCAAAAGATCCTGATCGTCGACGATGAGCCGGACATCCGCGAGCTGCTTGAAATCACGCTCGGGCGGATGAAGCTGGAGACCCGCAGCGCACGCAACGTCAAGGAGGCGCAGGAATGGCTGGCGCGCGAGCCCTTCGATCTGTGCCTGACCGACATGCGCCTGCCGGATGGCAACGGACTGGAGCTGGTGCAGCACATTCAGAAGCGTCACAACCAGGTCCCGGTGGCGATGATCACCGCACACGGCAACCTAGACACGGCTATTCATGCCCTGAAAGCCGGAGCCTTCGACTTCCTGACCAAACCGGTCGACCTGACTCGCTTGCGTGAACTCGTGAGCAGCGCCTTGCGTCTGCGAGTCGCACCCGCGGAAGATCATCGGATTGACCATCGGTTGCTCGGCAGCTCGCCGCCCATGCAGGCGCTGCGCAAGCAGATTGCCAAGCTGGCCCGCAGCCAGGCGCCGATCTATATCAGTGGCGAGTCCGGCAGCGGCAAAGAGCTGGTTGCCCGGCTGATTCACGAGCAAGGTCCACGCGCCGAGCAGCCGTTCGTGCCTGTTAACTGTGGGGCGATCCCGTCTGAGCTGATGGAGAGCGAATTCTTCGGGCACCGCAAAGGCAGCTTCACTGGCGCCCATGAAGACAAGCCCGGGCTGTTTCAGGCAGCCAACGGCGGCACCCTGTTTCTTGATGAAGTGGCCGATCTGCCGCTGGCGATGCAGGTGAAACTGCTGCGCGCCATACAGGAAAAATCAGTACGCGCCATTGGCGGTCAGCAAGAGCAAGTGGTGGACGTTCGCGTGCTGTGCGCGACCCACAAGGACCTTAATCAGGAAGTGGCCGCAGGGCGTTTCCGGCAGGATTTGTATTACCGATTGAACGTCATCGAGCTGCGCGTACCGCCGTTGCGCGAACGGCGCGAAGACATCGAGGAAATTGCCAACGCGGTGCTCCGCCGCCTGACCGAATCTGCCGGCGAGCCTGCCACTCTCCTCCCGCCTCACGCGCTGGCGGCGCTCAAGGCTTACCGTTTCCCTGGCAACGTGCGTGAGCTGGAGAACATGCTTGAACGGGCCTACACGCTGTGCGAAACCGACCAGATCAGTACTGACGATCTGCGTCTGGCCGAACCCTCGCGCCCAGCCGAGCAGGACGGGCCGAGCCTGGCCGACATCGACAACCTGGAAGACTATCTGGAAAGCGTCGAGCGCAAGTTGATTCTGCAGGCGCTGGAAGAAACCCGCTGGAACCGCACGGCGGCGGCGCAGCGCCTGAATTTGACGTTCAGGTCGATGCGCTACCGGTTGAAGAAACTGGGGCTTGAGTGATGGATTCAATAAAGCGTTTTGATAAGTCCCAAAAAGGGACCTATCGCTCCTTGTATGGGACCTGCTCGTCGGCCGCACCACTCAACCGTTAAGCCTTCCCGCAGGCGCATAAGGCGTTTCATCAATGATCGGCGTTTCCCCCATCAGCAAATCTGTCAGCAATTGACACGACGCGGGCGCCAGCACCAGGCCGTTACGGTAATGCCCGCAGTTCAGCCACAAACCCGGGTGGCCGGGCACAGGCCCGATGAAAGGAATGCCGTCGGGCGAACCCGGCCGTAACCCTGCCCAATGCCCGACGACCTGCGCATCGGCCAACGCCGGGATCAACTCGATGGCCGAAGCTTTTAGACTCTCAAGGGCCTGCTCGGTCGGTGTCTTGTCATAGCCTTCGTGCTCAAGCGTGCTGCCGATGAGGACATGCCCGTCACGCCGGGGGATGGCGTAACGGCCCCTGGCGAGGATCATGCTCGGCAAAAAGTCGGCGGCGCACTTGTAGAGGATCATCTGCCCTTTGACCGGCTCAACGGGCAGTGCCAGTCCCAAGCTGCCGAGCAAGTCCCCGCTCCAGGCACCTGCAGCCAAGACGACGTTGTCGCCCAGAACATCACCCTCCTCGGTCCTCACACCCGTTATCCGGTTGCCGTCACGCACGAAGCCGCCCACCTGGCAGTGCTCCCGAATCACAACGTTGGGCATCGCCAGCAACGCTGCCTTCAACGACTTGACCAGACGCGGATTGCGAACATTGGCGACGTCGGCCATGTGCACCGCACGCGAATACCCACCGCCCAAGATCGGCACGGCATCGTACACAGCGGAAATATCCACCGACGTCAGCGGACGCTGCACCCGCGCTGCCCACTCAAGGGCCTTCGCTTCATCATCAAGGTCCAGCCAGTAAAGGCCGGTCTTGTGGACTTCCGGGTCGATGCCTGTCATTGCCGACAGACGCTCGGCAAGCCGCGGATAGAAATCCTGAGACCAGTGCGACAGCGCCGTGACGGCAGGGCTATAGCGCCACGGGTAGAGCGGCGAAACGATGCCGCCGCCCGCCCATGAGGACTCCTGGCCGACGAGCGAGCGGTCGATCAGCGTCACGCTTCGGACCTTGGGGGCGAGGTTGAAGGCGGTCAGGAGACCGATAACGCCGCCGCCCACCACAAGAACATGTTGCCTGGACATCGCGAGCATCTTCCCGATTAGCTAGGGTCAGCGACCCCAGCAGGTCGTGCTGGTAGTGCCAGTTGCAAGACCCGTGTTAGATCTGGCACCGGTATTCGTAAGAACAAAGCTGCCGCACTTATCGCCATTCATCATCGAAGTTGAGACAGGCGCAGCAGTCAGGGTGTACTCCTGCGGACTTATAGTTGGGGTGATCGTGTAGTAGGCATTGCCCAACGAAAGTCCCGTCGTTGCTGCGTAGGTTCCACTGTTTCTCGAGTAACTGCGCTCCAGCGTCTGAGCCTGTTCAGACAACAGTTCGGCAATCTCCGCCCTGCGCGTCTTCTTCACGTATTCGGTGTAACTGGGATAAGCAATAGCCGCCAAAATACCAATGATCGCCACAGTGATCATCAATTCGATGAGCGTAAAGCCTGTTGTCTGTCGTCGCATACGTCTTCCCTATTGAATCTGCCGCCACATGATGCGCTGGTAACCGCTCGCCGTGCCGCCCTTCTCCTTGATCCTGGTAGGAGTGCCACCACTCGAGTCCAGCAAATACTTATTATCGTTGGCGCCATTGGTCCCATTCACGATGGATACAAGATTTGGAATACCCGTACCCACGAAAATACCGCTGACTTTGGTGTCGGTGGCAGTGATATCGCTATCACCGTTCGTGTCAAGTACCGGATAGCTAAGAATACCGCCAGTCGCCGCATCTAATTCAAACAGTCGCCCGGTCCCGGTACTTTCGCATGGATCGCTGGAGTTGACCGCTGCAGTGGTAAAGATAATACGCCCGCGACTGGTCTGTGCGGGGTAGATCACCCTTTCGCCAAGGAAGGGATCAGCCGCTGCCAATGGCAAGTACCAGCCCTTTTTGGTTGCCCAGTCCACATCATTGTTGCTAGTGGTGTAGTAAGTGTTACCACCGGATATCACCGTGCTGGCAATGGTCTGCTGTTGAAGATTACCTTCCACAATCCCCCCCGTGCCGCCACTCGAATCCCAAACAGCATAGAAATCCTGCTGAGCGGTTGTGAGCTTGTCCGCTGTTTCGCTGAACTTTCCAGTACCAAAGTACACCAGTTTGCCGTTGAGCGGATGGTCCAGCAGCAACGGCTGCACCGTAATAGGCTGCTGATTGCTGGTGGTGGTGACACCATTAACAGTGGTACTGACCGCACCACGGGGCGCGGTGAACAATGGCTTGCCGCCGAAGGCCAATCCCCAGGCCGATGGACTTGTGGCACTGAGATCGAATTTCCACAAATGCCCCTTAAGATCACCGGCATAAGCCGCCTGAACGACGTTCTGCGAGTTGACCAGTAGCTTGACCGACGACAAACCGTTATCCGTTTCACCAGTCGCGACCGGCACTGATATCTTTCTGATCAATGCGCCAGTCTGCGCATTTAGCACAAACAGTGCAGCAGTGCCGGTAAAGCTGCCGTAGCCATTGCCCACCACCACAATCCCCGTCCCGCCAGACATGCGCGCAACTTCAGGCTTGGCATAGGCGTAGCCCAAATCGTTGAAATCATTCCCAGGCGTGCTGGTGTCAGGCGCACGGACTTCCCACAGCGCTTTGATGGCGTTAGGAGTGGTTGAAGTGGAGGCATCAACATACAACTGCAACGCGTAAAAGGATTTGCCACCGGCGCCCAGCCCTCCTACCGCCATTGTCTGCCAAGTCCCACCGGGAGTGATTTGTGTGTCGAACACTGCGATCTGACCGTCGACGGTGAACTTGTGCTTCGACACCCCATAGTCGGTCGAGGCAAGAGTGGCAAGCGACGACAGTGCAAGCGACGGCATATAGGCATAGCGCTGGGTTCCACCGTTGGAGGTATCTTCCGCATTGATAACGTGTACGAACCCATCGTTGCCGTTAGCCAATATGCTGGGACTCATGTTCGCTGCTTTGTTCGTCAGGTAGGCGGTATACGTACCGTCACCTTGAAGGTCAGTTGCCGTCTGCGCAGTTGGAAATGCAGTAGCGAGCGGCGAATTTACGATGTCTCCCAATAAGAGAGTCCTGGGGCGCAGGCCATTCTTGTTGACGCCTTTTGCCCACTGAATCAAATCCGCACCAGTGATACCTGCAGGCGTAGTCGGCACGCTATTGTTCAACACTTGCTGCTGTGCTGCAGAAAAGTTGGTGTAGTTCAACGTGATGACGGAGCCGGTTCCACTGGTGTTGTAAGACTGGTAGGCCGGTGCGGAGGCGCTCGAAGTGATTTTGTTGTCTGTGTTCCATAGCGTTGCGCCTAGCGCGCCGGTCGTAGCGTCAAGGGTGTAGGCGCGAATCGTGCCGTGCCAGTCAGTAGGGTCGTAGAGTGTCTGATACAGGCGCGTTCCCGATGTAAGCGTACTGGAGCTTGCAGCACCCGCACCGCCAGAACCAGCCTTAGAGTTGATGTCGGTTAACGCCGCGTTCAGCGCGTCGGTCAAGGCGTCGCTGCCGTTAGCCTGGTAATAGGCACCACGCCCATAGGCTGCTGCGTCAATCAACATTTGATTGGCAACCGTATAACCCACTGTGTAAGTGGACAAATTCTGCTTGGTAAACCCTGCGTTATCCCAACTCTTGCCAGCGAGGTCTCGCGTCGGAACACTCGCATCAGTGCGCATGTCGGTGTCATAGGCGAACAAAGCCATATCATCGAGATAAAGCGTGTCGCCGTCGGCATTAGAGCCAGTACGCGGCCCGTCGTTATTCGCGTTGCCGTCCCAGTTGGGTAGTTTCCCGGTGGGGTCTGCCGGGTCTTGCCCCCTAACGGGAAAGGTCGCATCGGTTGACGGCAGGCCGTCGGTGATTATCACTCCGTAGTTCTTCTGGCAGCGATACTGTATCGGACTGGTATAGGCGGTATTTTGCGTATAGAAGGAGCTCATACCGCGGAAATAACGGGTGATGTCGTAGTACGTCTCTGCCAGCGGCGTACCGCCGTTGGCTGTCAGGTTACTGATCGCGGTTTTCAGCTTGTTAAAGTTGCCCATTGTATCCGTAGAGGAGATGTCACTGACGGGATAGCTGATCACGTTACCGCTGGTAGGGTTGAGTACGGCCAAGCCCGTGCGAATTGATCGATTGTTCGTAACCAAGTTAGTTGCAACATCAATTGCTGCAGAAATCCGCGACTGCTGTGGGATCGTCGTGACTGTAAAGTCCTTGGTTCGCGCCGTGCCTGTGATGGAAATCAGATACGCAAGGTAATTTGAACTATATAAAGTCGAAGTACCCTGTGGCGTGGGCAGCTTCAGGCAGTAGCTGGTAAAGGAGTTCGTAAAAAACATGTAGTAGCCCGCGCTACAACTACCGCGTGAGAACGTTGAAACAGAGACATTCTCACCCGTAATCAAATCATCTTGAAAGTACTGACAAAAAAAACAAAACGTCCCTGCGTTGTACACATTCCCATAATTTGTCCCATTGTTATACGCTGCGTCTCGTAACACGTGATTCATGCTGCCCGAATTATCAACCAGCAGCATAAGGTTCGGAGCAACTGCGGAAGCGCTGAGCAACGGAACTTGGGCCGGGGTGAAAGCGTAGGCAGGCGATGTCAGATAAAGCGCCAGCAGCGCCCCAAAAAAATACCTGGAGCTTGCGCGGAAAAGGCTATGAACTGCATTTAGCATAAATACTCTCCAGCACGGTGGTCGAAGATCCCTGGCTGGCAACTGCCGTAACTCTATATAAAGTGAAGGACGTAGCAGACTGGCAAGACGGCGGTGTGGCGAACGGCGAGCCGGTAGTTCCAAGGTTTTGTATCAAATAAAATCCAGTCCCGGCGGCGAGCCACGGCAGCCCGGAGCTAGGGCTGTTTGCCAGGATGCCTGTCGCGGTGACCTTTGCGGCCTCGGGAGGCGGTGAGCAATAATTGCATTTAGCCAAGACAAAATCAGCCTTCTGTATGGAGGACTCCCCTAGACGAAGCGTTGCTTCAGCCGCTTGAAAAGACACATTCCTCAAAGAGACACTTCCCGCCATCTTCTCCTGAAGGTTTGCATTTTGCATTGAAGAAATGCCTAACAATGTGAGCAGCAAAAGAAACACCAGACTCACGATCAGCGCCATCCCGGACTGGCCGGTGACTTTCAATTCGCTGGCCATGACATATCTAACCGGCATGTTCATCCCTCAAAACCTGTTACGCAGGGCAGCAACGACGTTGTAAGTCTGAGGACTCACCGCGCCCGATGGATCTCTCAAGGTGAGCTTCAGCCGCACACTCCTTACGGAGGAAGATGATACGTTGCCCGACGCAGCGGTGTAGCTCATCGGAGAACCAACGATGCCGAAGGCAATATCAAAACCGCTGACATTATCAGCGACGATCTGGGCAGCCCCGGTCAAACCGTCTTTGACAGTCAACTGTGTCCCGGTAAAAGTGTAAACGAGCTGACGCAGCGGAAAGGCGACTTGCTGAGAAGTGGGGGCTCTCGCTCCCGGGTATAGCTGTGAAGACGTCTGACAATCCGATACCACCGTCCATGTCGGGCTTGTTCCGGTAGTGCCAACGTCACCCGTCACCAGCGTAAGTTGTAACTTGGCTGGGTCCCATAAAATCGGATTATCCAGATTAACCGGGGCTGCGATAGCACCGTTCGACACAGTGCTGTCGAACTTAAGGCAGCCGTACATCCCGGTCATGCGAATTTCCTGAACGAGCTTGCTGAGCACAAACCGGGCATCCTCTTGGATCCGAGATGCCGCCAGCTGAGTCTGATAGGTAGTCTTCGTCGAAATGAATATCTGGATAATCCCGGCGACCACGATGAGCCCCAAAACCAATGCAACCATTATTTCAATGAGACCAAAGCCCTTGACTTTGTTGTTCATGGTGTCACCGCGTCAACGCCAATTCGGGACTTGATTTGGAAAGTACGAACAGCTGAACCAGAATTGGAATCGCGAACCGCGTCGCTAGCCATGTCCGCTCTCTTGTCATTCCAAGTAATGGTGATAGTCACCACGGGCTTGGCGATCTCGATGCTGCCCGTTGCCGCAGCGCCTCCGAACGCTGTGACATTCGCTTTGAAGTCAGCCAGATCTTGATTGCGGGCATTGGTCAACGTCGCAGCCGGGCCGGCGTCAGATGCCGATATAGCGTAGGTAGAAAGCACATCCGTCACACCATTGGCGGCTGAGTTCCCGTCCACATTGGCGCGAATTCGGTCCATCATGTCATACGCGATAAAGCTGGCCTGGCCGGTCATCGTAGAACTGTCGGTGTACTTCAAAGCATTGAGCTGCAAAGCCGCAGCGCCCAACAGTCCAATAGCGAGTATCAATACCGCGACCAACACCTCAATCAACGTCATGCCGGATTGCCGGAATGCTCGATCATGTCGCATTACAGACTCCGTTCAGCACAATCCTTCCGTTCAGGCAGAGCGCCAGAGTTCGGGTATTCGTACCTCTCGTATAAGTGACAGTCAGCGCCGTCGAAGGCGCAACCAGCGCGCCTAAATTATTGAAGCTGATCGTAGTGGTGGATGAAGGGATGTCGAGAGCAGCTCCATCGCTCATGCCTGGAATCACCCGAAGGATTGTTCCGTCAGCAGTAATAACCACGTTCAGCGGCGTTGTCCACGCCGCGTTGGCTACGGTGGGCTTGATGCTGGTGGTAACCCCCCGAGTTATGGCCTCGAGACGAGCGTAGTTCAATGCACGCTGGAGATCGCTGACCTCGGTATCCGCTCTGTTTTTTTGCAGGGAATCTCGAAAGTTGGGGATAGCGATGACTGCTAAAATGCCAATCAATGTCACTGTCACCAGCAATTCAACCAGCGTAAAACCCCGACACCCTTTAGCCATTTAATTTCTCCTTAATGGAGAAACTATATAGCAACCGGTTGTTTCAATATTTGCCGAGGGGATGTATGGCTATTTTCGACCGACGAACGCCCTGACGCACGGTGCCGTAGGCGACCTAAGTCATTTCAACGCCTCCAACACCCCGACACACTGGCAGCCCCGGACATCCCGACATTGTCGCGCCTGCCGGTGTTACTCAGCACAAAGCTGCCGCAGGCATCTCCGGCCATCACTCCTCCTGCCAGCGGCTGCGCTGTGAGCAAAAACCCTCGCTCGCTCCGCTCTGCGGTTATCTGATAAAAACCGTTCCCCAAGGACACTTCATGGCTAAACGCCGGCGGCCCGGTGACGTCCGAGTATTGCCCAGCCCGCGAGTGAAACCGCTCAAGCTTCTGCGCCTCTTCCACCAGCACCCCGGCGATCTCGGAGCGGCGGATTTTGCGGGTGTATTCGGTGTATTGCGGGTATGCCACCGTGGCCAGAATCGCGACGATGGCAACGGCGATCAGCAGTTCGATCAGGGTGAAACCGGTGCGTCTTTTATTCATTGTCGCTGCCGCCACATCACGCGACCTGCTTGCGTGTGAATGCTTTCGAGCACTGTGCGAGAGTGGCCTGCGATGCCAATGGCGGTCACCCGATACAAACGCCAGATCTGGTCACCGCCGCCTCCGGCAGGCTGGTGAGTCTCGCCGACGTGCTGGATGCCGTAATAACCGCCGCGCGTCCTAACCCAATCTATGCCGGACGGCCCACCTGTGCCGCTCCCGGACAGGCTCAACGCTTCGGGCGGCGGGAGGCAATGGGCAGGCGTTGAGCAGGCCGGAAGGGCGAAAATGGGTGACAGAATCTTCGCCTCGGCGATGCGCAGCGCGGTCTCGGCCGACTGAAATGAAGCGTTGCGCTGCGTGAGGCTGCCGGCCACTTTTTCCTGAAGCGTGGCGTTCTGCATCGACGAAGTTGCTAACAGGGTCAGCAGCAACAGAAATACCAGACTTATGATCAACACCGCGCCACGTTGGGCATGCATGGTCATGCCCTCACCCCAGCCGATTACGGATGGCGGCGACAACATCGACGGTTTGCTCTTGCACCCGCTCTGCTGGGTCGAACAGGGTCAGGGTCAATCGCACACTGCGAATCAGGGAGGGTTCCGCCGTGGCGGCGTACCGGGTGATTGAGCGCTCGTTGATCGAGTCGGCAACGCCAAACAACACGCTAAATGCGCGCACATTGCTCACCAACGGCTGGCCGTTCAGGGACAGCTCGTTACGCGAAGGGTTGAAGCGATAGACCTGTTTATGCACCGACATGGCCGTTTCGCTGGCTGCGGGTCGGGGTGCGCGGCCCGTTGAATAAGCGGTCGCGGTCGAAGCGCAATCCGTGTGAATGACCCACGTGGACCAACCTCCGCCCTCCCCGGCGGCGGCCGTGGTGAGAGTCAGCGTCCGCGTGCTTGCGTCCCAGTGAATCGGCTCATCAAACGCTCTGGAGAACCCACTGCCGGCGCTTGCGTCGTCGATTTTCCCCAAACAGCCGAACATGCCGACCAATCGCACCTCCTGCACGATTTTGCTGAGCAGGAATCTGGCGTCTTCCTGCAGGCTGGCGGACGATGCTTGACTGGCGTAGCTGCTCTTTGAGCTGATGAATATCTGCGTCAAAGCCAGCGACATCACCAAGCCCAACGCCAGAGACAACATGACCTCGACGAGACCAAATCCCCTCTGCCACATGTTCATGGCTGTGCGCTCCGCCCAGCGGAGACATCGGCCGTCAGCGTGAGCGTCTGCTGCTGCGTGGCCTCCTGGCTGGCGCGGGAATCGTCCCAGCTCAACGTGAGGGTAACGGTCGAACCCGCCACCGCAATCGACGCTTCGGCATCGTCGCCGGCCGCGCGCTTCAACTGCGTCGAAAAGTCATACAGGTCTTGCTGGCGAGGCACCGCCAGATTACCAGAGGTGGGCGCCTGGCTCAGCGAAGAGAGTGCATAGCTGGCGCCCGGGTTGGCACGGATGCGTTCGAAAAGATCGTTTGCAATGAAGCTGGCATGCATGCTGCGCATTGAGCTGTCGGTGTATTTCAGCGCGTCGAGCTGGAGCATCGCCACGCCCAGTATTCCAACACTGAACACCAATAACGCGACCAGCACTTCGATCAATGTCATCCCTGACTGCATCGTCCTTGCTCCCAAGACCCACCTCTGCCATCCGCTGTGCAGAGACCATTGAAGCCGATGCGCCGACACTTGCCCGGCGGATGTGTAACGACGGCTTGCAGACACACCGGCTCACAATGGGCCCGGTTGTCAGCGGCCGTGAGGAGGTGTTTGCTTGAGCGCCGCATTCAACGGAAGACGCTCGTGAAGCAGCAAGGACTGACGCTGATAGAACTGCTGACAGGCTTGGTGATAGTGGGCATTGCTGCCTCACTGGCCATTCCCGCCTTCGGACAACTGATCGACGCTCAGCGGCGGCAGGACACCGCTCAACAGCTGGCGAGCGGGCTGCGACTGGCCCGGGCCGAGGCGATTCTTAGCGGTCAGTCGGTGATGGTGCAGGCGCAAGACGGTGACTGGAGCCGAGGCTGGAATGTATTTGCGGACCCCAACCGCAATCAGGTCAGGGACGAGGATGAGCCGGCTCTGAGCGAATTCGTCACGCCCAGAAATGTTCGGGTGATAGGCAACAGCAAAGTGGCTGTCCGGATCGGTTTTGACAACACAGGCCGGCTGCTGAACAACGCCAACGGGACGCTGGCGGTGTGTCTCAAGGACGTACCCGCCAGTCACTACCAGTTGGCGGTCGCAGTGACCGGCAGGGTCACGCTGCGAACAGAGGGGTTCGGCAGCGAACCTTGCGCATGATGCTGTGACAGGATGAGCGGATTACAGCAGCGACTTGACGCGCAATTCTTTCGGCATCGAGAAGGTGATGTTTTCCTCACGCCCGGCCAACTCGTCCTCGCCGGTCGCCCCCCATGCGTGCAGCTGCCGGATCACGCCACGTACCAGCACCTCGGGAGCCGAAGCCCCGGCAGTGATGCCAATGCGCGCCGCACCATCGAACCAGCTGCGCTGCATGTCCTCGGCGCCGTCGATGAGATACGCCGGGGTCGACATGCGCTCGGCCAGTTCGCGCAGACGATTGGAGTTGGAGCTGTTCGGGCTGCCGACCACCAACACCACGTCGCACTCATCGGCCAGCTGTTTGACCGCGTCCTGACGGTTTTGCGTGGCGTAGCAGATGTCGTCCTTGCGCGGGCCGCCAATGGCCGGGAATCGTGTGCGCAGGGCATCGATCACGCGGCTGGTGTCGTCCATCGACAGCGTGGTCTGGGTCACGAACGCGAGTTTCTCGGGGTTGTTCACTTGAAGATTGGCAACGTCTTCTTCGTCTTCGACAAGGTAGATCGCGCCGCCATTGCTGGCGTCGTACTGACCCATGGTGCCTTCGACTTCAGGGTGGCCGGCGTGACCGATCAGGATGCATTCGCGCCCATCGCGGCTGTAGCGCGCCACCTCGATGTGCACTTTGGTCACCAGTGGACACGTTGCGTCGAACACTTTCAGTCCGCGACCCGCGGCTTCAGTGCGCACGGCCTGGGACACGCCGTGGGCACTGAAAATCACGATGACGTCGTCCGGCACCTGATCGAGCTCTTCGACGAAGATCGCGCCACGACTGCGCAGGTCTTCGACGACAAATTTGTTATGAACCACTTCATGGCGCACGTAAATCGGCGGGCCAAACACTTCAAGCGCGCGATTGACGATTTCGATCGCACGGTCCACCCCGGCGCAGAAGCCACGTGGGTTGGCGAGTTTGATTTGCATGATGTGCCTCGTGTCTACGCGCAATGAAACATAAAAACGAAAAGGCCCCGAACGGTGCCGGGGCCGCGGGCTCTGGTGATACTCAGAGCGCCTTGACCTCGAAGATTTCGACTTCGAACGTCAATGTCTTGCCAGCCAGTGGATGATTGAAGTCGACGGTGACCTGATCCTCATCAATGGCTTTCACCACACCGGGCAGCTCGGTATTAGCCGCATCATTGAAAATCACCAGCAGCCCTTCGGACAGCTCCATGTTCTGAAACTGCGAACGCGGCATGATCTGCACGTTCTGCGGATTCGGCTGGCCAAAAGCGTTTTCCGGTGGCACCTGAAGCGTGCGCTTGTCGCCAGCCTTGAACCCGAAAATCAAGGCTTCAAAGCCCGGCAGCAGGCTGCCATCGCCGACTTTGAAAGTGGCCGGGGCCTTGTCGAATGTGCTGTCGACAGTGTCGCCGTTTTCCAGGTGCAGCGCGAAATGCAGGGTGACTTCCGTGTTCTGACCGATGCGGGTTTCCTGAGTAGCGTGTTCGGTCATCAACTGATCAGTCATTGACGGTTTCTCCGGTTTTCTTGCTCTTGAACATGTCCAGAGCCAGCATGATCGCACCCACGGTAATGGCGCTGTCCGCGACATTGAAGGCGGGGAAGCCGTGTTCCTTCCAATGCACGAAGATGAAATCTATGACATGGCCGATGAAGATTCGGTCGTACAGATTGCCCAGGGCTCCGCCGAGAACCAGGGCGAGGGCAATCGCCAGCCAGGTTTCGTCGCGCCCGAGGCGCTTGAGCCAGATCACCAGCACTACGCTGACTACGACGGCAATCAGCGCGAACAACCAGCGCTGCCAGCCGGAGCTGTCGGCCAGAAAGCTGAACGCAGCACCGGTGTTGTACGCCAGCATCCAGCTGAAGTAATCAGGAAGGATGACGATCTGCTCGTACAGCTCCAGGCGGTTCTCGAAGTAGAACTTGCTGGCCTGGTCAATGACCACCACCAGCACGCTCAACCACAGCCAGCCCAGTCGGCCCATACGCCCAGCCGCTGCATTAGGCATAGTGACGAACCTCGCCCGCGCCGCTGATATTATCGACGCAACGACCGCATATCTCCGGATGCTCGGCATTGATGCCTACGTCCTCGCGGTGATGCCAGCAGCGTGCGCACTTGGCGTGACCGGATTTGACGACCTTGAGCTTCAGGCCGGCCACTTCCGTCACGACGGCATCGGCCGGAGCGCTGACGAACGGTGCAACGCTCGCTGTCGAGGTGATCAATACAAAGCGCAGTTCATTGCCCAGTTTGGACAAATCCGCGACCAGCGCGTCTTCGGCGTAAAGCGTGACCTCGGCCTGCAGGTTGCCGCCAATGGCTTTGGCCGCGCGCAGGTTTTCCATTTCCTTGTTCACCGCGACCTTCACCGCCATGACGCGCTCCCAGTAAGCGCGATCCAGCTCGAAGCCTTCCGGCAGCTCGCTCAGCGCTTGATACCAGGTATTGAGCATGACTGACTCGTTGCGCTCACCCGGCAGGTACTGCCACAACTCATCGGCAGTAAACGCCAGGATCGGCGCAATCCAGCGCACCAGCGCCTCGGAGATGTGAAACAGTGCCGTCTGGCAGGAACGACGCGCCTTGCTGTTGGCACCGGTGGTGTACTGGCGATCCTTGATGATGTCCAGATAGAAACCGCCCAGCTCCTGCACGCAGAAGTTGTGCACTTTCGAATAGACGTTCCAGAACCGGTACTCGCCGTAATGCTCTTCCAGCTCACGCTGAAGCAAGAGCGCACGATCCACCGCCCATCGGTCCAGCGCCAGCATGTCTTCGGCCGGCAGCAAGTCGGTGGCCGGGTTGAAGCCGGTCAGGTTCGAGAGCAGGAAACGCGCCGTGTTGCGGATACGTCGATACGCATCGGCGCTGCGCTGCAGAATAGTGTTGGAGACGGCCATTTCACCGGAGTAATCGGTCGCCGAAACCCACAGACGCATGATGTCGGCGCCCAGCGTGTCGTTGACCGTTTGCGGCGCGATGACGTTGCCCAGAGACTTGGACATCTTGCGGCCGTTCTCGTCCACGGTGAAACCGTGAGTGAGCAGCTCGCGATATGGCGCATGATTGTCGATGGCGCAGCCGGTCAGCAACGACGAGTGGAACCATCCACGGTGCTGGTCCGAGCCTTCCAGGTACAGGTCAGCGCGCGGGCCGCTCTCGTGGCCCATCGGGTGAGAGCCACGCAGCACGTGCCAGTGCGTGGTGCCGGAATCGAACCAGACGTCCAGTGTGTCGGAGATCTTGTCGTACTGCGGCGCTTCGTCACCGAGCAGCTCGGCAGCGTCCATTTTGAACCAGGCTTCAATGCCTTCTTTCTCGACACGCTGTGCAACTTGCTCCATCAACTCGACGGTACGCGGATGCAGTTCGCCGCTTTCCTTGTTCAGGAAAAACGGGATCGGTACACCCCAGTTGCGCTGACGGGAAATACACCAGTCAGGACGATTGGCAATCATGGAATGCAACCGTGCCTGGCCCCATGCAGGGACGAACTTTGTTTCTTCGATGGCCTTCACCGCGCGATTGCGCAAGGTGTCGCCCGACGTCGGTTGCTTGTCCATGCCGACGAACCACTGCGCCGTGGCGCGGTAGATCAGCGGGGTTTTATGCCGCCAGCAGTGCATGTAGCTGTGGGTGATGGTTTCGGTGTGCATCAACGCACCGACTTCGGTCAGCTTGTCGATGATCGGCTGGTTGGCCTTGAAGATGAACTGGCCGCCAAAAAACTCCAACGACGGGCTATACACGCCGTTGCTTTGCACCGGGCTGATGATGTCGTCGTTGGTCAGGCCATAGCTTTTGGAGATGACAAAGTCATCCACGCCATAAGCCGGCGAGCAGTGGACAACGCCAGTGCCAGCACCCAGTTCAACGTATTCGGCCAGGTACACCGGCGACAGACGATCGTAGAACGGATGACGGAAGTTGATCAGCTCAAGCGCTGCACCGGGGGCCGTCGCCAGCACCGAACCTTCGAGGTTCCAGCGTTTGAGGCAGGACTCAACCAACTCTTCGGCCAGCACCAGCAGACGCTCGCCGGTATCGACCAATGCATAGGTGAATTCAGGGTGAACGTTGAGGGCCTGGTTCGCCGGGATGGTCCACGGGGTGGTGGTCCAGATCACGACGGCAGCGGACTTGCTCAGGTTTGCCAGGCCGAAGGCCGCGGCCAGTTTGTCGGCATCGGCAATCGGGAAAGCCACGTCGATGGTGGACGATTTCTTGTCCTGATATTCGACTTCCGCCTCAGCCAACGCTGAACCGCAATCGAAACACCAGTTGACCGGCTTCAGGCCCTTGAACACGAAGCCATTCTTGACCATTTCAGCGAGCGCGCGGATTTCTCCGGCCTCGTTGGAGAAGTCCATGGTGCGGTAAGGGTTGGCCCAGTCGCCCAGGACGCCCAGACGAATGAATTCGGCCTTCTGGCCTTCGATCTGCTCGGCAGCGTAGGCACGGCACAGCTCGCGGGTCTTGTCCGCAGGCAGATTTTTGCCGTGGGTGACTTCGACCTTGTGCTCGATCGGCAGACCGTGACAGTCCCATCCCGGAACGTAAGGCGCATCGAAGCCCGCCAGGGTCTTCGAGCGGACGATCATGTCCTTGAGAATCTTGTTAACCGCATGACCGATGTGAATATTGCCGTTGGCGTACGGAGGACCGTCGTGCAGCACGAACTTGGGACGATCCTTGCCAATTTCGCGCAGCTTCTGGTACAGGCCAATGCTGTCCCAGCGCTGCAGAGTTTGCGGCTCGCGCTGGGGCAGGCCGGCCTTCATCGGGAAGGCGGTGTCCGGAAGATTAAGCGTGGCTTTGTAGTCGGTCATTTCAGGCTCTAAAGTTTAGCGGTTGGTCGTGCCAGTGGGCACGAGCGGCAGCGACATCCGCATCGATCGCCGTCTTGAGCGCCTCAAGTGAGGCGAAGCGCTGCTCATCACGCAGCTTCTGGTGGAATACCACCGTCAAACGCCGGCCATAGATATCGCCGGTAAAATCCAGAAGGTGAATCTCCAGGTGGGGACGTCCATCGCCCGCCACGCTTGGCCGCACGCCAATATTGGCGACGCCCGGCCAGACCTTGCCGTCTATTTGCGCGCTGACCAGATACACACCGGTCAACGGCACGCGACGACGCTTCAACTGCACGTTGGCGGTAGGCGTACCCAACTGGCGCGCCAGTTTCTGGCCATGAAGGACCCTGCCGGAAATCTCGAACGGGCGCCCCAGCAAATGGGCAGCGAGGGCAAAGTCTGCGGCAGCCAGCGCATCGCGCACTTTGGTACTGCTGACGCGGACGCCATCGATCTCGACGGTCTGCGCGGCCTCTACGGTAAAACCTTTTTCGGCGCCGACCTTCTGCAGGAAATCAAAATCACCGATTCGGTCGCAACCAAAGCGGAAATCGTCGCCGACCTCAAGATGCCTCACGCCCAGCCCGTGAATCAGCACGGTGTCTACGAACTCGGATGCACTGAGCTTGCTGAAGCGTTGATTGAAGGCGAGACACAGCACCAGATCAACACCCTCCCCGGCGAGCAAATCGAGTTTGTCACGCAGGCGGGCCAGACGTGCCGGCGCCGCATCAGGGGTGAAAAACTCGCGCGGTTGAGGTTCGAAGATGACCACACAACTAGGCAGGCCCAACTCGACGGCGCGCTCGCGCAGGCGTGCCAGGATAGCCTGATGGCCCCGGTGAACGCCGTCGAAGTTGCCAATGGTGGCGACGCAGCCCCGGTGCTGCGGGCGCAGATTGTGAAGGCCTCGAACCAGCTGCATAACGCGCTTCTTGCTCATAAAGTGGCCGATTATAACCACACACCGTCGCCAACGACAGGCGACACATCCGGGCAAACCACAACAATCGACGTTAACCGGCAGAAAACGACGACTGATCCTACAGGATCGCCTTGCGGGCAAAGTGCCTGACCCGGAAGCCCAGCAGCAGCAAAGTGCCGAAATACGCCACCACACCTGCCAGGACCAACGCCCCCAGGCGCAGGAATCGTTGAAGCATTTCGCCATCCGACCAGGCCGGCATTACATGCATCAGCCCAAGCAGCACGGCGGACATCACCGCCACGGCAAAAATCAGCTTGCCCAAAAACATCGGCCAACCCGGCTGTGGCTGAAACAAATCCTGTTTGCGCAGCTGCCAGAACAACAGCAAGGCGTTCAAACACGCCCCTACACTGATCGCCAGGGCCAGGCCGGCATGCGCCAGGTGAATACCGTAGACGAACAACACGTTGAACAGCTGAGTAACTATGAGGGTGAAGATCGCGATTTTCACCGGGGTGCGGATATTTTGTTGCGCATAAAACCCTGGCGCGAGCACCTTGATAACGATGATCCCCAGCAGCCCTACCGAATAAGCGACCAGCGCACGCTGGGTCATTGCCGCGTCTTCGCCGTCGAACTTGCCGTACTGGAACAGCGAAACCGTCAGCGGTTCCGCCAGCAACCCCAGCGCCAGGGTGCAGGGCAACACCAGCAGAAAACACAGGCGCAGCCCCCAATCGAGAATCCGTGAGTATTCGTGGCGATCCCGGCTGGCATAGGTCTTCGAAAGGATAGGCAGAAGGATCGTGCCCAACGCCACACCGAGCACGCCGGAAGGCAACTCCATAAGCCGGTCGGCGTAGTACATCCAGGACACCGAACCGGCGACCAGGAAGGACGCGAATATCGTGTTGATGATCAGGGAAATCTGACTGACGGAAACCCCGAGCATCGCTGGCAACATCTGCTTCATCACGCGCCACACGCCTGTATCGCGAAGGTTGAGGCGCGGCAGTACCAGCATGCCGATCTTCTTCAGGTGCGGAAGCTGATAAAGAAGTTGCAGCAGCCCGCCTGCCAGCACAGCCCACCCTAGCGCCATGACAGGCGGATGGAAGTACGGTGTCAGGAACAGCGCGAAGAAGATCATCGCCAGGTTAAGCAGCGTCGGCACGAACGCCGGGACGGAGAAACGGTTCCAGGTGTTAAGGATCGCGCCTGCCAGCGACGACAGCGAGATCAGCAATATATAAGGAAAGGTCACCCGCAACAGGTCGGAGGTGAGTTGGAATTTTTCGGGCGTGTCGGCAAACCCCGGCGCAGTGGCCCAGATGACCCAAGGCGCGAAAACGATGCCCAGTACGGTGACAACCGCCAGGGCCAGGGTCAGCAAGCCGGTGACATAAGCGACAAAGGTGCGTGTCGCTTCTTCACCCTGCTGGCTTTTGTATTCCGCCAGAATCGGTACAAACGCCTGGGAGAAGGCGCCTTCGGCAAAAATGCGGCGCAACAGATTAGGCAACTTGAACGCGATGAAAAAGGCGTCGGTGGCCATTCCGGCACCAAAAGCGCGTGCAATGATGGTATCGCGGACAAAGCCCAGCACCCGCGAAAGCATCGTAATAGAGCTGACGGCGGCGAGCGATTTGAGTAGGTTCATCGAAAGGTTGTACGCCTGACCAAAGGAAGCGCCAAAGCGCGTTCCATATATGCGATACTCCGCGCCGCAAAACAGCTCAGAGCCAAAGCCCGCGAGTTTACAGGTCGCACGCCGGAAAGAAATCACCTCGGCACCACACTGCGACCACTCAGCGGAACGCATCAACCGCCCTTGACAAGCATCAAACTCATCGGCATGATTCGCGGCCTATTTTGTTAGCTATTTCCCAAGTCTTTCGAGGAGCTCGACGGTGGCCAACACACCTTCCGCCAAAAAACGTGCAAAACAGGCTGAGAAGCGTCGCAGCCACAACGCCAGCATGCGTTCCATGGTTCGTACCTACATCAAGAATGTAGTTAAAGCCATCGACGCTAAAGACGCTGAAAAAGCGCAAGCTGCTTATGTTCTGGCTGTGCCAGTTATCGACCGTATGGCCGATAAAGGCATCATCCACAAGAACAAAGCTGCTCGCCATAAAGGTCGCCTGAATGGCCACATCAAGGCTCTGAACCTTGCTGCTGCAGCCTAAGCGATCAGCTTGTTAAAAAACCGACCTCAGGGTCGGTTTTTTATTGCCTTCGATTTGAGCCTGCTACATCAAGGCGCGGGCGCCGGCGTCCATGGGAGGATCGGAATCGCAGTCACAGCATTCTGTGGGCTGCCTTCAATGACCTTGTCGCTATAGACCAGATACACCAGGGTATTGCGCTTCTTGTCGAGGAATCGCACGACCTGCATGGTCTTAAACACCAGCGAGGTCCGCTCTTTGAACACCTCGTCGCCGTCTTTCAGCTGCTCCTTGAAATGAATAGGCCCCACCTGGCGGCAAGCGATGGATGCTTCAGCGCGATCTTCAGCCAGACCCAGCCCACCTTTGACCCCACCTGTTTTCGCACGAGACAAATAGCACGTCACGCCATCGACTTTGGGGTCGTCGAATGCCTCGACCACAATCCGGTCGTTCGGCCCCACCATTTTGAACACGGTGGACACCTGGCCGATTTCTTCAGCCGACGCCAGCAACGGCAACATCAACAACGCGCCCACCAGCCCTTTTATGACTCGCATGTATGCTTCCTTTTCTAATGATGGACTTCAGACCAGAATCAGGTTGTCGCGGTGCACCAGCTCTGGCTCAGCCATGTAACCCAAGGCCTTGACGATAGCGTCCGAGGGCAGGCCAATGATCTTCTGCGCTTCGAGCGCACTGTAATTGCTAAGACCCCGGGCAATCTCGCGGCCATCGGCGGCCACGCAAACCACCATCTCCCCACGACGAAAACTGCCCTGCACAAGCTTTACGCCAACCGGCAGCAGACTCTTGTGGCTTTGGGTCAGTGCAGTCACCGCGCCTTCGTCCAGCACCAGCGTGCCGCGCGTTTGCAGGTGCCCGGCAAGCCATTGCTTGCGGGCAGCAAGCATCTCGCGCTCGGGGGACAGCAAAGTACCCAAGCGCTCCCCTGCCTTGAGACGAGCCAGTACGCGCTCGATACGCCCCCCAACAATCACCGTGTGCGCACCGGACCGCGCAGCCAGACGCGCCGCACGCAATTTGGTCTGCATGCCGCCACGCCCCAGCGCACCGCCAGTACCACCAGCGACCGCATCAAGCGCAGGGTCGTCGGCCCGGGCCTCGTAGATAAGCTGCGCCTCGGGGTTGTTGCGAGGGTCGGCATCGAACATGCCATCCCGATCGGTCAGGATGACCAGCAGGTCGGCCTCAACCAGGTTGGCGACCAGCGCAGCCAACGTGTCGTTGTCACCAAAACGGATCTCGTCGGTGACAACCGTGTCGTTTTCATTGATGACAGGCACTACGCCCAACTCAACCAGCGTGCGCAGCGTGCTGCGTGCGTTCAGGTAGCGCTTGCGATCGGAAAGGTCGTCGTGGGTCAGCAGAATCTGCGCGGTGTGGCGCTGATGCTCGGCGAAACTGGATTCCCAGGCCTGCACCAAACCCATCTGGCCTATCGCCGCAGCCGCCTGGAGCTCGTGCATCGCACTCGGTCGTACAGTCCAGCCCAGGCGGCTCATACCGGCCGCTACCGCGCCGGACGACACCAGGACCAGTTCGACACCCGCCTCATGCAGGGCCACCATCTGCTCGACCCAAACGCCCATCGCGTTGCGATCAAGACCTTTGCCGTCCGCTGTCAGCAGCGCACTTCCGATCTTTACCACCCAACGCTGGGCACCTGTCACCTTGCTCCGCATGATCTTTCAACCTTAAGCCAGAGAGTCCGAATTCTAGATACTAAAACGCCGCTTCAAGAGCGGCGCTGTAGTTTACTGCAGTCGATCAGTCGCGGACGTAAATGATTTCCGGACCATCTTCATCGTCGACGTCTTCTTCATCCCAATCGTCATCGCCAATGTCATGCACGCTCTTCACGCCGCTACGGCGCAAGGCACGCTGATCATCCAGCGCCTGCAACTGGGCGCGAGCTTCGTCTTCGATGCGTTGATCCAGCTCGGCGAGCTCGGCAGCGTATGCCGGATCGTTGGCCAGACGGTCAGCACGATCTTCGAGATAACGCATGATGTCGTGGGTCAGACGGTCAGTGCCCTCTTTGGCGATTGCCGAGATGACGTACACAGGACCGGTCCACTCCAGACGATCGATGATCTCCTGCTTGCGGGCTTCGTGCTCTTCTTCAAGGATCTGGTCGCACTTGTTGAGCACCAGCCAGCGGTCACGGTCTGCCAGCGCAGGGCTGAATTTGACCAGCTCATTGACGATGACTTCGGCGGCATCCGGCGCACTGCTTTCATCCAGTGGCGCCATGTCGACGAGGTGCAGCAACAGACGCGTGCGCGCAAGGTGCTTGAGGAAACGAATACCCAGGCCGGCGCCATGGGAGGCACCTTCGATCAGGCCGGGAATGTCGGCAACCACGAAGCTTTTCCAGCGATCGACACTGACGACACCCAGGTTCGGCACCAGAGTGGTGAACGGATAATCAGCAACCTTCGGCTTGGCCGCAGAGACAGACCGAATGAACGTGCTCTTGCCGGCGTTCGGCAACCCGAGCAAGCCGACATCAGCCAGCACTTTCAGCTCCAGCTTCAGATCGCGCTGCTCGCCCGGCTTGCCGGGCGTGGTCTGACGTGGCGCGCGGTTGGTACTGGACTTGAAACGCGTGTTACCCAGACCGTGCCAGCCGCCGTGCGCCACCAGCAGACGCTGACCGGCTTTGGTCAGGTCGCCGATGACCTCCTGAGTACCGGCGTCGATTACCGTGGTGCCGACCGGCACGCGCAGCACGAGCTCCTCACCCTTGCGGCCGGTGCAGTCGGTGCTGCCGCCATTCGAACCGCGCTCGGCATCGAAATGGCGGGTATAGCGATAGTCGACCAGGGTGTTGAGGTTTTCGTCAGCGATCATGTAGATCGAGCCGCCGTCACCACCATCACCACCGTTCGGACCACCGTTCTCGATGAATTTCTCGCGACGGAAGCTCATGCAACCGTTCCCGCCGTCACCGGCCTTTACTCGAATGGATACTTCATCAACAAATTTCATAGCGCACGCCTCCCGTCGCAAAGACGAGCAAACAACATAAATTCATAAGGCTCTTGCAAAGATGAGCGTTGCGATACCGATCAAAAACCAGCGACTACACACCACAACGGCCCACACAAACAGCTTTGCAAGAGACTCACCAGAAACAGGACCTTTTACAAACGAAAAAGCCCTGTCATCGACAGGGCTTTTCAGCTCAGGGTTATGAGGGCCAGGCCCTCACACGCCCTGAACGCAAGATTATGCCGCGACTTCAGTCTTTGGCACGATGCTTACGTAGCGACGACCGAAGGCGCCTTTAACCTGGAACTTGATCACGCCTTCGACTTTAGCGAACAGGGTGTGATCCTTGCCCATACCAACGCCGTAACCAGCGTGGAACTGGGTGCCGCGCTGACGCACGATGATGTTGCCCGGAACGATAACCTGGCCGCCATACATCTTCACGCCAAGGCGTTTGGCTTCTGAGTCGCGACCGTTACGGGTACTACCACCAGCTTTTTTGTGTGCCATGAGTCAATTCTCCTAGTGAGGATTAGGCTGAAATTAAGCCTGAATACCGGTGATTTTGATCTCGGTGTACCACTGGCGGTGGCCCATACGCTTCATGTGGTGCTTACGACGACGGAACTTGATGATGCGGACTTTATCGTGACGACCTTGGGAGATCACT
>Ga0308169_10000239_pt1 | contig 99995 bp, 82 predicted proteins | sample PhyBR1_2_FD_202139 | JGI IMG/M metagenome (GOLD analysis project Ga0308169, IMG submission 202139) | Phyllosphere microbial communities from UC Gill Tract Community Farm, Albany, California, United States - DLSLSB.R1 | ecosystem: Host-associated > Plants > Phyllosphere > Unclassified | place...
TTGTCGACCTTCGCGAAGCCCGGGCCCGACTGGTCGCGCTGACGCATGGCGTGGAAGCCGTTCGACTCGGTGCGCTCGCCGGCGCCGCGCCGGACCTGGTCCTTGTCGTACGGCGTGAGGACGCTGCGCTCGAGCTTGGCGCCGGGGAGGAGGACCGAGCGGTGCGGCGTCTTCTGCGGCGGGAACGAGAAGCTCGCCGAGATCGACTCGTCGTTGACGATGTCGGGCTGCGACGGCAGCGGCGAGTCGAACGTGCTGCCGGGGACCGACTCGTCGGGGAGGACGGCGCCGGCGATGCCCTTGCTGCGCTTCGTGTCGAGCGGGACGGGCTCGGACGCCTTCTTCTTGCCGTACAGGCCCTCGAGGTAGTCGTACAGCGGGTGCTTGCTGCCGACGATGATGGCGTCGGTGCCGAGCGTGTTGCGGTAGTGCTCGAAGTCGGTGAGCTCGGGGTACTTGGTGTCCATCGCCGCGAGGAGGCGCTTCTGGTCGATGAACGGCAGGAGCGCGACGCCTTGCCACAGCATCTTCTTGCCGTTCATGTCGATGTGGAACTCCTCGGGGTAGAAGTCGAGGATGGGCGAGTCCTCGCCGATCATGAGCTGCTGGAACGGCTCGGGGAGGTGGATGCGGCTGCGGGAGAGGAGAGAGGGTGCCCGTCAGCGCACGGTCCTCGTCGAGTCGAGCTCGTCGCGCAGCAGCCGAGAGGGGACGCACCTTGCGGCGGGGAAGACGCCCATGAGCTGCTCGTAGGGCTTGAACGGCTGGCCCTTGTCGAACGTGATGTCGAGGCTCGCGAGGTCGACAAAGTCGCTCGCGAACGGCGAGAAGTGGTACGGGTAGTACCACTGCCACGAGGGCGTGCCCTGGTAGTAGTACTCGAGGACCCAACACAGACCCTCGACGTAGCACTTGACGACCCTGCGGGCGAGGAGGGACGAGAGGGAGAGCGAGGGAGGGGTCAGTCGAGCGTTCTCGAGAGGGCGGCGGGCGAGGTCGAGGCGGGACGCACTTCTTGCGGAACTCGGCGTCGCTCAGCTCGACGCCAAACTTGCTGCGGTAGTAGCGCTCCTTGTAGCCCGGCTCCCACAACCTGCGCGCGGCGTGAGACAAAGTCAGCTCGATGCGCTCGAGGACAGCTCGACGAGAGGATGGAGGACGAGCGACGCACTTGACGGTGTCGTCCTGCTCGACGACGTTGTTGCCCATGAGCTTGAGAGGCGGCGGCTCGCGGATGTTCAGGCCGGCGACCATGGCCGGCTCGGGCGCCGTCAAGCTGCTCTTGAGGAAGGCGTTGACGGTCGAGTCGTCCTCGCGCTCACCAGCCTCCTCGTCGGCGGTCGTGTCCTGCGACTCGACGGCGTCGGCGTCGGCGGTGCGCTTGATGCCGCGCGGCGACACGTCGACCTCGCTCGAGGCGAGCAGCTCGGCCTTGAGCTTGGCGGCCGCGTCGGCGTTGCGCGCCGCCTCGGCACGGCCCGCCTCTTCGGCGGCCTGCTCCTTCTGCATCTCGGGGCCGTCGACATCGTCGGCGGCGGCGCCGGACGGCGTGTCGGCCGAGCTCGGGTCCTCGCCGCCGGCGAGCTGCGCCTTCAACATCTCGGCGGCGCTCAGGTTGGCCGTGCGCAGCGCCATGCGGTTCTGGACGATGCTCTTGTTGCCGCCCGTCATCGCCTGGGCCGCCTGGGCCTTGTCGGCGTCCTTCTTGGCCTCGTCGGCCGCCCACTGCGGCTTGATCGGCAAGCCGCCCGGGCCCGACGCGGCGGCGGGCGCGGCGGTGACGGCGGCCGTGCCGTTGGCGTTGACCTGGACGTACTCGTTGACGGGCGGAGCGCTGGCCTGGACCGAGCGAGCCGAGCGCTGCTGCGGCGTCTCGCGCTGCTCGCGCTCGATGCGACGGCGCTTCTCGGTGCGGTCCTGGCGCTCCTCGGCTGCGAGGGGAGGGGCACGAGTCAGGCGCAGGTACGAGCGAGGAGGCGAACGAGACATAGACACAGAGAGAGAGGACGCACCCTCGCGACGCTTGCGGAAGATCTCGTCCTCGCGCATGGCGAGCTGCTCGAGGATGATCTGGGCGCGCTCGAGGCGGACCTTGCCGTGCTCGGTGAGGTACCCTCCCATGCGGTCGAGGTTGCTCTTCCAGATCGTCATGAGCGTGTCGATGGCGCCCTCGCGGATCTCGAGCGACGGCAGGTGCGGCAGGAAGTCGTTTCCGACGAAGAAGATGAGAAAGACCCAATCGTCGAGGGCGCGTTCGAGCGAGAAGGGGAACGAGTGGGTCGGTGCCGACAGCTCGACGGCGAGGTACTCGCGGAGGATGCCGACGTCGAGGAAGATGAACGGCTTGGGGACGCTCGGCGCGCCCTTCGGCGTCAGGTCGGCCTCGGGCTTCTTGACCTCGCCTGCGGGAGAGAGACGGCAAAGGCGTCAGCTATAGCACTCGGGACAGCTCGACGTTGTGCTCGGGGAGAGAAAGAGAGAGAGACGCACCGGTGCACTGGCTCGAGTGGTGCCCGGGCTGGCCGCAGCGGTGGCAGCCGCCCCCCTTCTTCTTCTTGTCGTCGGCGAACACGTCCTCGCGCAGGACCTTGAAGTGCGGCTCGTGCGTCGCGAGCGAGAGCATGATGAGGTCGGCGTCGAGGCCGTAGATGACATGCTTGGTGTTCGGGTCGTGCGAGGGGTGGACGCGCTGACGGCGGATGAAGTCCATGATCTTGTGCTCGCCCTCGCCCGGGACCGACGCGTCCGAGATGATGACCTCGAGCTGCGCGCGCAGGATCGGGAGTCAGTCTCGAGCGCGCACGTGGACGAGGCGCAGAAAGCGAGAGGGAGCGAGAGGGGACGCACGCCTGCCCAGCCCGGGTCCTCGTTGAGCTTCTTGCGAACCCAGTAGCGCAGGCTCTTGGCGAGAAGGTCCATGAAAGGCGTGCCCGGCGTGATAGCGTTCGAGTCCCAGCCCTTGTCGTTGCGGTACTCGTCGCTGACCTCCTTGCCCATGGCCTCGAGCTCCTGGATCGCCCTCTGGCGGTCGTCCTCCTTCTCCTTGGCCTCTTGCGCCGAGCGGAACCGACGCGAGCGCTGCTGGTTCATCTTGGCGCGAGGAGCGACGCCGTCGATCGCCATCATGAGGAGCTTGCGCGGGCGGACCATGGCGACGACGCGCTCGGTGTAGAGGAAGACCTCGAGCATCATGTCCTCCTCGGTTTTGGGGGCGGGCTGCGGCGGAGAGGCTTCAGTGGGGGCCGCGCGAGTTCGAGTGCTCGCACTGGAGGGAGAGGGAGGGACGCACCTTGCCCTCGGGGTGAGTACAGGGATGGACGATGCCGTTCATGTCGAGGTACAGGCAGTCGAACTCCTCCCCATTCGGGTTGGGGCCCGACGTGTCGACCGGCTGTATGGGCATGAGCAGACCGTCAGCAACAGAGCTCGACGGAGCAAGGCCGCAGGAGAGAGGAAGAGGGACGCACGATCGTCTCCTCGACGCCGTCTCGCACGACCGTCACCGGCTGCTCCTCCGCAACGGTCAACTGCACCTTGGGGTACCTGCGCGAGAGCCATCGAAATAGAGCCTGCGTCGCAGCAGAGCTCCGAGTCAGCTGTACTCGCAGAGGGAGAGGGAAGGAGCGGAAGAGGAGAGCGAAGGACGCACGGGGACACCCATAGTAGCGGTCCTGGACGCGCCTTGAAGTAGTGGTTGCGCCGAGAGGTCTGACGAGGCTGCGAAGGACGGGCGGGGTCAGCTCGTGCTTGAGGAGAGGGTGCGGTTGCTCGTCTCGCCGCCGGCCCAGGTCCATCGACAGAACAGCCTCGCCGTCCACCACGCTCGCGCCCAGGAGCTCGCAGAGTCTCAACAGGGACCCTGTGACCCGCGCACGGCCTGCCCGGGACTGTTGTGGCGCGAGTGCCCGGCGGCGATGCCGGCGGGTGGAGCGGCCGGCGAGCGATGTCGGCGGGGCGCGACGACGGCACTTGAAGCTGCGCTGCTTGGCGCTGACAGCAGAGGATAGTCCTGAGAAGACTCACAAGCTCTTGCAAGAGCAGCCGGTCGTCGTGAGAGCGAAGAGTGGCCGGTCGTCTCGTCGTCCCCTCCACCGCTGCCGAGCTCGACCACGACTTGCTCCCGACCGCTCCTCTCGCTCCTGCTGCAGAGCCACAGAGCTGTGCAGAGCACCCTACAAGCATGCCTCGCCGCCACAGCATGCCCGCGCCCGGCTCCAAGCCCGCCAACAAGCCCGCACCGAGGAAGAAGCGCACCTCGCTCCCTGCACCGCCTCAACCCTCGACCTCGCAGCAGACGCTCGACGACGACGAGCCACAAGAAGCCGCCAACCCTGCCGACAGCCGCTTCGCCGCCTTCCTCGACCAGACCGGCGGCGACCACGACCAGGCCCAGCAGGAGGACGACGACGACGAGGTCCACCTCGACGAGGACACGGCCGCCGTGCGCGACGACGAGCCTCAAGCCGAGCAGCCGGTCGAGGGCGAGGAGCTCGACGAGCGCGCCCTCCTCGCCAAGACGACCCTCCCCGCCCACCTCCTCCCGCGCTCAATGTCCGGCGGCAAGAACGCCAAGACGCCCGGGCTCGTCTACCTGTCGCGCATCCCACCCGGCATGGGTCCGGGCAAGGTCAAGCACCTCCTGTCGGCGTTCGGCGAGGTTGGGCGCATCTACCTCGCGCGCGCCGACGCCAACAAAGGTGCGTCCGCTGCTCTCGCTCTCCTCCTCCTCGACCGCACCTGAACGCCCTCCTGACTCGAACATCTACTCGCCCGCAGAGATCTCGGCACGCAAGAAGCACAAGCAGCGCGAGCGCCACCAGTCGCACAACTTCAAGGAGGGCTGGGTCGAGTACCTCGACAAGCGCGTCGCTCGCTCGGTCGCAGAGATGCTCAACGCCCAGACGATCGGTAAGTTCTTCTTCCGCGTCCCAGGTCAGTCCGGACGAGCGCGACGGACCGAGACTAAGCACCCTGCGGGAGCTGCTCGCTGACTCGCCCTTGCCGAACCCTCGCAGGCGGCAAGAAGTCGGACCGCTGGCACGACGACGTCTGGACGATGAAGTACCTGCCTCGCTTCCGGTGGGACCAGCTCAGCGAGCAAGTCGGTGCGTCCCTCGTCCTCCTTCAGCTCTGCTCTGCGGTCGTCGTTGCCGACGCTGACGAGCCTGCTCCTGCCGCTCGGTCCCCCTCTCTCCTATTGCTTCCTCACCTCGCCTCGACCTCCTCTCCGACTTCCTCTACCTCGCACTGCCACACCCTACCTCGCACACCCTTCTCTCGACCTCGGCAGCCCTCGAGCGCGCGACCCAGACCTCGCTCCTCCGCTTCCACCTCTCGCACTCCAAGACCGAGCAGGAGGCCTACCTCTCGGCCGTCGAGCGGGCCCGAGTCGGCAAGAAGATCGAGGAGAAGGCCGCCTCGCGTGCGCAGAGCGCAGGCGGCAAGGGCGGCAAGGGCGGCAAGGGCGGAGCAGGTCGAGCGGGAGCGGGAGGGTCGGCGGCGACGGGCCCCACGGGCGGCGAGGGCAAGGAGGTCAAGGCGGGCGAGAAGAGGAAGAGGGAGTTCCGGCAGCGTGAGGCGGTCGACGTGAGCAAGAAGCTCCGGCGGGACGAGGGCCAGCTCGAGAGCGTCCTCGGGCGGCTGTTTTGAGAAGGCCGGTTTTGTCCGCTGCATCGAGTCGGTGCAGTGCAGCTTGATAATGATCGTCGCTTTATCATGGTCTAGCAGCATCACGAGCGAGAGAATGAGCCTAGCGAGCGCAAGGCGGAGAAAAAGGAGCAAGCGAGCCACGTCAGACCCTTCCCCTTCTTCCTCCTCGAGCTCTCCTTCGTCCTCTCGTCCACGGCAATCATGAGGATCCACATAGTCTTACAGTCGGCCGTCAAGCACGAGGAAGAGCTACTCAGAGGTCGGCCGTCAGCTCCTTGAGCACCTCCTCGAGCGTCTGCGGCTTCCACTCGTCCCACTTGCTCAGCTCGGCCTTGCCCGCCTCGTCCGACTTGCCGTACCCTTGCTCCCACGTGAGGAGCAGGTACGCGACGAGGCTCTCGAGGAACCCGCCCTGGATGTCCTTGGCGGCGTGCTCGACGTGCTCGACGGGGACGTGCTGCACCTCGAGCTCGCGCGAGGGGTGCAACCGCTTGAAGGTCGAGACGACGTCGAGGAACGAGGCCGACGAGCCCTCGAGGCGGAGGAGGGTCGGCGAGCCGACGGCCGGGAGGGACGTGAGCGTCGCGACGTGGTGTGCCGTGAAGCGGGCGATGTCGCGCCGAGTCGTCCAGGAGATTGGCGTCTCGCCCTTGCCGAAGATGGTCATCTTGTTGTTGGCAAAGTCGGCGCCGAAGTAGCTGTCGAGCACAGGGAGCGTCAGCGAGCCGCACACGAGGGGAAGCGGACGAGAGGAAGAGGGGCGGACGCACGAGACGCCGAAAGTGGTCTCAGGGAACGGTCCGGTGAAGACGAGCACGGCGGGCAGGCCCGCCTCCTTGAGCTGGCGGTGAGCGACGCCCTTGCCGGCGAGCGCGGGGTGCGCGTCCTCCTTGAGCGCCGTCGAGACGTTGCCGAACTCGCTCGGGACGAAGAGCTTGACGCCCGCCTTGGCCGCCGCCTTGATGAGCTCGGTCTGTGCGTCGTACGCCGTGAGCGTCGCGATGACGGCGTCGATGCCCTCCAGCGCCGACTCGAGCGACGAGGCGGACGAGTAGTCGACCTCCTTGACCGTGACGCCGGCAGGAAACGACTTGTCGGACCCGGCGCGGGTCAGGACGGTCGTCTCGAAGCCTTGGGCGAGCAGCTGCTCGGGGAAGAAGGCGCCGAGGTTGCCGGCGCCGGCGACGGCGACGGACTTGATGAGGCGGTTCGAAGAGGAGGACATGGTCGAGGCGAAACGAGGACGAGGTGCGTGCGAGGGGAGGGTGAGGGTCGGTGTGCGGGTGCAGGTGATGAGGGAGAAGAGAGAGCCGAGGTGAGTAGCTCGCTCTTGTACTGCAGGGTGGGGGAGAGGCCGTCAGCATTGCGAATGTCGCGAGCTGAGAGAGCTTGCGGGCTTCGGCTTACCTCAGTCAGCCCGTCGATCGCCATCAACAAACGACCGGCGGCACCGACAACCGCAACAGCAGCCGGTTCCCGGACGGCTCCTGGCCCTTCAGGGAACGGCCAAGAAGATCTGCGCGCGCGTGCGAGCAAGAAGCTGAGCGTACAGGGCCGCTCGAGTCGGGCTTGGGCCTGGCGGCGACGGCGAGCGCGTCGGAAGCGTAGAGCTGACGAGGCGCTGCACTCGCACCAGCCTTCACAGTGCATGACGTCGGGCGACTGCAGCTGCCGGTCGTGAGCTGCTCGAGCGCGCGCGAAGTCCGACGACGAGGAATGCGTAGGAACCGAGGAAGGGAAGGAACGAGGTGCATTTCGAGGGCATCAAGACTGCTACAACCTGCGAGGGGAGCTTGACGTCAGCTACATGGACGCCGAGCACGCAGGACGAGCGGCGGAGAGGGACGCACCTTGCAACTCGGACTCCACCCGCGCCGTCGTCCGACTCGCCCTTCCTCTCCCCCCACGGAACCTTCTCGTGCCCTCACACCGATTCCTCCACCAGTCGAGCTGAGCCGCAGCGAGATAAGTAGATGGATGCGCTGCTTGAGCGAGGTGCGGCCGGGCCGGGGGCGGACGAAGTGGTGGTCGGCCCGGGCTCGAGGAGGGTAGGGCGAGAGTCGTGGGCGCGGTGCGGTGCGGGGTGGCTCGGTGCTGAAGAGGGTGTGGAGCGCTCTCACAACGAGCACTTGTGCTCGTGCGGGTCGTAGCGGGCGAGCGGTGGATGGTGGTTGAGCGAGGTGAGGGTGTGAGGCGCGACGAGGCCCGACTCGGGCAATCTGGCCCGGGCGCGGCGGAATGGCGACAGCTGAGGCGTGTATTGCACACCGGTACGCGCCTCTCGAGGCTGGAGCTCGAGGTGGTGAGGAGCGAGAGCGCAGGAGGACGAGCCGGCTCTTCGTCTTGCTCGACCGGCCACCGCCCCTCGCTCCTGCTGAGCGAATCAGGCAGTCAGCCGGCACAGTGACCCTCTACAAGCACCCTCGCCGCACCAGAACACTACCCAGAGCCGCCGCCGCCCCTCGTCCCCGTCCTCATCGCTCCTCCCCCGCATCTCGCCGACCACAGCCTCTCACGGCCTCGGCAGACCTGAGGCGACCAGGAGGATCGGCGCACTGCAGTATGCATTGCTTGGCGACCCTGTCGCGGTGGATTGAGCTGGACTGGAGCGGGCTGGGCGCGCTCTCCGTGACGAGTCGAGGAGCTCGAGGCGGCGAGGAGCGCAGGGCCGCAGCTGTAGCTTGAGCGCATCTGGGTCGTTGCACAGCTCTGATCCTGCTCTCTAGCCTGGCAAAGCCGAGTGCTGCAGACCGATGTGCACCGAGAGGGCGAGACTCGTGACTGGACGAGCTTCTTGCACGGGTCGCGCAGCTCTCGACGTGAGCAGCTCTGTGCGAGATGCTGAATGAGTACGTTTCCCGACCGAGACCTACAACGAGAGCCGCCTGCTCTCGTGCGCCGTCCCTCTCCTCCCGACCTGCACGCGCACAGCGTCTACTTGTCCTCGCCGACGAGCGCCGCACCGCCCTTGGTCAAGCCCGGGCTCGGCGCCCCTCCGCCGCCGACGCTGCCTGCCAGACTGAGCGCAGGCGATGCCATCGGCGCACCCTGCGCCTGGGGCTCGAGCCCGGTCGACGCCGCGCCGTTCGTCGGCGGCGCCTGCATGCGGCGGTCGAGCGCCTCGAGCGCGAGCTGCCGGCGGCGCTCGGCCTCGGCGCGCTGCCCGCCCGGGACCTGCGTGTAGCCCGAACCCGAACCGGGCACGCCAGACTCGGGGTCGAGCCCCCAAGCAGGGAGGAGGTGGAACTTGACGGCGAGCGAGAACGCAAAGGCGGCCGCGGCCTGGACGTACTTCCTGCGAGCAGCACGAACGAGATGAGGTCAGCGCTTCATCGCGGATATCAAGCAGCAGGGCCCGAGTAAGGGTTCGCAGCCTGCCGCAGAGAGCGGTCAGCGAGAGCGAGACGCACTGGATGAAGGGCGGGAACCAGTTGTGGAACGCAAACGTCTCGCTGCGGTCGCCGCGGAAGTCGACGCCCTCGTTGTACTTGAAAAAGCGCAGGTAGAACCAGGCGGCGAGCCACCCGAACTGGATCTGCAGGAGGAGAGAGGGCGAGTCAGCGAGCGTGCTCGAGGTGCACGTGCGAGGAGGACGAGGGACGCACGAGGATGTAGGGCGAGATGTAGCCCAGGACGCAGGCGATGTTGGAAAAGGTGACGTAGAGCATCGGGAGCGACTTGACGCGGACCTTGGCGAGGCCGCCGAAGATCTGGACCTGGTGCTCGGGGATGAGCTGCGTGAAGGCGACGAGGAAGCCGACCTGGAGCGCCATGAGGCCATGGTAGCTCGTGCCGTAGCTGTGGAGGAGCAGCAAGTCAGCGGATCCGTGCGCGCGCAGGAAGGAGAGGGACAGCGAGAGGAGGAATGTGGGACGCACAGGAAGAGCTCCTTGTTGCCGAGGACGACGGCCTCGACGACCGACACGACGCACGTGATGATGTTCGAGGCGACGATTGTGACGATGACAAACTTGAGGACCTCGACCGCGCCCCACACGCGCTCGAGGTACCGTGCCGCGAGAGGGAGGGTGAGGGCCGAGAGGAGGAACTGCGAGCGAGGTGGGATGCGAGTCAGCGAAGGGCCCAGGCGACGAAAGCGCTGCAGCACTCGATGAGCTGCAGCCTTGCGCAGGGCTCGGAGCACAGCGAAGGAGAGGGGACTCGCCTCGATGAGGTTGGTCTCGACGAAGGCCGAGGTGAGCAAGGTCCACGGTGCGCGGTAGACCTTGCCCGGGACGAGGACGAGCCAGGGGAAGACGAGTGAGACGTCGCCCGTGGCGCCAAAGATGCTCTTGAGGTCGTGCGGCGTGACCGAGAGGCGCAGGAGGAGGAAGAGGAGGGACCCGGCGACGAGGGTCAAGGTGAGGGCGCGGGTCGCTGGCGGCAGCGACAGTGCCGACGAGAGGATGGCGGGCATCCTAGATGACCTCGCTCGGGCAGTCGGAGGGGACTGCAAGCTGGAGGAGAGGGGCGGAAGGAGAGGACGAGGGGCGCGACGACGCGTCTTCGAGCCAAACTCCGAGACCGCGCTTTTTCGCACTCTGTATGGCGCACTGGCAACCTGCACAGCAGTACGATGCACTCTTGACAGCTATCTGCGAGACACCTCCCTCTCCCTCTCGACCTCGGATTTTCAGCTCGCCTCCTCGCCGTCCAGCCTCCTCCGCTTCCCGCTCGCCCTCTCTGCCTCGTCGGGTTCCGCCCCGTTTGTCCACTCCTTCGACAAGAGAAACAGGTCTCGAGCAAGGCGCGAGGACCGAGAGGAGGCGGCAGGAAGCGACCCAGCCGCTTGACCTCGAGACGCCGCGCAGAGCTCGACCCGAGCTGGCCGTGACACGGCGGCTCGAGCTTCGCTCGGCCGGCCGTCGACGACACGAGCAGATAGAGCAGCCCTCGGCGCGGCGAGGAGCCCGCACCGCAGGAGCTCGGTGAGCAGTCAGACGTCCCGCACGGTCATCGCAGCCAGCACAGCAGGCGCGCGACGGCCCAGTCTCGCCGAGCGTGCTTCAGCGAGCCGGTCTTCGAGGTCAAAGCACTAGTTGTAGCAGACGACGGGCAGCGCGCCTCCACCGGGAGCGGCGTAGCTGGCACCAGGCCGCTGAACTGGAGCGCGTCGAGAGCATGTCGGCGATCCTACCCGCGCTGCACGCTGAGCAGTTGTGCGCCGGTCTGCCGGCAGCTCTAGAGCATGCAAGATGCCGCTGCGCGGCTCGACGCAGCAAGGAGAGGCCGCCGGTGGGCGCAGGACGACGAGGCGATGTGACGGCGAGCGGCGCGGAGGAAGCGGTTGAGGATGCCGCGAGCGCAGGCCGACCGGTGCAGACGGCCACAGAGCACAGTGGCACTCGCCCAGCATGCCCTTGGTCCAGTCTGAGGGAGGAGATGTCGGCGTTGATGGTTGACCGTCCGCTGCGAGCTCTCGTCCCTTGTCTCCTCCTACCCGCTCTCGCTCCGCCTCGACCAGACGAGCTACCGTCACCCAAGCACCATGGCCGACGCCCCCTCAGCACTCGGCACCGGCGGCGTCGCGTCCCGCTTCGTCTCGTCCTCGGCCCTCGAGGAGGCCAAGCAGCGCCGCGAGCAGGAGTGGAAGGCCGCGTATGAGCGCATCGGCGAGGAGCCGCCCAAGCAGGAGGACGACGACACGTACGACCCGAGGAGCCTGTTCGAGAAGCTGCAGGAGAACAAGGTGCGTCCTCCCTCCTGTTCCTCTCCGTCGTTCGAGTCCGAGGTGGGGGAGGGCGCGGCGCGGCAAATGCGCAGTGGGTGCGCGGCAGGGCGAGCCACCGAGGGACTCTAGATGCTGCACGGGCGAGCGCATGGTCAGCGCGGCTGGGCGCTGGCCTGTGCACGGCTCCTCTGCTGCTGGGCGCAGAGGTCGACCTTGTATGCGCTCGAAGCTGACTCCCTGTCCTTGTTTCGCCTCGCAGAGCAAGAAGCAAGAAGCCTTCGAGGAGCAGCTCAAGTTCAGTGCGTCGTCTACCTTCTCCGCGCCCTCCCTCGCCCCGCTTCTCGGCCCAGCTGACCACCCCCTCCTGCTCGCCCTCCCTCTCCCGCGCGCGCAGAGAACCACTTCCGTGCGCTCGACGAGGACGAGATCTCGTTCCTCGACAGCATGATCGAGGACACGAACGAGGAGGAGCGCGAGAAGAAGCGGCAGGAGCTCGAGGAGCTCAAGGGGTTCAGGGCGTGCGTCCTTTGTCACGCTACTGCGGCTTCCGCGGTGCAGGCGGGAAGCCGCTTGACCACGACGATGCCGATGTACAAGAGGTGCTGACCCTGCTGCATGTCGCTCGCCCGCAGCGCTGTCCACAAACGCGTCGCGCCCGCACCCCCACCCGCCGCCGCCGCCCTCTCGCTCTCGCCTCCCCTCCCCACCGCATCCACCTCGGCCCTCCCGCCCGCCGCATCAAACTCGACCTCCTCCGCGACACCCGCCGCAGCTGCGCCCAAAGTTGCGACGAGCGCGCCCAAGAAGGGCAAGCGCAAGACGCTCCCCGGCCTCGTCGTCAAGAAGAAGCCGGCCGCCGCGTCGCCCGCCGCCGCTGCAGCTGCACCAGCTGCGGGCGTCAAGAAGGGCGCTGCGCTGGCAGCTGCGCCGGCGGGCGGCGCAAGAACGGGCGAGGCGGAGGGGACGTCGGCGGGCCCGAGCGCGGCTGCGAGTGCAGGGAGGAAGCGGAGCGTGGAGGATGAGGCCGGTTCTGCAGCAGGAGCGAAAGAGGCGGTGACGTCGGCGTCGTGCGCAGGACGAGCAGGAGAGGGCGAGGGCGCGGCGAAGAAGCGCAGGGTGGACGAGGGCGAGTTGTAGCTGTTGCGAGGGGACGAGGAACGAGCGCCGCTTGCCTCTCTGTCTCTCGCAGCTGAACGAGAGGGTCGCAGGAGAGGAGACCATACAGTGCAGCTCGACGCATCGAGGCAAGAAGGAGTGCGCGATCGGTACAACAGAGACAGGGAGGGAGCGCTAGGGGGAGCTCTATGCGTGGAAGGGGCACTGCGAGGGCGGGGAAGGGAACAGAAAGAACGACGAGGAGAGCCTAAAGCTGGTTGCGCTTGCGGCCCGTGCGCATGTAGGGCCGCAGGACCCACTCGACGTCGGCCTCTTGCTGCTCGATCGTGCCGTTGCGGATCTCGTACGCTGCGCGCTCGTCGTGCTCGAGTCAGCTGCTGCACGTCTGCGTGCACTTCCTTCGTGCAGTGTACGAGAGAGAGAGAGAGGAAGAAGGGACGCACGCCGCATCTCGAAGCGCGGGCCGACCTCTGCGAGCTGGACCTCCTTGTGCGACGTCTTGACGAAGACGTGGTGCCGGAACGAGATGAAGTCGCCCTCGTTGACGAAAGTCATAGTGCGCTTGGCGTCCTCTCTGCGGGCGCAGTGAAAGGGTGCAAGGTCAGCTCGAGGGAGCGAGCGAGGGGAGGACCGTGCGGTGCGAGAGAGAGGGGGGGGGGGGAAACGCACTTCGGCACGGGGAAGATGTACTTGAGGACGTCCTGCACGCGCTTGCCGAGCTTGGAGCCGAAGCCCTCGAAGATGAGGCTGCGCAAGGGGGGAAGAGGAGGGAGAGTCAGTCGGGCGCTCGACGACGAGGGAGAGGATGCGACGACGCACTGAGGGTACGCCTCGGAGATGGTGGTGCCCTGGAGGCCGCCGAGGCTGTGCCGCAGGACGACGCCGGTGAGGGTGAAGAGGACGGTCGGGCCGTGAGGGAAGTGGCTCAGGACGAGCGCGTCGGGCACGCCGCGGTGCTCGTGCACGACCATGAGGTCCGTCATCTGGTTGGCGCGGCACGCATCGGCGAGCTCGGTCATGACATAGTTACCGCGGTTGATGCGGGTCGAGTTGGGCACGCAGAGGCGCAGCTCCTGCGGGCGTGGACGGCTGGGTGAGCGGGCGAGTGAAGGGGGGGAGGAGGAGGTGGGAAGCGAGAGACGACGCACCTTGGCGAACTGCTGCAGCTTGGACGAGGGGTCGCGCGAGGTCGTGATGAGGACGCGCGGGTCGTCGATGCCGGCCTGGGCGTACTCGTCGTCGATGTGGGTGAGGGGCTCTGTTCGAGGTGGGGACGGAAGTCAGCGAGTGGAGCCGGCGAGCCGTGGTCGAGCGAGAGAGGGGGGACGCACCGTCTTGCGCAGCGTCCATGCGCATCTCGCGCTCTCCTGCGCCATGTCCTCGCGGGACCTCCTTGCCCTTTGCGAGGAGGTCCTTGACGGCCTGCTTGCGCTGCCAGATCTGCTGCTCCTTCTGCTCGAGCGACTTCTGGTACAAGAACTCGCGGCGCTGGCGGGCTTGACGGCGAAGCTGGTGAAGAGGAACGTGTCACACGGGCGGTCGAGGCGGTGGAGAGGGTGGTTGGCGGAGCGAGAGATGAGGATGGGTCGAGGCGGAGGGGGAGAGGTGGCGGGGACGGGGAGCGGCGGGGTCAGCTCTGGCTGCTCTGCGCGCTACGTGTGAGTAGGACTGGGTGCGCACCATGGTAGCTTGTGCGAGTGCAAGTGAGGGGAGAGCGAGCCGGGGCTGGTCGGGCTCGCCGCCGAGCTCGAGGCTCGGGTCGTCCTCCCGCCTCGTCCTCGTCTCGCTCTTACTGGGCCGCAGCTGGCCTCGAGCTCAGCTCATAGCGCTCTCGAGACTCGTGCGACTACCCGCCCGGTCGTCGCACAACCCGCTCCCTCGCGCCTCCTCGTCCTCCTCGACCCTCATCTCGCCGCTGCCGAGCGCGAGCTACGAGGCCCGCAGCCGGCCAGCGCGCTCGCCAGCAGCTGCAAGTATGCGTGGCTGCTCGCCGACTCGCTCTTCGCTCCTGTCCGCGCCCGCGGACTTTCCGCCGTCCGGCACGCTCCCCTCGGTCCGGCCTCGTCGCTCTCCCTCTCTCTCCGCCCTTCCTCGACCATGCCCGCCTTCGCCCTCGGCCCCTACCTCTCGCCGTACCAGTCGACCCTCCGCCCTCTCGCCTACTACGCCACCTGGGCCGCCCACTGGGCCTCGTACGCCGTCCAGCCCGGCCTCGTCACGCTCCTCCAGGCCCTCGTCCTCGTCCTCACCTGGTTCCTCCCCGCCGTCGAGCGCGCGACCGAGCGCGCGAGGGTCCACATGCGCGGCAGCGAGTGGGCGAGCGAGCGCTGGGCGTGGGAGCACGCCGGCGGGAGGAAGCCCGAGACGAAGTGGCCCGACTGGGCCAAGAAGGCCGGCAGGGCGGTCGACGTCCGGTGGGCGTTCGCTGCGGCGTGGGCGTGGGTCGTCGCGCAGCTGAGGGCGCTGAGCGACAAGATGGGGTGGGGCAAGAAGGTGGCGGCAGCGACGCAGGGCAAAAAGAAGGACGCAGGTGCGCTCGCCGCTCTCCCTTTCTCTCTCTTCGCCGTGCACTCTCTCACGCCAGACTCGCTCGCAGCCGCTCCTCGCACTCGACCTACCGACCTTCGTCTACCCTCAAAGCCGGCACCGCCGATCGCCGCTGCAGCGCCCGTCCTCCCCCCTCGCCCGCCAACCCACCCCTCCCGGCACTCGTCACCCTCCCTCCCCGGCTCGTCCGCCCTCTCGCCTCGCATCAAGCCGTCCATCATCCCGCACTCGCCCAGCACGCTCGTCCGCTCGCCAACCTCGCCCTCGAACGCCCCCTCGAGCCGGTCCAACCCCTTCTCCGCGCACGGTCCGCCAAGTGCAGCCCCGACGGCGCGCCCGACGCCGCACGTCCTCCTCCGCAGCAGGTCCTCGGCGCACGCTGCGCACGCCGGGCCGCTCTCGGGCGCGGGCTCGACCTCACGCGCCGGCGTGAGCGTGCTGCGCCCGGCCAGCCACGCTCGGTCGGCGACGGTCGGGCCCTCAGACCTCGGCGGCGGCGGCGAAGGGAGCGCGTGGAGCGGCAGCAGTGCACGGTCGAACGGTGCGTCGCGCTCATCCTGTGCCTCCTTGTCAGGCGCGCACTGACGCTGAGTCGTTGGCTCGCTCGCTCGCTCGCAGGCTCGAACCCGTTTGCGGCACGCTCGCCTTACATCGGGCTGGAGGACGAGCATGGGGTGGCGGGGAGCGTATGGACGGGCAGGTCAAGTGGGTGGAAGAGGGCGTGAGCTTCGAGGGAGCTCGGGCGGGGAGCGAGGAGGCGAGCTGGGTCGGTCCGAGCGAGGAGGAGAGGCCGGCGGCTTTCAGTCGCGGGCGCGCAGTAAGTCTGTGACTCTGTAACAAGGCCACTGTGCATGTTCAAGCACTCGCTGAGAGGCTGCGCCGTGTGAGAGCGAGCTGTGCGGCGAGAGCTGCGAGAGGTCGCTCTTGCCGTTCGTCCCTTCCCTCCTCGCCCTTCGCTTGACCCGACAGCTGGGCGTGTCCGAGTCTCCTAAAGTCAACTGCCAGCCACCTTCGACCGTCCATCATGTGAGCAGGCCGCTCCTCCCTCCTCGCCCGCTCCCCCTCATCGTCATCCCCACCCCGCCGACCTCCCGGCTGCACGCGGCGACTGACGCTACTATGCTGCACGCAGGACTACGCACCAGCCTGCATCGGTGCCCACGCACACCGGCGGCCAGCCCCACGGCTCGGGTCACCACCGCTCCTCCTCCTCGATCACCTCGCTCTCCCAGTTCGGCATCCTCCCGCCCGTCGTGCCCATCGTCCCCGGCAGCCACTCGTCCACCTCGCACCTCGCCAACCCGGCCGCCATCGCCCCGTCCACCGCCCTCGGCGGCGGCCCCGCACCTGCGCCGGGCCCGAACCAGACTCGCGTCCTCCTCCTGAGCAACTTCAGCGCGAGCCTCAAGACCAAGGACCTCCAGGACCTCGTCGCAGAGTGGCAGGACGACCACGGCGGCCTCAAGGTCAAGTGGCGCGACGACACGAGCGCCTGGATCGTCTTCAACGACCCGACCGTCGGTGCGTTCACTTCTCGCGCCGACGCTCTCTCAGTTCCGCTCCTCTGCGCCCGAGGGTGCAGCAGGCAGCAATGTGGCTCGTAGATGGGCCGAGTGGAGCTGACGCCTCTCGTACCCGCCCGCAGCCAAGCGCGCCTTCCTCTCGCTCGTCTCGAACCCTCCCCCGCCCATCTCGACCACGGCCACGGGCACCTACGCCCCGTGCATCACGCCCTACACCGGTCCCGACGTCCCGCAGATCCTCCAGGCCGTCCAGAATCGGCCGCGCTCGCGCTCGATTGCCGGGCAGGGCGCGACGAGCGGCGCCATGGGTTCGGGCGGCGCGCTCGGGCACGCGAGGCGCGGCAGCGGCGTCGGCGGGAGCGGCGGCGGGGCCGCGCTCGCAGCTATGATGGGCGGCGGTCCTGGGTCGCCGGCCGGTCCCGGTGCAGGAGCGGGTCCGGCCGGTGCAGGCTCAGGAGGCGGGGCGCCGGCCGGGCTCGGCCACGCCGGCGGCCACAACCGCACGGCCTCGTGGACGCGCCAGTCGATCGACCGCCGCACGGCGCTCGCTGCGCGCGAGGCGTCGCTCGCAGCCTCGAGCGCGTCGAGCGCGGTCGACCTCTCGAGCCCGACCGACGACGGCCCGCAGGGCAGTTGGCGCGGCGGGGCGAGTAGCCCTGAGACGCCCGGCGGGCCGGGCGGGATCGTCGCGGGCGAGGCGCCGAGGCGGTTCGCGAATCCGGGTCAGGCGGCGCCGAGCGTCAACGGGCACAGGAGGAGCGGTGAGTCCTCGGTCCGCTCGTCGTCCGGCTCTTCAGGGGCGGGCAGCAGTCGCTCCTCTAAATTCATCAGGCACTGACTCGATGCTCACTTGCTCGCAGAGTCGCGCTCGGGCTCGGACCAGGTCGGCATGGCCATCGCCGGGCTCACCATCAGCGAGTAGGCGCCGCTCGACCCTCGCAGCCGACCTTCCCGCTCCTCGTCCTACCTTCCCCACCCTCCTTCCGCCTGTAGCATACCCTCCCTCTCGCTCCCTCCTCGTCGCCCTCGCCCGATCTCGCCCTCGTCCTGTCGTCGTTGTCGCACGCCTCGCACCGTCTCGTCCTCCCCCTCCTTCTCGCTCGCGCTCTCTCTCTCTCGCATACCCTCTTCTCTTTCCCTCTTCTTCTACCTTCCTCCTCTCCTCGGATACCACTCCTTTCGTTCGTCCCCCTTGCCTGGTCAATTCCCCCAAATCTGGACATGCACGGCGTCCGCCCTATCCTCTCGTCCTGCCTCGGCCCCAGCCTCTCTTTCGCAACCTAGCACGTCGTCTCTGCAGCTCGGGCGCTACGTACTTGCGCTCGACAACGCCGCGCACGTGCATCTCCGAGGGGGACATCGCTCGCTCGGTTCGCCGGCCGAGTCGTCCTCGATCGCCGAGGCGGCTCTCGTCTCGGCGTCGCTCTCTCGCTCTCTCTCCTACCTCGCGCTCACCTCGTCGCGCTCGCAGCAGCACACGCCGCCATGCACCTCGCCCTCGCTTCGCTCGCCCTCGCCTCGGCCGTCGCTCTCGTCGCCGCGCAGCAAGTCACCCCGCCGCCTTCGGTCATCCAGTGCGGCACAGCGGCGCTCACGCTTCAAGGCGGCGTCGCTCCATACACGGTCTCGAGTGCGTCCCTCCTCCTCGCACTCCCAGCCCGCACGACGAGCGCACGCTGACTCCGTGCTCTTCTCCCTCCCCCTCTCCTCGGCGCACAGTCCTCCCCGGCGCGCAGGTGCGACGTCGTCCTCTTCCTCGCTCGATCTCGGAATCCCTCGACGGCTATGTGCTGACGCTGCGCCTCATGTGCGCAGCTCTCCGGCGATCCGCTCGAGGTGCTGCCGCCCGTCACGGCGCCGGGAACCGTCAACTGGCTCGTCGACCTCGCCGAGGGTGCGTCGCGCTGTCCTCTTTTTTTTCCTCGTGCTCGAAGCAGCGCCTATCGTAGACTACAACCTGCGCCTACTCCGCGACCGGGTAGAGCTGACGCACGCCCTCGTCTCGCAGGCCAGCGCGTCACCTTCAAGATCGAGGTGCGGCTCTCCCTCCCTCCCGCCGCCCCGCGGCCTCACGCCCCTTCTGCGCACTGGCTGACAAGACTCGAGCATGCGCGCAGGATGCCGACGGCATGGTCGGATACAGCGCGCCGGTCGAGATCCTCGAGGGCGACAGCTCGGACTGGTAAGTCGGCGCGAGCCGCTCCTGCTCGCACGCCCAGGGGCCTGTACCTCGAGCGCGCAATGCGAAGACGTTGACTACGAAGACGAGCTGATCCCCTGCTTTTCGCAGCATCGGCGCCAACGCCTCGTCCCGCTCGGCGTTGCTCATCCCCTCTGCGACGCTCTCGCCCAGCTCGACTTTGACCTCCTCCGACACCGAGCCGACCTCGACAAGCTCTCTCAATGCTGCGACGACGCTGTGCGTCCTTCTCTTTGTCCTATTACCGGGCCTTGACTGACGCGCTCGACCGCTCGCGCCGTCCGCAGCTCGACCTCGACCGGCCTCCCTCTCTCGCCCTCGACGCCTATCCTCCCACCCTCCCTCCCCTCGACTCTCGACCAGCCCGAGACGGCTACAACGACCTCTACGGCGACGGGCGGGCGCGGGACTGTCGTCGTCGTTCGCGCCGACTCGGCCGCAAGCAGGGGAGGGAAGAGGTGCGTGCGCGGTCCGCTCTCGGCGCTCGCCGTGACCTGGGTCACGCTGACATCCCTCGCGCTTTCCGCGCGCACGCAGATCCACCTTCGGCCTCCTCGGCGTCCTGCTCGCTGCGTGCCTTCTCTGAGCGACGCGACCTTCTCAAGTAGCTTGCCCTCATCCTCCCTCGCCTCCTTCTCTCATTTCTGTAGATCTCCCTCGCGCTTCCTCTCCCTTCTAGCTGCATTCCAAGCGCACTCTTGTGTACCCGCTGCAGCTCTCGACGAAGCTAGTCTGTGCGAGCGAGAGCGACAGTCGAAGCGCTTCTCGAAAAGATGGCGCCGCAGCGCAAGCTATTTTGCACGCACGCCTCGAGGGCGGATCAGAGTCTAGACACAGAGAAGGACTGAGAGGGGAGGAAAGGCGAGGAGGAGATCTAGAACGGCAGCGAGACGAGGCGAGGCGAGGTGAGACAGAGTGAGGGTCCGTGCGGGACGAACGGCGAGGTCAAGAGTCGGCCTGCTTCAGGCGCGCTTCGGCGGCAGGCCGTCCTTGATCGAGCCGTACTCGGGCACCGAGTCTGTAGAGGGAAACCGAGGTGAGCGTGAGCAGGAAGTTCGACGACGAGGAGCTGGAGGAGAAGGAGGCGGCGCAGGGCGGGAAGAATGGGCGGCGGTGGGAGAGGGCGGAGAAGGACGCACAGTTGCCGTGGCACGCATAGTCGAAGTCGATCTCCTCGTTGCGCTTGATCAGGCCGGCGAGAACCGTGTCGTACGCACACAGGCCGTTCGGGTCCGCGCCGCAGCCCTCAAACGACCCCTCGAGGGGCACGACGGCATCGTTGACGATGAACCGGATCTGCTTAGTCGGCTTTGAGGGAGCGCACTCGAGGACCTGGATCTGGAGGTGCGTCGCAAAGGGGACGATGCGCGACGCGACGAACGTGTGCGAGGTCGAGAGGTGCGAGGTCGGTGGAGCGCCGCCGCGAGTGAGGGCGGTAAGGTTGAGCGCAGTGAGGGCGTCGAGGATCGAGACCTGCAGCAAGGAGTAGAGTCAGGGTTTGTCGATAGGCAGGTCGAGCCGTGGAGAGAGAGAGAGGTCGAAAGGAGGAGCTCGACGCACCTCGTGCGCAGCGTCGGCGTAGATGCTCTGGTTCAGCGGGAACGTCTTCTCGTTGCCGTCGAGCGTCGCGTTGGTCGCCGAGTCCCACTCGCTGATGAGCGTGCGGTTGAGACGCGCAATGAGCTCCTCGAGGTACGCCTTGCCCTGGCTGCGAGCGGTCCACGAGAGCTGAGAGTCAGTGCCGCCTCTTCGGGTCGCCTCCTCGACTCGATGGGCGAAGGAGAGAGGGACTCACGCAGCGCCGACCGGAGACGCAAAGCCGTTGTTGCCCGCGAACTGCGCACGCGTCGAGCGAGTGAGCGAGCTGGACCCGGATATCCAGCAGGCGCACGAGAGGTTCTCTGAGATGGTCACGCACCGAGATATCGTAAGCTTGTTCGTAGACCTGGAAGTCCTCCTTGGTGAAGAGCGGGCAGAACTTGGACGAGCCGAGCGCGACGACCTCATATGAGCAGAGCTGCAACATGGCGTTGACGTCCGTCGCGACGAGCGTCAGGTTGCCGCTCAGGTACTTGTTGAGGCGGGCGGCCGTCGCCTCGTAGTAGGGCTTGGAGAAGTTCTGCGGGCGACGAGACGAGGTCGGTCAGGTCCGGCGACTTGAGAAGGTCGTCGTGCTCGCTCGAACTGCTCGCGGCGGCATCACGGGCTCGGCTGCGCCTTCGACAGCTTTCGAGAAGACGTGTGGGGAAGCGACGAGGTCGAGGACGCACCGCTGCTGCTGCCGACCCAAGGCTTCCCTGCGCGGCGTCGCCGTTCGGGCAGGCGTAGTAGGGCGCGCCCGAGGCGTTAAAGCCGGGCGCCTCGATCTCGAGCTCGATGTTGACCTCGTCGAGGTACTCGGGCACGCCGAAGAAGCCCGACGCAAAGTTGACCATGGCTGCGGCGGCGAGGAGAAGTGTGCGGGGGAGGGGTCCGTGCGTCAGCTCGAGCGAGCTTGGAAGAGGGAGAAGGGACGCACTCTTGACCATGCGGTCTTCGCTCTGAGTGCGGAAGACCGGCAGCGTGCCCGACTCGGTGAAATTGTTGAGGAGGCCGCCGTAACTTTGCCTCGCTGCGACGCCGAGCGTGAAGTCCTGGAGGCGGCCGAACCTGGAGGCGAGAAGGAGCCGTCGTCAGCAGGTCGAGCTCAGCTGGTCGTGCTTTAGACGTCGGTGAGCGAGAGGCGGAGAAGGAGGACGTACGGCGTGAGGAGCTCGGCGCCGAGCGGGTAGCGCCACTCGTTGAGGAACTCGAGCGGGCCCTCGGCCTTGAAGCCGCCTTCGGCGAGGCTCGCATTGGCGACCTTGGCCGCGAATGCGCTCGGGGGTGCGCCACTAGTCGGGTACCGCGCACCGTGTCGGAAATAAATGTGCGCCTGGACGATGTCGCACTGGTCGGGGAGGAGGGGCGACGCCGAGTCGAGGCCGTAGGTCGACGACGGGACCGAGTACTGCGGCGAGAGGTTGCCCCAGTACTTGGAGATGTCGATCGACGAGTGGTCGGCGAGCGAGGTGGGGACGACGAGAGGGTAGATGCCCTGGTGCGTCGGGTACGAGGCGCCCGTCTCGATCGCAAAGGGCTCGATGCCGGCTGCGCGAGCCCTAGTCAAGGATCAGTGCGAGCTCTGGGAAGCGTCGAGAAGACGAGGAAGAGACGCACTCGGCGTAGGTCCAGGGAAGTTGACGGCCGACTCGTCGGGGAAGAGCGCCGAGTCCGGCGCCGTGCCCGACGGTGGGTACACGTCGCTGGAGCTAAGGCCGACCGTCGCTGAAGGTGCAACCGTGACGGATGCCGACGAAGCCCGCTTGACCGGGCCGGCGGCGACGAGGAGAGCGGAAGAAGCGAGTGCGGCAGCACCCAAAGCGAGGTAGACCATGGCGGCGACGGCGAGGCTCGCTCGAGGCAGGGTAGCGGGTCGAGCAGAAGCGGAAGCAAGCCGTGATGTGCTCGAGAGCGCGCTCTACGACCAGCTCGCCCGCCTCGTGCGAGCCGCGCGGGCTGTCGATTGTGCGCCGGGCGCACGTTCTTAGCGCGCGCAGCAGCTGCCTCGCCGCAACCAAGTTAGGCATCGTGGACGACGCTAAGCTTGGTTAGCGGGCCTCTGGCGAGCCAGTGAAGGGGAGCAACGTGCGAGCGGCGAGCGACGTCGACAGAAATAGCTCGCGCCGCGGGCCGTCGGCGGCGTCTTGACGGCGGCGCGCCCGGCGGTGACGGTCGACATGCCGCAGCCGAAAGCCTCCGCAGCGATGCAGCTTGCGCTCGCACATCGAGGTGGTGCGGCTCGAAAGTGAAGGGAAGGAAGGAAAGAGAGCGGACCCGTGCGCTGCTCGAGAGGTGCGGGGCGAACCACCGCGGACTTTCCGTGCGGCGGGCAGACAATAGCTCTTACGGACGCGATCGACATTGAACGTACGAGAGCCGTGCGTGCAGAAGCCGGAATGCTGACCGAGCGGAGCCGCCAACAAGCAGAACTGAGGAGGCTCGTGCGCATCGGCCGGCCTTCTCAAGTCGATGTTGCCAGACCCTTGCGCACCGAGTCGAGGCGAGCTAGCAACAGCACGCACCGAGCAGCTAGGAGTTCAGAAAACACAACGGCTCTCACGTCGCAGGGCGGAGAAGGCGAGCGGCGCGAGGTGGTCAGCGCGAGTTGCGGAGCGCGACGCTCGCTTTTCCGGCAAGACGCTCGCTCTCGAAGCTCTGTAGGACCGAGCCGATGAACTTCGTAGCTCCATTGCATCGTCATCGTCGTGCCTGAGCCAGCTCGTCCCGCTCGCCGCGATCCTGCCCTGCCGCACTGACCCTCACTCGACGACTCGTCGCGCGCCCGCCGACCGACCCGCCAAAGTCTCGCTAGAAAAAGCGCGAGTGCGCCTTGCGAGGGTGACCCGGGGCGCGAGCGATGCCGACGAAAGCCTGCAGGGAGAGAGGACCGAGGAGAGGAAGGGGTCAGGTTGATGTCGAGGAGGTCGCGCACGAGAAGGAGGAGCAGCGCACCTCGAACAGCTCCCACGCTCCCAGCCACGCACGTCTGTTGCGCTCCTCGAGCTCGCTGACCGTCGGCGGCGCCCTTGACGGCACCGTCGTCGCGGCGCTCGGGCCCTGCGCCGCCGACTCGGCGTTCCACCACGCATGCTCGACCTCGGCCTGGGCGCGCGCGACGCTCGAGTCGGCGAGGAGTCGCCGCAGCCGGTCGTACTGGCCGTCGCCGAGCTCGTTGAGCCAGAACTGGATCCACTCGAGGCTCGCCGCCTCGTGCGCGAGCGCGTCCCACTCGGCGCGGCGGAAGAAGACCTCGCGGCCGCTGCTTGAGCGGTGGCGCTCGTCGACCTCGTCGACGCACTCGAAGAAGATGCGCAGGGTGCGCAGGACGAGGGCGAACTCGTTCGAGATGGGCGGGCCGGCCGAGGGCTCGTCCACGAGGAGGTGCGAGGAGAGGCCGGGGAGGGCGAGGCGTTTCTGCGGATCGAGCGGCGAGGGGTAGACGAGGAGACGGCCGAAGGTGCGAAGGAGGAGGAGCGACGGGCGCAGGATCGTGAGGGGTGCGTGCGGGTACGGCTGGTGCTTGACGAGCTTGTGGTGCGTTGGCGGGGCGGGTCTCGGCGGGTTGACGGTCGCGAGTAGGCTCGGCAGGACGGCGGCGAGCTCGAAAGGGAGCGTCTTGTTGACGCGCTTGACCGTGTAGACGCCGAGGCTGCGAGGCGCGCGAGCAGAGTCAACAAGGCTTCGAGAGCGCTCGAGCGGGAAGGACAGAGACGCACTGCTCGCCGACGTGCGCACGAACGAGCTCGTCGTCTTGGTCGAAGCTCGAGTGGTTCAGGTAGTCGGTGTCGGGATACCCGCCGAGGCTGAAAATGCCGAGGGGCTGCGGGCGAGAGGGAACAGGAGGGCGAGCCCAGGTCAGGTCGGCCTCTCGAGCGCGCGCGAAGGTCGTAAGGAGGGCAAGACGTACCTGCGCCGGTGTCGGTACGCTTTCGCCGTCGAGCTCAAGACCTGCACGCTCGAGGCGAAGCGCCTTGTGCCAGTACAGGAGCGAGACGTCGTCTGCGGCGAGAAGGAAGTTCAGCGGCGGGTCTGTGCACGACAAACCGAGGCGAGGCGCAGACGCACCGTCGAACACGAGCCGCATGTGTGCGAGACGACCAGGGACCGGTGCGAGCTTCTTGTGCCACTCGTCGTTGTAGCTGGCGGCCGCCTCGGCGAGAACGGACGACGGGACCGAGCGGCTCGCCGGCGCGTCGCTGAAGGCAGTCCACCGGGCCGAGGACGACATGGGGGAAAGCGGACGAAGAAGGGAGAGCCGAGAAAAGAGAGAGAGAGAGACGTGGAAGGAGCGAAGAGCGAGAGAAGGAGACGCTCGCGGACGAGAGTCGGGCGAACGTCGGCAGGAGGCGAGCGCGGACGGCCGTGCAGGAGTGCGATCGCGGCTCGCCGTGCGCCGAGACATGCAAGGATTGCACGCGAACAGATGTCGAGGCACGCCGAGGTGCGCAAGCGGTGGCGATCGAGGAGGGCGGAGGTGGGCCGAGGAGGAGGAGGAGACGACGACCGTCTCGAGCGAAGCTGACAGTAGCAGAGGAGCAGCTCGAGCCGGCTCGGAAGAAGCAGAAGCAAGCGGTCGTAGTGCTGCTGCGCAGGGCGGCGAGGAAATGATGCTCTTCGGCCGCCCTCATCACCTGGCCGAGGTGCCAGCAAGGCGAGGCGCAGGAGAGCGACCAGGCGTCGCCGAGGGCAGGTGCGAGCTCGCACGGGGCTCAGCGGGCGGTGCGAGGCTGTGGCGAGGCGAGGCGCAGTCGTGCGAGAGCTGAGTGTGGCCCGGAGCTGCGCTGGTGGTTGGTTGAAGGAGTTTGCGGACGGGCGGGGCGCAGGGCTCTCGCTGTTGCGGGTGAGGCCGAGGGGAGGAGACGGCGAGCCAGCTGGCTGGAGAGCAGGTCGGACTGGCCCGGCCTGAGCCCGGAAGAGGGCAGTGCGGGAGGGAGAGCCGGCGAGGCCGAGCGAGGCGAGGGGGACGAGGGGCGGGAGGCGAGCGACAGAGAGCGGCCGCTCCTCCCTCCATCTCGCCAGCTCGCCCCGCCCCGACCATGCGCAAGGCGCCAGCGACGCCTACTGCGGCACAGGCTGCCAGTCGCTCGAGTGCGCGCACCCGCAAGAAGACGCAGCGCGCGAGGGAGCTCGACACGGCCGACGAGGCAGAGAGCGACCTCGGCTCATCCAAGCGTGCGTCCCCTTCCTCGCCCTCTGGACCAACGTGCACGCGCTAGAGTCGACGCTGACCGTACTGTGACCCTCCTCCACCCCTCCCTGCCCCCCCTCGATGCGGTTGACGCGTTCGCCCTCGCCCTCTCTCGACGTCCGCCCGCTCGCCCATCTCTTCCCCGCGCGTCTCTCTCCCTCTCGACATCGCCTCGCCCCTCTCCTCGCACCGCCGACCTCACCACCTGCGCCCACCGACTGCCTGACACTCTCACACCCCATCCACCCTCGACCTCCCCCGCCCCGCCCTCTCCCTCACCTCGCAACCGCTGCCGTAAACAACCAACCGCGGCTGTTCCGCCTCGGCCTCGTCGTCAACGCCGTGCGCGACCTCGCCCACTCGCACGACATGCCCTACTCGCCCTCGCCACCGACCCTACGCACCCCCGCCGCCCGCCCCGACTCGGCCGCCATGCCCCCTCCGCCCTCTCCCCTCGCTCCCTTCGGCGTCGCCCCCTCGCTCGTCCATCGCACGCCCCTTGCCGCCCACTCGCCCAACCTCCTCTTCAACAACCCAGTCGCACCACCCACACCCACGAGCGCCTCGACCCCTGCACCTCGTCGCGTCGCCAAGCCGACAAACAAGCAGCCCGCGCCCGGCACCGCCTCGAAAGCCTCGTCGGCCGCACCTCCTTCGGCCGCCGGCGACACGGGCGACGAGGACGGCGGCCCCGCACCGACCAACCCGCTCTACCTCGCGCCCGAGTACACGGCCAACCCGGCCGGCCCCGCCTCGAGCGCCGACGTCGACTTCAAGTGCCCGCAGTGCGACAAGGTGTACCGCGGCAAGCACGCCCGCAGCATCTGGCGCCGCCACCTCCAGGACAAGCACGGCATCCCGCTCAGCCAGCAGCCGCGCAGGACTCGCTGGGACACCGGTGCGTCCCCTCCCTCCTCCTCGTCCACCGCCCCGAGCGCGTCGGGTCGCGTCGCCGCCGTCCTCTTCCCTCTCAGTCGCTGACGTCCTGCTGCGCCCTGCACGCAGACGCGAGTCGGCCCAAGTCCGAGGAGGAGAAGCGCGCCCGCACGCTCGACTCGAAGCGCCGGTGGGCCCGCAAGAACCGCGCCGAGAAGGTCGGCGGCTCCAGCGCCACCAAGGACCAGGGCTCGGAGGAGCCGCCCGCCGAGTCGCTCACGGGCTCGGTCGGCACGCCGGCGAGCGAGCAGGGCAGCGACCAGGGCGCGGGCAGCATCGTCGGCGCCGCAGCCGTCGCCGCACCTCGAGGAGCGCGCGCAGGACCGCCGCCGCCGGCCGGCGACGACGACGGCGAGGGCGACTCGAGCTTCGACGCCGGGTCGCAGAGCGGCTGGAGCGACGGCGCGTCGGGCTCGGCCGCGCCGCGGCCGCAGCCCCACGCCTCGGCGCCGCCGTACGGCTACCCGCCTCCGGGCAACCCCTTCTACGGCGCCGGCGGCGCGAGCGTCTACGGCCGCACGCCGACCAAGCACGCCTACGGGCACCCGGCGTCGGCCTACCCGCCCCCACCGGGCGGCGCCATGGACCCGTACTACTCGGGCGTCTCGCGCGCCCCGCTCGGCCACCCGATGCGCTCGTCGGTCCCGCCCGGGCCCTCACCGTACCCGCACGACGACCCACGCCTTCCGCCCCACCTGCGCGACCCGCACGCGTACGCCGCCGCCGTTGCCGTCGCCGCCGCGGCCGCCAAGGGCGACGACGGCTCGCACCCGCACCCGCACCCGCACCCGGGCATGTACCCTTACCCTCCTCCGCCCAACTCGTACTCGCACCCGTACCTGCCGCCGCATCCGCACGCCCACCCGCACGCGCACCAGGTCGCGCAGGAGCAAGCGCACGGCGCCGGCCCGTACCCGCACGGCGGCGTCGCCTACGACGAGTACGGCCACCCGCACAACCCGGCCCTCCTCTCGGCGCACCCTCCTGCCCGTCGCCCTTCGTCCAACGGCTCGTACGGCAGCAGTAACGGCAACCCGTACGACAACCCGACGGCGATCGGCGGCGGCGGCGGCCCAGTCGCAGGGCCGTCGGGCGAGCGGTCGCCGGTCGTCACGGCCGGTCAGCCCGCGCCCGTCGCGCTCCCCTACTACGCGCGGCGGCACGTCAGCCCGGCCAGGGCCATGGCGGGCCACTCGGGCATCGCCGCCGGCGTGCCCATGCCGGCCATGTCGGCCTCGCGCGAGCCGCCCTCGCGCAGCGCGTCGGCGCACGCCGCCGCTGCCGCCGGGCTTGAGAGCCCCGTCAAGCTCCGCCGAACGGGCCCGACCGGCAAGGGCAAGGAGCCCGGGCTCGGCGCCGCTCCCGGGCGCGACGACGCGGCGGGCCTCCTCCTCGCGCTCAAGGCCGGCCCGAGCAGCCCCATGACGGCGCGCGACTCGCACCACGTCGTGCAGAGCCCGGTCTCGAGCGTGCGCGACCAGGCCGGCGACCGCGACGGGCGGCGCGGCGGCGGGCTCTCGCTCGGGCGCGGCGCGCGCGCCGGACCGTCGAGGGGCGGCCGGCCCGTCATCAAGACCGAGGCGAGCGAGCCCGACACGGACGAGGACGACTCGGACGACGACGACGAGGCCGAGGTGCGCGCGATGATGCTGCGCTCGCGCGCTGCGGCCGCCGCCGCAGCATCGTCGTCGGCCGCCGGCGGTGCAGGCGCCGCCCTCTCGCCCTGGCGCGCCGCGCTCCAGAATCAGCACGGCACGTCGCCCGCCGCCGCGGTCGCCGTCTCGCCGCGCAAGCGAGGCCGCAGCGAATCGCCCGCGGCGCTCAACCTTGCCAGCACGAGCAGCGGCGAGGGCGGCTCGACCGCGGCGGCGCACGCGCTCCTCGCGACGGCCAAGAAGGCGCACCAGTACGCGTCGGTCGTGCAGCACGGCGGCGCCGTGCCCAGGTCGTCGGCGCCGTGGAGCAGCAGCCACGAGATGAGCCTCGTCGCGACGCCGACGCCGGGCAACCTCATGCGCATCGCCATGGAGAGCTCGCCGGTCGTGCGCTTCGGCAACGGCGCGGCAGCAGGAGCCGGTGCAGCTGGCGCGCAGGACGAGGGCGAGAGCGAGGCCGACATGATCGGCGGCGGAGCGGGAGCGGACGACGAGGACGAGGCCGACGTCGACGTCGACCACGCCTTCACGAGCTCGAGCGGCGGCGCGCGCAGGCCTCTACACGGCCGCAGCGTCTCGCCGAGCAGCCAGAAGGGCCGGCGAGCACGCACCGTCGTCGTCGGCGCGTCATCGTCTTCGAGCGGCTCGGGCGCAGCAGCAGGGCCCGCCGCGAGCAGCTCGTCCCAGTCCCGGGTCCTGCACCACCACCACCCGGTCGGCCTCACGTCCGAGCTGGGCGACTTCGACCTGCAGCATTCGTCGTCGTCGGCCATGCGGCAGCACCACCACCACGACCCGCTCCGCGAGGACGACTCGGCCATGGGCGCGCCCGGCGGCAGCAGCAGCGGCGCTCACCCTAACTCGTCGTCGTCGTCTTCGTCGCACCTCGTCACGCCTGCGCCCGCCCTGTCGCGCACGACGACCTCGACCGCCGCCGCCGCCGCCGCCGCATCGGCGTCGCTCCAACCTCAGCAGCCTGTCGCCGCGACGCACCCGCACGACCCGTTCCTCGCCGCCCCGGGCATGTCGGCGTCGCTCCCACTCACCATGGCGGGCTCGAGCGCGCCGCAGCACGGCCGCACCGTCTCGTCGAGCGGCATGAACGGCGAGGCGCCGATGGCCCGCACGTCTTCGCCGCCGGGCGGCTTCTCGAGCTTCCTCTTCTCGTCGCCGGCACACCCGCAGTTCTCAAAGACGCTGGGCCTGACGGCGGCGCCCGGGCCCGGCGTCCTTTTCACGAACGACGGCGGCGAGACGCCCGCTCGTGGCGCCGGCGCTGGGGGTCTTCCTCGCGGCCGCGAGCCGTCGCAGGACGAGCTCCTCGCGCTCGCGGCGGCGCACAGCCACCGCGAGCGCATGCTCGACGCCGTCAAGACGCCCGTCATGGCGCGCGTCGCGCTCGAGGGCGCGCGGCGTGCGGCCGCGTCGGCGCAGGGCGGCGGGCTCGGCACGGGCTCGGGCTCGGGCTCGGGCTCGAGGGAGAGCACGACCGAGGAGGACGACGGCGAGGGCGAGGGCGAGGGCGAGGGCGAGGGCGAGAGCGCGACGACGGGCACGGCGCGCGACGAGAGCCAGAGCCCGGGCAAGGCGACGACGCTCGACGGCGAGGACGAGGAGGACGAGGACGACGCGAGCCTCGACGAGTGAGCGACGGCGTGCTCACACCTATCACCGCATGTACCATCCACCGCCCGTCTGCTTGAACCCCTCCCGCTCTCTCTTCGACCTTTCGTTCGCAAGCTCTTGTCTCTGTGCCGCCCTTCCTCACCTCTCTCTCTTGCCTTGTCCTCGTCGCCTCTCGCAACCTGTTGTGTATTGCCATCCCTCTCGAGCGCTTTCACGGTTCTGCTATCGTTCGTGCGGGAGAAGAGAGCGAGAGCGAACGAGCCGGAGGAAGGCAGCGAGCTGGCTCAAAGGCAGCAGGAGGAGGAACCAAGGGGGCCACCCATAGCTACAGCGTACTCCAGAGGAGTCTACGAGGTAGTTGCGCAGCTCACATCCTCGCACTGGCTGCGAGCGGAGCTGTAGGCGCTTGCGGACCAAGAGCGAGCCGCGGAGGAGAGCTGGCCTCGTCGTCGCCTCCTCACCTCCGCCGGACCCGCACAGACTCGCCAAGATGGACAGCGAGTCGTTCTACATCGTCCAGCTCTTCAGCCAGGGTGCGTCCATCCGTCTCTCTGCGCGGCGCGGCGGGCGGGGCGAGCCGGGGAGCGCGACGTGCACGTCCGGGGTGGGGGCGTGTCGACGACGGCTCGAGCGACTGCGCGAGCTCGTTGGCGCGGCTTCGTGCGTGTGCGCAGGAGACTGGACGCGCGCTCGGTCCAGCCTGAGCCGGAATGGAGGAGGGAGGAGGCCTCGTCTCTCCGTGCTTGATGAGGCGGCACCGCGGCGGCGAGCCCGGCGGGCGAGGCAGCCGCGCCCTCAGCTGAGCCTCAGAGCTCTCTGAGCGGATCTGGCGGGCGAGCGCGCGTCGTACAGGGCCACGGCCCCTCGTCCTCCTCCTCGGCCCGGCGGCCAGGAGCAGCACCCGTCTTGCGCCGCTTCGGCAACTCAGACTGACCGTCTTGCGCGCGCATCGCAGGCTCGTACCGCAACGCCATCGCCGCCTACAACGAGCACCCGTCCCCCTCGCCCCTCCTCACCCTCTATGCCGCCCGCGCCCACCTCGCCCTCACCCCTCCCTCGCCCTCGTCGGCGAACCAGCTCCTCTCGCGCATCCCGCAGACGCTCGACGCCCGTGCAGTAGGCGCCCTCGCGCGCTATCTCGCCGGCGAGACCGAGGACGCGGTCGGCGAGCTCGAGGAGCTGCTCGCCGAGCTGGGCGAGCAGGGGCTCGAGGAGGGCGACGAGAACGAGGGCCGGTTCGTCAGGGGGGTCGTCGGCACCGTGTGGGTGCTCGAGGGCGAGGAGAGGCGCGAGGAGGGCATCGAGGTGCTGCGCGAGGCGGTCGAGCTCGGCAAGGACCAAGAGTGGTGCGTCTTCCGCTCCACGCCCATCTGTGCTCTCGTGCAAACTCGCTGAGCGACTCGCTGACGTGCTTCTTTTTCTGCATGTGCCGATGTGCAGCCTCGCCATCCTGTCGCACCTGTACATCTCGCTGCACCTCCCCCACCTCTCGACCTCGCTCCTCACCTCGCCGTCGACCACGTCCTTCACGTCCGACTCGCTCTTGTCGCAGCTCCTCATCGCGCGCTCCAACCTCGCGACGGGCCCGTCGGCCAAGTACCAGGACGCGTACTATGTTTTCGAGGAGATCAAGGGCATGCAGGGCGGGCGGGGCGAGAGCGTCCTCGGCGGCGTCAGCGTCGCGCAGGCGCTGCTCGGGCGGTGGGAGGAGGCGCGCGACGCGACGAACGAGGCTCTCGAGATGGTGCGTCCGCGTCTCTCCTTCGTCTTTGCCGCTCGAGCCTGCTCGTGCGGAACTCGGTTCTCGCGGTCGGGCTTCGCGGGTGCGTCCTGCGCAGGAGTGCGAAGCACTGATTCTCGCAACCCTACCTGCACGCAGAACCCGACGCACCCGACGTCGCTCGCCAACTCTGCGGCGCTCGCGCTGCACACGGGCAAGCCCGATGCAGCGGCGCAGGAGATCCTCGCGTGCGTTCAGCTCTCTGCGTGACTCTCTCGAGCCTCAATGTCCCCCGTCAGGACTCCTGCGAGCTCGTTGATGAATGTGGAGATCGCTGACCACCGTCGAGCCCTCGTCCGCAGACAACTTCAAGCTGCCGACGCATCGCACCCTCTCCTCGCCGACCTCGCGGCCAAGGCGTCGCTCTTTGACGACGCGGCGTCGCGCTTTGCGCCGAGCGTCACTGCATGAGCGTGTGCGTGCGCTCGGGACTGGGACGAGGGTCGTCGAGGGGGAGATACCCGCTGTTGAGCAGGGAGCGAGGGAGGTTGTAACCGCGCTGTGCCTTTCGAGCTGTCTCTCCCCTGAGAGCGCGCAGAGGCTTCGGAAGCTCAGACGTGCCCTTGACCACTCTGTCGAGCGAGCTGTGCAGAAGCGGGAGGTGACGGGCTCGACGAGAGGTGTCGCTCGCTCGCTCGGCTCTGTTCCTCCAAACTTCACCCACCATGGCACCTGCACCAGCTGCGTCCGCCTCGGCCAAGGCCTCTGCGTCGTCGGTCAAGAACGCGCGCGCCAACGCCGCCCAGAACCTGATGGAGGACGCCAATGTCGAGGACCTCGAGGACGAGGTGAGAGATGGGCCCGCAGCCAACTGGGAGATCGCCGTGCGTCTCTGTTCCTCTGCTCTCCCCTCCTGTGACTGGATGGTGTCGCGCACGATCGCGCCCGAGGGCGAGGAGGGGCACCCGGGCGCCGAGGTCGAAACGGCGAGATGGGGACGAGCACGGCCAACCTCGCCGCAGCGCAGCTCGAGGGGCCCGCCCAGGAGCCCAGCGAGCCTGTGTAGCTCTCAAGGAGCAGCATGGGCTCGTAGCGGACCCGCCCCGCGACGACGACTCCTCGCCGAGCTCACCCTCCTCGCGCCGAGCTCCGCGCACCGTGTCGTTCGCCTCGTCGCGGGCCGATAGTCGCCAGAGCGCGCGCGCTCGTGCCAGTCGGATGCAGGGTGCCGGGCAACCCGCTGGCTCGGTCCCGCCTCGCGCTCCTCACCTTCCCTTCGCCGCTTCGCCCTCGCCATCCCCAACTCGCCCTCGTCACGACGCTTCTCAGCGCTCGTCTGCGTGCCGCCGACATGCACGGGCATCTCGAGCACCTGCATCTTCGAGACGGACCCGAACGTGAAGCTGACCCGCCCCTTTCACCCCCTCCAACCTGCAGTACGTCTGGGCGTTCGTCGAGCACTACACCAACCACGTCGACTGGCGCGAGACCAACCCGAGCCTGCCCAACGTCATGACCTTCGAGCAGGCCCTCCTCGACTGCTCGCCGCCGTCGACCTCGTCCACGCGCACCTCGAGCCGCACCAAGCCCAAGCCCCTGTCGGCCGTCGCCCAGCGCGCCGCCCTCGCCAACGGCGGGCGCAAGAACGGCCGCGCTGCGTCGCCCGCCGACTCGCTCTCGTCGCTCGAGGACGACGAGGTCGACCCGGACGAGGTCGCTGCCGTCCAGGCCGCCGTCGGCGAGCCGGTCGACCCGGTCCCGCCCGTCCTCGCCGCCGACGCGCCCGTCCCCGAAGCGTCGCCCCTCATCCGCGCCCTGTGCGAGCTCTTCCAGGAGAACCTCAAGCCGATCAAGGAGCTCACCGATTACCACGGCAAGAAGACGTGGTTCCACTTCATCATCAACTTCGTCTCGAACCGCTTCAACGCCGACCCGTACTACCACGGCGGGTTCCGCTGGGAGACCAACCTGCTGCGCACCAAGGGCCGCAAGCCCGGCCAGGAGACCGAGCAGAAGTTCTGGATGCTGCGCTGGGAGGACAAGGTGCGTCTCGGTCCTCTCGACGCTCGGTCCCGCTCCTCGACTCTCTCGGGGACGTCAGCTGATGACTGCTCTGCCGTCGCACAGATCCACCTCATGCGCATCATGGTCGACTACCAGCTCGTCAACGCGCCGCCAGTCCGCGAGATCATCAAGGAGAACTACGACATGTGCGTCCTCGCTCGTCTCGTTCGCTCGCCGCCCTTTGAGCTCGCCCTGACCTCGTCGCTCTCTCCCTCTCATCCGCAGCGGCAACCAGCGCATCGCCAAGCGCGACCCCGAGTCGAACGGCCTCGTCGTCCTCCCCGCCGGGCGCACCTCGACCGGCCTCACGCTGTACCACCTCGACGCCTCGCCGCGCCTGTACGCCTCGTGCGACCCGTTCGAGGCCGACAGCGCCTGGATCTGCCTCTCGTCGACGCTCAAGGGCTACAAGGCGTTCGTCAAAACGCTCGCGGCGCCGACCAAGGCCGACAAGAAGGCCCAGGCGCTGCGCGGCCCGTTCGCCAAGGCGGCGGCGCAGGCGGCGGCGGCGGCTGCTGCTGCGGCGGCGGCGGCGGGTGGCTCGGGTGTGGCGGGCAAGAAGGGCAAGGGCGGCGAGGACGACGAGGACCCGAAGGGCGAGGAGAGGGTCACGCGCGCGAGGCTCGAGGCCGACCTGGTCGACATGATGGAGTACGAGGCGGTGCGTCCCCCTCTAGCCCTCTCTCTCTCTCTCTCTCTCTTCGTACTGACGAGCGCCTCGCCCTTGCCCGCCCGCAGGCCATGGACGCCATCGAGCAGCGCAAGTCGCGCGCCGCCGAGCGCCTCGCCACGCGCGACGCCCGGGTCGCCCGCACGCTGCAGCGCCTGTCGTACCAGGGCACGTCGACGCGCTCGAGCCGGCTGCGCGCGAGGGGCGACACGAGCCGGGTCCACTACGACGACCCGGGCGAGTTTGACGGCGAGCAGGCGCCGAGCGAGAACGGCACGGGCGCCGGCGGCGACGACGACGACGAGCAGCAGGGGCGCCGCAAGCGGCGCCGCACGGGCCCGGCGGGCGACGGCGAGGTCGACGGGAGCGAGGCGGGCGACGATGCGGCGAGCGTCGGCCGGAGCAGCAGGCGCTCGAGCGTGCGGCCATCGGTGCCGGGCGAGCGGCGCTCGAACCGAGTCCGGCTGCGCGACCAGCACGACGATGACGGCGCGAGCGTCAAGGGCGACGAGGCCGACGCGGGCATGGTCGACGAGGCGTCGGCGACGGCGTCGGTCGTCGGCGTCAAGGGCGAGGAGGGAGGGGAGGGCGAGGCCGAGACGGCGGCGCCGTCGACGGTCCCTGCGACGCCTGCCGAGGGCGATGCGCCCGCCGAGCCCAAGCCTGAAGCTGTCAACGGCAGCGGCGCGGCGAACGGGCACGCCGGGGACGAGCCCAAGCCGATGGACGTCGACGGCGCGGCGGCTTGAGCGGCTCGAGGAGGAGGTCGCAGGTCGACGGCAGCTTTGTTGTGCTTCGCGCAGCGGGTTCTCTGCAACTCGGACGTGCCTTTCGTTCGACGTTTCGCTGAGCTGTGCGTGCTGTCGAGCAGCGCGGCGAGAGAGAGACAAAACAGAGGATCGCGACGAAGCATTGCTCCCAGGCTTCGACCTGTGCGCGGTCGGCAGGGCAGCGAGAGCAAGCTGGAGCGCAGAGAGAAGCGGCGAGTGCAGGAAAGGGAGGCTGTGTGCGAGCGATGCTGGGCGAGATGGTCGCTCGAGGAGGAGAGGGAGCGGCGCGAGGCACGGACCCGACGGCAACCTCACCAGTCTCTGCAGCGGTGGTCAGAGCACCTTTGCACAGACAATCTGTCCAGCCTGCACGAAGCCCTGGTGCAGCCCGAGGGCGAGGGAGGGCAGGAGAGAAAGGTCGGCGAGCGATTGGCTGTGGTCGCGCCTCGAGCCTCGCGCTCGCTCTCATCGGCCGCTGCGCCTCCTTGCTCCTCCCTCCACAGCCACCCGAGCACAGCACCCACCGCCATGCAGCTCGCAGCAGCACGCCCGCTCCTCACGGCAGCCACCCGCGTCGGCGGCCGCCGCATCGCCTCGCCCCTCGCCCACTCGGCGCGCCGCTCGTACGCCGCCGTCACCGACGCCGCCGCCAACCCGGTCAAGCGCCACGGTGGCCTCCGGGACCAGGACCGCATCTTCAGCAACGCCTACCGCATGCACGACTGGCAGCTCAAGGGCGCTCAGGTGCGGCCGCCTCTCTCGTCCTCCTCACCCTCTTCGCCCCCTCCTCGCCGCCCCCAGCCGCACCCCACCATCGACCACCTGTGCCAGCCTTGCACGCTCGTCAGAGCTCACGGCGAGCCACTGCGACGGCCTGCGCCACTCGCCAAGACCATCTGACTGACTCTTCGCCCCTCGCCCCTCTCCTCCCTCCCCTCGCAACAGGCCCGCGGCGACTGGCACCGCACCAAGGACATCGTCGCCAAGGGCGACGCCTACATCATCCAGCAGATCAAGGACTCGGGCCTCCGCGGTCGCGGCGGCGCCGGCTTCCCCTCGGGCCTCAAGTGGTCGTTCATGAACAAGCCCGGCTGGGAGAAGGACGGCCGCCCGCGCTACCTCGTCGTCAACGCCGATGAGGGTGAGCCCGGTACCTGGTGCGTGCGAGCTCACTTGCTGTCCTGCCGTCGAGGCGAGTCCTGACGCTGCTCCCGCCCTCCCTCGTGCTACAGCAAGGACCGCGAGATCCTGCGCGGCGACCCGCACAAGCTCATCGAGGGCTGCCTCGTCGCCGGCCGCGCCATGAACGCCAACGCCGGTGCGTCCCTCTCGCTTTGCCGCATTGCTCGAGCCAACGCTGACCTCCCGATCCTCACGCTCCTCTCCTCCCTCCGCCCCTTCGCGCCACCCCACCTCGCCCGACCCGACGATCCCTCCTCCCCCTCGTCGACCATGACGCCCTCGCGACCTCGCCCTACCTCCTCACAGCCTACATCTACATCCGCGGCGAGTTCTACATGGAGTCGGACCACGTCGAGCACGCGATCCAGGAGGCGTACAAGGCCGGCCTGATCGGCAAGAACGCGTGCGGCAGCGGGTACGACTTCGACGTCTACCTGCACCGCGGAGCCGGCGCCTACATCTGCGGCGAGGAGACGGCCTTGATCGAGTCGATCGAGGGCAAGCAGGGCAAGCCCCGGCTCAAGCCGCCCTTCCCGGCCGACGTCGGCCTGTTCGGGTGCCCGACGACGGTCGCCAACGTCGAGACGGTCGCCGTCGCGCCGACGATCATCCGCCGCGGCGCGTCGTGGTTCAACAACTTCGGGCGCGAGCGCAACTCGGGCACCAAGCTCTTCTGCATCTCGGGCCACGTCAACAAGCCGTGCGTCGTCGAGGAGGAGATGTCGATCCCGCTCCAGGAGCTCATCGAGAAGCACTGCGGCGGCGTCCGCGGCGGGTGGGACAACCTGCTCGGCATCGTGCCCGGCGGGTCGTCGGTCCCGATCCTGCCCAAGGGCCAGTGCGAGGAGGCCCTCATGGACTTTGACTCGCTGCGCGACCTCCAGTCGGGCCTCGGGACCGGCGCCGTCATCGTCATGAACAAGGAGACGGACGTCATCCGCGCCATCGCGCGGTTCGCCAAGTTCTACAAGCACGAGTCGTGCGGCCAGTGCACGCCCTGCCGCGAGGGCACGACCTGGCTCGAGAAGATGATGGACCGCATGGTCGTCGGCCGGGCGCACGAGCGCGAGATCGAGATGCTGTGGGAGCTCACGAAGCAGATCGAGGGCCACACGATCTGCGCCCTCGGCGACGCCGCGGCGTGGCCGGTCCAGGGCCTCCTCCGCAACTTCCGTGCGTCCCTCTTCCTCTCTCTCCTCCCTCTCACCCTCTCTGCATCGTCGTGCTCCTCGCTGACGACCTCTCCCACCTCGCGCTCGCAGGTCCCGAGGTCGAGAAGCGCATCGCCGACTACCAGGCAAAGAACGGGCAGGTCCTGTTCGGCGGCCAGGTGCGTCTCCCTCTCCTCGTCTCGGTCTCTCACACACCTCCACGTGCGCGAGCTGACTCGCCTTTCCTCTCTCCCTCGCTTTCGTCGCCGCCCGCAGCACCGCTCGGACGTCAACCCGACAATCGTGCGTCCCCTCCCCTCTCGCCGCACGCTCGTGCTCCCGAGCTCGTCGCTGACGTCGCCTCGTCTCTTTCGTGCGCAGGCCGTCCCGGACAACCTCGGCATGTCGCTGCCGCTGCCGGGCGTCGGCACGTCGGTCGGTCCCTAGAAGGCTCGTCGTCGCTCGCTCGTTCGTCTCGCCCTTGTTCCAGCTGTAATCTGCCATCGAGCCTCTCGTCGTCCCCAACCTGTGTCTGCTCACGACAGCGCGCGAGAGGAAGAGCATGCTTGTGAGAGAGGAGAGCAAAGTTGAGCGACGGAGGTGAAGCGCCGAGACAGAGTTGCGCTTCGTCGTCGTCGCCGCCTCGTCGCACCTCGCTCTGCGCACCGTACCAGCTCGCCATGGTCCGCAGCACGCTCATCGCACGCGCAACAGACGGTGCGCCACCTCTCGTCCCCTCCCTGGTCCGCCGAGACCTCGCTCGCCTCCTCCACGTCCTCATCTCCTCGTCGCAACACGGGCTCGCTCGCTGACTCTCGGGCCCCGCCATGCAGGTCTGCCGCTTGCGGCGAGCAATGACGACGACGAGCAGGTGCGTCTCGGTCCTCTGCGCTGTGTGCGGCCGCCCGAGGAGCGAGGAGGAGCGATGGCGGAGTGGGGCGGCGACGAGCTCGTCGCTCGAGGCACGGGCAGCGCGAGCGGGGTGCAGCATGGTCTGGAGCTTTCATCACGAGCAGGTGGCCCCCCTGCGCGCCTACAAAGGGCGTGGGCCGAGGTCGTCTCGAGGAGCCCGGCTCCCTGCTTGTCGGCGGCCGCCGTGCACGGTCTCTCTGGCCTGCGAGCTCGTCGACGCCGCACGGAACGAAGAGGGGGACGGCATAGCACCCTGCAGGCCGCACCACACAGACGCTGACCTCCCCTTTCCTTCCCCCTCCACCCGCCCGACCTCGACTCGCCGATTCCGCACGCCCGCAGGACCAGGGCAAGCTCCCCGAGTACAAGCAGCAGGCCAAGCTCATCTTTCGGCGATTGACGGCCGACTCGGAACCGCGGTGCTCGATCGAGAGCGGGCAGTGCACCCTCCAGTGCGTCTCCCCTTTCCTCCCCTCGTCTCGAGCCTGCACGAGCGCCCACTCTGACGCCCCTCCCTCCTGCCCCCACAGCTACCTCATCGCCGACTCGATCGTGTACCTCGTCATCGCCGACCGCTCGTACCCGCGCAAGCTCGCCTTCTCGTACCTCGCCGAGCTCAGCACCGAGTTCGCGCGCTCGTACCCGCCCTCGATGTCGCTCAAGCCGGGCCTGCGCCCCTACGCGTTCGTCAAGTTCGACACCTTCATCCAGCGCACCAAGCGCCTGTACCTCGACCCGCGCGGCGCAGAGGCGAGCGGCAAAGGCGGGCCGGGCGCAACGTCCGGCGGGACGGGCGCCTCGGCCGGGCTCGACCAGCTCAACGAGGACCTGCAGGACGTGACGCGCATCATGACCAAGAACATGGAGGACCTCTTGTGGCGCGGCGACTCGCTCGACCGCATGAGCACCATGAGCTCGAGCTTGAGGGACGAGTCGCTCAAGTACCGCAAGGCGGCGCGCAAGATCGTGCGTGGCCGTCTCTCTCTTCTCTCCTGTATCGATCTTTCGGCGCTCTCGAGCGTCGTAGGACTGACCCTGGATGACCCTCGGTCTTCGTGCAGAACATCGACGCCGCGATCCGCAAGTGGGCGCCCGTCGGCCTCGGCGCTCTCTTTTTCTTCGTCTTCATCTACTATCGCTTCTGTGCGTCCCTTCCTCCACTCTCGAGAACCCTCGCGCCGACTCTGCGACTGACTCGGTCGTGCGTGCTGCTCCTGCAGGGTGAGAGCGCGTCGACCGCCCTTCCTCTCGGTCCCTCCTTCGTCGCGGCCTTTTGTCTTTCTCGCTCCTCGCCGTACTCTGTAATCACACTGCAGCTGCACATACCTCTTCGTGAACTCTCTCGAGCGCACTTGAGAGCTGGCGCGCTTCACCTCACGTTTTTTTGCGCTGAAAAGGATGAGGACGAGGAGGACGAGGTGAGCCAACGACGAGGGGACGGCCGATCGTGGTGCAGAGAGTCCCCATCTCTGCTACATCAGCTCCTTGACACCTACATGACCGCAACAAGCACAGCGCGGCGGGCCAGAGAGCTCAGCTTGAGGCTCGAGCGAGCGCCGACCCACATGTGGGGTGGCTCCGACCGCGGCCTCGCCACGATGTGGGGCCGGCGTCTCTCGATTACCGCCGTTCCTTGACTCTTTACTTGGCTTCCTTACCAATCTTGCTCGCGCGCTCTCGCACTTGCCGACTTCCTCGCACCGCTGGGGACGATCTCGAAGAGGCGCTCGATTGTAGCGACGAGTACTCGACGGTGACGGCCTGTCGGCGACGAGCCGAGGAGGTCTGCCACACGGCTTTGAGCCGAGGGAGTGGATCAGGAAGGAGGAGGCTCGACCGTGGGCTTGCGGTACGGCTCGTCCTAGACCCGAGGACCGCTCTGAGCCCTGTCCGAACCCCCTTCGCGTGACGAGCCGAGACGAGCGAGCAGGAGAGGGCGGCCCTGGAGAGGGGTCCGAGCGGGCCTTCTCAAGGCGAACGCTCCTAAGGCGAACGCGCTCGTTTGCTACTCTTTCGCTGCCGGTTCTAAGCAGACTTGGCGAGCAGCACTCTGAGCTGTAGGAGAACCGCTCGGCCGCGAGGTAGGAGCAAGCGCGAGCGCAGTGAGCTCACCTCCTCCTCGAGCCACTTCGTCCAGCCAAAAGCCTCGCTCCCTCGCTCCCTCCTCGCTGTTGCGCACTCGATAACGTGCGCGTGAGAGAGCCGAGCGCACGAGAGGAGCTGGCGCAAAGGCCGAGCCCGAGCCCGAGGTGCACGAGCGAGGCAAGGCACGGCCGCGCGAGCTTGACTTGGCGCGCGCCAGGACGCCGAGGGACAGGAAGAGCATCTAGCTCTGACGCTGACGGGCTGCTCCGCGACGAGCTGAGCCGAGTGCTCGAGAGCGACGCTGTTGTGAGGCAGCAAGAGCCGGCGCGAAGAGCGAGGAAGCGCTTGCGAGGGAGCTCCCCCTTGCCGTCTCACGGTGCGCTCGATGATGCACGACGAGGGAATGCAGTGGCCTGCGCCTCTAGAGAGCGCCGCCCAAATAAGTCAAGTCTCGAGCCCTCCTCGCTCCTCACCGCCCGGTCACCCTCTTGCCCCTCCGCTCCTCCGGGTCCTGCTCCACCTCGTCGTCCCGCTCGCCCTCGCGCTGCTTCTGCGGCACCCGCAGCGTCACGTCCTCGACCTCCTCGGTCAGGTCGCGCAAGAAGGCCTCGTCGCGTTTGCGCAGCGCGCCCTCGCCGTCGAGGTCCGACTCGGGCTCGTCGACCGACGACGTGAACGAGTCGAACGAGCGCTCGCCGGCCTCGTCGGTTGCCTCGTCGCCCTGCGCCTCGGCGTCGTGGCTGTCGACGTGCTTAGGAAGCGCAGGCGACGACGAGAAGGGCAGGCGGAACGTCGTCTGCCCGTTGTGCGACGGGACGTACTCGAGCGGCGCAGCGGTCCGTGCGCCGAGGCGCGTCGGGCTCGACGGCACGAGGAGCGACGAGCCGTACGACGACTTGGCCTCGCCGTCGCCCTCGACGTCCGTGTCGGCGCCCGTCGCGCTGCCGCCGGCGGCAGGACCAAAGCGCAGGACTTGGCCCATGATGGGCGAGCCGGCAAGCTCAGCGAGCGACCGGGAGAGGAAGCCGCCGACGGCCGGGTGGTTGTACGACGACGATGCCGACGACGAAGTCGAGCTGTACGAGTTCTTGGGGCCTCGAAGCGCGGTCGCCAAGCCGACCGGCAGCGGCGCGACCGTCTCGGCGGACTCGCCGCGCACGGCGCTGGACGGGCGAGCGGTCGCGCTCGACGTCGAGCGAGACATGGCGGCGAGCGTTGGCGAGAAGCTGGCCTCGGCGGTGGCATACGACGAGGCTGCGGCGGTCGAGCTGGCCGAGGCGGTGAGGCTGCCGACATTGGGCGACGCCGTCGAGTTGGACGACGACGACGGGCCCGCCGACAGCGACGACAGCGTATCATGCTGTACGTGCGTCAGGTACGGTCGGCCCGCACGCTCGTCGAGCTGCATCTCGGCGGCGGCGAGCCGGGCGCCCATGGCGATGTTCTCCCGCTCGAGGAGCTCCTGGCGCTCGCGCCCCTTGCCGGCCTCGTCTCGCACGAGGTCGAGCTCGTGCTCGGCGCCGCGGAGCGCCTCGAGCGCCTCCTGCGCACGGCGCTCCCACGTCTGCCGCCCTTCGACGAGCGCGTCGAGCCGGTCGAGGTGGCGCTCCGGGTCGCCGCCGAGGTGCTGCAAGCAAGAAAACGATGCTCGGCGTCAGTGTGGTCACCAAGCGAGAGAGAATAAGCGAGAGGCGACGCACCTGCTGAATCTTCTGGGCAAAGAGACGCTCGCGCTTGAGGTCGTCGTCGAAGGCATCTCGCTGACGGCGGACGTCGCTCAGCGTGAGGCGCGTCTCGCGCAGAGCATCGAGTAGAGCGTCGCGCTCGAGGACGGCCTTGTCCATCTCGGCCTTGGCCGCAGTGAAGCTGCGGGCGCGGTTAGGGAGAGAGAGAATCAGAGGCCGGTTTGAGAAGGTCAGGAGGTCCGAGCGCGCCAAGCAGACGCACCGGAAGAAGATCTCGAGCTTGTCCATGTTGCGGATGTTGGTGATCGTGACGTTCTCGCCGAGCGACGCCGGCTCGTCGTCGTCCTGCGCGTTGGCCGCCGAGCTCGAGGCGAACGGCTCTTGCGAGCGGTGCGCCCGATCAGGGTGACGGCTCGGCGTCTGCGGGTACCAGGACGAGGCGTCGCCGCTCGCCGCTCGCACGATGCCGCGACGCTTGGGCGGGCTTATCGGCGGCTCCGAGAGGCGCTGAACGCTGATGCGGCGCATGCGCGCTGCCGGCGACTCGACCGCCGCGCCGTCCTCGCCCGGCGCCGCCCCCTCGGGGGCGCCGCGCCGCTGCAGCTCGCGCCCGACGCCGCTGCGAAGCGGCGAGCCGAACGAGATGCGGTAGGGCGACGACCGCGCGCCGGGCGAGAGCGTCTGCGGGTTGCGGCGGCTCGGCGACGTCGGCGGCGTCGTAAACGCTCCTCGGTCCGTCTCGGCGGTCGCGAACGCCTCGGTGCTGTCGCCGGCCTGGCTGAGCATGTCCTCGACGCTGACGAGCGACAGCATGCTGTCGCGCTGGTTCTTGGCGCGCAGGCGGCTTGCGGCGGGGAGGACAAGGCGGCGCATCCCGCTCGCGTCGCTGTCGGTGCGCTTGCGGCCGAGGATAGGCACACGCCCGGGCCAGTCGGGCGACCGATGCGTCGCGGCTTGGCGCGGCGAGGGCGAGGACGGCTCGAGCGGTCGGCGGTCGTCGGGCGGGGTCGTCCTGCCGACGGCGTGTTGGTCTTGCTCGTCGTGCTCGGCGTTCTGGCTCGTCGGCGCCGGCTCGGATTTGTCCTGCGAGCCCTCGACATGACGAGATAGGCCGTCGTCGAGTGCTTGCTCGTCGCCGTACTGATCCGGCGGCGGCTCGTCGTGACCGGCTGCTTGAGGGAGCGGCGGTGCGCGCTCGCGGCCCGCCGACGAGGGCTGGCTGCGGATCGAGGGCGTAGGAGGAGGTAGGCCGGGGAGGGGCTTGGCCTCGAAGTGCGTGGAGTCGAAGCTGTTGTCGGACGGACGGCGAGAGGACGAGTGCTCGAAGGACGTGTCGGGCGAGCTGCGTGGTCGAGACGTCAGCCGCAGTTCACTGGACGACAAAGAGTAGAGAGGGAGGGAGAGGACGCACAGGCCGATCTTGAGCGTGTCGTCGTCGTCTGCAGCGCGCTCGGACCGGTCGGCGAGCACCTCGAGGTCGTTCTCGTCGTCCTCGCCCATCGACCTGCTGATCCGCCTCGCCTGCGCGAGCGCGTCCTCGAGCGCCGCGTCGAACCCGCCGTTTGGAAACGTCGAGCTCTCGTCGGCGAAGCTGCCGGCGTCGCTCGGGGCCGTGTCGAACCCGCCCATGGCGCCGACCGGCGGTCGCGACGACGACGAGCCGAGGAGGCGCTTCATGCGCTCGTACGCCTTCTCGATCTCGAAGATGCTCCACTTGCGCGCCGTGCGCGGCGTGATCATGTCGCCCGAGGCGGCGGGAGACTTATCGCCGCCGACGAGCGGGCTCTGCCCGGCCGAGTCGTCGTCGCCGAGAGGCCCGACCGCCGAGTGGAAGCCCTCGTCGCGCGCCGCCGGGCTCGACCCGTCGTACGCCATGGACGGCGAGCGCCATGCGCGTGCGAGCTCGGCCTCCATGCGCACGATCTCGCTCTCCATGTCGGCGAGCGTGAGCGCGCTCGACGTGCTGTCGAGGCGGGCCTGCGGCGGCGGCGTGCGCAGTGCGAAGGTCGGCGGCGGTGGCAGAGGGGAGCCGGCGGGAGGTGCGGGCGGTCGAACGTGCGAGGTCGGGCTGACGAGGAGGTCGGCGGCCGACAGGTAGGAAGGTCGAGTGCTCGTCGCAGCGGCGGGGGGCGTCGTCGCGGGCGAGTTGTTGAGGTAGCCCGCGAGCTGGAAGGGGTGCTCGTCGCCCGGGCTCCGGGCGAGCGAGGCGCCGAGGGGCGACGGCTCGGGCACGAGGAGGCGCTGGACGACCGGCGAGCTGTCTGCTGCATGCTGCAGCTCGTCGTGTTGATCGTCGTCGGCCGCATCCGAGTCGTCGATGCGCGTCTGGCGCGTGAGACGAGGCGACAGGCCTCGCTCGTCCTCGCCGCGCCCGTCGGCCTGCGGCTCGCCGAAGATCGTCGGCCGACGACTCTCGCCGGCGAGCGTCGCCCGCCGTTGCGCCGCGTAGTTCTCGCTCCTCCTTCTGCTCGAGCGCGAAGGGCGACGCTGAGGGGCATCGGCGGCGTCGTCGTCGCTCGACCCGTCTTGGGAGTCCGGGATGGGCGGCACGACCGACGAGCGCAGCTGCGCGTTGTGCGACGTCAGGCTCGACGCCGAGCGCGCCTTGCGCAGCTCGCGGGTAGAGGGGAGGAAGGGATCGTGGAGCGAGGGAGGGCGGGCGCCGGTGTGGAGCGAGGCGAGGACCGGCGGCGCCTCGGACGGCGCGCCGTACGAGCTCGCCGACGACGACGACGCCGATGACGACGACCCTGCCCGGGTGAGAGGGGCAAGGAACGGCGGGACGAACGGATTCGAGCTGTTGCGGCGCGCAGACGAGGGCGGCGTGTCGGGGCAGTCGAGGTTGTCGTCCCGCTGGACGTTGCCGAGTGCGACGGGGAGGAACGCCGGCGCGTCGACAGGAGGAGCTGCCGCTCGAGCCGTGTCCTCCCTCGACGACTGCTGGACGACGACGCACTGGACGGGCACCTCGTCGAACTCGGGCGGGAAGGGCTTGCTCGGTCGGCGCTCGTCGGGCCTGAGCGGCGACGAGAAGCCCAACCCGGTGCTCGCTCGCCCGAGCAGCGCGCCGAGGGAAGCGCCGCGCTGCTCGTCGCGCTTGACCGGGTCGATCGGCGGGCTCTCGGTCGAGGCGCCGGCTCCTTGCTGGGAGAGCTTGGGCGTGACGACCGGGCTGACCGAGTGCCGACGCTGCAGCCGACCGAGCGAGTCGCGGCGCGTCGCCTCGCTCGCGACGGCGGCAAAGTCGAGCGCGGCGTCGGGCGACAGGTACCGCGACGTGCGGCGACTCGCGCTCGGGCCGTCGTCCTCGGTCGCGCCGAGGCTGAGCGCCGACTTGCTGCGCACCATGGCCAGGTCGGCGACCTCGGCGGGCAAGGTCGCGCCGGGGAGGATGCGCGAGTGGCGGTGGCCCTGCCGGGAGAGCGTGCGCGTGACCGACTCGCGCTCCTCGGCTTGGCGCCGGCGAAGGGACGAGAGCGGCGGGTCGTCGGGTCGGCGCGCAAAGTCTTGCGAGACCCGGTTGAGGATGTGTCGATTGGCCGAGAGGATGGGCGACAGGGTGCGCTGGGGGACGGGCGCCGTGTCGGGAGCTGTGGTGGGCGAGGCGAGAGGAGGAGGATCTCGCTCGGCGCGAGGCCAAGGCTGAGGGGTCATCGAGTCGCGCGCGCGTTTCGGTGAGGTCGGTGACGTCGCGCTTCGCAGGAAGGGCGAGGGGAGGGGCATGGGCGAGGGTGTGGTGCGCGGCGCGATGACGATGGGGCGACCGGGCAGGGGCGAGCCCCGGCCGAGGAGAGGGGAGCCGCCTCGAGGTGAGGGCGACGTGGCGTCGCGCTGGCGCGTGGAGAGGGCGGGCGTCGACGCTCGTACCGAGGGAGGATAGGGCGAAGTCGGCGAGCCGTACCCGGACGCGAGGGCCTGGTCGACCGACTGCTTGACGCCGAACTCGTCGACGTTGTCGATGCTGAAGACGAGCTGCGGCAGCGCCGGCGCGCCCTCGCCGCCGTCACGTGCAGCATGCAGCTTGGACGGGAGCGACGCGCTGCGGCTCATGTCGCGCGCTGCGGGAGCTGCGCCGGCGGGCCCGCCGAAGCCCTTGAGCCGAGGACCGTCGCCGACGGTCGCGGTAGAGAAGCGGACGTGGTCGACCGTGATGCGCTTGGCGTCGTCGCCCTTGACGATCTTGGGGCCCTTGCGCCCGAACGTGAAGCTCTGCTGGAACCGCGTCTTGAGCGAGCGGATCGAGGGCAGGGTCGAGGTCGAGCTTTTGCTGCGCGAGTGGCCTCGGCGCTCGTCGGGTGCGCGGTCGAGGTTGGCGATCGTGTCCATGTCGAACGAGCTGCGGCGGCGCGGGAGGTCGGGCGGCGGTAGGGCCGAGGGGGAGGGCGCAGTCGGGTGGGGCGACGAGACGGAGCGCGGCGCTGGGTCGAGGGTGCGGCTTGGGCGGGTCGACGGGGCTCTGAAGCCTAGCTGTGCGGGTGCTGAGCTCTTGCCGACAGCTGGATCCCTCGCCATCGCTCTCCTGCGCGACGACACGAGGTGGGACGACAAGGTTAGCGACCTCGAAGGGGCGCGCAGGGCACACTCGGCGCAGAGGGACAGGACGCACCGGTAGAGAGGCTGGAGGTCACTCTGCAGAGCACTGAGCTGTGCACTGGCTCGACCGAGGCCCTCGAGCGGGCGGTGGGAACGCTCGGCGACCGGAGGTTGAGCGACGACGACGAGCCGGGTGCTGGCGGCCGTGGGCGGGCGCGCAGGTGCCGGGTAGGCGTGTGTCGAGTTGGAGAGCGAGTGTGGGCGTGTCCTCGAGATGGCTCGGACGGTGGGAGGAGCGCTGCGGCGGTGGTCGTCGTCGTCGAGGTCTCCAACTCCGCCCGAGCGGGCAACCTCGTCCTCGCGGCTCACGCCGATCCTCTCGCTCGCACAAGTGCTGAAACTTGCTTGATCCTGCTCGTCGACAAAGGCTCACATTGCTCCCAGTCTGCTCTCGCTCGCGGTCAAGCCTCTCATGACGTCCGCCTTGCCTCGCTCGTCGAAACGACGTGCACGTTTGACAAGACGCTCACGCTCAACCACAGCTCCTACTCCCTCTTCGGTCCAGCGCCGCCCCTCGCTCCGACGCCGCCGTTCGGGATCGCCACGTAGCCCGGCGAGGCGAACGCGCGCTTGAGCAGCCGCCAGGTGCCGATCCACGACGCGACGAGCGCGACGAGGAACAGCACCGGGTGCGCCCAGCACCACTCGTACACCGCCGTGAAGCTGTCGACGACCGACTGCGGGCAGTGCAAAGGCAGGAGAGTCAGCTGCAAGTCGCTCGAGGAGTGAGAGGGCCGAGGAGGGAGGGGGACGCACGACGGCAAAGCGGTCGAGGAACTGGCGCGACGAGTGCGGCTTGGCCCTCGACGTGTGGATGCCTTCCTCGACGAGCTGGTACACCTGGTTCGGGTCGTCGAGCGCGAGCGGCGAGCCCGAGAGCGCCTCGGGCCAGTAGTTGAGAGCCTGCGTGCGAGAGGGGACCGTGCGTCGTCAGCGGCTGGCCGAGGGGCGTCACAAACGCAGCGAGGATGAGAGGGAAAGAGCGAAAGATGCAGTGCGACGCACCTTCGGGTCGGCGATGACGAGCGCCGGCGCGTCCTTGCCGCCCATTTTGACGTCGTACATAGTCCTGACCCAGCCCGCCCACTTGTCGCCGTCGACCCACGCCCACAGCACGTCCCTCTCCTCCCTGCTCGCCGTCCTGCGCCGCTGCGCCCAGCCCCGCGCGAGCGCGTGCACCTCGTCCTTCTTGCGCTCGAGCCCGTCGTCGCCAAGGCCCTTGCGGCTCAGGACGGCGAGCCCGACCAGCGGCGGCTCGCCGTCGGTCGGCATGAGGTCGGCGAACGTCGTCGACGTCAGCTCGGTGACGGTCGGGAGCTTGGCCGAGCGCAGCCAGTTGCGCGCGAGCGCGACGCGCTTGCTCGTCGAGCCGGCGCGCGGGAGGGCGAAGGTCGAGGAGGGCGCGAGCGAGTGGTCCTTGAGCGTGACGAACGTGGCCTGGCCCGAGGGCACCGAGAAGAGGGCGAGGAGCTCGGGCGAGCTCGAGGTGTAGACAGGCGACGAGCCCATGAGCGACTTGGCGGCGGCGTGACCGGCGTCCTGCGAGCGAGGGGACGAGGCAATGTCAGCGAATCGAGCGCGTGCAACGAGGTAGAGGAACAAGGCACGCACAATGTCGGTCTGCTTGGTCTCGGGCGAGTGCAGGAACAGCACGACGACCTCGTCCTCCTTGACGGCGCGCTTGAGCTCGTGCTCGCTCGTGAGCGTCTTGACGGTCGTGCTGCGGTGCGTGCGAGTCAAGCATCAGCCTCTGTGCGCTCAAGCGTGACGCAAGAGATGAGAAGGGCGGAAGAGGGACGTACGCCGCCTTGGCCTTGAGCGCGAACGCCTCGAGCGACTTGACGTCGCGCTTGCCCAGGTACTCGGCCGACGCGCCCTTGTTGTAGCTGCACGACCAAGGCGTCGAGAAGCTCATCAGTTTGACGCTCGGGCGAGGGAAGGAGAGAACGCAGGGAGGAAGGAAGGAGGAAGAGGAAGGGGACGCACAACTTGAGGGTCGGGTAGCCCTGCACGCCCTGGGTCCGGCACGCACGCTTGTTCTCGGCCGCATCGCAGTCGACCTCGTAGACGTGCACACCGGCGGGCGCGAGGACCTCGGCGAGCTCCTTCCACTCTGCGGGCGAGACGAGGACGAGGAGGGGAGGAAGGGGACGACGGTCAGCTGAGAGCGTCAGAGCGGCGAGAACGAGCACAGGTAGAGCTGGCGACGTACTTGGACTTAATTGCTTACAATGCGAACACCATGGCGCGTAGTACTTGACGAAAGAGGCCGGCGTTTCCTCGTCGGTGAGGACGGCGAGGTCCTCGGGCGTGAGATGCTGCACCGAGCCGTCGACGGCGGGCCACTCGTGCCCGCTGCGCTTCTTCTCGGCGGCAGGCTGCTGCGCGACGAACGCCGGGCGCGCAAAGCCGGTCGAGGTCGGCTCGGCGTGGGGCGGCGTCTGGGTCGAGGTCGTGGTCGAGGCGGAGGGGGAGGACGTCGACGAGGTTGGAGCCGGGTACAGCGCGTCGAGCTTCTTCTTGGCGTCGGCGAGGAGCGGTGCGAGCGGCTCGTCGTCGTCGTGTGCGTCGCCCTTCGGGTTGTGCGCCGAGCCCGTCTTGGCGGTCGAGCCGTCCTCGTCCTCGTCGGCGACGTGCAGGACCGAGTGCGCGGGCTGCTCGCCGTCCTCATCCACCTCGTCGTCCCACTCTTGCGCGAGGCGCAACTTGCCCTCGCCCTTGGCCGGCCGCGCCGCCGCCGCCTTGACCTCGCCCTCGTCCTGCTTGACATTGTCGAGCCCGCTCATGCCGTCGACCGCCTGCTCGCGCCTATCCCACTCACCCTTCTCGCCCGCTGCGCGCTCCTTCTGCTCCTTGTCCTCCTTCTCGGCCGCGAGCTTCTCTGCCGAGACCGGGTAGTGCTCCTCGACGTACTGGCCGAGCACCTCGAGCGAGCGCTTGTCCTCGAACTCCTCGACGAAGGCGCCGTCGCGGTACAGGAAGATCGACGGGTAGTACTTGACCGAGTTGGCGTGGCACAGGTCGCCGTTCGAGGCGCAGTCGACTTGCGCAAAGTAGAAGCCGTGGGCCGAGGCGGCGTCCTCGTACGTGTCGACGACTGCGCGCGGCGAGTCACTGGGTCAGCGCGCGATCAACTGCGAGTCTGTAGAGGAGAGGGACGCACGTTCTTTCCACTTGGGCGCGAAGGCCTTGCAGTGCGAGCAGTAGGGCCTGGATGGGGAGTCGAGGGGGAGAAGCAGAGTCAGCTCGACATCAAGGCGGGGTGCGTTCGGAGTAGGAGCGAGGTATGAACGTACGAGTAGTGCTCGACGAGCCTGCAGGCGTACACACGGAGGACGGAGTCAGCAAATCGCTCATCAGTTCGGAGAGGGAGGACCCCATCCCGGCGACGACGAGACGGTCCCCTCGCCCCTCGAGAGCCGCGCAGGGGCGCACCCAAGCTCTGTGGATAGAGCAGCGGAAGCAAACGCACCAGGTACCGGTCTCGACGCGGCTCCACGTCTCCTGGGTGAGCGAGTCGCCGACGACGACAATGGGCGCAGCCTGGACGGCGGTGCTTGCGCCGAGGGCGACGAGGACCGCGAGGACTGCCGAGGGCGAGGCTTGAGGCCAGCGCATGGCGGCTCGAGTCGATTGGGCGGGAGTGCGCCTGGTCGGCTTCGGGGTCGGGGAAGGCGACGAGGAGGGGACGAGGCGGTGGCGAATGGCGGGAAGCGAGGCTCGCTGGACCGGTGGCGCGCTTGTCGTGAAGCTGCTGTGTCGATATTAGGGCCGGCTAGGTCGGCACGGCGCGAAGTGGGAGAGCAAGCTGCTCTTGTCCGTTCGGCGCCTCACCTCAGCTGCCCCTCCCACCGACTGCTCGCACTTTGAGCGAGCTAGGGTGAGCTCGATGCACCTGTACAGCTCGCACGGCACGCCTCGACTGGGCGATCCTGCCCTGCGCCCGAGCGACCAGCTCGCTCAGGCTCGCTCGCTCTGCTCTCTGACCAACTCGGCTCTGGCGCCGCTCTGTTCTCTCGCTCTTGAGCTTCACGTGCCCGCTCAGTGACTCCGAGCCTCTGTCAAGGCGGCCGTGCGCGGCTCAGCTGTGCATCTCTCGCTCTTCTCCCTCGCAGGGACCTCCTCGGCCCTTTCGCGCGTGAGGGAAACGGCACTGCTGTACTGCATGGAGATCTAAAACTGCTCGAGGCTCTAGTGCATAAGCTGCGCCTTAGTGTTGGTAAGGTACCAGACCTGCTCGTCGATCCACTGCGAGCGCGAGAGAAGGGATGAGCGTCAGCTGGTGAGGGTCAGTGCGGCGACGAGAGCGGATGTCGACGCACCTGGCTCATCTCGTCGACGTTGACCTGCGCAGCACCGAGAAGGAGAATCAGCACGAGGTGAGAGCGGGTTGTGCAGCGAGCAGGGAAAGGGCGAAGACGCACCACCTCAGAGCCACCCCGACCGTCCTCGTCGTCCTCGGCCGGCAGCAGCTCCTTCCTCTTCTCGAGCAGCGACGCCATGATCGCAAAGCGCTCGGAGAGGAGCTTGAGGCGGTACACGGACCAGTGGTAGTTGAGCCGGTTGGCCTTCGAGATCGGGTGGATCGTCGAGAGCACTGCGCGGCAAGGAGGGACTCGACCGTCGTCAGCGCGAGACGCCGGGGACGAAAGAGAGAGACAAACGAGACGACGCACCGGAGCCGTCGTGAACCATCGGGTCGCGCGCGCGGAAGCTCGTCACCATCGTGATGCGCTCGCCGACGCCGTACGCTCGAAGAGCTGCGTGGCTGATGTGCCGACCCTGCATGACGACGCAGCTGCCAACGCTCGGGCCTCGGGCCTTGACGATGCGCCCGTCGCCCGTCCGGAGCGCGGTCTGCGTGCAGGACAAGGGAGGGAGAGTCAGCCTCGCGATCAGGGAGAGGCTCGAGAGCGCGCTCGGCGGGGCAAAGGCGAGCGAGAGAGGACGTACCTCGCCGCCAATCATGTTCTCGCAGTCGGAGAGCATGAGGACGCAGACGAACGGGTACGAGTCGTGGTGGAACGACACGTTAGTCGAGCCGGTCCCGTCGTCGGCGTCGGCGAGCTCCTGCGCGCGTGCGCGCTGCTCTTCCGACGCGCCCGGCTGCGCCCAGGGCTCGTGCGGCGTTTCGAGAAAGCCGTCTCGACCTGGCTGCGCGAGCTGGTAATTGACGTGGCCGAGCTCGAGGTCCATGACGGGGACGAGGTCGATTCCTGCCGCGTCGCTCACGGCGGCGAGCACCTCGGGCGAAGTCCAAGCGGCGTGCACGAACGGTGCGACGTGCGGAGGGTACTCGCGGCCCTGGAACGCCGAGATGTAGGACGAGACGGTGTACTTGTCGAGCACCTCCTCGGACAGGACTGCGAGACGTTGGCGGCGAGCTCGTCAGCGTGCATGCTCTGTAGGTGCTGCAGGGGGTAGAGAGGAAAAGGGACGTACTGTCGCGGCGCAGCTCGGTGATGGCGTCGCGAGAGAAGAGCGGGAAGGGCGCCGTGACGCCGATCGGGGAGATGCCGCCGTCGAGGGCGAGCTCCTTCATGGTGATGACCTTGTCCGGCCGGCGGTAGCACAAGTGCTTGTCGGCGTCGAACGAGGCGGGAGGGCGAACGAGGGAGGGCATGCTGGGTCGTGGTGAGGAAGAGAGGGAAGCAAGAGCAAGAAGGCGAGGAGGGAGCGAGGGCGAGGGCGAGGGCGAGAGAGGCCGACGCTATCGCAGCGACCCTGGGGGGATAGTGGAGGGTGCCTGCGAGCTAGAGCCGGATTGCAGGCGCAACTGGGGGGTCCGACTGGGGGCACCCCCCACCGCGCTCTCCCCTTCGCGGTCGGGGAGAGAGTTGGCCGCCGCGAGCGTGACGCTGGCCCCCTCGCCGCGCGAGGAGCCCGAGAGGCAGCTACATTGCTCAGCGATAGGGTCGGGCAAGCGATTGAGCCGGTCGAGGGCCCTCCTGGCGAGCTGAGCGGGTGTGGTCGTCGGCAGGAGGAGGAGGAGGCGGAGGGCCGCCTCGAGTCGCCCTCTCGTCCGCCGCCAACAGCGTCGCTGGCTGCCTGCTCGACAGCTGAGAAGCCGGACACGGTACTCAGGACTATGCTCGTCCGCGCACGCTGCTCCTCGAAGTCGGCAGCCGTGTCATCGCCTCGACTCTCGGCCTCATCTCTCCGACCGGCTGCCAGCTTCCACACGGCACTGCAGGCGGTGCGACCAGCTCCAGTGCGTCTCGTCTCCCTTCATCGTGCCCGAGCCTCGCTGATGCCCCTCGCCTGCGCGCAGTGACGGTCGCCGCTCGCCGCCTCGTCGTCGTCGGCCTCGGCAACTACACGCACCCTCTCACACGCCACTCGGTGCGTCCGTCGCCGGCTTGAACAGCCCTATAGACCTCAGCTGACCCATCTCGAGCGCGCGCGCAGGTCGGCCAGCTGCTCCTCAAGAACCTCGCCAAACGCGCCGCCTTGAGCCCGTCTCGCCTCTCCGGCTCGGCGACCCTCCTCTCGACCAAGTACGGCCGCCATGCGAGTTGGACCTCGCCCATCCTCCTTTCAGCTCCGCCCGCCGCCGTCGACCAGACCCCGCTCGAGGTCCTCTTCGTCCTCCCTCGAGCCCTCATGAACGTCTCGGGTCCGACCGCCGCCGCCGCCTTTGACGGCTTCCTCCCACCTCTCGCCTCGCACTCTCCTCCTGCACCTACACCCGACCTCGACGCCGATGCCGCAGCACCTCGACCGCGCAAGAGGCCGCCGCCCGCGCCCGTCAAGCCCATGCTCCGCCTCGTCACCCTCCAGGACGACCTCGACCTCGCGCCGTCGGCCGTCAAGTACCAGCGCGGCGGCGGGCCGCGAGGTCACAACGGCGTGCGGTCGATCTCGAGTGCGCTCAAGGGCTCGCGCGACTTCCACCGGCTGTGGATCGGGATCGGGCGCCCGGTCGAGCGCAGCGAGGTTGCGAGCTATGTCCTGCGGCCGCTCGCCAGGGACGAGGTGCGAGCGTGCGAGTACGACGAGGATGACGGTCAAGGCGGGGCGGTGCTCGAGCGGGCGTGGGAGGAGGTGCTCCGGATCGGGTTCGAGGACGAGTAGAGCGTCGGGAGGACTCGCAACTCGAGCGGGCGCAGGTCGCCCGTCTTTCGCTCGCCACTTTCGCTTCTCCTGTGACGGAGAGATGCTCGGCGAGGCTGCAGAGCACCGCCAGAGTAAGACTCGAGAGCGCGAGCCCGAGGTTGACCTTCTCAAACGGCCGCTCGAGCGGCACAAGCACGAGCGGGTGCAGCAGCTAGAGAGAGCTCTCAAAGATGCTCTGGAAGACTCCGAGACCTCCCTGCTGTATGTGTGCATCGCAAGCTGCTCGCCGTCGAGCGCTACTTCCGCTTGGCCATCCCCTCGAGCATGTCGGACCCGGCAATCTGGAACTCGCCACCGCCGTTCGCCTTCGGGCCGCGCATGAGCTTCTTCATCCTCGCCTCGGCGTCCATCGCCTTGCGCCTGCGGCCCGTCTCGAACGCGCCGCCGCTGCCGTCGTTCTCGTCGCGCTCGCGCTTGGTCGCACCGCCGCCGCTGCCGCCGCCGGTCGAGCGCGAGTTGGCGCCCTTCTTGCCGCCCTTGCTCGGCGCGGCGTGGCCGGGCGCCTCGCGCATGCCGAACGACTTGGCGAGGTGGCCGAGGTGCAACGCCTTGGTGTTGAAGATGCTCTTCTCGGCCGAGGGGTGGGTCGCGTAGGCGCGGACGTGGGCCTGGAACGCACGACGAGCGGCGGCGGCAGTCTGCAGGTGTGTACAGGAGGAGAGTCAGCGCGAGAGCTCGACAGTGAGGAAGAAAGAAGAGGAGAGGGATCGAGACGCACCTCCTCCGACGCACTGACCCACCGCTCGAAGCCCATCTGCACGTCCGTCGCCCTCGTCTCGTACTCGCGCCCCTCGCCGCCGTACCCCTCGCGCAGCACCTGCTCGACGCCGACCTCGCGCAGGCGCAGCTTGCCGCCGCCCGACGCCGCCGACGCGTTAATGCCCGACTCGAGGAACGACGTGTAGGCCGTCTCGGTCGGGAGGAGGAACGTGTAGGCCGTGCCCTGCGCGCCGGCACGAGCGGTGCGACCGACGCGGTGGACGTACTCGGTGACGCCGCCCTGCGAGCGCGAAGAAGAGGGAGGGAGAGGCGGTCAGCACCTCGCGCTCGAGAGCACGGAGCAGGACGACGGCGAGGAAGGAGAGACGCACCTCGGTGGGAGCATCGACCTGGACGACGCACCCGACGTTCTTGACGTCGAGACCGCGCGCAGCGACGCTCGTGCAGAGGAGGACGCCGGCATCCGTGTCCTGCCCGGCGCGCTTGCCCTCGGCGATCTTGTACTTGCCCGAGAAGGCGCCGAGCGACGCGAGGCGGGTCTGGAGCGGGAGCGAGCCGTGCAGGCGGTAGATGGGGACGGCGGGGAGGAGCGGGTGCGTCGACACGAGGCGCTTCGACTCGTCGTCGTTGCTGTCGGCCTCGCGCTCCTCGTCGGCCTGTTCGAGCGCGGCCGCCTCGTCCGACGACGACGAGCCCATGCGCATCTTGCCGAGCGCGCTCCACCAAAAGTCGACGGCGTCGGTGCACGACATGAAGACGAGGATCTTGCTGCCCTTGCCCGACTGCTGCTGGCGCACGAGGAGCTTGCGCAGCAGCGCGACGAGCGCGACGAAGCGCAGCTTGGGCGGCACGACGACGAAGTGGTGCAAGAGCTGCGACGGCGGCGTGAAGCCCGTCGGGAGCGCGAGCGCCGTCGCCTCGCCGTCGTCGCCGTTGGTCGTCGCCGCCGCCGCATCTCGCGCGCCCTCGTCGTCCTCGTCCTCGTCGGCGTCGCCCTTTGCGCCGCCGCCGCCGCCGCCGAGCGCGGTGAGGTCCTTCCTCACCGGCTCCTTGACGCGCACGTCGTCCCGCGCGCCGAGGACGGGCATCTCGCCCTCGGCCGCGCCGTCGCCGCCGTTGCCGAGAGCGAGCCCGGCGAGCCGGTCGACGCCCTCGCTCGCCGTAGCCGAGCACAGGATCGTGCGCCGGCCCCACTCGCGCGCGGGGCCCTTGGGGCTCGCGGCGTTGCGGCGCTCGAGCTCCTCGAGGATGCCCTTCATCTGCTCCTCGAAGCCGAGGTCCATGAGCCGGTCGCACTCGTCGACGACGAGCCACCGCAGGCCGACGCGCGCGTCGCCCGGCCCGCCGCCCGGGCCCGATCGTGCGCCGAGCGGCGCGTTGTTCGGGTTGCCCGGGCGACCTTGCGGGCCCTTGACCCGCGCCGCCTCGCCGGCGAGCCGGAACGCCTCGGTCGTCTTGAGGTGGTCGAGGAGGCGCCCGGGCGTCGCGACGACGATCGGGCACCCTTTGCGCAGGCGGCGCTTCTCGTGCGTGCGGTTGGCGCCGCCGACGAGGAGGCCGGCCGTGAGGGCGCGGGGCGAGATGCTGAACGGCTGGGCGGCCGACGCCGGCGCCGACGAGGGGAGCGACGACAGGAGCGACTCGAGGACGGTGTGGATCTGCGACGCGAGCTCGCGCGTCGGGGCGAGGATGAGGGCGAGGGTGCCGATCGAGCGGTCGGGCCCGGACGAGGACGAGGCGGACGGGGTGGCCGAGCGGAGGAGCGAGGGCGGGAGGGTGAGGAGGTCTTGGACCATGGGGAGGAGGAAGGTGAGGGTCTTGCCCGAGCCCGTCTGGGCGCGAAGGATGGCGTCGTGCGCAAAGTCGCGCTGCTTGCGCTTGGCGCCGGCCGAGGGGACGAGGCGCGGGATGGCGCCGGCCTGGCACGCCGTCGGGCCCGTGATGCCGAGCTTGCCCGCGAGGCCGGCGACGAGCTCGCGCGAGAGGCCGAGCTTGGTGAGCTCGGGGGCCGGGTCGGGCGCGTCGTCGACCTGGGCGGCGTCGTCGGCGGCGGGAGGAGGGGCCGGGGCCGAGGTGAGGGGCGCGTTCGAGGGCTTGGCCGGGGCGACCGGGGCCGACGAGGTCGAGGGTGCGAGTTCGGGGAGGCCCTCGCGCGAGAAGAGCGACGAGACGAACTGCTTCTTGCCGCCGGGCCCGACCTCCTGCTGCGGGCGGTGGCCGCCTGGTGCGCCGCCGGCTGGGCCGCCTGGGCCGCCGGCTGGCCGAGGGCCCTTGCTCTTGGCGGGCCTGCGGTCGTCTTGGTCGGCGGCGCCGTCGTCGTCGCGCTGGCGTTTGGTGCCGTGCGGGCTGGCGGGGTGAGCGGAAGGGGCGTCGCCTCGTGCGGCCTTGCGCTGCTCGATCTGGCCGCGCTTGCGCTCTTTTGCGCGGTCGGTCCAGCGGCCGCCCTTGTGGCTGCGAGCACGGGACGAGGCTGGAGCTGCCGAGGGGAGGTCGAAGTTGAGGACGAGCTCGTCGGCCATGGCGGGGGTGGCGCGACGGCGTGCGAGGTCGGGTCTGGGTGGTGGAGAGGTGCGAGTCGAGCTGTGCGCGCGAGTCGGGACGCGCGCTGGCTGAGGATGCGGGAAGGACGAGGCGAGCGAGCCTGAGCTTGGAGGAGGCCAGGCCGCGCCGTGTCTCATCGCCGCGGCCCCACCTCGCTCCTTCGTCCTCCTCTCACACCGCCTCACACAGCCCAGGCGACAGCTGCACTGGCTCGCCTCCTTTCCCGCCACCTCGCCCACCTCTCGCCGCGACTCGCGACCTCGCCCCGCCCGCTCCTCCCCCTCCTCCTCCCCCCACACTCGCAACTCAGCCTCGTCGCACTCGCTCGCTCGCACAGGCACGCCACAGCCGTCATGTCGACTGCAAGTAGCTTCAAGCTCAACTACATCAAGCCTGACGACGTCGCCTACCTCATCCGCAACGGCGACACGTCGTCCTTCCTCGTCATCGGTGCGCCTCCTCTCCCTCGCTCAGAGCCGCGTCGCCTCGACCGACCGAGGCGACAGGGTCTTCACAGCGATGCTCAGGGGTGCAATGCTGACACTGCGTACCTCGCAGACGTGCGCTCGTCCGACTTCCCCGGCGGCAATCTCCCTGGCGCGCTCAACCTGCACACCGGCCACTTTCGCTCAGACCAGGACGTGTGCGTCCACCTTCCGCCTTGCAGTAGCTCCCGAGTCGACGCTGACGAGCACCTCTCCCTTTTCTGCCCCCTGCTCTCCCCCTCGACCTTCCTTCTCCTCGCCCTCCTCGCCCTCCTCGCCGAACCCTTCTCGCCGGCCTCCTCCTTCGCTTTTCCTCGCAGCGAGCGCGTCATTAAGCAGCACATCTCGCCCCGCCTCCCCGCCCTGCGCACCGTCATCCTCCACTGCATGCGCTCGCAGACCCGCGGGCCATACGCCGCCTCGCTCCTGCAGCGCTCGCCCGCCCTCCCGCCCAACCTCGACGTCGTCGTCCTCGAGGGCGGGTTCCAGGGCTGGCTGCGGCGGTACCGCGGCGAGAAGGCCCTGTTCGAGAACTTCGAGGGGCAGGGCAGCGGCGAGTGGGAGGACGTCGTCAACGCGCCCGAGGGGAGCCGGCTCGAGGCCGACGACTCGAGGAGGCTGCGCGAGGGCATGAAGCCCTGAGCTGAGCGGGCGAGCTGGGCGAGCAGGAGCTGTAGATAGACGGGTGCGCAGCATGCAGCGAAGAGACCTTTCTGCCGATGCGTCCTCGAGAGCCTGCCCGAACGCTTTGCGCAGGAACGAGTGGACAAGGCGCAGCGCGCCCGACGCGAGCGTCGCCGGGAGCTTATTGGAAGGACGTTTCGCTCGATGCTCTCGAGAGCGTGCGCGAGCGCTTGCGCGAGAGCGTGCTCGAGAGCTGTGCTCGGACCTCCTCGAGAGCCCTCTCTCCGCTCTCGGCCGCCAGCGAAAATGAGCAAATCAAGACGTGCAGCATCGTCTACCCGAGAGTCACCCTCTCCGTCCTCATCGTCCCCTCCCACCTGCACCGACAGCGGCACCGACTCCTCTCCCCGACCTCCTCGGCTCGAGCTCGAGGCTCAGCCGTGCACTCGGGCTCGACGGGCTCGGGCTCGGGCTCGGGCTCGGGCTCGGGCTCCTCCTCGGGGGCTTGAACGCGCCCGCGAGCGCCTTGCGGCTCGCGCCCGTCCTCGTCGGCGAGCCGGGCGATCGCGCGTAGGTCGGGCGGTGGGACGGAGGACCGACGGCGGCGGGACGGAGAGGCGAAGGGGGCGTCGCGAGCGAAGGGAGGGGCGGGAGCGCCACGCTGCGGAGGCTGAGCGAGTTGCGCGTCGTGCGCGGGGCCGAGCCGGGCTGAGCGCGAGCGGGCGAGGGCGAGGGCGAGGACGAGGACGAGGAGGGCGTGCGGCTCGGCGTTGCGAGCTGACGGCGGGCGCGCTTCGAGGGCAAGGCAGGCCCGGGCGAGGGAGAGGGCGGGGGCGCGAGGCGCTTCTTGGTCGTGCGGGCGGGCGAGGGAGGAGAGCCGTTGAGGGAGAGGGGGGAGAGCGGCTTGCGCGGGCTCGGCGGAGGGGCTTTCTTGGCGGGTGCAGCTGCGCAGAGAGGCACAAGTTAGTCTCTTGCTGCAGGTATCGAGAGAGAAGGACAAAGGGGGAGGCGAACGCACCGATCAAAGTCCCCTTGGCCGATGCAAAGAGCTCACCGAGCGTTGCCTGCTTGCCCGACCAGTCCTGCGGCCGCAGGCGCTTCCAGTCGCCGACGAGGCGAGTCACGAAGGCGTCCGTGTCGCCGAGAACTGCGAGCGGGAGAGAGCGTGAGGGCCTGTCGGAGCCGAGGAGAGGGAGGGAGGGAGAGAGCGGCCGGACACACCTTGGTAGTCAAAGACATCACGCCACTCGCTCGTGCTGCCGATCTCCTCGCGGTTGGCGAGCACCCTGACGCCGCCTCGACTCTTGACGCTCCTCGCAAACTCCTTGACGAGCTTCTTGAAGCCGGGGATCTTGAGGCTCGTGCCGAGGACGAGCATGACGTCGGGGCCGGGCGAGCTCGACAGGTCCGAGAGCGAGACGGATCCGATCGTGAGGGCCGACGACGACGGCGGCGACTCGTTGTAGAGCGTGATGGACGGGCGGAGGAAGGCGCGCGAGAGGGACGAGAGGGTGCGCTGGCCGCGAGCGAGTCGGACCGAGGCTGCGTGTGCTTGGCGTCAGCGAGAGCGCAAGGTGGAAGGGATGGAGGAGCAGGGAGAGCAGGACGCACCTCGCTCCTCGCACTGCGGGCAAGCGCCGACGCTCCCGCTCGCAAACACCTCGCCGTCCTCGTCGGTCCACGCCCGGACAAAGTCGCACCCGGTGCAGCGCACCGCATGCACCGCGCCGTGCAGCTGGACGTAGTCGCCCTCGACCTTGGCCTTGCCCTTGCCCTTGCCGCCCACCGCACTCGCCGAGCGAGGCGTGACGCCCTCGAGCGCGACGGGGACCAAGCCCGTGTTGACGCCCTCGAGCCCGTCGATGTTCTGCGTGTAGACGCGCAGGAGCTTGTTGCGCTTCTTGAGGAGGCGCATGAAGTCGTGCGTAGGCGTGGCCGGACGTTGAGAGGAAGAGGAGGACGGCGAGTTGAGCGTGACCGAGTCGAGCGAGCTCTTGAACGCGGCGATGAAGCGCAGGTGCTCGGCGGTCGTGTCGGGGGACGAGTACACGGACGCAGAGAAGAGCGCGGGGCCCTTGAGCGTGGTCGGCGGCGGTGTGACGGGCGGGGTGCGCGAGGTCGAGGTCGAGGGGGTCGAGTACAGGCCGGTGCCCTGCGAGCGGAAGTCCTGCGCGCGCGTGTACGTCAGCTTGGGGAGCTCGCTCGAGTGGACGAGAGCGCTGGACGTACGGGGATGCCTGCGTTGGTCGAGATGCCGGCGCCGACGAGGAGAACAGTCCGCTTCGAGCGGGCGACGGCGAGCGCGAGCGCGTCGAGGGCCTTGGTCGTGGCCTTGTCGGCTACTGGCGTGCCTGCAGGTGGCAGCGACACGGTCTGCATCCTCGCCGGGAGAGAGCGAGTGGTGTGAGCGAGAGCACGAGACGCGACGAGCACAGTGAGGTGGAGCGCGACGCGTCCACACCCCGGCTTCCCTCGCAGTCGAGCTTGACGTGCTTGCTGGCCGAGTGCATCCGCTCTCGTACGTAGAGCAAGGTCGGTCGCGGTTGCGCACGAGCAAGGAAGCCAGGCGCGCGGTCGCGCTAATGACGAATACAAAACTGCTAAGCAGGACTACAAACCCGTCGCCGAGCTCGACATGACTATTGCTCGATTAGGCGGGCAACGCTAATGCGCGAGCTTACCAGGGCCGATCGCACCGCACGCCGCGGGCCCAGGCCGACTTTAAGCTCTCGCGTGCGGCACCGAGATGTCTCGTGTACCGCGGGAGAGCGAGCTGGTGCAGCTCAGAGGCGGGCGGGAGCTCAGGCTCCACGGTGCAGTAGCTCGCCTTTACCGTCCTGCACCAAGCAGCAGCCGCCGACATGCTCTTCGGCGCGAGGAAACCGAAGCTTGCTCGGCCGGAACAGCCGGCGAGAGCGGAGGCTGTGTCGGCCTCGGCCCCGACGACGACGGCGCGCACCTCGTCCTCCCAGCCTCGCGAGCGCTCGCCCACCTCCCTCGCACACGCCTGCGCTCCTGGCACCCCGACACGCCTGCAGCAGCACGAAATGGACGACGGCAGAGCCCCGCCGCGGCTCGCCGACCCGCCCCCGGCCCTCTCGTTCGTCCTCCAAGCTCCTCCCGACGGCGCTTCCCTCGCCCGCCGTCCCGCATCCCCTGCATCAGCACACCTCCCGCCCTCCCGGTCTACATCTGCCACAAGGGCGCACTCGAGCGCACGCCCAGCCTCGAGCGACCGCCGTCAGGCGACGAGCGGCGGGACCAGCGCCCTGCTCCCGGACGGCGACGCCGACGGCGCACACGACGGCGGCGACGAGTCGCTCGCCGACTGGATGGCGCGGTACCGAGTCGGCATGGCTGGGCCGAGCGACGAGACGCCCGTCCCTCCTCCCGCCATCCGCGCCATCCTCGAGGGCCGCGACTCGAACCTGAGCCCGACCGCGTCGTCCGGCCGCGACAGCCCCTTGTCGCTCGGCAGCGTCGAGTCCCCCCGCAGCTCGGTGTCGTCGCTGCCGTCGATCAACTCGCTCACCGCGACCGCGCTCCTCGACTTCTACCGGCGCAAGGGCCACTTCCCCGCCCCGCCCGGCCCGTACGAGGAGGAGCGCCTGCGCCTCGCGCACAAGTACGGCCTCGACCAGCCCGTCCGTCGCAAGGCCATCGACCGCATCTGCGCCCTCGCCAAGGCCTACTTCCGCACCCAGAGCGTCGTCATCAGCCTGTGCGTCTCGCTCTTCCTCCCTCTCTCGCGAGCTCTCCTTCAAGCGCACACGCTGATGTTGCCTCGACCGACTCGCAGCACGTTCGACGACCACCAGGTCCTTGGCGCCGAGCGCGGGTGGGGCGGCGAGGAGCCCGGCTTCGACGTCCCGCCTCGACCGCTCACGATGGAGCCCGCCTTCTGCACGCACGCCATGCTGCACTCGTACAGTAACCCCAAGGCCGTCTTCATCGTTGGCGACGCCGACAAGGACTGGCGCTTCAAGTCGAACCCGTACACGGTCGGCAACGGCGGCGGGCTCGCCTTTTACGCGGCGGCCAACGTCTCGCTGCCCGTCGCACCCTCGTCACGCACGACCGCCGACGGCCTCGAGCTCCCGGCGACGCTCGCGTCGGGCGCGCTGTGCCTCGTCGACCCGACACCGCGCGCGCCGTCCGACTTTGCCGACGAGGACCGCGCCATCCTCGGCGACTTTGCCGAGATGATCTCGCGCGAGTTCCAGCTCGGGTTCGAGCAGCGCCGGCGCGAGCAGGAGGCCAAGCAGAGCGAGTTCGTCGACTCGTTCTTGCGCAAAGCGCTCGTCCTCCCGAGCCAGGGCGAGGCGCTTCGACCGCTCGCACCCGAGGCGCCGAGCGCAGCGAGTGCGTCGGCAGCGGCTCCCGCGCCATCCGGGCCCGACCCTCCAGCACCTCCAGCCAGCCCTCCTTCGACCCCGCCCAGCTCCTCCTCGACCTCCTCGCCGTCTCTCCCCGAGCCCCTCTTCCAGCTCGCCGCTCGCCACCTTCGCATCCTCACCAACGCCGGCAGCGCCGCCATTCTCGACCTTCGCGCCCTGCGCACCTCGTCCGTCTACTCGCCCCTGCACCACCCTCAGCAGCAGAACGCTCGCCACTACTTTTCCTCGTCGGCGACCTCGTCGACTGCGCCGAGCTCGTCCCCGTGCGGCGCATCCGGCGCACCCGACAACGCGACGCCGATGCTGACGAGCGAGAGCCTCGGCAGCCACTTCTGGCGCGTCGCGGGCGAGACGTCGATGAACGGCGCGGCGCTCGCGGCGAGCCCGACGAGCCCGACGAGCCCCTCGGGACCGACGAGCCCGGTCAGCGTTCGCGCGGCGAGGGCGCCGCAGCCGGGCAGGGTCGCGCTCATGGGCGCCGAGGGCGACGTCGAGTGGCTCAAGGTGTTCGGCGAGGCGAGGGCGAGCCGGCGAGAGGGGACGATGGCGCAGGCGGCCGAGGAGGTCCTACGTGCTTGTCAGCAGGTGCGCTCCCTCCCTCTCCCTCTCTTCCTGCGTGCGTGCGCAGCCTCACTGATGTACATTCTCGCCCGCAGGAGATGGCCTCGAGCCCCGAGACCTCGTACGTCGACGCCGCGCCGTTCGTCGACGCCGGCCTCCTTCCGCCGACCCTCGCCTCGTCCTCGGCGTGCATCCCCGTCTTCGACACGGACGGCTCGCCTGTCGTCCTCATCGTCCTCACGAGCGGCGAGCGGTGGTTCACGTTCGAGCCGACCGATCGCCGGTTCGCCGGATCGGTCGGCGCCATCGTCGTCGGGTCGCTCCTGCGGCAGCGCGCGCTCGAGGCCGACATGGCCAAGCTGCGGTTCGTGAGCCACGTGAGCCACGAGCTGCGCACGCCGCTCCACGGGTGCAACTCGCAGATCGAGCTCATCCGCGAGTTCGCCTCGCCCGAGGAGCTGCGCAAGCTCGCCCCTCTCCTCGACACGGCCGACGTCTGCCTCGAGTCGCTCTCGGACGTCCTCAACGACACGCTCGACTTCTCCAAGCTGTCGCAGACGCTGTCGACGTCGGCCGAGGAGCAGGCCGAGTACCGCCGCCGCGCGTTCGTCGTCAGCGCTCTCGACCAGCTCGTCGAGGGTGTCACCAAGAGCACCTGGGTCCGCAAGCAGCGCGTCGACGCCGTCACGGCCGACCTCGCCAAGATCGACGAGGGCGACAAAAAGGTCGACCTCGTACTCGAGCTCGAGGACCGAGCGGGCGGGTGGCAGGCCATGATCGACGTCGGCGGCCTCAAGCGCGTCCTCCTCAACCTCGTCGGCAACGCGCTCAAGTTCACCGTCGCCGGCGAGGTCAAGATCTCGCTCAAGGAGGTCGGCAAACTTCCCTCGCCGCCGCCGTCGACGCCCGGCGCGCACCCGCTCGAGCGTCGCCTCGTCGCGATCACCGTGCGCGACACCGGCATCGGCATGACCGACGACTTCATCCGCACGCGCAAGTACCTCGTCCCCTTCGTCCAGGCCGACCCGTTCAAGAGCGGCGCGGGACTGGGCCTCTCAAGTGCGTCCTCCTCCTCCTCGCCGCCTTCTTCCACCTCTTCGCTCTCTCCTCTCCTCTCTGAGCGCACCTAGCTGACTCAACGACCCGCTCGCAGTCGTCGACTCGATAGTCAAGCGCATGGGCGGCAAGCTCGACGTCGCGTCGCAGTTCGGCCTCGGCACGGCCATCACGGTCACCCTCCCCCTCGACTTTACGGTCCACCCCATGAGCCCTCGGGTGCCGACGTCCCTTCCGCGCATCGTCCGCCGCAACATTTCCGAGGAGCTCGCGCGCCTCTTGCGACCTCGTCAGGACGAGTCGAGCGGTCCGAGCGCGGCTGCCACCTCGAGCTCGGCATCCGCCTCGCAGTCGGCGCCCCTCATCTCGGGCCGACAGCGCTCGACGACGCAGTCGAGCGGCTCGAGCGGCCTCGCCGCCCCCGCCGGCTTGAGCAAAGCGGGCTCGCCGATCGAGGAGCTCGACTTTGAGAAGGCCGTGTCGGCGATGCACGCCTCGCTCGAGTCGCCGTCCCCGTCCCCGTCCTCGGCACCCGACGGCGCTCCGTACAAGCCTCGCCGGCCGTCGATGCGCCGTCCCGACGAGCCGCGCCGCCAAGTGAGCGCTCGTGCGGACGAGGAAGACCTCGCGGTCGAGGCGGCCAAGCTGAGCCTGAGCGGCGTGGGCGACAAGTTGCGCAGCGTCGTGCCGATGAAGGACCCCCTCCTGCCGTCGCCGCCGCTCGAGGAGTCGCCGACGCCCGTCCCTCGCCGCAGGCAGGTCCGTGTGCTCGTCGCAGGTGCGTCCTCTCGCTCTTCCTCCTCCCGCCGCTCGACGCTCGAACTGACTCGGCTCACCCGTGCGTCGCAGAGGACAACCCGATCGCCCGCAACATCCTCATCAAGCTCCTCACGGGCAAGAAGATCGCCTTTACCGCCGCCGAGGACGGCCAGGAGGCGCTCGAGCTCTTCCTCGCCGCCGAGGGCACCTTCACGCTCTTCCTCTGCGACGTTCAGATGCCCCGCATGGACGGCATCGAGGCGTCGACCCAGATCCGCCGCTTCGAGGCCGAGCGCGGGTGGGACCCGCTGCGCATCATCGCCCTCACCGGGCTCAGCAACGATGCCGAGATGCAGAAGGCGCTCGGCCAAAACGGGCCCGTCGACGAGTGGGTCGTCAAGGGCGGCAGGTCGCTGCGCATCATCCTCGAGGAGGTCGCCAAGATGCAGCGGGACCTCGAAGCGGAGGAGCAGGACGAGCGCGCTCCTCCTCGAGACTGATACCCTCTCTTTCCTCGACCATCTTTCGCGGCGCTTCCTCCATGTTGTCATCGTGTCGTACCATGCCTTCCCTCTGTCTTTATCGCATCGCATCTGTCGCTCGCTGCAACTCGCTCGCCGGTTTGTCCCTCTCTCGGCCGCGGCTGTCGAGTGAGCAAGACTCTCGCTGTGCCTGTGCCTTTGCCAGAGAGAGAGGAGCACACTGCTCTGTGAGCATCGTCGCAAGCCCAGCCCGGAAGCTCGCTGAGCAAGGCCGGCGCAGACTCGTGTTTGCTCTTCATCTCCTCAGGCTCGTCCCGAACTGCGACCGCTTCTCTCGCCTCGACCACTCGAGCTGGCGCGCTGCAAAGATGCCCTCGGGCTCTGTCAGCTCTAGCAGCGACCTCGAGATCGTCGACAGCAGCACCAGCCGCAGCACACCGCGGGCCCGCCAAGCCCCCACCTCGTCCGCCAACCTCGCGCTCGCCGCCCGCCCCAGCGCCGCCTACCGCCCGAATCTCGGCTCGAGCGCACAGAGCCCTCACCATGAAGCGCAGCGCCAGTCCAACGGCACCGCGCAGGCCGGGCGAGCGCGAGCGCAGGACGGTGCGAGCGCTTCGAGCCCGCGCGCGGGGGCGGCGGGGCAGGCAGAGGCCAGCAGGAGCGCTGCGGCGCACGAGCGCGACCGCAAGGGCGAGGGCAAGTCGGTCGACGTGATCGAGATCAGCTCGTCGGACTCGGAAGACCTCCCACCACCGAGCACTGTGCGTCCCCGCTCCTTCTCCCCCTCCCTCTTCCCTCTTCTGCGCCCTGCACTGCATGCTGACGACAGGCTCCTTCCCTCGTCTACAGCTATCGCAAGGCCGCCCTCGCTTCGCCGCCGCCAAGAAGGTCCCGCGCGTCTCGCTCCCTCAGCCTTCGACCTTCCCTCGCCCTCGTCCCGGTCCGCGCAGGTCCGAGCCTGCCTCGCGCTCGGTCGCCATGTTCACGCTGTCGTCGAGCGGCAGCGACGACGACGAGACGCTGCCGCTGCGGACGGCGTCGGCGAGGCCGTCGTCGTCGCAGGGCGCCTCTGCGAGCAGCACGGCACGGCCGTCGACGGCGCACTCAGCCGGCGCTCGCTTGCCTCGAGCCGTACTGCAAGCACGAGACGCCGCTCGCACGGCGCCGAGCGCCGCGCCTGCACCCTCGGTTTCCTCACGAGACGCCGCGTCGTCGCCGGCGTCCGGCAGCAAGCCGCTCGCAGCCGCCTCGCAGGGGCAGGCGTCGGCAGGCCCAAGCCGCTCGAGCTCGTCGCTCGGACAGGGCGCCTCGAACGCCTCCTCGCCGCGTCGCTCGACCGCCGTCCAGCCGGTCGGCACGCCCGCCTCTACTTCGGCGCCTCGTGCCTCCCTCCTTCCCGCTCAGTCTCGCCTACCGACATCGGCGCAGCCTCGTCCTCGTCCCCTTCCACTCTCCACTGCGAGCGGCTCTCTCGAAGCTCGCCTCGCAACGACATCCGCCTCGACCCAGCCCGAGTCGGCCCCCTCGGCAAATCGCCTCCCGACCGGCATCCTCAGCAAGTACGGGCCGGCAAGGCCGTCGCCGTCGGCCTCGTCGGGAGCAGCAGAAGCTCAGCCCGCACGGCGTCGTCCCGCCGCTGCCGCTGCCGCTGCGCGCGCGACGTCGAGCGAGGACTCGGACGTCGAGCTTGTCCGGGTCGGCCGCCTCGCCGTGCGCACGTCGTCGAGCCGCGAGCCTCGGCCCGACCCGCACCGCACTGCGCAGTCGCAGCCACAGGCGCGCACGCAGGCGGTCTCGGCCTCCCGCCGCCTCTCGGACGCGCCGGCGCAGCTCCCCTCGCAGGCGGCGGCGCCCAAGCGGGTCGAGCACCGCCCGGGCTGCGTATCCGCGCACTCGCCGCCGTCGGCGCGCTCGCCGGACGAGACGATCGGCACGCCGCAGGCGAGCGGCGGCGAGGCGCGGGCGGCGCTCGCAGGAGCAGCGCCTCCCGCCGTTGCGCCGGCGCTCGGGACGGCAGACGCGGTGCAGTCGGCGGCGAGGTCGTCGGCGTCAGCGGTCGCCGCGGGCAGGACGGATGAGCTCAGGGAGCGGGACCTCAAGCGGCAGTCGTCGTCGTCGCGCGCCGCAGAAGCGGTCCGAGCCGCGGCAGCTCCTGCAGCGGCGGCGGCGGCAGCGACGCCCGGCTCGAAGGGCACATCGCTCGAGCCGGCTACGTCCCGCCCGCGCAGGCTCGTCGAGGCGCCCACTCCTGCAGCCGAGCTCGTCGAGCGCACAGCCGCCGCCGCCGATCCTGGTCGTTTCCCGCCGACGGCTCGAGCACCTCGCCTCTCGGCGCACGTCGTCGCACAGCGAGCAGTCTCGAAGGACTCGGGCGCCGCGCAGCCTGTGCTCGGCGTCGCCAAAGTCGCCGTCGCCGGCTTAACGCTCCCTGCAAGCTCGGCTGAGCAGCAGGCGGCGCCAGCAGGGAGGCCGTCGTCGGGCGGGCCCGACCCAGGCCTCGCCTCGATAGACTCGGACGTTCGCATGAACGAGGCCGTCGGCGACAAGCAGGACACGGTCGGCGTCGAGGGCGAGGCCGCCGCCGGCGCGCACGGCCCGGTCGGCGAGCCCGGCGCGCCGGCGCAGCACGCTCTAAGCGGTCGGGCTTCGCGCCCCAGCTCGCCGGGCAACTGCAGCGACGTCGACATGGTCAGCGTGTCATCGAGCGCTGCGAGCGTCGGCGCGGCCCAGCTCAACACGGCCCGCAAGTCGACAGGAGGGCTCCCTCCTCCCGCCGCCGCATCGGCCGCCGCTCGCACCCGCCCCACCGCCCGCAAGTCCATGGGCTCCCGGCAAGAAAGCGGCTCTCACGGCACGTCGTCGGCGCCGTCGTCACGGTCGGCCTCCCCTGCTTCGCTCGGCGCGCCGCGCGGCACGGCGAGAAAATCTACCGGCGGGCGCCGCGCGCAGGGCCCCATCCGCTCGCCGTCGTTGCCTTCATCCTCATCGGCTTCGGGCTCCGACGACGCCGACTCGGACTCGAGCACGTCGAGCTCGGCGCGCGCAGAGAGCGCCTCCCGGCCGCAGCCTGTGCGTGCCGCAGCGTCACCCAGCCTCGCCCTCACGGACTCGTCGATGTCCAACACGTCGACCCAGCGGCCAGCTGCTCCTGTCAGGGCGACGGCCCGCAAGTCGCTCGGCGGTCGTGCACCCGTCAAGCCGTCCAGCACGGCCAAGTCGGCCGAGCCGCCGTCAGCAGCTTCAGCGGCCAAGCGCAAGCCGCCGCCGTCGCCGGCGTCGTCGACGACGAGCGCCGACGTTCCGCACAAGAAGCGGCGCCGGTGCGCCGACGACGACATCGTCGCCGCCAAGGAGGCCGGCCAACTCGGGTCACGCCGGCGACTGCGCAAGAGCCGTGCGGGCGTCGAGCAGGTCGTCGTCGAGCAGGTCGTCGTCGAGCAGGTCGTCGTCGAGCAGGTCGTCGTCGAGCAGGTCGTCGTCGAGCAGGCTGCGCCGCTCGTCCTCGAGCCCGACACGGTCGTCGCAGGCGAGATGGGCGATGAGGGCAAGATCGACGAGCTCGAGGCCAAGATTGAGCAGGTGCGGCCTCTTCCTCTTCTACTCGCGCTCAGCGGGATCCACGGATTGATGCCTCTCCTTCCGCTACAGATCAAGCTCGTCGAGGCGAGCGAACGTCCCTGGAACCGCCTCATCGCCGGGCCGTCGTTCAACGTCGACGCCGAGTTCGACATCAGCATCCAGAACGACGTCAACCGCCGAGAGCGGCGGTGGGCGAGGCGACACCCGGACGAGCACCCGCTGCGCGAGGGCTACAAGACCTTGTTCGAGCTCATGGTGCTCGAGGCCAACGCCAAGGAGTACTCGCCGCACGAGCCGGCGAGGCGCCCCAAGATCCGCGTCCTGCCGCCGACGGGCCAGAGCGCGCACCACTGGTCGTGCCCGCCCTTCGAGTTCATCTACACGAACCGGTGCGTCCCTCTCCTCTCCTCCTCGCCGCTCGGGCCTCTCCTCGGCGCTGCCGCTGACTTGAGCTCGTCTCGTTCGCGCGCAGCGTCGTCTACTCGGACGGCATCTGTCCGGTCCAGGCGCCCGGCTGCGACTGCGAGGGCAACTGCGGCTCGTCGAGCAACAGGGCGAGGTGCGCGTGCCGCAAGCGCCAGATCAAGTCGTCGAGCACTCGTCCAGGAGGCCACGAGCGCTCGGGCCATGGCGACTTTGCATACGTCGACGGCCGGCTCGTCGACGCCGTCTTCAACGAGCAGGAGCCCATCATGTGCGTCCCTCTGCGCTGTGTCTGTGCCTGTGGAGAAGCGCCGACAGGCTGACTTGGTCGTGCGCAGCGAGTGCAACTCGGAGTGCGGGTGCGGGCCCAAGTGCATCAACCGGGTGCGTCCGAGCTTCCTCTCGCTCTCCCCTCGACGCCGACGCTCACCTCTGTCCTCCTCGTGCGCGCAGGTCGTCGGGCTTCGGCCGAGCGTGAGCGTCGACATCTTCCACACCGGCAGGAACGGCTGGGGTGCGTCCCTACCTCTGCACCCTCATGCCGCTGCTCCCACTCGCTGACTCGTCGCCCTTCCTCTCGCTCATGCTCTCGCAGGTGTGCGGCTGCCGCCGACCTACAAGAACGAGCTCGGCGAGACGCACATGGCTCGCGTCATCAAGCGCGGTGAGCCGCTCGCCATTTACGCCGGTGCGTTTTCTCTCTCTCTCACTCACCAGGCATCACTCCCTCTCCGATCGTGCACTCACACGACCTTGCTCCTGCAGGTGAGCTACTTCGCACGCCCGACGCCGACGCACGAACCAGGTGCGCACGCTCCTCTCCTCCTCCTGCCACAACTGCTCGGCGCTGACCTCGCTCCCGCTCCCGCCTGCAGCCTTGTCTACGGGTACATGAACCGCACCTACATCTACGGGCTCGACTGCTGGACCAGTGCGTCGTCTCTCTCTCTCCTCTCTCTCCTCGCCTCGAAGATGTCGAGCATGACTGACGGACCTGGACCTGGTTGCAGTTCCTGAAGATATCCTCGCGCTCGCCCCGCCCAACACGCCCATCCAGTCCGACATCGTCCCGAAGGACAACGCGCACAAGGCGGCCGAACATGCGGTCCCGTCGGGCAAGGGCAAGGGCAAGGGCAAGGGCAAGGGCAAGAAGAAGCCGACGCCGGCACCTCCTCCCGAGGACGACGAGGACGACGAGCCGGCCGAGTTCTCGTCGCTCTACTCGATCGACGCCTTCAACATGGGCAATGTGCGTCGTCCTCGCTCCTTCTCGGCGCGCCGAAGCCGAGTCTCTTGAGCTGACTTCTGCGCCCGCCTCGCAGTGGACCCGGTTCGCCAACCACGTGTGCGAGGGCTTCAACGTCGCGCCGAGGTCGGTCTACATCGACGACTGCGACGTCTCGCGCCCTCTCTTGGTCTACTTTGCGCTGCGCGACATCTGGGTGCGTCCCCTCTCTCACTTTGCTGCTCGAGCGGGTCCCTGCCGCCTCGCTGACGCCCTCTCGCCCTCTCGCCCTCTCGCCCGCAGCCCGGCGAGGAGATCACGATCTCGTACGCCGGCGAGTCCGAGCCGAACCCGCAGTACTGGGGCTACACGCGCGCGCAGTGGAAGGCGGCGGCCGACGAGTCGCGACGCAAGGCCGACAAGACGCACCGCTGCTACTGTGCGTCGCTTCTCCTCTCTCTCTCTCTCCCTCTCCTTCTCGCCGAGAACGTCGCTGACGCTTGGAGGGGCTGTGCTGCGCAGGTGGCAAGGCGCTGTGCCGCGGGCGCATGTTCAACAACGAGGCGGCGGCGTTTTGGGCGAGGGGAGAAGGGCTGCCGCGCTCGTGATGGAGGGGTCGGCTGTGTCTAATACCTTGTTGTCTATGCTACGCAACGTGCACTCTTTGCTCTCGTGCTTGTCGAGCGAGACCTTTTCGGCGCGTGCGAGCGACGAGCGGCGCCATCTCTCTGTCGACCGTCACCGCCTCGTCGCTCGCCTCTCGCCCGCTGTGGGACCTGTGCGACTAGCTCGAGCGCACCAAACCTACTCTCGGCACCGCCAGCGACCCTCCACGACCCGCCCGCGATGAGCTACTACTCGTCTGGCTACGGCCAACCCCAGCCCTCGTCGTCGTCGTCCGCCCAGCTCGACCCGAGCCTCGCCTTCTACTCGGGCGGCGGCCAGCCCTCGTTCTACTCGGAGCAGCCCGCCCTCGCGGCCCACGGCGCGCGCAGCGACATCTCGGGCGCGATTGGCGGCGGGGCGGGAGGAGCTGGCGGGGGAGCCGCAGGAGGAGCAGGAGCAGCAGGCGCTGCGTTTGGAGGGCAGATCGTCGTGCAGAACTGGTGGAACGCCTTTACGCCCTGGACGGGCATGGAGGGCGAGCCGCCCTTGCTCGAAGGTGCGCTCCACTCCTCCCTCCTCCCACCTCCTCTTCTCCTGCTCGTCCTCCTTGGCTCGAGTCTCGCTGACATCGAGTCCCCCCCTCGCGCAGAGCTCGGCATCAACTTTGACCACATCCTGCAAAAGTCGCTCACGGTCCTCAACCCGCTGCGCTCGGTCGACCCGCACATCATGGACGACGCCGACCTCGCCGGCCCGCTCGTCTTCTGCTTCGTCTTTGCGTCCTTCCTCCTCCTCGTGCGTCCTCGTCCTCTCTCTCCCTTTCTCTGATCCTGTCGGCCCCCTCGCTGACGTCGAGCGCACGTCGCCTCGCAGTCGGGCAAGCCCCAGTTCTCGTACATCTACGGCGTCGCCCTCATCGGCTCGACGGCCATGTACTGCCTGCTCAACCTCATGTCCGAGAGCGGCATCGACGCGTACCGCACGGCGTCCGTCCTCGGGTACTGCATCCTCCCGCTCGTCCTCCTCAGCATGTTCTCGGTCGTCCTCAGCCTCGAGTGCGTCCCGCTCTCGCCTTTCTTTCTCTCGAGACCCGAGCTGACACAGGGTCCCCTCTCGCTCGCAGCGGCATGCTCGGCTACATCTTGTCGAGTTTGAGCGTCCTGTGGTGCTCGTACTCGGCGTCGAGCATCTTCTCGTCGGTCCTCCAGCTGTCGCACCAACGCTTCCTCGTCGGCTATCCGGTCGGCCTCTTGTGCGTCCCTTCCCTCCCTTCTCGCCCTCGAAACTCGAGATCTGACTCGGCGACGCACGCAGGTATACCGCCTTCAGCCTGTTCGTGTTCGAGGTCGAGAAGGTCAAGAAGTAGCAGAGCGAGCTTGCAGTGCACGGCCCCCTGTTTCCTCTCGACGCACGGCAAGGAAAGCGAGAAAGACGAAGAGAGAGAGAACGAGCACGTGTTCCAGCCGGTACAACAACAGGTCGGCGCAAAGAGAGAACCCGATTGAAAGAGAGACAAGGAGAGCCCGCACGACGCGCCCGCCTTACGCGAGCCTCCTGACGCCCTCCTGCCCGCTGCGGATGTCGGCCGACGCGCCGTCTGCGACCCTCCTGCCCTCGATGCGCTTCTGCCGCTTGACCTCGGAGCTGAAGGCCTCCTTGGTGCCCTTCTTCTCGACGCGGCGCGCGGCGCGCTCGGCCTTGACGGCCGCCTTGCGCGCCTTCTTGTCGTCGGTCGCCTCGGCGCGCGGGCGCTTGATGACCTCGCGGGGAACTGCGAGCGAGGCGAGGTGCGAGCGTCAGTATGTGCTCGGCAGGGAATGCAAAGGCTAGCCTGAGGGCGAGGAGGAGAGGAGGGCGTGAGAGAGCGAGGTCGAGAGAGGGGAAGAGAGGGGAGAGGGTAGAGCGAGAGGGTGCGAGAGGAAGGAGGTAGGGAGAAAAAGCAGGGAAGAAGAGAGCGAGGGTAGAGAGAGGGAGAGAGAGCGACGTACCGTAGTCCTCCTCGTCCTCCTCTTCCTCGTCCTCCTCTATGACCGCATCCTCCTCCTCGTCCTGACCCTTCTTGCCCCTCCTCGGCCGCGCGTCGAGCACGCTCACGCCGTCGACGGTCGGGAAGCCCGTCTTGGGGTCGATCTTGATCTGGGCGGCGCGCGCGCCGTTCGAGCCCGAGTTGGACCCGCCCGTGCGCCCAAAGTCGCGCAGGCGGAGCATGCGCGGGTGGTTCGACAGGTTCGAGTAGGTGCCTGTGTGTGCGTGCAAGACTCCGCGTCAGTGCAAGCTCGAGCGAGGGCGAGAGAGAGGCGAGAGAGGGAGAGGGAGAGGGACGCACTGAGGACGGTCTCGCAGTCCCACCGGTCGCGCCTCGCCTCCTCGAGGATCGTGACGCGCGGCACCTTCCTCGCGCCGCCCTTGTCGGCCTCCTCGTCCTGGCGCTCGACGATGGCGAGAATGCGCTCCTTCTCGCGGCGGCGCGCCGTCACCTCGGGGTCCTCGCCCTCCTCCTCCTCGCCGAGGTCGAGCCGCGCCATCTCGTGCCGCAGGCGGTCGAGCCTCGAGGCGTTGGCGCTCAGCGACGCGTCCTCGGCGCCGCCCGAGCCGTGCAAGGGCTGGAGCGCAGGGCGGAACTTGCCGCCGATGACCTCGTACTTGCTCAGGAAGTCGTCCATGATGCGCTCGAGCTCGGCGCGCTGGGCGCCCTGCGGCTCGAGGCCCGTCTCGTCGTCCGAGCCCGAGTGGTGCGAGCCGCCCCACGAGTCGTCGTCCGACTCGTCGTACATCTTCTCGATCTGCGAGCGGGCGAAGCGACGAGGAGGGTCAGTGCGCAGTCTCGAGCAAGCACCTCGCTCTCCTCGAGGAAAAGAGAAAGAGAGACGCACCTGGTCGAACTGCTCGTCGAGAGTCTGGAGGCCCTTGTTGCGCACCATGGCCGAGCTGCTCATCGAGAAGGCGCTCATGCCGCCGTGCGTGAGCGCCTTGCGCGCGGGCCGCTTGGTCAACGAGGCCCGCAGCGCGCCGATCGTGTCGCCGCCCTCGGACGCAAAGTCTTCCTCGTCGTCGTCGTCGGTCGCGACCTCCTCGTCGTCCGAGGCGAGCTCGGGACGGCCGGCGCCGCCGGCCGCCTTGAACGCCTTGATGGCGGCCCACGAGCCCTCGCCCTCGCCCTCGCCGTCCTCGCCCTGCTCGCCGCCGAGCTTGAGCCCTCGCACACCGGCCGCCGCGCGCTTGATGCCCTCGTCCTCGGCCTCGTCGTCGCTGTCCCACTCCTGCTCGCGCGCGCTCGAAACCTCGCCGCCCTCGAGAACGCCGCCCCAGAAGTCGTCCTCGTCGTCGGTGCCGGTGCCGTCGTCGGCGGCGTAGGCCTCGTCGTCGAGGGCCTCGAGGACCTCGCGCACGGACGGGTCGAGGTCGGGCTGGAGGCCGCGGGCGGGCGCCTTGGACGCCATGACGTCGGCGTAGGGGATCTCGTCGAGCGGGTGCGAGGGGAGGGCGTCGTCGGGCATCTCGAACTGGCCCTGGTCGCGCGCGTCCTGGCGGGCGAGGGCCGCCTCGCTCAGCTGGAAGCCGCCCGCGTCGGCGGCGCGCTTGCCCTTCTGCTTGTTCTGGACGGGGGCCTCGACGAGGTAGGCGTCGCCCGAGTTGGCGGCGCCGACCGAGCGGAGGTGCTGGAGGTAGTCGTAGTCGTCGGCGTCGTCGTAGAAGATGCCGTACGCGGCGGCGTCTCCTGCGGCGAGGGCGGCATCGTCGAGGTCGTCGGCGACGGGTGCGGGGCCGCCGGCGTCGCTCGCGGCGTACGACGTGACGCCGTCGGCGTTCTTGCGCTGCGGGCAGGTGGGGATCGAGGGTCAGCCGGGGAGTGCAGGAGAGGTGGGTCGAAGGAGAGAGGGACGAGCCTTTTGGCGCTTGTCAACGAGTTTGAGGACGCGGTCGGATGCCGAGGGGTCGTTGATGAGCGGGTCGCGCTGGGAGCGGTGGACGAGCTGGAAGGTCTTTGTGCCGGGCCGCTTCCAGAGGGAGGGAGCCATGGTGGGTGGTCGGTGGTGGTGGTGGAGGAGGGGGGTGCGCGCGAGGTGGCGCGGGCGTGGGGCGGTGCGGGTGGTGGACGAGGTGGTCGGTGCCGAGTGTGCGAGTAGTGCTAGCGGTGCAGCAGTGGCACTTGGCGGTGAGCGGGGCGAGGGAGAGGCGGAAGCGATCAGGTCGAGCTCGAGTCGCCTCGTTCCTGCTCGGGCCGGACTGATGAGACCTCGGCTCGTTCGCCTCGCTCCTCCTCCCACACCACACGGCTGCATGCTCAGAGCCTGGCTCCGCAAGCTAGCACCCGCCATGCCCCAGCCACACGACCCGCTCCGCGCAAAACTCGTACAGCAGATCGCCAACCTCCAACACCGCCTCGCCCAACTCGACTCCACCTCGTCCTCGTCGTCCTCTGGCTCCACCACGACGCCCCAGGCCGACCAGCCGACTCGACTACCTCCACCCGACAAGTCTCTCCTCACCGGCAAGCGTGCGCGCAAAGCCGCCCTCCTCGTCGACCGCCAACCTCTCCCACCCTCGCTCGCCAACGCTCCAAAGCGCCACATCGCCCTCCTCTTCTCGTCCGTCCTCCTTCTCCTTGGTCCTCTCAGTCTACCGAAGACCGCTGACTCGTTCAACCGCGCCCGCAGGTACGAGGGCTGGGCCCACTCGGGCCTCGCGTATCAGCCAAAGGGCGTCTACACCCCGCTCCCGACCGTCGAGGGCTGCCTTCTCGACGCCCTCGAGCGCTCGCGCCTCATCGAGCCCATCGAGGAGTCGGACGGCTTTGGCTGCGGCTTCGAGCGGTGCGGCCGGACCGACGCCGGCGTTTCGTCCTCGGCCCAGGTCGTCAACCTCTGGGTCCGCAGCGACCTCGACGACCCCATGCTCGAGCGCGGGCGCGACCTCGACCCCGACTCGGTCGAGGCCAAGCGGCACGAGCGCGCGAGGTCCCGCTCGCGCTCGAGGTCGCGCTCCAACTCGGCCTCGTCGTCGTCGTCCGACCTCAGCTTCGACCTGGCGCCGCGCAAACCCCCCTCCGACATCGAGATCCCCTACATCACGCTCCTCAACCGTCACCTGCCGCCCTCGATCCGCGTCCATGCCTGGTCGCCCGTCTCGGCGTCCTTCTCGAGCCGGTTCAGCTGCATCTGGCGCCACTACAAATACTTCTTCTCGACCTCGCCTTCCCTCCCCCTCCTCACGACCGCGCGCCAGTTCGACTTTGGCGCCGCGTACCGCGCCGTCGGGTACCCGCCGCACGCCGCCGACCAAGCCGCCTCGTCGTGGCAGGACCGCCTCGGCGCCGTCGACTGGCACGGGCTCGAGCTCGACGTCGACTTGATGCGCGACGCCGTCTCGCGCCTCGTCGGCGAGCACGACTTCCGCAACCTGTGCAAGGTCGACCCGCCCAAGCAGCTCGCGATGCATGTACGCACCGTCAACAGCGCGACGATCGACAAGGTCGACGACGAGGGCGACGACATGTACGTCCTCAACCTGCGCGGCGGTGCTTTCGTGCGTCCCTCTCTCTCTCTCTCTTGCTCGTTGTCTCGAAAGTCTCGAAGCTGAATTGAGCACGTTCGCCCGCAGCTCTACAACCAAGTGCGGCACATCGTCGCCATCCTCTTCCTCGTCGGCGCCCGCCTCGAGCCGCCCTCGATCTTCGACGCCCTCCTGTGGACCTCGGACCGCACCCAGGACACGCTCGACATGCACACGCCGCCGCCCGACGTCGAGCGCGAGGTCCTCGACCGCAAGCCGGGCTACCAGATGGCCGACGACCTGCCCCTGATCCTGTGGCAGTGCGGCTTCAACAGCTCCGAGTTCTCGTGGCGCACCGACAACGCGCCGCGAGCGGGCGACCTCCCGCCCGACGTCGAGCAGCAGCTCGCCTCGGCCGGCCTCTCGACCGACCACAACGGGCGCGACCGGCCCAGGGTGCGCGAGGGCGACACGTTCGCCAAGATGTTCCTCGAGATGAACGAGCGCTACTCCGAGTACCGCCTCAAGGCGCTCGTCCTCAAGCACCACCTCGCGAGCTTTGCGTTCCTCGCGCCGTCGCCGTCGTCGTCGGGCGGCTCGGCCGCTCCTCCTCCTTCCACCGACGGCGCACGGACCGCCTCCACCTCCTCGTCCCCCTCTCCTCGCCCTACCCCTTCCTCGACCTCCTCGATCCGCCTCACGCCCCTCGGCGCGTCCCTCCACGCCCGCACCACGTCGTACACGCCCCTCCTCTCGCGCCCGCGCTCCGAGCTCCCCGAGACGCTCAACGCCCGGTGGGCCGCCGGCCGCGGCGCGCAGCGCATGCAGCGCCGCAGGGACAACCAGGACGAGAGCGACAAGGTGCGCGAGGTCAACCTGCGCATCAAGGCCGACGCGGTCGAGCGCGCGAGGAGGACGGAGCTCGAGAGGCTCGAGCGCGACGAGCGGGGCGAAGGACGGGTCGAGCAGGGTGCGCAAGCGCAGCAGGAGCAACAGGGCAAGGCGTGAGTGAGAGGGGGAGGATCTGCTAGAACGAGGTCGTTGTTGCAATCGAGACCGTGCGACAAAAAAAAGGCGCGCCCGGCGAGGAAGAGAAAGGGTATGCTGCAAGTGCGAGAGGAGGTATGGCACAGAGAGGTTTGGGTGACAAAGATCGAGAGGCTTGAGTAAGGAGGAGAGAGAGGAAGTGGGAGAGAGGGAGAGGAAAGGGGAGGAGAGGAACGCTCAGACCTCGCGGCGGCGAGCCGGCGGTGACGGCGCCGGCCCATCTACGACGGCGTCGAGCCTCGGCCTGCGAGCCGTCGCCGCCGACGTCAAGGCAGGTGCAGACGCCGGCGCCGACGTGCCGAGCGTGCTTGGCGTGCGGCTGAGCCTCCTCGAGGCGAAGAAGGACGACGACGACGGGCTGTCCGTCCCGCCCGTTCTCCTGCCGCCGCCGCTGCCGCCGACAGGGAAAGTCCCCGCCGCGCTCTCCGACACGCTCCTCCTCGCGCTCGCCCTCCTGCCGAGCGCTGCACCAGCTCCACCGGCGCTGCTGCCGCCGCTCGAGCCCCTCGCGAGCGCCCTCCTCGCCTCGTCGCGGCTCGCCTCGAACTCGGCGACGAGGCTCCTCGCGAGCTGCCTGCTCAGGACGGCCTTGTCGTCGCGCGCGATGCGGCCGACTGGCGCATCGAGGATCCGCACCGCCTTGTCGCGGTCCCGGCGGCGGTCGGCCGACGTGCTCGCGGGCGCGGCGAGCGAGTCGAAGACGGTCTTGGTGATGCGCAGGAGGTTGAGGCGGACGAGAGCTTTCGAGGCGCGCTCGAGGCGCTCGACGAGGCGCTTGAGGAAGCCGCTCTGAACGGCGAGCGAGGCGGCGAAGGCGGGCGAGGTGCGCAGGATCTGCGAGCGGGACGGCGCCCAGGTCAGCCCACGAGCGAGAGGGCGTGAGGCAGGTGGGAAAAGAGGGACGTACCTTGTGCAGCGGCTCGAGTAGGTTGTCAAAGACGGTGCTCTTGGTCCGGCAGAAGAGGCGCACGAGCGAGTCGATGGCGGTCTGCTCGAGAAGGCACTGGCCGACCCGAGCCGGTTCATCTTGCAGCCTGTGGATGACACGAATCAGTACACGACGGCGGGGAGGTGAGGAGGGAAGAGTGAGAGAGAGGGACGCACCAGACGAGGATGGCCTCGAGAGCCGGGTTGACCCAGAAGGCGTCGGTGAGCAGGCGCAGGTACAGCGCGATGCCGTCGTGCTGCCACAGCCTGCAGGTATTTTGCTCACGTAAGCGCCGCTCGACGTGCTCGAGCGGAAGGAAGGAGAGAGAGCGCGACGCACAGTCTCCTCGTCGCCTTGCCGGCGTGCGCGCAGTCGCACAGGACGGGCAGCGCGAACTGCTTGAGGGGCGAGTTGTCGTTGACGATCTGCTGCAGGAGAGGGATGGCGCCTGCTGCGGCCGCCTCGGCTTGGCGGGCTTTGCTGAGGCGGCACAAGTTGAAGAGGGCGTTGACGGCGTGGTTCTGGATCTCCTGCGGGCGGCGGCGACGAGTGAGCGAAGCGCTCTGATGCGGCGGTGTCGACAGAGAGAAGAGGACGTACTGCGCCGAGGCGACCGCGGTAGGTCTGGCCGAGGAGCGAGACGAGCAAGTCGATCGCGCCGGCCTGCTGAAGCGGCTCGAGCGCGGCGGGCAGCATCGACAAGTTCTTGATCGTCTTGAGCAGGATGGCGAGGAGCTCGGGCTCGAGGACGTTGGCGGCCTTGACGAGACCTGCAGGGCGGCGTAAGGATAGTCAGCTCGATGAACAAGAGGTTCGAGGAGGAGGAAGGAGAAGAAGGGGAGCACGCACGGAGGAGGATCGAGCGGCGCGCCATGGCCTCTTTGACCTTGTGGTCCGACTGGGCAAACAAGAGCAGGACGTGGACGATCTTGGCCTTGGCGCTCTCGGCGAGGTCGTCCGGGTCGCCGCACACGGCGAGGAGCGCGTTCGAGATCGGGTCGAGGAGGCCTTCCTGCGTCAGGATGCGGCAGAAGTCGTTGCGCGGTGTCGGGCCCTGCGAACGAGGTACTGAATCAGCTCCTGTGAGAACGAGCATCGTCGAGAGGAGAGACGAGACGCACGTTCATCTCGAAGACCCGGCAGACGCCGTCGACGGCCATCCAGACGAGGTCCTTGCTCTCCTCGTCTGCTCGGTCGAGAGCATCAGCACCTGCGTCGACGAGAAGAGAGGGAGAGAGAGAGACGCACAGTCCTCGTCCAGCATCTCGACGAGCGTGCGCAAGCCCTGGCACGAGACGAACATCTGCAGCTGCGGGCGAGTGGGCGAGCGAGGGTCAGCTTCTTGCTGCTCGCTTTTAACGATGAGTGAGAGTGAAAAAAGCTGAACGTACCGTGAGGAGCGACGTGCGGCACATGGCGCCGATGAAGAGCGCCGCCTCGAGGCGGATCTCGCGCGGGAAGCGGCGCGAGGCGAAGCCGACGACGACGGGGCAGCCGCCGATGAGCTACGGGCGACCGAGCATCAGCAAGACGCCCTGGCATCAGAAGCGAAGGCGAGGGAGCGAGAGAGGACGCACGGCGACCTTTTCGAGCGTGCTCGGGTCGGAGCCGACGATCTGCTCGGACAGGGACAGCGTCAGTCCTGCTCGGTGACAAGCGCGGTGGTAAAAGAGGACGCACGAGGTTGACGACGCGCAGCAAGACGCTGAGGACCTCGCGAGACCGTGCGACGCGTAGGGTCTCAAGGATGACGAGGACGCCGTGGCACTTGAGGAAGTGGGCCCGAGCGTCGGCCGAGTCCTCGAGCAGCCCAGCCTGCAGGGGAGACCGACGTCAGAGCGGCGCTCATGCACGTGCAAAGAGGGTGTGAGACGCAGAGGAAGAGGACGTACGAGCTGAAGCGCCGCCTCGAGAACCTCTCGCCCGTCGCCCTCCCGCTCGCGCCTGCTCCCGCCGCCGACGCCCGACGCTCCCGACACGACCTCGATGAGCTCGCCGACGAGTGCGCATTGCCGTGCGAGCTGGTCACGCTCGAGGTCGGCCGCGCTGTACTCGAACGCGCCGGCGTCGGCGCCCGAACCGGCGTCGGCGAGCGCGATAGAGAGGGACGAGGCGTCGTCGAGCGCGAAGGGGTCATCCTCGTCCGAGTCCTCGTCGCCGAGCTGCAGGGATACACGTGCTGAGTCAGTGCTCGAGCAGGGGAGGGGAGGAAGGGAGGTGAGGAGAGGGCGACGCACCCACGACCGGCTCGACAACCTCGAGTTGAGCTTGAGGCTCTCGTCCGTCTCTGCGCGCGAGGGAGTACCTGATCAGCACGCGCACGCCGATCGTCGCACAGGTGAAGAGGGAAGCGAGCGACGCACCGACACCGCTCCTCCCCCAGCTCGCGCCGTCGGCAAACACCTCGTCGTAGTCGTCCTCGTCGTGCTCGGTGTACTTCTCGATCGCGCTCGGCGTGCGTGCGTGCTGGTGCTCGGGTCGGGGCGGCTGAGGCGGCGAAGAGGCGGGCGAGGCGAGGGCCGAGTGCGAGAGGGCGACGAGGTCGGAGGGGCGGAGGAGCTGAGGGCGGGCGGCGGACTTGGCCTGCGTACCGGCGGCACAATCCCAGATCAGCAAAGCGATCGACACGTGCTCGACGAAGCCGGAGGAAGGTGAGCCGCCGACGCACCTTGAAGCTGCTGATCCGGAGCGCGAACGCGTCCTCGCGCCCGCCCTCGCCGTCCTCCTCCCCGCCAAGCAGGTCCGAGTAGTCCTCGACGATCTGGCCTAGAGCGGCTCCTCCTGCTGCCGCAACTCCCGCCTTGCCCCTAGTCGCGCTCGCCCCGCTCGCCGCCGCCGCCGCCGCCCGCTTCGGCCGGATCGTGAGCGAGTTGCCCTGCCAGGCGTCCTCGCCCTCGCCCTCTCCCTCGCCCTCGTCCTCCTCAGACGACGCCGCCCGCGCCGACGCCTCGCTCGCCGACCCGGACCCGACGGGCGACGCCGCGACGGCGTGGATCTTGCCGACCGAGATGCCGTCCTCGAAGTCGCTGTCCCAGTTGTCGCTGTCGGTGTCGCGCTCGGGGGCGACGGCGGCGGGAGGAGTGGCGGTGCTGTCGAGGTCGAGCGAGAGGGGCGACGAGGAAGAGGAGGCGTGCGCGAGGGGTGCGAGCGCGGCGCTCGAGGAGGAGGACGAGGGGTGGAGGAGCGCGCTCGCGAGCGAGTGCGCGGCGGGGCTCGGCGCGGTCGACGGCGAAGTCGAGGTCGAGGAGGGTCGTGCTGAGGTCGATGTCGAAAGCGGAGGAGGAAGGGCGAGCGCTGCGGCGCCTCGAGGGCGGAGGGGAAGCCGAGGGGCGGGGAGCGCGGTCGGTGCGCGAGGTGCGGCGGGGTTGGCTGTGCGCAGCAGGAGCTTCAACTATCAGCCATGCCGTCCCGTATGAGCAAGACGAGCTGACACCGAATGAGGGAAGAGCCGACGCACCTCTGAGCGCCTCGTTCCACTCCTTGACGACGCGCACCTCGTCCTCGTACGTGCTCGCCGGCCTCGGCGCGCCGTTTCTCGCCTCGTCCCGCTCCTCCTCCCCTCCTCGCGCCGTCGATGCCGCCCTTGCGCCTCTCGCGCTCGCCGCACCCGCGCCCGGACCCCTCGCGGCCGCCGCCCTCGCGTCGCTCTCCTCGCGCTGGGCGTCGGCCTGGCGCTTGGCGGCGACCATCCACGGGTGACGGAGGAGCTTGCGGGCGCCGACGCGCAGGTTGCCATCCTTCTGGAAGCACTGGGCGAGAAAGTCGCGCACGCCGGCGCTCGCGCCGGGCGGGAGCGGCGGGCCGTCCGGGTCGTTGACGATGCGGAACAGGGCCGGCATCGGGTCGAGATGGTGGTACGGGGGCTTGCCCGTCAGGAGCTCGACGACGAGGGCGCCGAGGGACCAGATGTCGCTCGAGGGGGACGCGCCCGACTGGTCGACGACCTCGGGCGCCATCCAGTACGGCGAGCCGACGACGGACGAGTCGGGGAGCGAGCCGACTCGGGTCGCGACGCCAAAGTCGGCGACTGCGGGCGAGAGTAACGAGGGGGAGAGAGGGCGACGAGTCAGTTGGGTCAAGGCGGAAGAGGGGCTCGAGCGAGAGAGAGAGAGGGGGAGAGGTGGACGCACGCTTGATGCTGCCCTCCTTGGTGGCGAGGATGTTGCTGCCCTTGATGTCGCGGTGGATGACGCCCTGGTCGTGCAGGTACAGCAGGCCCTGGAGGACCTGGAGCGTGTACAAGCCGACGAGCGACTCGGGGATGCGGCCGAACTTTTTGATGATGGCCGACAGCGAGCCGTTCTCGCAGTACTCGAGGACGATGTAGAGCGAGGTCGAGGTGCGGGCGTAGCCGCGGTACTGGACGATGTTGGGGTCTGTTTGGGCGCGGGACGAGGAGGAGGTCAGGGCTGGATCCGGGTCGAGGTGTCGCGAGAAGCTCGAGCGAGGGTTGGCGCACGGTGGAGGTTCTTGAGGAGGTCGATCTCGGACTGCAAAGGAAGACTGTGAGTCAGCAAGGCAGTCTCGGATGCTCTGGAGGAAGCGGAAGAGGGGGACGCACCATGATGTCGGGCAGGTCGCTCTCGGGGATGTGCCGCAGGTCGATCTGTGGGAGCAAGTCGTGTCAGTCTCTCGACGTGCGAGGTAGGCTTAGCAAGTGCAGCGCGTCGCTGTGCAGGACAAGCTGCACCCGCAGCGGCGGCCGAGCGAGAGGGCGAGGAGAGCCGAGACGCACCTGCTTGACGGCGCATGTCTCTCCCGTGGTCCCTGCGAGTGCGAGCGAGTTCAGAGTCAGCTGTGGGTACAGTGCAGGCGGCAGGGGAGGGGCGAGGACGCACAGTTGAGAGCCTGGTTGAGCGACGCGACGAGGAGGGGGAGCGGGCGGGTGCGCGGCATCAGCGAGAGCGGGTGGACGAGGTAAGGGAGGTAGAGGACGGACCTTGTAGACGGAGCCGAAAGCGCCCTGGCCGAGTTTCTCTGCGAGTTTCTGCGAGGGGAGGGACGAGGGTGAGCCGGCGAGTGTGGGGGGAGAGGGACGAGGGCGAGAGTAGGAGGGCGGACGAAGTTTGGGAGGGACGGTGGTGGTGGAGGGCGGTCTGGCGAGAGCGCCATGGTGGTTCCTGAGGCAGCCAGTGCCCTTGTCTGAGGGAGAGAGCGAGGGGAGCGGGTGCATGCGTCGCTCGTGAGCTCGAGCGGGCGAAGCGAGGACGAGGGCCGGCCTCACCTCGACCCTCGCCTCTACACCGCTCTCCCCGGTGCAGGGACCAGCACACTCAGTCCACCAGCCATGGCCTCAGCAGCCGCGCCGCCCCAACCGGCCACCCCCGCCGCGCGCCCGCCTCGACAGCGCCTCAACAAGCTCGAGCGCACCCAGCTCCGCCGCGACCTCGCCCACCACGACAAGCACACCGACCAGCCAGCCCAGGACCACGACCACCAGGGCCATGCAGCACTCGACTGGCTCCCACTCGCCGACACGCGCACCCACCACTCCCCGGTCGTCTTCACCCCGGATGGCTCGTGAGCAGCACCGCCTTCGCCTCTCCCTGACCCTCTCTGGCCCTCGTAGGCTGACCTTGCACACCGACGCACGCAGCTACGCCTTCATCGCCTCGGGCGCAGCCGTAAAGGTCTACTCGGTCGCCTCGACCCAGCTCATGTCGACCCTCTCGATCCGCCCCTACTCGCCCTCGTCCGCCTCGACCACGACCACGACCAACCAGCCCGCCGCCCTGCGCCGTGCCACCGTCTCGGCCGTCCTCCTGTCGCCCTCGAACCCGCGCCAGCTCGTCGTCGCCGCCACCGACGGCAAGGTCCGCCTGTGGGACTACCTCGACGGCGCCCTCCTCCGCACCCTCGACCTCGGCGCCCCGATCCTCCACGCCACGGCCAACCCCAACCTCGCCGACCACCTCTTTGTCGCCCTCGGCACCAACTCGACCCTCGACGCCGAGGCGAGCGTCTACCTCGTCTCGCTCCGCGCCGCCAAGCACCTCGTCGACGGCCTCGTGTCGGCCGCCGACCCGACCACGCCCGTCCAGCCCGCGCGCCGCGTCCGCCTCGCGACCCCGCGCGTCGTGCGCACCCTCGCCCTCTCGCCCGACGGCGCCGTCCTCGCGAGCGTCACCCCAGACGCCGTCCACCTCGCGCGCACGGCCGACATCCAGCGCGGCTTCACCCAGTCGGTCCCCGCCGCCGACGACGAGCGCCTCACGGCCGTCGCCTTCCACCCGACCGACACGTACTTTGCCACGGGCAACGAGCGCGGCCAGATCCGCCTCTGGTACAACGTCCTCGCCGCCGCCGCCGGCGACGAGCCGGCGCCCGCCCCGACGACGAGCGTCCTGCACTGGCACGCGCACGCCGTGTCGGCCCTCGCCTTTACCCCCAACGGCGCCTACCTCTTGTCGGGCGGGCAGGAGGCCGTCCTCGTCCTGTGGCAGCTCCACACGGGCCACCAGGAGTACGTCCCGCGCCTCGGCGCGCCCATCTCGAGCTTGACCGTCCTCGACGGCACGCGCGAGAACCCCGAGCAGCAGGTCGCGGCGCGCCTCAGCGACGGCAGCGTCGCGTTCGTCGGCAGCCAGAGGCTCAGGGTCGGCAAGGTCATCTCGGGGCTCAAGGCCGGTGCGTCCCTCTCCCTCTCTCCTGTCGCGCTCTCTTTCTCTTGCCCTCTCGATCCTCGTCCTGACTCGAGCGTCGACCTACAGACGCCTCGTCCCGCCCGACCTTCGCCCCTGCGCCCTCCACCCTCCCGACCCCGCTCGCGCTCGACCCTTCGACCTCGGCGCTGGTCCTCCCCGCCGCGCACCCCTCGTCGCTCCAGTTCTACTCGCCCCTCGACGACGCCTCGGTCCTCGAGCTCGAGGTCGCGCCCTCGAACCGCGTCACGAGCGCCCAGCGCGACCGCCCGCTCGAGCCGACGCGCGTCGAGCGCGTCGCCTTCTCGACGCCCGAGCCCAAGCACGGCGGCGCGTACTGGATGGCGACCGTCGACTCGTGGGCCAAGGACGGCTTCACGCCCGTGCGCCAGCTCAAGCTGTGGCGCAAGCAGGTCGGCGCCGCCGCCGACGCGCAGCAGCAGTCGTTCGTCCTCTCGACCCGCATCGACCGCCCGCACGACGGGCCCATCACGTCGCTCGCCTTCTCGCCCTCGACCGCGTCGCCGCTCCTCCTCACGACCTCGACCGACGGTTCGATCAAGGTCTGGGCGCCGACCTCGTCGTCGTCCGCTTCGTCGTCCTCCTCATCGGCGGCGGCCGGCGGGTCGTGGGCCTGCCGCGCCGCGCTCTCGCACCGTGGCTCGGCGCCCGTCGCCGGTGCGTGGAGCGCCGACGGCAGCATGTTTGCCGTCGCCCACGTGCGCGGCTCGGTCACGCTGTGGAGCCTCGCGCAGGGCGGCGTCCTCATGCACTCGTTCGCCGCGCCGAGCGTCGGGCGGCCCCGGCACGTCGCCTTCGTCGAGGGCGAGGGCGACGCAGCGACGGCGCTCGTCGTCGCCGGCAGCCGGGGGTCGATCGCGTGGGACCTGCTCACGCTCGACGAGGTGCACACGACGAGCATCGACTTTGCGACGCTCGCCGTCGAGCGCGAGTCGGGCAGGCTCCTCGGCACCGAGGACGCCGCGCCGGCCGCCTCCAGCTCGACGACCTCGACCTCGGCCAAGACGACCAAGGCGACCAAGGCGTCCAAGGCCGCCCCGAGCCCGACCTCGACCGACGCGCCCGCCCCGGCGCTCCTCTACTCGCTCCCCGTCGCCTCCACCTCGCGCGAGGCGGCCCTCGCGCAGCTCGACGCGCGCCCGCTCCCCTTTGCCCCGCGGCAGCTCCTCCCTCTCCCCTCCTCCGCCTCGACCTCGACCTCGTCCTCGTTCAGCGCCGGCACCTCTTCGCGCCGCACCGGCGCGCACGCCGTCTCGCTTGCAGCGGTCGACACCGTCGGCGCCGTGTCGCTCCTCGGCGCGGCGGCCGCCCTCGGCGGGACGGTCGCGCCCTCGGCGCTCCCGCAGGCCGCCGGCACGGGCGCCAAGGAGGGTCTCTTCGACGAGATCTTCGGCTCGGCGTCCTCGGCGGCGACGGCGAGCTCGAGCAGGGGCAAGGGCAAGGGCCGAGCGGCGGCGAGCGGCGGCGCCGACGAGCACGAGCGCCTCGACAAGGGCGCGCTCGGCAAGGGCGCCGCCGTGCTCCTCGAGACGCCGGCACACGTGCTCCCGCCCGTGCGCATGCTCTGGCGCGAGCTCCTGCGCGTCGAGCAGCGCCCGGCGGTCGCGCTCGAGCTCGACAGCGGCGAGGGTGGCTCGACTGCAGCGGCGGCGGCGGCGACTGCGTCGAGCTCGTCGGCGCCCGCGCAGCAGCGCGAGATCGCCTCGGCGACGGCGGCGCCCGTCTTCAGCTCGCTCGGGCAGGAGACGATGCGTGGGATCTTCAGCAGGAGGTTGGCGGGAGGTGTGGCCGGGTCGGCGTAGAGCGCGAGCTAGAGGGCAAGACATGTCGACGCATCTTTGGCTCGTGCGCCTCGCCGATAGTGTGTGAGAGCCGCAGAGTGCGAGCGCTGTGGAGCGGGAGAGGATGAGAGCAGGAGAGAGCTCCTCGAGGCCGCCGGCTCATCCCGCTTACACCGTCGCTCTCGCTCTTCCACGGTAGTCACCTCGCTCAGACCGCTCTTCGAGACCCTGCTTGCGCGCCGCACCTCTGCGGTGCCCTAAAGAAGCCCAGGACCGAAGAAAGCAGGAGGAGGTCCGACTTGAGAAGGTCGTTTTAGAGGTCCGTGCGCGGTGCTCGCGCTCGAGCACGTCCTCTTGCTCTGAGGGCGTGAGGAGTCGACGAGCTCGTGAGCGACTGCGGCAGAAAAAGAAGGGGCTCGAGCGAGCAAAGAGGGTAAAAAAGAGAGTGCGCTGAGAACACGAGCTCTCGAGGTAGTGTAGCTCTGGCCACAACGGTCAACCTTGCCCACCCGGAAGAAGTTGGACTCTGCGGAAGGAGGATCCGTCGTCGCTGAGTCCCCGGATGGAGGGGGCCGTCATTCGCTTACACCACTACCTCGAGCCGATTGAACGGCGCGCCGAGAGGTCGAAGGGGAGGAGGGGATGAGGAAAGAGAGCGCGGGAACTCGGTGTGAAAGAGCAAGGAACGCATCACTCTGCGAACCGACGCCAGACGTATCGGTTCAGTGCGCCGTCGGTCCGCCCTCTCGCTGCTCAAGGCGCGTCGACTCGAGAAGGTCGCCGCCGTCTCGAGCACACTCTGCTGCACGTATGGGGAAGCGCCGCTAGCACTCCTCGGCGCGACGACGAGCGAGGATTGAGGAGAACGAGGGAGGAAGTGAGCGCGCGCGCGGCGCGTCGGCTCGCGACTTCCCCACTTTTGCGCTTCCACGTTCACTTCTGCCGCCACTGCAGAGCGGGAGACATCGAAGGCGCAGTGGTAGCGCGCCTGCCTTCAGCTCGCTGACGTAGAAGACGAAGCGCGACCTCTGCAGCAGGAGTTGGCGGGCGGTGCGAGGCCAGGTTGCTCCTCGTGGTGCTGTCACTTCCGCTTTTCGGGCATCATGACCTCGTGCAGACCTCTTATCAGAAGTCCTGCATACTCTGGATCTGTGCGGCCCCTCAAGGGACACCGAGAACCGATCTGAGCAGGAGGAGAACCGACTTGAGAAGGTCACTTGCAGGGGTCCGTGCACGGTCCTGTGCTCGAGCGCCGCTGCTCGTTGAACAAGTAAGCTCTAGCTTCGGAGTCGCGACTGCCCGAGACGTCGCAGTCGGCGCGAGCCGAGAGCAGCTGCAGCAAAAGCAAGCGCGAGCGAGAAGCAAAAGGTCAAGGACCGAGCGCTAGAAACCGCTACGTGCTCGAAGGCAGTGTGACATCCGGCCGACACGCCGTGCCCAGCTGGGAGAAGGTAGGCTCTGCGGAAAGGGGATTTTCATCGCGGAGCCTCCAGCTGGAGGGGGACTTCATTTGTCTACACGCACTACCTTCGAGCGAATCAACGGTGCGAGGGAGGTTCACAGGTGAGCAGAGAGAGCCGATGAACCCAGGGCTCAAAACAAAGGAAAGTGCTACTTTGCGGACGCACGCCGAACGCATCCGGTTCCTGCTGCAGCGGTTTTCCCTCTCGCTCCTCGAGGCACTTCGGCTCAAGAAGGTCGCCATCGACTCGGGCATATTCTGCTGCAGGCCTGTGTGCGCAACACGAACCACACTGAGCGAGACGACGAGCGAGGAGAGAGGAAAAAGGCCGGACGACGAGGTCGCGCGCGCGGCGCGTCGGCTCGCCACTTCCCCCACCTACGCGCTTCCTCCTACTCTTGTCGTACCGCTACAGAGCTCGAGCGTGTCTGGGAGGAAGCCACACAGGCTGCAGAACACGCAGCGTATCACGCCAGCGCGAGACGAGTCCGTCGTCGTCGTCGCCCGAGTCGACCTTCTCAACTCGAGCCTGGCGGACTGGGAGCCGGCCGACGGGAACGCTCGCGCCTGCTGCTTTTTCGCCTTCATCCTCAGAGTCGTAGAGTCAAGTCGCTCGCTGTGCGAGGGTCGGGCGGCTCGCGCGAGGAGAGCGACGAGGTGGCCTGTGCGCGCGCCGCACTTTCCTACGCTCGGCCTCACCCTCTTCTCGCACCGCTACAGAGCTTGGGCGTGTCTGAGACCCAGATAGAAAGACCGCCGACTGGCTACAAGACGTGGCTACGAGACGTTGCGGACCAGGAAAGCGCGAGAGGAGGAAGAAGCCGCGCTCGAGCCTCGCGCGCCACGACCGGTCGCCGCATCTCACTACCTTGCTACACAGCGTCCTGCGGCTGCTGCAACTTCCAGGTACAGCTCAAACGTGCCTCTAAGTAAGCCTGAGAGAAAAACAAAATTGCATTGGCCGGGAATCGAACCCGGGGCTAGGCAATTCAGCAGAAGCTGGCAATGCCCAATTTTGCCACTAAACCACCAATGCTTCGCTTGCACCCCATCGGTTTTGTTGTCATCATGTCGGGCCAGATGCAAGGTCGTATTTTGCCCCACATCGGATGCGGCCCTTCCGCTGCTCGACCTCCTCGACGGCTCTGCAATCGTTGTGTCCATCTCGCTCGCGAACATTCTTTCGAGCTCGAGGGAACCGTACACTTGTCGCGCACGGCCCCGCGTCGCGTTCGCTGCTATTCGCGCCGCTCGATCCAGCTGACGACTTCTCGTCAAAGCTCTCGCTCAGCTCGGCGACTCGCGCTGTGCAGACAAGAGTGCGGCTCTGGCAGCTCAGAAGCTTCCTCGTGAGAAGCAGCAGCAAAGATGAGCAGGCTCTCAGCGTCTCCCTCGCGGCGGCTCGTCGGCGGCGCACCTCGCTCGTCCTGCTCTCGCCGAGCCAGCCAGCACGCAGCGAGGGTCGAGATAGATGAAGGACAGTGATACAACATACAGAATGAGGAGCACCTCTACTTGCGCCGCCCGAGCGAGCGCGGCTGACGACAGCCCTGGCGGAACGAGGGCGAGGACGAGGAGGGGGAGGGCAGGCGAAGGCGATGCGCCTAGGGAGCGATGGTCGCGCCGGGGAAGCAGTCGGCAGGGGCGACCTTGGGATGCTTGCCGGCGTGGCTGTTGCAGGAGGGAAGAGTCAGCTCGCGCCCGACTCTTGGGGGGAGAGAGAAGCGGACGCACTCGCGCAGCGAGACCGGCATGGACGCAATGATCATCGCCTTGCAGACCGTGCACTGGATCGTGGGCTTAGCCGCCTTCTTGGGGACGCCAGCCGCCGTCGTCTCGACCTGCGAGGTGGAGTCGGGGTCAGCGGGGGAAGCGCGGAAGACGCAGGCTCAGCGGAAGGCGGAGACGCACCTTGATGCCCTTGGCAGCCTTCTCCTTCTGCTCACGAGTGCGTGCGTCCTTCTTCGAGAGGCCCATGGTCGGTAGCGGTGGTGAGAGTCGAGAGAGAGATGAAGTTGGCGCGGCGCGCAAGCTCAACCGCGACGCACGTGCACAATTGCTCTCGCTCACTTGTACCGTCTGCAGAGAGCTTCCAAGGGCTTTATACAGGCTCAGAATACTATCCCTAGCACGCCTGCACTGTCAGCTTGATGAGCGGACCCGACTGCTGCTCCTCCTCCTGGTCGCCGCGACCGTCGCTGCACGACCTCCTCGCGTCTCTCCTCTCTCGACCGATCAAGGCGACGAACACGAGCTCGCGGAAGCTCGAGAAACGCGGCGAGCGATGGAGGGGTGGTGGCAACAAGCTCGTTGAGGCTCGGCAGACGCGCTACGACATGGTTGAACGGCATACAGATGATCTGCGAGCGCGAGGGACGAGGGAAAGGCTCGTCAGCATCTCATGCTGCCCCAACTTGAGCGAGAGAGAGAGAGGAGAGACGCACAGCTTTGCCCTGGCTCGACCTTCTAGACCTCCTCCTCCTCGAACGCTGCCGGCGCACGGTGGATCGCGTCGACGACCTCGAGCGCATCCTTGACCTCGCGCGTGTCATGCACCCGAACGACCTCGCACACGCCGCTCGCGACGCACGCACCCGTCGCAACGAGCGTCTCGGCGAGGCGGTCCTTTGCGTCGCCCTTGTGCGGCGCGAGGAACCGCTTGCGGCTCAGGCCGACGAGGACCGGGTACTCGCGCAGGGGCGAGTCGGCGCCGTCGCCCTCGCCGCCGAAGAGGCGCGGCAGGGCGCGCAGGAGCGCGTAGTTGTGCGACGCCGTCTTGGCGAAGCCGATGCCCGGGTCGAGCACGACGTTCCACCGCCGGACGCCCTTGCTCAGCGCGCGCTCGACCATGAGCTCCATCTCGGCGCGGACGCCGGCGACGACGCCGCCCAGGCCCGGGTACTGCGCGAGGCCGACCATCGTCGCCGGGTCGCCGCGCGAGTGCATGAGGACGACCGGGCACGCGCGCTCGGCGAGCAGCTCGAGCATGCCCTCGCCGCGCCCGCCGTACACGTCGTTGACGACGTCGGCGCCGGCGTCGAGCGCCTCGCGCGCCACCTCGGCGCGGAATGTGTCGACCGAGAGCGGGACGGCGACGCCTCGCTCGCGCAAAGCCGCGATGACGGGCACGACGCGCGCCGCCTCGTCGGCGGCGGGGACATCGGGCGCGTTCGGGCGCGTCGACATGCCGCCGAGGTCGAGGAGGTCGGCGCCGGCGGCGAGGTGCGCGTCGCACGCTGCGAGCGCGAGCGGGACGGTCGCGGCGTCGCCGCCGTCCGAGAACGAGTCGGGCGTCGTGTTGACGATGGACATGACAAGCGTGCGAGGCGAGGCGGTGGTCGTCGGCGCGGTCGGGCGCGAGTAAGGGTGCACGACCGAGCGCGAGAGGGGGAAGACCCGGTGGACGGTCGAGCGGGTCGAAGAGAGGAGCGTGCGCAAGAGGGCGAGTGGAGTCTCGCGCAGCGTCGGCAGGACGAGGTCGGGTGCGAGGCTGCGAGCAACGAGGCCGCACGTCAGCAGGAGGAGGCGAGAGGGAGAAGTGGAAGTCGGAGAAGGAGAGGGACGCACTCGACGAGCGGGCGCAGGACAAACTCTCGCTCCTGGATCCCCTGATGCGGCACTTTGAGCCACCTCTGCTCGCCTTCCTTCTTTCCCTCGGCCGCCGCCGCCGCGTCGCCCTGGCGCGTGTCGAGCACGACGTCGTCGTACAGGAGCACGTCGAGGTCGATGACGCGCGGCCCGTTGCGGAACGTCGTAAAGTCGCGCCCGAGAGCCTCCTCGACCGACTTGCAGAAGTTGAGGAGTGCGGTGGGCGAGAGCGAGGTCGAGATCTGCGCGCGAAGGGGAGCGAGGTCAGTGCGCAGCTCGAGGGGAAGGAGCGCGCGGAGAGAGGGAAAGAGAGAGAGACGCACCTTGACGGCGGCGTTGAGGAACTTGGCCTGCTCCTCGTGGTACATGGCCTCGCTCTCGTACAGGAAGCTCGTGTCGACGACCTTGACCTGGCCCTCGGCGAGCTGCTCGAGCCGGCTCACGGCGTCGTTAAGGTTGCCGGCGCGCTCGCCCAGGTTGGTCCCGAGGCCGAGGTACGCGACGTGCGCGTGCTCGAGAGCGCTCGAGGCGCCGTTCGACGCCGCCGCCACCGCCGCCGACGCCGAGGTCGAGAGGGAGCGCGCACCGGGCACGAGCGCGAGCGCGGCAAAGTCGGCGCGCGTGCGCGTCACCTCGACCGACGGGTGGCGCGCAAACATGAGGGCCGACGGCTTGGAGACGCGCACGGTCGTGCGCGAGATGTCCCAGCCGGGCGTCGGCGGCGAGGTGGACGAGAGCGGGACGGCGGGCGGGGTGAGGAGGAGGGACGAGAGCGAGGTGACGATGTGCTCGATCGTGAGCGGGCCCGACGCCGAGAGGTGCTGCGTACAAGAAAGGAGCTGCACTATCAGCGCCTGTCGCAGCAGGATATGGCTGCGCAGGACCCGAGAGGGAGAGAGCCGTCCGGACGCACCTGCTCGACCTGCTTGACGGCCTTGCGCCAGTGGGCCCAGCCAGCTCGTGCGCCGTTGGGCAACCGGGTCATGGCCATCGTGTCGGGGCCAAACTCGAGGTCGACGATGACTTGTTGCTCGTCGAGGCGCTCGCACGGGTTGAGGCCGATGATGATTTGGCGGCGGAGGGCGCGGACGAAGAGGGTGTCGTGGGCGAGTGAGGGTGCGTCGGGGCGGAGGGTGTAGGTCGGCGAGGACGAGGGCGGTGCCGAGGATGGGGGGGAAGAGGGAGGCGAGGGCGAGGCGGTGTAGTCGGAGCGGGAGCGCGAGAGGACGACGCCGACGGCCTCGGCAGTGAGGAGGGCGCGGGGTCGGCGGAGCTCGAGGCGGACGTTGGGTGCGCTGGCGTGGAAGAGGACGACGTGGCACAGGTCCTCTGCGAGTTGTTCGAGCGGGAGCTCGTCGTGGTCGGACGAGGGGGCGGGGAGGTGGGCGATGTGGCGCTCGATGGCCTTTGTGACGGTGCCGTAGTTGAGCGAGTCGGTGAGGAGGTTGTCCTCGGTGGCCTCTGAGCGGACCGAGGTGCGGATGTCGAGCGAGCAGACCAAGGGTTGGTGCTTCGAGGGGCGCTGCCACAGGTCGACGCCGAGCGACGCGGTGCGCAGCTCGAGGTCGGTGACGCGGATGACGTCCAAGGGCATGCGCAGGGTGCGGGTGCGCGGGCCTGGAGTGGGTGTGGCCGGGGAGAGCGACGGCGACGACGATTCAGAGGAGGACGAGCACCGCCTCGCTCTTCGGGCTCTTCCGCTCTCCTCCTCCTCGCTCTTCACCCGCTCGCTCTGATGGCTGCTGCTCCAGTCACGCTGTATGTCTACGACCTGTCCAACGGCCTAGCACAACTCTACGGCACCGCCCTCACCGGTCCGTCCCTCCCTCTCTCCCCTCTCTCCCTCCCCACCTCGCTCGCCTCGCTGATGCCGCGTAAGCGCTCCCTCCTCCCCCCAGGTCGACCAGTCGAGGGCATCTGGCACACCGCAATCGTCGTACACGGCATGGAGATCTTCTACGGCCAGGGCATCTCGATCGTCACGCCCCCAGGGACCACCCATGTTCGTCCACCCTCTCCCTCGCCACCCTCCCACCGCCGACCTGGACCACAAGCTGACTCTGTCACCCTGCCCGCAGCATGGCCAGCCCAAGAAGCGCATCCCTTGCGGCGAGACCCACCTCGACAAGGCCACCGTCCTCGAGTACGTCGACGCCGTGCGCGACTCGTGGACCGCAGAGGCCTACCACCTCCTCGAGTACAACTGCAACTCGTTCACCGACACCCTCCTCGGCTTCCTCAACGGCAACTCGATCCCGGCCGACATCCGCAACCAGCCCTCGGGTCCGTCTCCCTGTCCCCTCGGCTCTCCCTTCCCCTCTCTGCTCGCGCACCAGCACTGACTTCTCCTGCAACAGACATCATGTCGACGCCGTTCGGCCAGCAGATGCGGCCCATGATCGAGTCGATGTTCGTCGGCCGCCGCAACCCCTCGGCCGGCGCCGCCGTCAACAACCTCGTCCCGCAACTCGGCGGCCTCACGACGCCGCCGACCTCGTCCACTCCGCCCTCGCGCGACGACGTCCCCTCTCTCGACTCGGCCACCTCGAACCTCGAGCTATGCACCTCGTCGGCCTCGCTGCGCACGACCCTCGCCTCGTCGCCCGCCGTCGCCATCATGTTCACCTCGCCGACCTGCCCGCCCTGCGCCGCCATCAAGCCCCACTTTGAGCAGCTCGCCAAGCAGCACGCGTCGCCGGCGACCCGCCGCATCGTCTTCGTCGTCGTCGAGACGCACGTCGGGCACGGCGCCGACGTCGCCCGCTCGCCCGAGTTCGGCGGGCCCGTCACGGCGACGCCCTCGTTCGCCTTCTTCGCGCGCGGCGCCAAGGTCGGCGAGTGCAAGGGCGCCGACCGAAGAGAGCTCGAGGCGCAGGTCGGCATGCTCGCGCTCGCCGCGTTTCCGCCGCACCCGCACGACAAGGTCGCCGTGCCGGCGCTCGACAAGCTCGCGCGGCAGCTCGCGCCCGTCACGAGCGCGAGCTGGCCGCCGATGCCGGCGCTCAAGAAGAAGCTCGACGAGGCGCTCGGCGAGGGCGGCGCGGGCGTGAGCGCGCAGGACAAGGAGGTCCTCGGCAAGCGGGTTCCGGCGTACCTCGCTGCGCTCCCTGCGCCGCCTGCACCGGCTCCTCGGCTCTCGGCACCTCTACCTCCAGGGCTCCTCGACGCCTGGCTCCCGGCGACGCTCGCCTTCCTCTCGTCGCCGACCTCGCCCCCCTCGACCAAGTTCCCCATTCTCGACCTCGTCCGCCTCGCACTCTCGCGCGACCCGGTGCGCCTCGCCGCCCAGCCCGCATTCATCGCCTTCCTCCCCGACCTCCTCGCCCTCCTCGCCGCCGAGCTCGCCGAGCACGAGCACGCGCCCGACTCGTCCGCCGAGCGCCCACCCGGCGAGCGCGCCTACCTCCTCACGGCGCTGCGCACGCTCTGCAACGCGCTTGCCGCACCCGCACTCGCCGCACGCATCCTCGCGCCCTCGGCGGCGCCAGCGCCCGACGCTCGCGCGAGCGCGACCCGCCTCGTGCTCGCCGCCCTGCTCGACCGGCAGGACCCCAAGATGCGGCGCGAGGGCGCCGGCGCCGCGTGGAGCGTTGTCGCGAGGGTGTACTCTGTGAGGGTCGAGGGCGAGACGGTCGGCGCGGATGGTGCGGCGGGAGGGGACGAGTGGGAGGCTGAGCTCGCGAGCGCGCTGCTCGAGGCTCTCACGCTCGAGGAGGACAGCGTCGAAGTCGGTGCGTCCTTGCTATCCACGGTCTTCTCTTTCTCTCCACAAGTCATCGAACATCCCTCGCTGATGCCGCTCTCCCTCCTCCTCCTCTTCGCCTCCTCTTCCTCCTCGCCCGCAGTGCACCGCCTCGCCGCAACTCTCGGCCTCCTCCTGTACCGCTCGCCCTACTCGGCCGACCTGTGCGCGCTTCTCGACGTGCTCGACGCCCGAAGTGCGCTCGGCGCCAAGGAGGAGCTCGTCGGAAGGCTGTCGAGCGGCGGCGAGGCGGGCGAGGTCCGAGCGGTGCTGAAAGACGTGCGGGCGTTGTTGGCGGCGGCGTGAGGGAGTAGCCGTGTCGGGCGCAACGCGAGCGCCTTCATCTGCTGTGTATCGCGGCTTTTGCTCGGCCTGCGCTTCACTGGCCCGTCGGCTTGCACGGCTCGTCCTTCATCGGGCGTTCTCACGTCGCAGAGCAGCTCGATCACTTTGATCCCTCGCATGTCTCTTCGGTAGGTTCGGGCTGCTCGCGAGGGCAACGTCGGTGCGCGCACCTCCTGCGCGCGCTCGAGCCTCTCCGTCCGCGGATCCTCCGGTTGCTCCTCCTGTCCGTCCGGCGTCGGTGCCGCTCTCGCTCTTCACTCTCCCTCGCTCTCGCGGTACGACTAGCTCATCTCGCCCGAACGAGCGAGCATGCGCTGCGCTCGACAAAGCGCCTCTGCGCCGCCAAGTCGGCCTTCTCAAGTCGCGCCCGAAGTCGACCTGGAGAGCCGGCTGCTCTTCTCGCCGGGCCATCATCGTCGTTCGAGCGAGGGGGATTCGTCTACGTCGAGCAGCGGGACGAGCGGGTCGAGCAGCGAGGAGAGGAAGCGGCACCGGCGGCGGAGAAGGAAAAGAGCGGCTCGTGCGGCGGCGGGTTCGACGGTGCGTCCCTTTTTCTCTGCATTCCCCTCGACCGGCGAGCTTATCCTCCTTCTTTTACAGGGGATCTCGCCGGTGGTAGCGATACTGCTCGTCGCGCTGCTCGTCGCCGTCGGCATCGCGCTTTACCTCGCGCTGCGCGGAGGCAACCTCTTTGTGCGCTTCCTTTCTCCTGCCTCGAGACTCGTCGGCTTCGTCGCTGACGTCCCTTCCTCGCTCGCAGGGCTCTTCGACCTCGCCGACGGGCGGCGGCACGGCTGCAGCACCAGCCACGACGCGCCCGGCCTCGGACCCCTCCCCCTCCGGTGGGTCCTCGTCTACCGCCTCGAGTCGCACGCCGAGTGCGACATCGTCGAGCGCTTCTCGCACCTCGAGCGGCGGCTCCAAGGCCTCGTCGAGCCCGTCCGCCAAGCCGTCCATGGGCACGCTCACCGTCCCGCTTGCCTGGAACTCGCTTACGCTGGTCTGACTCGGGCTGCGGGCCGCGCAGATCCCGACAAGCCGACCGGCGCACCGAGCAAGACCGTCGGCACGAGCTCGGGACGCCCCTCTGGGTCGAGCGGCAGCTCGGCGAACGGCGGCGGCGGCGGCGACAAGTCGACGCTCAGACCCTCTCCTTCCTCCTCCCCGACCGGCGGCTCTTCCTCGGGCGGCCCGCTCGTTGACGACTCGCTCAAGGGCCACAACGACTTCCGGGCGACGCACCACGCCGACGCGCTCGCCTGGAACGACACGCTCGCCGAGGCTGCACGACGCTGGGTCGAGAACTGCGTCTTCGAGCACAGCGGCGGCTCCCTGCTGAGCGGCCAAGTGCGTCCCTCTTCCTCTCTCTCTCACGCACTTTCACGAGCTCACAGCTGACTTCGGTCGCCCTGCAGTACGGCGAGAACCTGTGGATGTCGAGCTCCAAGGCCTTCACCGAGGAGTCGACGGCGAGCGTGCTCGACGCCGTTGCTTCCTGGTGCGTTCGTCCCGGTTCTCACGCCGTCCGGTTCCGCTGCTGACATCCTCTACGCTGCAGGAACGACGAGGAGCACATGTACGACTACGGCAACCCGGGCTTCACGCACGACACGGGGCACGTGCGTCGCGCTCGCCTTTCTCTCTTTCGCCCGAGCGCCTTCACTGACCTGCGTCTTCGCCCGCAGTTCACGCAGGACATCTGGGTCGGCACCGAGACGGTCGGGTGCGCGATGGGCACGTGCATGGGCCTGATGAGCTCCGGGCAGTGGGCGGTGCGTTGTCGAGTTCCTCTCCCTCTTCGCCCTGCGCGCTCGAGCTGACTCGCCGCGCTCTCTCTCTCGCTCGCAGATCTACTACGTCTGCGAGGTACGACATGATTGCTCTTCGTCAAGAGACTGAGCCCCATACGCAGAGTCGACGCACTGACCCCCTCCTCTCTCCTCCTCTCGCAGTACTTCCCGCCCGGTACGTCCTTCTTCTTGCACCCCTTCCCTCTCCGCGAGCTCATCAACGTCTCTCTCACACAGGCAACTGGGACGGTCAGTTTCCCGAGAACGTCCTGCCGCCGTAGCGTCGTCGTCGTCGAGGATAGTCTGCAATTCAGCGTCGTCTAGCTCCCCCTCACGCTCTACTTGCCCTGGCCGCTGCGCTCCCACACGTCCTGCACCGCGCCCCAGTACCGCTTAGGGTCGACGCGCGCATGGGCGACGTGCGGCGTCGCCTCGAAGCGCTCGGCGTGGACCTCGAGCCCGAGCGAGCGCGCCTCGGCAGCGTGCCGCTCGACGTCGGCGCAGGGGACGAGCTTGTCGGTCGTCGAGTAGAGGTAGAGTCGAGGGACGGGCGCGAGGGCGGGCGAGTTGAAGTAGGCCGAGACGCGAGCGAGGATGGACGGTCGGCGGCGGATCCTGCGCAGGAAGGTCGAGGTCAGTTTTCGGGCTCGAGCCGGTCCCGATGCCGAAAGGAAAAGGGAGAGAGGGACGCACATGTCCCAGAGGCGCAGGAAGGTGTACACGACCGAGAGCACGCCCATGAGCGGGATCTTGACGAGCGGGTTCTTGACGCCGGCCGTGAACGCCGCGATGATGCCGCTCAGGCTCGCCAAGCCCGGACACGAGTCGAGCACGATGGCCCGCGCGGGTATCGGCGTTGCTGAAGCAGCTATCGGCTGTCGCTCCTCGGCTCGACTCGGGCGCATGAGCTCGTTGAGCATCTTGAGCGTGAGGCAGCCGCCGTTCGAGAAGGCGTGGACGAGGAGGCCGCTCGACGGGCCCGCTTCGAAGCCGCTCGTACGTGATCGTAGAACGTCGGCGGCTGGTGCGAGGGCCTGGACGAGCTTGGCGGGGCGGAAGAAGTCGCTCTCCATCGAGCGGAGGAGGAGGATGGACGAGGTCGGGTACTGCGGGAGGAGCTCGTCAGCTTGGGCCAGGCCGAATGCTTAGTCAGGGGGCTCACGCACAATAGTACGGTACGTCTCGGCGTACTTCTCGACATGCTTGAGCTGGGCCTGCGAGGGAGGAGGTTGAGGGAGGAGGGAGGAGGGAGGAGGAGGAGGAGGAGGAGGAGGTGCGGAGGTCAGCGTCGCTCGGGTGGCTCGAGAGGAGGACGGGACGCACACCCATCCAGCCCGAGATCAAGATGAGCTCTGGCGCCTTCTGTGCGGCTGCGCCTGCTGCTGCGCCGTTGACGAGCGAGGACGCCGGCTCGGCGAGGTAGACGGCCGGCGAGAGCTTGCGGAACAGCGACTTGGCGGCCATGCTGGAGCGGTGTCGAGGAGCGCGAGTGGCTGTAGGAGCGTGCTGCAAGCTTCCTCGCGGCCAGGAGCTGGCGGTGACGGCGAGGAGAGGTGAGCGAGAGCAAGCCGCGCTTCGGCCCGATCACGGTGCCGGCGAGCGGAGCCAAGTCTCGGATATTTCGCTCCGTCGCAGCACGCGCTCTCTCCAGCTGCCTGATGCGCTTGCCTGGTATAGACAACACAGTCACGGCGAGGTCGAGCGAACGGCGACCGCCAAATGCGCCTGAAAGCCTTCGAGGCGGCTTCGGGCTCGAGCGCTCACAGCTGGCTCTCTCTGGCTCGAGCAGGGCTTGCACAGTCTCTCGGCTCCCTGCACGACGCCCGCGAGCGCGCAAGATGAGAACAGAGAGGCGGCCTGCGCCCGCTCGAGTTGCGAGTCCTCCCGACGCTCTACTCGTCCTCGAACCCGATCCGGAGCACCTCCTCCCACGCCCGCTCGAGCACCGCTCCGCCTTGACCGTCATCCTCGTCGTACTCGCACGCTCGCACCTCGTCCCTGGCGAGCGGCCGCAGGACATAGCTCGCAACCTCGCTGCGCTCGACCGGGCGCCCGATCC
>Ga0308169_10000240_pt1 | contig 99945 bp, 61 predicted proteins | sample PhyBR1_2_FD_202139 | JGI IMG/M metagenome (GOLD analysis project Ga0308169, IMG submission 202139) | Phyllosphere microbial communities from UC Gill Tract Community Farm, Albany, California, United States - DLSLSB.R1 | ecosystem: Host-associated > Plants > Phyllosphere > Unclassified | place...
CAGTGGCATCACCCTCACTTTTGCGGCGTGACGACTGGCGCTTTCCCGGCTGAAGCCGGTCCCACAAATCGGGGTTTCAGCCAGTGCCAGTCGGTGTGCGCGTTATCCCCTGTGGGACCGGCTTTAGCCGGGAAGAGGCCAGTGGCATCACCCTCACTTTTGCGGCGTGACGACTGGCGCTTTCCCGGCTGAAGCCGGTCCCACAAATCGGGGTTTTAGCCAGTGCCAGTCGGTGTGCGCGTTATCCCCTGTGGGACCGGCTTTAGCCGGGAAGAGGCCAGTGGCATTACCCTCATTCTTGCGGCGTGACGCCTGGCGCTTTCCCGGCTAAAGCCGGTCCCACAAATCGGGGTTTTAGCCAGTGCCAATCGGTGTGCGCGATGCCCCTGTGGGACTGGCTTTAGCCGGGAAGAGGCCGGTGGCAGCAGCCTCAGTCTTGCAGCCTGACGACTGGCGCCTTCCCGGCTGAAGCCCGTCCCACAATGTGTACGCGGTCAGTCAGGACAGCGGGCAGTTGCTGCAGTAGTCGAGGCCATCGACCCGGTAGCGGATGCAGCATACTTGGCGTTGGCGCTTCAGTTCGCTTTGCCCGTCTACCTTCAAATAAAGCACCGGTTGGTAAAGCGGATTGCGGCGGCCGTCCGGCAAATGTCGGGCGTTGAGTAACTGGCGGCCGTGACTAAGATCGGCATGGGGCATCGCGTTTGCCAACACCCCCAACAGCCATTCGAAGTAGTTGCCGGCGTTGCTCCACAGCACTTTCGGCGACAGGCGCACGTGGCGGGCCAATGCTTCGATGAACGGCCTGAGGTGATGATTGAGCAGCCCGTCGAAGCGCTCGAAAGAGTTCACCGGAGCTGGCGCCCAGCGCTGCCCCGAATGAGGTAATTTGAAGGCGGCAGGCAGACCGCTTTCGTCAAGGATCAGTTGCAGGCGATCGAGTTGCAGCGGCAGACGATGGTCGAGGATCAATGACGCAGCCACCACCGGCGGGATCAGTTTGATGAAGTAGTACTTGCTCCAGATCGACGCCAGCCCGCGCGGGTCGCTGTCGGGGTAGGCAGCGCCGAACCCCGTCAGGACATCGTTCAGGTAATGGCCGGTGAGGAACGTGAGAATAGGCACGCCCTCACGGGGATCGTCGGGCAGCACCAGAACATCGCGGTAGTGCTCGAAGTCACCGATGAACAGCGGCGCCAGCGCAGGTATCACGCCGAGACTCGCTGTGCTGGTGCGATCAGCCGCATGGCATCAATGAGACTGCTGCCGTGCCAGTACCCACAACCCCTGCTCCAGCGCCGGAAACAGGCTGTTGTTGAAGTTGTTCCAGCGCAACTCAAGGATGGTGTCGTCCGGCGCGATGGGCGTGTCGAGCACGTCAAAGACCACCTCCCCCGAATCGATCCCGTTGTCGACGTAATGGAACGACGCACCGGTCATGTCCACCACCGGGATGTCGATCATCTCCCGCGTCGACCAGTTGACCACTTTCTTGCCGCGAGCCCCGTACAGCGCGTCCAGAGTGGCGTAGGCGCCGCGCCGTTCGTATGGCGATTCCAGCCGCGTGATGCCCGGGTGCACGTTGAAAATCCGTCGATGGAAATCAGCGCCTTCGCGCACCAGATCGTCGAGAATCACCAACAGTCCATCGAGCACCACCACATCGGCCTTCAAGGCGTGTAGCCGCTCGCCCAGCCGGCGCTCAAAATCGGCTTTGCCCGCCAGCCGCGCGCTGTCGCCCAAAGGCAGGGCGCGATAGCTCGACGGCACATTTTCCAGCAAATCGTCCACCTTGCGTCCCTGCACTGTCAGGCCCGCCGGATAGAACCAGTGCGCGCCCTGCCCCGGCGCAAAACCGTAGTCCTTGATGCTCTCCCGGTCGCGGGCGGACTCGGGGTTTTCGTCGTAGATGATTGCTTCCAGCGAGTAGTGGTCGCCCAGCGCCGTGGTGTTGAGCGCGTTGACCAGATACTCCAGCGGCGAAGTCATGTAGCGCTGTTCGCCGTGGTAATCGACGTATTGACCGGCCTTGTCGGCGGCTGCGTTACGCAACGACCAGATGTAAACAAGCTTGGTTTTGGGCATGGATGTCGGACTCAAGTGAGCGTGTGCAAGGTGTGGCCGCTGACGCCTTCGGCCATCGCGACCACCACTTTGCGTTCGCCGGTGAAGGGCTTGCGCGAGTGCGCGGTGAGCATGTTGTCGAGCATCAGCACGTCCCCGGTCTGCCAGGGAAAGACCACTTCGCACTCAGCGAGCACGCCGCGAATTTCCGCCAGTGCATCGGCTTCCAGCGGGCTGCCGTCGCCGTAATAGACGTTACGTGGCAAGCCTTCTTCGCCGACGGTGTCGAGGAGGATTTCCTGCATTTCCTCGTCCAGATTCGATAGGTGAAACAGGTGCGCCTGGTTGAACCAGACCCAGTCTTTGGTACGTGGGTGTTGCGCCACGCCCTGCACCAACTGACGGGTGCGCAGGTCGCCTTCTTCGTTCCAGTCGCACTGGATGCCACGGGTGCGGCAGTACGCTTCGACGTCGCTGTGACGGTCGGTGTTGAACACCTGTTGCCAAGTCAGGTCAAGGCCGTTGCCGTAGTTGCGCACGTACATCAGGAGCTTCTCTTCAAAGCGTTTGCGCAGCGCCGGACTGATGCGCTGGTACACGCGACGGCTGTCGGCAATCGGCGTCTCGCCTCCGCTGACAGCGGCTTTGGCGCAGTAGAAGAAGATGCGCATGGGCCATTCGGTGGTGTAGGCCTGTTCGTTGTGCAGCGGGATCGAGCGGTGCGCCGGGTATTCGGTGGAGGTGTAGACGCCTTTGCCGTCAACCTGCGTGCGCGGCGTGGAGCCGAATTCATAGTTGAGCAGCGGGTGGCCAAAGGAGGCGGCGAAGCGCTGAAAGCCTTCGACGCCTTCGCTGCTGAACCCGCTGAAGAGGATGGCGCCGTCGCGCTCCAGCGACTGGTGGACGATGTTGCGCAGGACGTCGAATTCGGCGGCCAGGTTGACCCCGGGCTGGCTGGGCTGGATGCGCAGTGGGAAGCCGGCTTCAAGGTGCAGGCGGTCGGGCGCAAGCATGCGCATGTTCATGGGTTGTACGCTCCCTGGGGATGGTGGAGGGTTCAGGCCATGGCCTTGCGCAGGCTGAGGGGGCGCATGTCGGTCCAGACGGTTTCGATGTGGTTGAGGCAGGTTTGTTTGTCGCCTTCGACGCCGGTGCTTTTCCAGCCTTCGGGGATGGCTTTGTAGTCGGGCCAGATGGAGTATTGTTCTTCGTGGTTGATGACGACCAGGAAGCGTGTGTTTTCGCTGTCGAAGCTCATGGTTGAACCCTCGTGGTGTGGATGGGCGCAGGTGAGCGCGCCCTTACCTGAAAGACGAATGAGGGGGCCAAGTGGTTAGTTTTTTTTGTGAAAACATTTTGAAGATCAAGATCAAGGGCGTCTGCCTGGGGGCAGACTGTTTCGCCTTCGGCGAGTTACTTTTAAAAAGCACTAAAAGTAACCAAAAGTGCCTGCTCCTGGTTTGGCCCCTCCTTCGTCGGGGTTCCTTCACTCCGGTCTTGCTCCGTGGGCCCGCGCCGAACGGGCATCCATGCCCTGACGGCGCTCTCGCCGCATCCATGCGGCTCGGCCCACTGCGCAAAACCTGCGCTCAGCCTGCACCCAAGTCGCGATTGGGGTAACTGGACTGGCTGTGTACGAAGATCAAGAGCAGATCAAGGGCAAATCAAGGGCAAATCAAGGGCAAACCAAGGGCAGTTCAATAGCAGAGCAAGAGCAGATCAGGGGCAGATTGATGATCGTTCCCACGCTCCGCGTGGGCATGCCGCTCTGGACGCTCCGCGTCCGGCTTGGTGAGGTGACGCGGAGCGTCGAGGCATGCATGCCCACGCGGAGCGTGGGCACGATCGGAATGGTGTTGGAGGATGAATGCAACTCGACTGTAGGAGCCGGCTTGCTGGCGAAAGCATGTGTTCAGCCAACATCTTCATACCTGCCCCGCCGCGTTCGCCAGCAAGCCGGCTCCTACAGAAACCGCGTTCAGGCAGCCGCATCTGAAAAGCGTGGGGGGAACGATCAACAGCAACAGCATTCGCGAGCAAGCTCGCTCCCACAGAGAGGGGGTGTGGGCAGCAGAATGTGGGCGACTGGGCTGGCCTCTTCCCGGCTGAAGCCGGTCCTACAAAAGCATCGCAGGCGTCCAGTGGGATTGGCGGTGACCTCGACCGTAGGACCGGCTTCAGCCGGGAAGCTTTTGATCTGCGCAGCGCTTTTGATCTTCATACGCAAAAGGCTCAAACACCACACATCGCGACTTGGGTGCAGGCTGAACGGAGGTTTCGCGGAGTGGGCCGAGCGGCATGGATGCCGCGAGAGCCGCCCCCCCGCCATGGATGGCGGATGGCGGATGGCGGATGGCGGCGGGCCCACGGAGCTAGACCGGAGTGAAGGAACCCCGACGAAGGAGGGCCTAACCGAGAGCAGGCACTTTTGGTTACTTTTGGTTGGTCCGGCTCCCGGCTTTTTAAAAGTAACTCGCCGAAGGCGAAATGCTCTGCCGTTAGGCAGAGCCGCTCTTGATCTTCGGATTACCAGCGAAACGCAACCGTACCCATCACCGTCCGCTCTTCGCCCCAATAACACCGACCCGCGTTATTGCAGCCGCTCACAAACTCCTTGTCGAACAGATTCTTCGCGTTCACATCCACCGACCAATGCTTGTCGATGTCATACCCCACCAACGCATCCACCAGCGTCACATCGCCCGTCTTCAACTTCCCGTACAGACTCGGCGCCGTATACGCGAACGTATTGTCGAAATAACGCACCCCGCCGCCTACGTGGAAACCGCTCAACGGACCGTCGAGGAAGCGATACGTCGCCCACGTGCTCGCCTGATTACGCGGCACGCCCGTCAACTGATGATCCTTGAACAACGACCCCGCCGTGTCCTTGGTCACGCGCGCATCGGTGTACGTATAAGAAGCCGTCCAACTGAGGTTCTTCGTCACATCACTGTTCACCTCAAGCTCAACGCCCTTCGACTCGGTCTTGCCGACCTGACGGCTGAAACCGGTGCTGTCCGGCACCACATCGTCGGTTTTGGTGAGATTGAACACCGCCGCGCTGAAGGTCGTGTTCCAGCCCTTGGGCTCATACTTCAGGCCCATCTCGTACTGCTCGCTCTTGATCGGATCGAACAGCCCCCCGGTCGGGGTCGACGATTGCTGCGCCGGGGTAAACGCCGTGGAATAACTGACGTATGGCGACAAGCCGTTGTCGAACTGATACATCAGCCCGGTTTGCCAGCTGAACTCGTTGTCCCACCCGTCCAGGTCGGTACCGGCTACGGCGGCGCTGCCTGCACGCCGAGCGCTGGCGCGGTTACGGTATTCACTGTGAACCCAGTCCTGACGCCCGCCGGCCAGGAAAATCCAGTTTTCGTACTTGCTTTGCAGTTGCGCGTAGGTGCCGTACATGTGCTGATCGAGTTGCGAGTTCTGCACGTACTGCGTGGTGTTCGGCGTCACCGGCGAAAATACCGGATTGAAGACGTTGTAGGTCCCGCCTAGCCCGGCATCCCAGTCCTGATTGAACGAGGTGCGATCGTAGCTCGCGCCCAGCAGTACGGTGTTCTCCAGCGCCCCGGAGGTGAAGTTGCCTTCGAACTGGTTGTCCACCGAATAGGTGATCGACTTGTTGTCGCGGTCGTAGGCCGTGCTGCTCAGCGTGGTGCCGAAACCGCGGTTGTTCAGGTTGTTTGGCCAGGTCTCGTGACGGTCCAGACGCGACTGCATGTAGCGCGAGTTCTGGCGGAACTGCCAGGTGTCGTTGAGCTGATGCTTGAACTCATACCCCAGGGTCCAGGTTTCGCGCTCGAAGTCATCCCAGTTCGGGTTGCCGTTGAACTGATCCTTGCCGATCTTGCCGTTGGGGTTGTTCAGCAGCGTGCCCGCCGCCGGGTAGCCCAGCAGCAGTTTGGTGCGGTCGCGCTGGTAAGACGACAGCAGCGTCAGCGCGGTGTCTTCGTCGAAGTTGAAGGTCATCGACGGCGCGATGTAGATACGGTCGTCCGGCACCGAGTCGACCTGGGTGTCGGCGTTGCGACCGAGCATGACGACGCGGCCCAGAATACGGTTGTCGTCGGTCAGCGGGCCGGACACGTCGAGGGACAGCTGTCGGCGGTTGTTGCTGCCGTAACTGAATTTCGCTTCGCCCTGCGCAGTTTCGGTAGGCCGTTTGCTGACCAGGTTGACCAGCCCGCCCGGCGCGTTTTCGCCGTACAGGATCGAGCTCGGCCCGCGGAACACTTCGGTGCGCTCCAGGCCATAGGGCTCGGTGGTGGTGTCGTAACGATTGCCCTGCAGACGCAAGCCGTCCTTGAGCAGGCCATAACCGTAATCGGTGGCGTTGTAGCCGCGAATGAAGAACAGGTCACCGGCCAGGGCGTCGCCGACTGCAAACGGCGGTGCGAAGATGCCGGGGACGTAACCGAGGATGTCGGTCAGGGTTTGCGAGCCCTGATCCTGGATGCGCTGGCGAGTCACCACCGACACCGAGCGTGGGGTTTCCGACAGTGGCGTGCTGGTCTTGGTGCCAGCGGTGCTGTTTTTCACTTGATAGCCCACGGTTTCCTGCCCTTCGGGCGCTTCACCGGTGACCATCGAATTCTGCAGTTCGATGGTGGCGCCCAGTGCGTTGGCCGGCGCTTCTGCGGCCCAGGCCGAGCCGTGGCAGGCGACTGTTGCGACCAGTGCTGCCAAGGCGTTCACCTTGAAAAGACCCTTATTGTTGCTCGCCATCCGAACTCCCCCTCCCTTGAAATTACACGGGGCCACGCCCCAAAGTTTGACTGCATATGTCAAAAAAGCGTGAAAATGTAACAAAGAACGTTTCTCATTACCATTATTATTCTTGATTTTTGGCGAATGGCCATCCTTGGCCTTGCCTTTGTTTCGCGGGCGTTACAGGTCGATCAGGGGTGCTGCACAGCGGCGTGAACGGCGGCGTGAACGGCGGCGGCGAAGATGTCGGCGATCTGGTCGATCTGCGCAGCCGTGACAATCAAGGGCGGCAGGAAGCGGATGACCGAGGAGTGACGCCCGCCCACTTCGATGATCAACCCGCGCTGCAGGCATTCGCGCTGCACCTTCGACGCCAGCGCGCCGCTGTGGGGGAAGTGGCCCAGTGCGTCGGGACGGCCATCGAGGTCGACCATTTCCACCCCCAGCATCAGGCCCATGCCGCGAACATCGCCCATCTGCGGGCAGTCTCTTTGCAGCGAACGCAGGTGGCCGATCAGGCGCTCGCCCATGGCGGCAGCGTGCAGGTCCAGTTGCTGTTCGCGGACGATGCGTAGCGTGGTGGAGCCGGCGACCATGGCTAACTGATTGCCGCGGAAGGTGCCGGCGTGGGAGCCGGGTTTCCACACGTCCAGCGACTTGTTGTAGACCACCACCGCCATCGGCTGACTGCCACCGATGGCCTTGGACAGCACCAGCACATCCGGCACGATGCCCGCGTGTTCAAAGGCAAACGGTTTGCCGGTGCGACCCACGCCGCACTGGATCTCGTCGAGAATCAGTGGCACGCCGGCGTCACGGGTGATGCGGCGGATTTCGCGCAACCAGTGGGCTGACGTGGGCACGACACCGCCCTCCCCCTGCAGGGTTTCCAGAATCATCCCCGCTGGCGGAAGCACACCGCTTTCCGGGTCGGTGAGCTGGTTCTCGATGTAGTGCAGACCGATGCGTTCGCCTGCTTCACCACCGACCCCGAACGGGCAGCGGTAGTCGTAGGGAAACGGCAAAAACTGCGCGCCACCGCCCATGCCGTCCAGATAGGTCTTTGGCCCGAGATTGCCCATCAGCGCCAGCGCGCCCTGGGTCATGCCGTGATAAGCGCCGTGGTACGCCATCAAATTGCTGCGTCCGGTGGCGGTGCGGACCAGTTTCAGCGCCGCTTCCACCGCGTCGGTGCCGGCCGGGCCGCAGAACTGAATACGCGCGTCTTTGGCAAATTCAGCCGGCAACAACGCGAACAACTCGTTGATGAAATCGTCCTTGGCTTCGGTCATCAGGTCCAGGGTGTGCAGCGGGCGCTGGCCGTCGAGGGTGTCGCGCATCGCCTGGATCACCGCCGGGTGGTTATGCCCAAGGGCCAGCGTACCGGCCCCCGCCAGACAGTCGATGAACCAGCGCCCTTCGCTGTCCTGCACGTGAATGCCTTGAGCGCGTTTGAGTTCCAGGGGGATGCGCCGCGGATAGCTGCGTGCGTTGGATTCCACGGCCGCCTGGCGTTCCAGCCGCGCGGTCGGCGCGAACCGGTAATCGGCGTTGGCCAGCCCATGCTCGGGACTGTTCGACAGTGACTCGCTGGCGCGCGCGGCGATCGGTGTCACGTTGTGTTGGCTATGCATGTTCGTGCTCCTGGAAATCGTGTGAATGAGGGCGTTCGCTGACCTGCACGAGGGCTTCGGCAAGCTGGGTAATGAACTGCTGATCACGGACGATCGAAAGGTGGTCGGCGTCGACCCAGGCCGAAACCTGCAAGCGAACGCCCATGCCCTGCTCCAGAAGAGCCGGTGCGTTATCGTTATTTTCCGGCGAGCGCTCGGCCCACCAGGCGTACACCGGCGCGCTGAGGGCGTGGATCTTGTGGCACTGATTGGCCAGTTGGCGCATGTGCCGCTCGACGCCGAGCAGCTGTTGCCAGTGGGCGTCGGCTTCCAGCCCCTCGTCACCCGCGCCGAACACAGGGGTTTCAGGAGCGAGGCTTTCCGGCATCGCAGGACGCGGCTGACCGGCGCCCGGCACGTAGCCGTCGATCAGGCCGACGAACTCCACGCGCTTACCAAGGCGAGTCAGCAGTCGGGCCATTTCCAGCACCAGGGTTCCGCCCATCGACCAACCGATCAGTCGGTACGTGCCGGACGGCTGCTGTTCGAGCAGGGCCTTGACGTAGTCGCGGGCCATTTGTTCGATGGAGGAGTCACGCCACTCGCCGTCCAGTACCTGTCGGTTTTGCACGCCCCAAACGTCCCACTGCGCAGACAAACGGCGCGCCAGTGCGTAGTAACCGACCAGCGTGCCGCTGACCGGGTGGACGCAGAACACGGCCGGTTTATCGCTGGCGCCGCTGCTCAGGCGAAGCAACGGGTTCGGTGCGCCTTCGTGGCTGATGCCTTGGCGACGGCTGCCCGCGTTGCCGACGCCCTCGCCACTGGCAGCATGTCTTTGCGTCGTAGCCGGTTGTGCAGCAGGCAGGCTGTCCAGCAGCGCGATCAAGACCTGGTGATACGCTGCTTGCAGCCGCTCGATGGTCTGGCGCTGGTAACGCTGACCGCTGAAGCGGAACGTCAGCCCCAGCTGCCCGGCGAAGACCTGGCCGTTTATTTCCAGCTCGCGGTTGAGCGGCGTCGCAGGGTCTACCAGCGTGCCGGCCGAGACCTTCGAAGGGGTAAAGCGTCCATCCCCCAGGTCCTGATCGAACTGCCCCAGGTAGTTGAAGACCACCTTGGGCTCGGGCAGCGCGGCCAGGGCCGGGCGTGCCGAGTCGCTGCCCAGATAGCGCAACAGACCGAAGCCGACGCCCTTGTCCGGCAAGCCACGCAGGCTGTCACGCACGCCGACGAGGGTCTGGCGGATGTCGTTTGCAGCACGCACCCGCAACGGGAACAGGCTGGTGAACCAGCCCACGGTACGGCCGACGTCCAGACCATCAGCCAGGGCTTCGCGGCCGTGACCTTCCAGCGCGATGAGGTTGTCGTTCTGGCCAGTCCAGCCCTTCAGGGCTTCGGCCAGCACCGCCAGCAGGATTTCCTCGGTACGCGCCCCCAGTGCCGCCGGGGCCTCACGCAACAGCCGACGGGTCAGCCCCGTGTCCAGCAGCAGTTCACACTGCGCAAGGTCCTGTTGCGTAGCGCGCCCTTCAGGATTGTCGACAGGCCAGACCGACGCGACCGTGCCAACCTGATCCAGCCACAGCCCGACTTGCGCCTGCCGCTCTGCGCCCTGCGCAGCGTCGACCAGATGCCTTGCCCAGCGTTGGTAGCTGCTGGACTTCGGCCCGAGGTCCACTGCGTTGCCAGCCGCCAATTGCGTGTAAGCCCGGGCAAGGTCCTCCAGCAACACGCGCCACGACACGCCATCGACGACAAGGTGATGGGCAACCAGCAACAGTTTTTGCCCCTGCGCCGTCTGCGCCAGCACCACGCGCAACAGCGGACCGTCATGCAGATCAAGGCTGCGCTGGGCCTGTTCGCAGAGCGCGGTCATGGCGCGGTCGTCGGCCACGTCCCGCAGCCAGAGGCTGTCAGCGGCAGGTGTCTGGCGGTGCGTCTGCTGCCAGCGCCCGTCCTGGGCGTGGAAGCTCAAGTTCAGCGCGTCGTGGTGAGTCAGCAGCGCCTGCACGGCCTGGCGCATCAGTTCGCCTTCCAGCGGCCGCCGCACATCCAGCAGCAACGCCTGATTGAAGTGCGCGCGGTTGGCCATCGGCTGTTCAAAGAAGTGCGCCTGAATCGGCGTCAACGGCACGGGTCCGCTGGGCGTTTCCTCGGTCAACGGGATGGCGCTGGCGTCGATGGCGGTCAGGCGCAGGGCCAGGTCCATGAGCCGTGGATGACTGAACACGTCTTTGGGCAGCAGCTTGAGCCCGACCTGGCGCAGACGGGTGATCACGGCCAGTGACTGAATGGAGTCGCCGCCGAGCTCAAAGAAGCTGTCGCGTCGACCGGGGTGCTCCACCCCAAGCAATTGCTGCCAGACCTTCGCCAGCTGCACTTCGCGCTCGCCCTGGGGCGCTTCAAAAGCCTGCGTGCTCAGTTGCGGATCGGGCAGCGCGTTGCGATCGAGCTTCCCGTTCGGCAACTGCGGCAAGCGTTCCATGACGATGATATGCGCGGGCACCATGTATTCCGGCAGCGTGGTTTTCAGCTGTTGCTTGAGGCTGTCTTCGGCCAGGCCGTTGCCGTTGCCCCCGACATAACCCAGCAAGACCTTGCCGTTTACGCCATCGCGCACGATGACCAGTGCCTCGCGCACGCCGTCGCAGCCTTTCAACGCCGCTTCGATTTCGCCGGCTTCGATGCGGAAACCTCGAATCTTGATCTGGTGATCGATGCGTCCCAAATATTCCAGCAGCCCTTCGCTGTTCAGTCGTACCCGGTCGCCACTGCGGTAAATGCGCTCGCCGGCGCGGAACGGGTGCGGCAGGAAGCGCTCGGCAGTGGCGCCCGGACGGTCCAGATAACCCCTTGCGACGGCGCCACCCAGATACAGCTCACCGGCAATGCCTTGAGGCAACGGGTTCAAATCCGCGTCCATCACGTAGCCCTGACGATCACCGACCAGATCACCAATCGGCGCATAGGCGGTGGTGAAGTCGGCAGTTTCGGCGGAGGCCAGCCACAAGGTCGGCGTGACCACCGTTTCCGTCGGGCCGTAGCCGTTGATGATCCACAGCGGCTGCAGGTTGCGGATCACGTCATGCAGCATCTCGCGGCTGAAGGCCTCACCGGCGAAGCAGTAGGTTTTCACCCCCGGCCCCTTGCCCTGCACGCCGGCCCAGTCCGACAACTGGCGCAGGTAGCTCGGCGGGAACGACGCCACGGTGATGCCTTCGCGAATCAGCGTGTCGTAGGTCTGTTCAACGCTCCACAACTCCTGATCGCGCAGCACCACGCGGGCGCCGTAACACAGCGGCATCATCCAGCCTTCGTGGGCGCCGTCGAAGCTGATCGACAGGAAATGAAATTTCCGGTCTTCCGGGGTAAAGCGATAACGCTCGCCGATGGTCTGGATGTGCATCGAGATGTCGGCGTGGGCGATGGCCGCGCCCTTGGGCTTGCCGGTCGAACCCGAGGTGTAAATCAGGTAGGCCAGTTGCTGGGGGTGGATCACCACGTCCGGCGCAGTTTCAGGCTCGGCCGAGCAATCCAGAACGTCCAGATTGAGCAGCGGCACGTCACCCACTGGCACGCGATTCAACGCCGCATCGTGACTGATCAGCAGCTTCACACCACCGTCTTCGAGCATGTAGCGCAGGCGCTCGGTCGGGTAGTCCGGGTCAAGCGGAATGTAGGCCCCGCCCGATTTGAGCACGGCGAAGAATGCCACCCACAGGTCGATCCCCCGTTCCATGGCAATCGCCACGCGCACTTCGGCGCCGACGCCTCGCCCACGCAGGGCATGGGCCAGCTGGTTGGCGCGCAGGTCGAACTCGGCGAAGGTCAGGCGCTGTTCGCCATGAACCAGCGCAATGGCATCAGGAAGAATGCGCGCGTGATCGGCGATCAGCTCGTGAATCGGGCGGTTGACGTACGGCGAGAACGGCGGCGTGTTCCATTGATCCAGAGCCGCCAGATCGCTTTCGCCGAGCAACGGCAGATCGCCGATGGCCGTCTGTGGGCGAGCGCAGATCCCTCGCAGCAGGGTGATCCACTGCTCATGCAGCCTCGCCACGGTAGCCGCGTCGAACAAGTCAGTCGCGTAGTCGAGGTAGCCGCTGATACGGCCGTCGCCGTGTTCGAAGGTCCCCAGGACCAGGTCGAATTGCGTGCCCTTGATGTCCCACTGGCGAGCCTCGCAGCGCAGGCCGTCGAACTGCAACAACGACATGTCCGGCTGCTGCTGGTGGTTGTAGCTGACCTGGAACAGCGGGTTGACGCTCAGGCTGCGCGTCGGTTGCAACGCTTCCACCAATTGTTCGAACGGCAGGTCCTGATGGGCATGCGCACCGAGCAGGTTGTCTTTGACCTGGGCCAGCAAACCGGTAAACGGCTGCTCCCCGCTGACCTGCGCGCGCAACACCAGGGTGTTGACGAAGAAGCCGATCAGGCGCTGCGTCTGCACCTCGGCACGCCCGGCCACCGGCACACCAATGCGCAGATCGCGCTGGCCGCTGAGGCGATAGAGCAGCGTGTCGAATGAGGCCAGAAACACCATGAACAGCGTGGCGTCGTGAGTCCGCGCCGTCTCTCGCACCGCCTCTGCCAAATCCTGAGGAAGCACGAACGCATGGCGCCCGCCTTTGCCGTCGCGTTCAGCGGGACGCGAACGGTCCGCCGGCAATTCCAGCACTGGCTGCTCATCACCCAGCGCCTCGCGCCACCAGTTCAACTGGCGCTCACTCTCTGCGCCGCTCAAGTGCTCGCGCTGCCAGGCGGCGTAGTCGGCGTACTGCACACTTATCTTCGCAAGCTGCAGCTGCGCCAGTTGCACGTCGCTGCCTTGGGCGAACCCGCGATACAGCGCGGCGAAGTCTTCGAGCATGACCTGCACCGACCAGCCGTCGGAGATGATGTGGTGCATGCACAGCAGCAGGCGCCACTCCTCTTCGTCGAGCCGCGCCACGGCCACACGCCACGGCGCGCGCTCGGCGTCCAGATCGAACGGCTGATTCATGAAGCCCTGCGCCAGCGCCTCGAACGCCTGCTGCGGATCAGCCTCGTTGCGCAAATCATGGCGCACGACAGGCACATGGCTGACCGGCAAAATCCGTTGCTGTGGCAGCGCATCACCGCGCTGCGTCGCCGCCGGGCGGAAGCAGGTGCGCAGGGTTTCGTGACGGGCGGCCAGCGCATCGAAGGTCTGCTGCAGGGCATCGAGCTTCAGCGCGCCGCGCAGCTCAAGCACGCACGGCAGGTTGTACGCGACGCTGTCCGGTTCCAGTTGCGCGAGGAACCACAGCCGCTGCTGGGCGAACGACTGCGGGGCGAATTCCCGGTCGATACGCGGACGCAGCGTCGGCATCGACGTGGCGACGGCCCGGGTGTTCAGGTGGCGCGCCAGGTCAGTCAGCCGTGGCGCGTCGAACAACGCACGCAGCGGCATCTCCAGTTGCAGGTCACGGCGAACCTGCGCCACCAGTTGAATGCCCAGCAACGAGTGCCCGCCGAGAGCAAAGAAATTATCCTGACGGCCGATCTGGGCGACGCCGAGCAGGTCTTGCCAGAGCAACGCCAGTTGCGCTTCGACTCCAGGCAGCGGGGCTTCAAAAGCCCGCTGCTGAATGTGTGGGTCTGGCAAGGCCTTGCGGTCGAGCTTGCCGTTGGCCGACAGCGGCAGGCTGTCCAGGGTCACGAAATGCGCCGGGACCATGTAGTCCGGCAGGCGCTGTTTCAACTGCTCGCGCAGGTGTTCTTCGTCGAGTTCATCAGCGACGAGGTAGCCGACCAGCTGCATGCCGGTGGCCAGCTCGCGGGCCATCACCACTGCTTCACGGACGGCCGGGTGATCAAGCAGCGCTGATTCGATTTCGCCGATTTCAACGCGCAGCCCGCGCAACTTGATCTGGTAATCAAGACGGCCGAGGTATTCCACCACGCCGTCGGCACGCCAGCGCGCCAGGTCCCCGGTGCGATACAGCCGCTCGCCGCTGCCAAAGGGGCTGGCGACGAAGCGTTCGGCGGTCAGGCCGGGACGCAGGTGATAACCGCGCGCGAGGCCAGCGCCGCCGATGTACAGGTCGCCCGGTACGCCGATGGGCTGCGGGTTCAAACGGCTGTCGAGGATGTGAATCTGCAGATTGCTGATTGGGGCGCCGATGGGCACCGAAACGCCCGGCTCATCAACGCAGGTCCAGTGGCTGACGTCGATGGCCGCTTCAGTTGGCCCGTACAGGTTGAACAGCCCGGCATTCGGCAGGCGCTGCAGGGTGTCGCGCGCCAGATCGGCGGGCAAGGCTTCGCCGCTGCAGACGATGCGCTTGAGCGATGCGCAGCCGGTGAGATCGTCCTGCGCCATGAAGGCAGCAAGCATCGACGGCACGAAATGCAACGTGGTGATCTGCTGCTGCTCGATCAGGGCTTTCAACACCAGCGGATCGCGATGATCCCCCGGCTGAGCAACCACCAGACGTGCGCCCACCATCAGCGGCCAGAAGAATTCCCAGACCGAGACGTCGAAGCTAAAGGGTGTCTTTTGCAGCACCGCGTCGGATTGATCGAGCCTGTAAGCGGCCTGCATCCACGCCAACCGGTTGAACAGCGCGGCGTGGGTGTTGCCGGCGCCTTTCGGTTTGCCGGTCGAGCCCGAGGTGTAAATCATGTAGGCCAGTTGCTCGGGGTGCAGCTCGACCTTCGGCGCGCTGAGCGGATAATCCGTCAGCGCCAGATGATCGAGATTGAGCACGCGCAAGCCTTCAACAGCCGGTAGACCGTCGATCACAGCATCATGGCTCAGCAGCAAGCCAATGCCGGCGTCTTCGAGCATGTAACGAAGACGATCCGCCGGATACTCAGGGTCCAGCGGCACATACGCGGCGCCAGCTTTGAGCACGCCATACAGCGCTACCACCATCTGAACCGAGCGCAACGCCGCAACGCCGACCAGCGATTCCCGGCCCACGCCCTGCTCTCGCAGGCGGTGGGCCAGTTGATTGGCCCGCTGGTCCAGCCCCCGATAACTCAGGACCTCATCGCCAAAGCGCAAAGCCTCCCGCTCGGGATGAAGCTGTGCCAGTCGCTCGAAATGGCGGTGGACGAACGGCTCCGACTCAGCCCAGTTCCGCGCTGTGTCATTGACCGCTGCCAACTGCGCGCGGTCTTCAGTGTCCAGCAGCTCGAAGTCGCCAATCGCAACGTCCGGCGCTGCCAGCAATTGGGCCAGCAGCTGCTTAAAGCGCGCATGCAGGCGCTCGATGCTGGCGTGGTCGAACAGATCCGTGGCGTAAGTCCACGACCCGCCCAGCGTGCCGTCGGCGTCTTCATGGGTGTTAAGCGCCAGGTCGAACTGGCTGCTGCCGTCATTCAGCGGCAGCACCTCAGCGTGCAGCCCCGGCAGACCGCCGAGCACGTCGAAGTCGCGCTGCTGGTGGTCGTATGCCACCTGGAACAATGGGTTATGACTCAGGCTGCGCTCGGGTTGCAGCGCCTCGACCAATTGCTCGAATGGCAGGTCCTGATGGGCCTGGGCATCCAGCGAGCAGGCCGTGGTCTGCTCCAGCACCTGGCGGTAGCTGAGGCCGGGCGACAGGTTGGCGCGCAGCAATTGTGTGCTGACGAAGAAACCGATCAGCCCCTCGACTTCGAGCCGGGAGCGGCCGGCAATCGGCACGCCAACCCGCACATCGTTCTGCCCGCTCAGGCGGTGCAGAAACACCTGATACGCCGACAGCATCACCATGAACGGCGTGACGCCCTGCTCCTTGGCAAAGCCTCGCAAACGCTGGCTCAGCGCGGAGCTGAAGGTGAACATCAGGCGGTCGCCGCGATAGCTTTGTTGTGCTGGGCGTGGTCGGTCAGTCGGCAGCTCCAGCACCGGGTGTTGGTCGCCCAGTTGCTCGCGCCAGTAGGCCAATTGCCGCTCGCCCTCGCCTGCCGCCAGCCAGTCACGCTGCCACACGGCAAAGTCTGTGTACTGCACCGGCAATGGCGCGAGCTGCGGTGTGCGGTTTTCAGCGGCTGCGCGATACAGCTCGCTGAACTCCTGCAGCAGCACGCGCACCGACCAACCGTCAGAAATCATGTGGTGCAGGCACAGCAGCAGGCGCTGTTCATCAGGCGCGGTCCGCACCAGCGCCAGTCGCCAGACCGGGCTGCACGACAGATCGAACGGCCGCCGAACGAAGACCTGAGCCAACGCATTGAACGCCGCATCGCTGTCCGCTTCATGGCGAATGTCCAGCCGCTCGATGGCGACCCTTGCAGCCGATTCGACCTGTTGCATCGGCACGCCTTCGACCGCCAGGAAGCGCGTGCGCAGCACCTGATGCCGCGCAGCCAGCCCGTCGAAAGCCGCTTGCAGGGCCGCCTCGTTCAGCTCGCCCCGCAAGCGCACCGCGCCGGGCAGGTTGTAGGTGTGGCCACCGGGTTGCAGTTGATCGAGGAACCACAGACGCTGCTGGGAGAAGGACTGCACGGCGCGGTCCTGGTGCCGTGGGACGAGTTCAAGCTGGGCGGCGGGTTGCTCGGCCGGGGTCAGCTGCGCGATGCGCCGGGCGAAATCGCTGAGGCGCGGCGCATCGAACAGCGCACGCAAGGGCACGCTCAGTTGATGCTCGTGACGCAGCCGGGAAATCAACTGCATGGCCAGCAACGAATGACCGCCGAGTTCGAAGAAGTGATCGTTGCGGCCCACGGCGTCGAGGCCCAGCAGTGGTTGCCACAGCGCGGCGAGTTGCTGTTCAAGCTCGTTTTGCGGCGCCTGATAGTCGCTGGAGATCACGTGAGGATCGGGCAGCGCGTTGCGGTCGAGCTTGCCGTTGGGCAACTGCGGCAAGCGTTCCATGACCACGATGTGCGCGGGGACCATGTATTCCGGCAAGGTGTTTTTCAGCTGTTGCTTGAGGCTGTCCTCCGCCAGACCGTTGCCGCCTACATATCCCAGCAAGACCTTGCCGCTCGCGCCGTCACGCACGATGACCAGCGCCTCGCGCACGCCGTCGCAGCCTTTCAACGCCGCTTCGATTTCACCGGCCTCAATGCGGAAGCCGCGAATCTTGATCTGGTGGTCGATACGGCCCAGATATTCCAGCAGCCCTTTGCTGTTCAGTCGTACCCGGTCGCCGCTGCGGTAAATGCGCTCGCCCGCCCTGAACGGGTGCGGCAGGAAGCGCTCGGCAGTGGCGCCGGGACGGTCGAGATAACCCCGCGCCACTGCGCCACCCAGATACAGCTCACCGGCAATGCCTTGAGGCAGCGGGTTGAGGTCCGCGTCCATCACGTAGCCCTGACGATCACCCACCAGATCCCCAATCGGCGCGTAGGCGGTGGTGAAGTCGGCGGTTTCGGCGGAGGCCAGCCACAGCGTCGGCGTGACCACCGTTTCCGTCGGGCCATAGCCGTTGATGATCCACAGCGGCTGCAGATTACGAATCACGTCATGCAGCATCTCGCGGCTGAAGGCTTCGCCGGCGAAGCAGTAGGTTTTCACCCCCGGCCCTTTGCCTTGCACACCCGCCCAGTCAGACAACTGACGCAGGTAGCTCGGCGGGAACGACGCCACGGTAATGCCTTCGCGGATCAGCGTGTCGTAGGTTTGCTCGACGCTCCACAACTCCTGATCGCGCAGCACGACGCGGGCGCCGTAACACAGCGGCATCATCCAGCCTTCGTGGGCGCCGTCGAAGCTGATCGACAGGAAATGAAACTTGCGGTCTTCCGGGGTAAAGCGATAACGCTCGCCGATGGTCTGGATGTGCATCGAGATGTCGGCGTGGGCAATCGCCGCGCCCTTGGGCTTGCCGGTCGAGCCCGAGGTGTAAATCAAGTAGGCCAACTGCTGGGGGTGAATCACCACGTCGGGCGCTGTAGCCGGTTCAGATGAACAATCCAGCGTGTCCAGATTGAGCAGCGGCACGTCACCCACCGGCACGCGATCCAGTGCCGCGTCGTGACTGATCAGCAGTTTCACGCCGCCGTCTTCGAGCATGTAGCGCAGGCGCTCGGTCGGGTAGTCCGGGTCCAGCGGAATGTAGGCGCCGCCGGATTTAAGCACGGCGAAGAATGCCACCCACAGATCAATTCCCCGCTCCATGGCAATCGCCACGCGCACTTCGGTGCCGATGCCTCGGGCGCGCAATGCGTGGGCCAGCTGATTGGCGCGGCGGTCAAACTCGGCGAAGGTCAGGCGCTGTTCGCCATGGACCAGCGCAATGGCCTCGGGACGAATGCGCGCGTGCTCGGCAATCAGCTCGTGAATCGGGCGGCTGAGGTAAGGCGAGAACGGCGGTGTGTTCCAGGCGTGCATTTGTTGCAGGTCGCCGTCTGTGAGCATCGACAACTCGCCAATGCGCGCCTCGGGTAAACGGCAGATGCCGTCGAGCAGCGTCTGGAAATGCCCGCACAGGCGCTTGATCTGTTCGGCGCTGAACACGTTGCTGTGGTAATTGACATGAACATGGGCACGCTCGCCCGCCACCACCGCCAGGCTCAGCGGGTAGTGGGTCTTGTCACTCAGCTCGACCGAGCCGAGGTTGACGCCATTGGCCTGCTTGTCGCGCAGCACCGCGTCCACCGGGTAGTTCTCGAACACCAGCAAGCTGTCGAACAGGTCGCGCCCGGCATGGCCGGCGTAGCGCTGGGCCTCGAACAACGGCGTGTGCTCGTGTTCGCGCAGTTCCAGGTTGTGCGCTTGCAGGTCATTCAGCCAGTCGCCGACCTTCTGCTGCGCCTGGGGCGCCTGCACCAGTGGCAGCGTGTTGATGAACAGCCCGAGCATGCGCTCGATGCCCGGCACCTGTGCGGAACGACCGGAAACCGTGGCGCCGAACGCTACCCGCTGTTGACCGGTGTAGCGCTGCAACAGCAGCACCCAGACAGCCTGAATCAGCGTATTGACGGTCACGCATTGACGACGCGCTGTGCTGTTCAGCAGCGCGCTGTCGAGGTCCATGGAGGTGACGCGCACCTGTGCTGGAAGCGGCGCGCCGCTGTCCGACACCGGAGCGGTCAGCGCGGCGGCCATCATCGTCGGCTGTTCGAAACCGGCCAGATGCGTTCGCCAGAACGCAGCACTGTGCTCGGCGTCACGGCTCTGCAGCCAACTGACGTAGTCGGCGTAATGGCCGGCGGGCTGCGGCGAGGCATCGGACAGCGCCGCTTCAATCACCTCGCCCAGCAGCGCCGCGCTGCTCCAGCCGTCCAGCAGAATGTGGTGGAAGGTCCAGACCAGTTTCCACAAGGTCTCGCTCTGGCGCACCAGCAGCACACGCATCAGCGGCGCGTTGTGCAGGTCGAACGGGGTTTCGCGCTCGGCCGCCAAAACCTCGGCCATCGCCTGATCGCCATGGCGCAGGTCCAGCTCTTTCACTGCCAGCACCGCGTCGCGGCGAATCACTTGCAGCGGCTGCTCGCTGCCGGGAACGCGTAAAAAGGCAGCGCGCAGGATCGGATGACGCTGCACCGCGGCCGCCCACGCCGCTGTAAAACGCGCCACCGGCAGGTGCTCGATGTCCAGCGCCACCTGATTGATGTACAAATCCCGGGCGCTGTTCGGGTCCGCAACTTCGCTGCCGCTCAGTTCGCTGTGAAACAGCAAACCCTGTTGCATCGGCGTCAGTGGGTAGAGCTGTTCAATGTCGCGCGGCGCCACCGGCAAGGCGTCCAGTTGTGCCTGGGTCAGCTCAAGCGTCGGGAAGTCGGACGGGGTGACCGCCGAGTGGCGACGGCAGTGTTCGCAAACCTCGTCCAGCGCCTCGGCATAGGCGTCGAGCAAGCGCTGAACCGATGCCGCCTCATGGCGCTCGGCGCTGTAGCTGCAGGTCAGGCTGAACCGGCCGTCACGGACCTGTGCGTCCAGCGACAGCTCGCCATTGAGCGGAGCATCGGCGGCGCGCTGGGCGCCGCTGCCCTCCTCGGCGAGCCGGAAAATTCCGCTGCTGTCTTGCAGCCGGCCCATGTAGTTGAACAACACGCAGCCGCCCAGCGCCGGCAACGCTTCGCCGCGCAAATGGCGCAGAAGGCCGTAACCCAAGCCGCCGTTGGGCACGGCGCGCAGGGTTTCCTTGGTGTGCTTGAGGGCGACGTCGAGGTCGTCGTGGCCGGCCAGGCTGACCGGGTAAAGGCTGGTGAACCAGCCGACGGTGCGCGCCGGATCAACCCCGTCGAAGAGGTCTTCGCGGCCATGGCCCTCCAGGGCGATCATCGCCTGCGAGTCACCGCTCCAGCGCTTCATCGCCCGCACCAGTGCGGTCAGCAGCAGTTCGTTGATGTGCGTGCGATAGGCGGGCGGTGCTTCGTTGATCAGCCGTTCAGTGCGTCCGGCGTCCAGTGAGAGGTGCAGCTGACGCACGTTGGCTTGCCGTGCTTCGCCCAAAGGGTGGGTGCATGGCAAAGCCGGCGCTGAAGGCAGTCCATACCAATAAGGCGCTTCGGCCAGCACGGCGTCGCTGTAGGCGTAATCGAGCAGACGGTTGGACCAGCGCTGGAATGACAGCGGTTTCCCACCGAGGTCAATGGTCAGGCCCGCCCGGGCCTGGGTGTAGGCGTTTTGCAGGTCTTCCAGCAGCACGCGCCACGACACGCCGTCCACCACCAGGTGATGAATCACCAGCAGCAGCCGCTCCCCGCCTTCGGCCAGGGTGAAATGTACGGCGCGCAGCAGTGGGCCGTCTCTCAGATCGAGGCTGGCCTGGGCTTCGTCGCAAGCAGCCGTCAGCTCGTTCAAGCCTGAGTTACGCAGCCAGATCAGGCCGTCGCGGGCCTGCTCGCCAGAGGAATGCTCTTCAGCACAAAAGCAGGCGCGATAGCGTTGCTGCCACTGGCCGTCGTCCTGCTGCACGAAGCGCATGCGCAAGGCATCGTGATGGTTGAGCAACGCATGAAGGGCGTGGTTCAGTGCCGTAAGCTGCAGCGCCTCACTCGGGTTCAACAGCAGCGACTGATTCCAGTGACTGCGGTTTTTCATCGGTTGCTGGAAGAACCAGTGCTGAATCGGCGTCAGCGGGATATCGCGATTCAGCTCGATGCGCTCGACCGCAGCCGCGTCCTGACTGACCACTTGCGCGACCTGGGCCAGCTCGGCGATGGTCTGGCGCTCGAACATCTGCCGGGGCGACAGCACGATGCCGAGCTTGCGCGCGCGGGAGATGATTTGCAGGCTGAGGATCGAGTCGCCGCCGAGGGCAAAAAAGTTGTCCTGACGGCCGATCTGGGCGACGCCAAGCAGGTCTTGCCAGAGCGCAGCCAGTTGGGTTTCGACTCCAGGCAGCGGGGCTTCATAAGTACGCTGCTGGACGTGCGGGTCGGGCAAGGCCTTGCGGTCGAGCTTGCCGTTGGCCGACAGCGGCAGGTTTTCCAGGGTCACGAAATGCGCCGGGACCATGTAGTCCGGCAGGCGCTTTTTCAGTTGCTCGCGCAGGTGTTCTTCGTCGAGTTCATCAGCGACGAGATAGCCGACTAATTGCATGCCGGTGGCGAGCTCGCGAGCGACAACCACCGCTTCACGGACAGCTGGGTGATCAAGCAATGCTGATTCAATCTCACCGATTTCAACGCGCAGCCCGCGCAGTTTGATCTGATGATCGAGACGGCCGAGGTATTCCACTACGCCGTCGGCACGCCAGCGCGCCAGGTCCCCGGTGCGATACAGCCGCTCGCCGCTGCCAAAGGGGCTGGCAACGAAGCGCTCGGCGGTCAAGCCAGGGCGCAGGTGATAGCCGCGCGCGAGGCCAGCGCCGCCGATGTACAGCTCGCCCGGCATTCCGATGGGTTGCGGGTTCAAGCGGCTGTCGAGGATGTGGATCTGCAGATTGGCGATGGGGGCGCCGATGGGCACCGAAACGCCCGGCTCGTTGCGGCAGGTCCAGTGGGTGACGTCGATGGCCGCTTCGGTTGGGCCGTACAGGTTGTACAGCCCGGCATTCGGCAGGCGCTGCAGGGTGTCGCGCGCCAGATCGGCGGGCAAGGCTTCGCCACTGCAGACGATCCGTCTCAGGGACGTGCAGCCGCCGAGATCGTCCTGCGCCATGAAGGCAGCAAGCATCGACGGGACGAAATGCAGGGTGGTGATCTGTTGCTGCTCAATCAGAGACTTCAGCAGCAGCGGGTCGCGATGATCCCCCGGCTGGGCAACGACCAAACGTGCGCCCGCCATCAGCGGCCAGAAGAATTCCCAGACCGACACGTCGAAACTGAACGGCGTTTTTTGCAGCACCGCGTCCGATTGATCGAGCCCGTAAGCGGCCTGCATCCAGGCCAACCGGTTGAACAGCGCCGCGTGGGTGTTGCCCGCGCCTTTGGGTTTGCCGGTCGAGCCCGAGGTGTAAATCATGTAAGCCAGTTGCTCGGGGTGCAGCTCCACGAAAGGCGCCGTGACGGGATAAGCGGCCAACGCGAGATGATCCAGATTCACCACCCGAAGGCGTTCAACCACCGGCAGGTCATCAATCACCGCATCGTGGCTCAGCAACAAGCCAATCCCGGCATCTTCGACCATGTAGCGCAAACGATCGGCCGGATATTCCGGATCAAGCGGCACGTAGGCAGCGCCGGCTTTGAGCACGGCATACAACGCCACGACCATTTCCACCGAACGCAACGCCGCAACGCCGACCAGCGATTCCCGGCCCACGCCCTGCTCCCGCAGGTGATGGGCAAGCTGATTAGCCCGCTGATCCAGCGCCCGATAACTCAGGGCCTCATCGCCAAAGCGCAAAGCCTCTCGCCCGGGATGCAGCTGCGCCAGGCGCTCGAAATGCCGGTGGACGAACGGCTCCGACTCAGCCCAGTCCTGTGCTGTGTCATTGACCGCTGCCAACTGCGCGCGGTCTTCAGCGTCCAGCAGCTCGAAGTCGCCTATTGCCGCGTCCGGGCGTTCCAGCAGCTCGGCGCACAGCTGCTCAAAACGCCCGTGCAGGCGTTCGATGCTGGCGTGATTGAACAGATCGGTCGCGTAGTTCCAGTTACCGGCCAGCTCGCCCGCCGCGTTTTCCCACGTGTGCAGGGCCATGTCGAATTGCGCGCTGCCGTTGTCGAGCGGCATCAGCGTGGCGCTCAAACCGGGCATCAGTTGCAGGGCCTGGTCCTGGCGTTGCTGGTGGTTGTACAGCACCTGAAACAACGGGTTGTGGCTCAGGCTGCGTTCGGGTGCGAGGGCGTCGACCAATTGCTCGAAGGGCAGGTCCTGATGGGCCTGCGCGCCCTGGGAGGCATGACGAACGCTGTCGATGATCTGGTTGAAACTGGCGTCGGCCTGCACATCGCCGCGCAGAATCTGGGTGTTGACGAAGAAGCCGATCAGCCCTTCCGTCTCCGCGCGCTGACGCCCGGCAATGGGCACGCCGATGCGCAAATCGGATTGACCGCTCATGCGCTGCAGCAGCACCTGGTACGCGGCGAGGATGATGGTAAACAGCGTAACCCCGCGCTGCCGGGCCAGCTCGCGCATTCGTGCGGACAACGCGGCAGGAAAACTGAACGGCAGGCGCGCGCCGCGAAAGCTTTGGCGTGCCGGGCGCGGACGGTCCGCCGGCAGTTCGAGCACCGGTGGTTCATCACCCAACTGTTGCCGCCAGTAATCCAGTTGCCGATCGCCTTCGCCGGCGTCCAGACAGGCACGTTGCCAAAGCGCAGCGTCCGCGTAGGTCAATGGCAGCGGCGCCAGATCGGCATGTTGATGATCAGGACCTTCAACCGCAGCGCGATAGGCCTCGACGAAGTCCAGCAACAGCACCTGAATCGACCAGCCGTCGGCGATGATGTGGTGCAGGCACACCAGCAACAGGTGATCGTCTGTGGCGCGCTCGACCAGCGCTATCCGCCACAACGGACCTTGGGCCAAGTCGAAGGGGCGTCGGGCGAAGTCATCGGCCAGCGTCTGCGCGCCCGCTTCGTCGTCCGCCTGTAAAACCTCGAACGGCAGCGGCTGAATGGCCTGAATGACCTGCTCCGGCGTGCCGTCTTCTGCGGTGTCGAACACGGTACGCAGGCTGGCATGACGCTCGGCCACGCGGGCAAACGCCGATTGCGCAGCGGCGACGTCCAGCTGGCCGTTCAGACGCAAGGCACCCGGCAGGTGGTAGGTGGCGTTACCCGGCTCCAGCTGCTCCAGAAACCACAAGCGTTGCTGGGCGAATGATGCTGCACTGCGTTCGCCGGCGACCCCCGCAGGGATGGGCAGCGACGACGCATCCAGGCCCTGCTCGCGCAGCTTGCTCAGAAACACCCGACGCTGGGCACTGCTCAGGCTGAGGAAGCGTGTGGCCAGTGCCAGCAGCTTGCTGTGTGAAGCCATGCTCGGTTGCGACATCAGTTGCTTTCCTCCAGCTCATTCATTAACTCGTCCAGGGCATCGAGCCGGTCGAGTGTCAGGGTCTGCCCCTGCAAGGTGTCGATCAGCGCCGCCTGGGCGGCGACGGTGGTGGCCTCAAACGCCTGGGCCAACGGGATGCTCACGCCCAACCGCTCGCGGATGCGCGACAGCAGCCGCGTCGCCAGCAATGAATGGCCACCCAGTTCAAAGAAGTTGTCGTGACGACCCACCGACGTGACCTTGAGCAGGTCTTGCCAGAGCTCGGCCAGGACGGATTCGCGTTCGCCCTGTGGCGCTTCGAAGGTGCGCGCTTCCAGGCTCGGCGCCGGCAACGCCTTGCGATCCAGCTTGCCGTTGGCGTTGCGGGGCATCTGTGCCAGCACGACGATGTGAGCCGGGACCATGAACGCCGGCAGGGTTTGCGCCAGCGCGGTCTTCAGCACGTCGCTGGACAGCGCCTGCCCCGCCGCGGCCACGACGTAGGCCACCAGTTGCGGGCCGTGCGGTGTCGGCTGCGCACTGACCACGGCGTCGTGTACCGAGGCGTGGGCGAGCAGCAGGTTTTCGATTTCTCCCAGCTCGATACGCTGGCCGCGGATCTTCACCTGGAAGTCCGCACGGCCGACGTATTCCAGCGCGCCGTCGGCGTTCCAGCGGGCCAGGTCGCCGCTGCGATACAGCCGCGCACCGGCCTCACCGAACGGATCGGGCAGGAAGCGCTCGGCGGTCAAGCCAGGCCGCGCGGCATAGCCACGGCCCACACCCACGCCGCCGATGTACAGCTCGCCGACCACACCGGGCGCGGCCAGCTGCAGGCTTGAGTCCAGCACGTACAGGGCGTTGTTGTCGGTGGGCCGGCCGATAGGCATGTTGGCGTTGAGCGCCGGCGCTGCGGTCAGGGTGTGCAGCGCAACGTCGTCGGCGCACTCGGCGGGCCCGTAGGCATTCACCAGCGGGATGTCGGGGTAGCGGGCAAACCAGCGCGCGGCCAGACCCGCGGTCAGCGCTTCACCGGTCGGCAGCAGCCAGCGCAGGGCACCGAGGCGCTGTGGCGCGACGGCGAGCACGGCGTCGATCACCGCCGGCACGCACTCCAGCACGCTGACCTGATTGGCCGCGACTGCCTCCAGCAGACGCTGCGGGTCCTGCACCACGGCATCCGGGAGAATCTCCACGCGCCCCCCAAACAGCGGCGCCGTGAGGAATTGCCACACCGAAATATCGAAACCGGTGGCGGCGGTCTGGGCAATCACGTCGCCCTCGCCCAAACGGAGGTACGGCAGCTTGGACATCTGGTTATTGAGCATGCCGCGCTGGTTGACCATTACGCCTTTAGGCTCGCCTGTGGAGCCGGAGGTGTAGATGACGTACGCCAGTTGCTCGGCCGACGCGTAGCGACCGGGGTTACGGTCGGCCAATGGATCGCCAGCCGACAGCACATCCTCAAGCACCAGCACCCGAGGTTTGTCCTCGGCCAGCGCCACAATCGCCTCGGCCTGGGGCAGACACTCCCGTGGCGTCAGCAACACCGGCGCGGCGCTGCTGACCAGCATGCGTGCGCTGCGTCCGGCCGGATGACGGTCGTCCAGCGCCAGGTAGGCAGCGCCGGCCTTGAACGCGCCGAGGATCATGCTCAACAGCGCCAGCCCGCGCGGTGCAAACAGCGCCACCACGTCATCGCCCTGTACGCCCGCTGCGATCAGGCCGTGGCCGATGCGGTTGGCCTGCCGATTGAGTCCGCCGTAGCTCAGGCTCTGGCCCTCACAGCGCGCCACCTCCTGCAGCGGATGGGCCAATACCCTGGCCTCGAAGCGCTCCAGGTAGCTGATGTCGTACCAGTGCTTCTGCACCGGGCCAAGCCCTTGGGCCAGCAACTGCTCGCGATCCGTCTGCTCAAGCATCTGCAACTGACTCAGCGCCTGTTGCGGGTTGTCGATCAACTGTGTGAGCAGGCGACGGAAGTGGCTGACCAGCGCGCTCATGTCGGCGTCGTTGAAGTGCCGCGTGTCGTAGGTCAGCTGCAACTGCAGGGATTCACCCGGCAGCAGCACCACCGTCAGCGGGTAGTTGGTGTGGGTGCGGTTGGCCAGCGGCGTGATGCGGTAGTCGTTCACGGCCTGCTGCACCTCGGCGCCCAACGGAACGTTTTCAAAGACAAACAGGCTGTCGAACAACGGCTGGCCACGCGGGGTGTCGGCCAGCAGTTGAATGTCGGCCAGCGAGAGGTGCTCGTGCTGGCGCATGTCGGCGTTCTGTCCCTGCAAGGCATTGAGCAGCTCCAGCGCCGACGCGCCCATGTCCGGACGGCGGATGCGCAGCGGCAAGGTGTTAATGAACAGCCCCAGCGCGCCTTCGATACCCTCAAGTTCAGTGGGGCGACCGGCGACCGTGACGCCGAACAGCACTTCGTCGCGGTCGGCATGACGCATCAGCAATAAGGCCCATGCCGCCTGGACGAAGGTGTTGGCGGTCAGGCGGTGGTGACGCGCCTGTTCGGCGAGTTTCGCGGTCTTCGCGGCACCCAGCGCCAGCGTGACGTCGCGCATCTGCGCGTCACCCTGCGGGCTGTGGCGGTACGGCAGTGGCGTGACGTCGGTGAAGCCCGCCAGCGCGTTGCGCCAGTAGTCGCGACTGAGCCCTTCATCCTGCGCGGCCAGCCAGGCGAGGAAATCACGATAGGCTCGCGCGGGCGGCAGGCTGACCTGACGGCCTTCCAGGAACGCGCGGTAATGGGCGAAAAACTCGGTGAGCATCAGGCCCCGGCACCAGGCGTCGATCAACGCGTGGTGGTGGCTCTGGACGATACGGAAATCCGCGTCGCCGAACTTGATCAGGCGCAGGCGCAGCAACGGCGCTCGGGCGAAATCGAAGCCCTGTTCGCGCTCGCTTTTGAGCAACGCATCAAGCTCGGCTTCGGCAGCGTCCCGGGACAGATGGCTCAGGTCGATGAACTGCGCCGGTGACGGCACGCGGCGCATAACCACCTGACGCTGCACGCCGCTTTCCAGGCCGTGGAACGCTGTGCGCAACGCCGGGTGGCGCTGCACGACTTGCTGCCAGGCGAACTTGAACGCGTCGAAATCCACGTGGCTGCCCACGTCGTACTGGTCCTGCATCAAGTAGATGCCGTGGCCCTGCTCCAGCAGGCTGTGCAGCAAAATCCCTTGTTGCATCGGCGCCAGCGGCAGGATGTCTTCGATGTCCCGCGCAGGAATACCCAGCGCATCGAGTTGCGTTTGATTCAACGCCGCCAGCGGGAAGTCCGAAGGCGTCAGGCCTGCATGGGATTCGTCGCTGCAGTGGGCGATCAGGTGCAACAACTGCGCTTCATACAGCCCGACCAGTTGCTGAATGCTTTCGCGGTTGAAGCGTTCGCGGCTGAAGGTCCAGTCAAGCTGCAACCGGCCGTCGCGCACCTGACCGTCCACCGCCAGGGCATTGGCCAGCGGACCCTGGGGATCGCGCAGATTGCCGGGCGTGCGACTCGACAGGGAGAACAGCGCGCCCTCGTTATCGTCGAAACGACCGAGGTAGTTGAATGTCACGCCCTGCCCGGTCAACTCCGGCAAATCTGCATCAGCCAAGTACTTCAGTACCCCGTAGCCCAGCCCCTTGTCCGGTACGCCGCGCACCGTCTCCTTGACCATCTTGAGGGTCGCGACCGGGTCATCCGCGGCGTCCAGCGCCAGCGGGTACAGGCTGGTGAACCAGCCCACGCTGCGGCTCAGGTCGAGGGCACCCGTGGCGTCCTCACGACCGTGACCTTCCAGGCTGATCACGTGGCGCCGACGACCGTTCCACTGCCACAGCGCCTGGGCCAGCGCCGCGAGCAACAGCTCGTCGATGCGCGTGCGGTAAGCGGCCGGGGCTTCGCTGAGCAGGCGCCGGGTGTCATTCGCGGCGAACGTCAATTGCACGGTTTCGCTGTCGCCGACCCGGCTCTGCACCGAAACATCCCCAGGCAGGATGGCATCAACGGCGTCCAACGCTTGCCAATACGGCAGCTGCGTAGCCAATTCAGCGCTCTGCGCCAAGGTGCTCAACGACTGCGACCAGGCCTGGAAGCTGGCGGTTTTATCCGCCAGCGTCACATTCTGCCCCGTGGTCAGTTGGCGGTAGGCGAGTTGCAAGTCTTCCAGCAACACCCGCCACGAGACGCCGTCGACGGCCAAGTGGTGGATCGCCAGCAACAGGCGCGCTTCGCCGGACGGCAGGCGCGCATGCACCACACGCAGCAGCGGGCCGGTGTCAATGTTCAGGCTGCGCTGGGCTTCGTCGTTCAGCGAATCGAGGTCTTCTTCGCGAGTTAACTCGCAAGTCCACAACACGCGCTCGGCGCTTTCACTGTCGCGGTAACGCTGCTGCCACTGGCCTTCGTCGTTCTGATGGAAGCTCAGGCGCAGGCTGTCGTGGTGAGCCAGCACAGCCGCGAGGGCCTGCTGCAGGTGCGCGACGTCCAGCGCTTGCGGCACGTCGAGCAGCAGCGACTGGTTCCAGTGCTGACGCTGGGCGACCGGCAGGCTGAAAAACCGCGCCTGAATGGGCGTCAGGGCAAATTCCCGCGGTGCGACGGGCGCCAGTGCAGGTGCGGGGACGAGTTTGACCTCGGCTACCGTGGCGACTTGCGCCAGCTCGGCGATCGTCTGTTTTTCAAACAGCTGCTTGGGCGTCAGACGGATGCCCTGCCGGCGAGCCCGGGCAATGATCTGCAGGCTCAGGATCGAGTCGCCACCCAGGGTGAAGAAGTTGTCGTGGCGGCCGACGGTGTCGACCTTCAAGGCTGCCTGCCAGAGCGCAGCCAACGCAGCTTCGACACCCTCATGGGGCGCTTCGAAGGCATCGGATTTCAGGCTCGGCGTGGGCAGCGCGGCAACGTCAAGCTTGCCGTTGGCCGTGAGCGGGAAGGCCTCAAGGGTCAGCACGTGGCCAGGCACCATGTAGTCGGGCAGGCTCTGCGCCAGTTGCTCGCGCAGGGTCTCGCCGGCTACCGAGGCGCCGTTGGCCAGCAGGCCGTAAGCAATCAACTGACCGCGCTCATCCAGACGAACGTGGGCATCGCGAATCCCGTCCAGCTGGCGCAGCCGTTGGGCGATTTCGCCGAGCGCCACGCGATACCCGCGTACTTTGACCTGATCGTCGGCGCGGCCAAGGAATTGAATCTGCCCGTCGGCCAGCAATCGGGCGCGGTCGCCGCTGCGGTAAAGCCGCGCGCCGCTGCCGCTGGGGTCCGGGACAAACGCCGCAGCGGTCATCGCCGGACGCCCGTGATAACCCCGTGCCAGTCCCGGCCCGCCGATGTACAGCTCACCGACATCGCCTTGCACCACCGGCTGCAGATGGTCATTGAGGATCAGCGCTGTCACGTTCGGCAGCGGACTGCCGACGGGCACGCTTTCCCCCATCAGCGCACGGTCGGCAGGCTCGGGCAGCAACAGCTCGTGGCTCAGCACGCCCACCGTGGTTTCGGTGGGGCCGTAGTGGTTGATGACCCGACAGCCGGGTTTCAGACGATTGATCTGCGCCGCTAGCGCCCACGGCAGCGCATCGCCGCCCAGGATCAGCGCATGCTCGGGCAGGACATCGGCGGCGTTCGCGGCCTGCAACAGACCGTTCAAGTGGGTCGGGACGATTTTCAGCATGCCCACCTTGTGCTCGGCCATGTACGCGGCAAAGCGGTCGGCGTCGTTGGTGCGGTCGGGGCTGATCAGGTGCAGGGTGCGCGCCGAGCACAGCGCGCCAAACAGCACGGTATGGCCCAGATCAGCGCCCACTGTGGAGACCATGGCCATGCTTGCCCCGGGTGCGAGGTCCAGCCGCAGCAACAGGCCTTGCACGTAATCGGCAAGCGCGCCATGGCTGATAACCACGCCTTTCGGTGTCCCGCTGGTGCCGGAGGTGTAGATCAGATAGGCGGCCTGATCGGCGTGAATGCGCTGCTCGAGACCGCCGCAGGGTTGGGCTCGCCATGGCGCCCCATCATCAACGCTGATCACCTCGCCTTGGAAGTCACCCGGTGCGCCCTGATCGGTAATGAGCCCGCCCGCGCCGCTGTCAGCCAGCACAAAAGCCTGACGCTCGGCCGGCCATTTCGGGTCCAGGGGCACGTAAGCGGCGCCGCTCTTGAGCACGCCCAACAGGCTGAAAACGAACGCCACCGAGCGCTCCAGCAGAATCCCGACGCGGCTTTCGCTGCCCACCCCGGCCTGACGCAGATGCCGCGCCAGTTGATTGGCCTGGGCGTCGACCTCGTCAAACCGCGCGCTGCGCTGTTCGCATTGCAGCGCACTATGCTGCGGCTGGCCGTCAACGCTGGCCTGCCACAGGCTCAATACGTCGCTGGCCGGGAAGGCTACCTGCTGCGCTGCGACGCATGACATCACGGCGTTGGTGTGTACATCCAGCAAACGCACTTCAGGCTGTGCCACGACTTGCGCGCAGATGCGCTGCAGGTCAGCGGCCAGCGCAGCCATTCGCGGCTCATCGAACAGGTCGCAGGCGTAGGTGAACACCGCCTGAATGCCGTCAGCGTGGTCGGTGATGTCAAGGCCCAGGTCGAAATGCGCCGAGTAGTCATCCAGCTGGGTCACGTCCATGCGCACGCCGGCCATTTCTACGTTCTGCGGCAGCGGGAACTGCTGGGTGAATTTCACTTGGCACAGTGGGTTGTGGCTGAGGTTGCGCGCCACGCCCAAGGCTTCGACCAGTTGCTCGAACGGCAGGTCCTGATGGTGCTGGGCCCCCAGCGCGGTTTGACGTACGGCATCGATAAGGCTGGCGAAGGATTGCTGTGGCAAGACCTCGCTGCGCAGCACCAGCGTGTTGACGAACAGGCCGATCAGCCCTTCCGATTCGGTGCAGGTACGCCCGGCGACCGGCACGCCGACGCGCAGGTCGGTCTGACTGGTGTAGCGCAGCAACACCGTTTTGTAGGCGGCCAGCATGACCATGAACAAGGTGGCATTGTGAGTACCCGCAAGCTCGCGCAAGCCCTGGCTTAACGTGGCGTCCAGAACAAAACCATAGCGCGCGCCGCGATGACTTTGCTGCGCCGGGCGCGGACGGTCGGCGGGCAGGTTCAACACGGTCTGGGCATCACCCAATTGCTCTCGCCAGTACGCCAGTTGGCGTTGCCCTTCCCCACCGGCCAACCGCGCCCGTTGCCAGGCGGCAAAGTCGGCGTATTGGATCGGCAGCGGCGCCAGTACCGGCGCCTGGCTTTGGGCGTGGGCACGGTACAGCGCGGCGAATTCCTTGAGCATCACCTGCACCGACCAGCCGTCGGCAATGATGTGATGCAACACCAGCAGCAGTTGATGGTGGTTCGGCGCCAGGCGCACGTTGATCACCCGCCACAGCGGGCCTTGCTGCAAATCCATCGGCCGCTCGACGACGGCTTTGGCCAACTCGCTCAGCGCCTGCTGCGGATCGGTGTCCTCACTCAGGTAATGGCGTTCAATGAGCACAGGACCCGGCGCGTGAATGCGCTGCACCAGTTGTTCGTTGGCGTCGATGGCGAACGTGGTGCGCAGGCTTTCATGGCGGGCGGCCAGATCGTCCAGACTGCGTTGCAGGGCGACGCTATCCAGCGCGCCGTTGAGGCTCAGCTGGCCGCACAGGTGATAGGCGCTGCTGTCCGGCGCCAGTTGTGCAAGGAACCACAGGCGCTGCTGGGCGAAAGACTGCTCGGGATCGTTGTCGCGGGAAATGCGCGGCACACCTGCCGGCCGCTCTGTACTGCGGCCCTGGTTGGCGACATGGGCGGCGACGTGGGCGTTGAAGGCACCAAGGGTCGGGTGCTCGAACAGGTGGGCGGGCTCCAGCTTTAGACCCAGCTCGCTGTTCAGGCGCGACAGCACTTGCACCACGCCGACCGAATCGCCGCCGCAGGCAAAAAAGTGATCCGCGGCGCTCAGGTCTTGCCTGCCCAGGACTTCGCGCCAGGCGGCGATCACTTCAGGCAGCAGCGTTTGAGCGTTGGTGGAAGGCGTTGCGGCCACGTCCGTGGAGTCGGCGTCCAGCAAGCGTCCATCCTGCCAAAGCGCAAAGCTGTCCAGGCTGCGGTTCTGCCAGCCGCTGCGACACGCGGCGCGTTGCAGCTTGCCACTGGTGGTACGCGGCAGCGCGCCCGGCTCCAGCAGCACAATCACTTTTGGCGCCACCATAAACAGGTCGGCCAGTGCATCGCGCACCGCTTCGCAGATCATCTGCGGCTTCATCAGGCGGCGCACGTTGCGGCTGATTTCCAGCGCCAGGCCCACGCCTTCGACGCCCTGCTCATCGCTCACCGGGAACGCAGCAATACGCCCGCGTCGCAGCAGCTCGACGCTTTTCTCCAGCGCCTGTTCGATGTCCTGGGGGTACAGGTTCTGGCCGTTGAGGATGATCAAATCCTTCAGGCGCCCGGTGATGAACAGCTCGTTGTCGCTGGCGATGCCCAGGTCGCCGCTGCGCAGCCAGCGCTTGCCGTCTTCGATGACGAACGTCTGCGCCGTGGCGTCGGCGTTTTGCCAATAACCCTGGGCAACACTCGGCCCCGCAATCCACACCTCACCTACCTGCCCCGGCGTCAGTGCCTGGCCGGTGGCCGGATCGACGATGCGCAGATCGTGATCAGGCTGGCACCAGCCACACCCCGGCAGACGGCTGACAGCCTGGTTGTCGGCAAACAGCGCTTGAGTGGCGTCCCCGGCGGCGAGCTGGTTGCCGTCGAAACGCTTGATGCCGAATGGCTTTTCTCGCTCGGCAGCGCTGACGTAAAGCGTCGCCTCGGCCAGCCCGTAACTGGGCGTCAGGGCGCGGCGGTTGAAGCCCGCCGCAGCGAAATGCTCGCTGAAGGCATCCAGGGTGGCAATGCGAATCGGCTCGGAGCCGGAAAACGCCAGGCTCCAGTTGTCCAGCGCAAGGCCTTTCACGGCGCCGGGTTTGATCCGCTCGACGCACAGGCGGTAGGCGAAATCCGGGCCGCCGGAAAACGTCCCGCCGTACTCGCTCATTGCCTCAAGCCAGCGCGCAGGCCGGCCCAGGAAATAGTTGGGCGACATCAGCGTCAGCGTACCGCCGTAGTACAGCGGCAACAGCAGGCCGCACATCAAACCCATGTCGTGGTAAAGCGGCAGCCAACTGACCCAGCTTTCCGAGGCCGGGTCGGACACGAAGTGACGCGCCATGGCGATTTCATTGGCCATCAGGTTTTCGTGGGAGACCATCACGCCTTTCGGGGCGCTGGTCGAACCGGAGGTGTATTGCAGGAACGCCAGCGCGCCGGTGTCGATCGTCGACGGCTGGAAACCGCCCTGCCGTCCGGCGATTTCCTCCACCGCGGCGAAGCGACCGCCGGCCGGCATGAACGGCTGCAGCAAGTGCTGAAACTTATCCAGGTCTTCGCGCCGGCCCAGCACCATCTGCGGCGCGGCGTCGTGGAGGATGCCGGTCAGGCGGTCGAGGTGCGTCTGGCGGTTGTACTCCGGGGCGAAGGCCGGCACTGCAATGACCCGGGCGTACAAACAGCCGAGAAACGCCGCGGCGTAGTCGGCGCCGGTGGGCAGCATCAGCACGCAGCGCTCGCCGCCCTCGACGCCAACGTGCTGCTGCAGGTGGGCGGCAATCGAGCGCGCCCGTGCATCGAGCTGGGCGTAGCTGGTCAGCAGCGGCGGCTGGTCCTCGTGGACGATGTGTCGAAGGGCAATCCGGTCCGGCTGGCGCTGCGCATACAAGCCCACCAGTTCGGGAAAATGCGCGGCCTGATCTCGTATGGATTTCATTCATTCACCTGTTTGTATCGGCAAGGCTCAACCCGCAGGTGGCCCGAAGGCCGTCCGCAACGTTGTGGAAAAAGAGTGGGCAACCTTCAAGGATCACCGCTATGACGACCCTCGCGCCGCCAGCCCGGCTTTAGCCGAAGGGCTTCACGCGAAGGGCTTTCGGACCCTGCTCAGCGGGCCAGTTTCAGCGCCACACGCGGCTGCGTTGAAGCCTGGGCCGTGCGCGCCGAACATGGCTGTTGCTGGTCGCCGAAGATCGATTCGACGACCTCCTGGGAACGGATCGCCAGCACCGACAACAGGGTGTCGCTCAAGCCGTGGCTGTCTTCGCAGCAACCTTGCAGAAACACCCCCGCCTCACTGCCGGCGGTCAGGGGCAAGCGATAGTGACGGTCGACGCTGGCGCCCTGAATGCAGTCCTGAATGCCGGTCAGCAGTTCCAGGTGGTAGTCGCGACGGTATCCAGTGGCAAGCACCACCACGTCGAAAGTTTCGCTGTGCATCTGGTCATGGGGTGCATCGCGCAGGAACAGCTCGATGCCATCGCTGGCAACTTCGGCGTGTACCACCTCGCGATTGGTGAGCATGCGATGGCGCTCTTCGCCGCGCACTTTCTGCTGGTACATGCGCTGGAAGATGGTCTCGATCAGGTCGGTGTCGACCACCGAATAGTTGGTGTTGCGGAACTCGTCGAACAGCGCGACGCGACGCTCCTGGCTGTGGTTGAAAATGGTGTCGGTGAACGACGGGTTGAAGATCTGATTGACGAAGGGGCTGTCATCGGACGGCTTCAGCGCGCTGCCGCGGATCACCAGCGTGGCCTCGACGTTGTCGAAGCGCGAGGCCAGGTCTTCAAAGATTTCCGCCGCGCTCTGCCCGCCACCGACCACTGCCACACGCAGCGGCCCGGGCCGATTGGCGAGGAGCTTTTCGATGCCGCCGCGATAGCCGGCCGAGTGCAGCACACGAGCATCCTCCAGACCGTCGAACGCCGCCGGCGCCTGGGGAATACCGCCGATACCGAACACCAGGTTGCGCGCGCGACGGCGGCAGACCTCACCGTTTTTGTCACGCGACAGCACATCCATCGCCACGAAGCGGCCGTCTTCAAAGTACGGCTCGACCGACATCACTTCGGCGCCGTACTGGACCTGTTCGTTGAAATGCGACGCGGCCCAGCTCAGGTAATCGGTGTATTCCTCGCGGGTCGGGAAAAAGGTCTTGAGGTTGATGAAGTCCTGCAGACGGCCGCGCTCGTTCAGGTAATTGACGAAGGTAAAACGACTGGCCGGATTGCGCAGCGTGACCAAGTCCTTAAGGAAGGAAATCTGCATGGTGGAGCCGTCAATCAGCATGCCTTCGTGCCAGTTGAACGCCGGCTTTTTTTCGAGGAAACACACGTGGGGCGCCAGACCACTGCGCTGGGCATGCTCCTGGGTGGCGATGGCCAAAGCCAGGTTCGACGGGCCGAAACCGATGCCGATGAAGTCGTAGACGAGTTCCATGCTTCCCTCTCGTAAGGCGCGATGCGCGATCGACTCCGGCAGGCCTGGCGGCAAGGTCGCCGGCGCCGGATGGCAGTTCACACGCATCAAAATGGTTAAGACTGATTCTCATTAACATGACGACTGAGGCTGACGGCTGTTTAGTCCTCGTCGTCGAAAAATTTACAAAGCCTTTACAGTTTTCATCTGATACGCCGCACCGATCTCCTCCACCGCATCGCGACTGGCGTTCTCGCGGCGATCGCCCTGCAGCTCGCTGAGCTGCCCGGACTCCATCTTCACTAGCCGGTCGGCGAGGTCGAAATACTGATCGTCATGGCTGATGGCAAACACCGTGATGCCGGCCTTTTTGAACATCGGCAGCAGCTCGCGGTAGAAGAAGCGGCGGAACAGCGGGTCTTGATCGGCGGCCCATTCGTCCAGCAAGAGAATGTCGCGCTTCTCCAGCAGCGCCAGCATCAGCGCAAGACGCTTGCGCTGGCCCTGGGAGAACCGCGTGTCGAGCAAGTGACCGTCGCCGAGCTGCACCTTGTGCTTCATGTGCAGCTGTTCAAGCCATTGGTCAATGTCGGTCCTGTCGGCGTTTTGCCCGTCTGCGCCGAGCAGTTGGGCGAACAGATGGAAGTCGGTGAAGACGCTGGCGAAGAGCTGACGGTAAGCCATCCAGTCTTCTGAGCCGATCACTTGCCCATCAACCAGAATTGCGCCCGCCGAAGGTCGATATAGCCCGCTGAGCAGTCGCGCCAGGCTGGATTTACCGCTGCCGTTGCCGCCCATGAGAAACACGGTTTCGCCACGGCGCAGCGTCAGGTTCACGGGGCCGACATCAAAGCCGGGTTCGTCGCCCTGCGCGGGGTAGTGGTATTCGACATCGCGCAGTTCCAGCGTCTGCCACTGGCCAGCGATGTGCGTGGGGGCGACGTCGAAGCTTTCCTGGTGCTCGGCCAGGGCGAGCGACTCGACCTTGTCCAGCGCCACGCGCCCGGAGATCTGCGCCGGGATCGCCGCCACCGCCAAGACCAACGGCGTGCGCATGAACAGCACGGTCAGCGCGTAAGTGGCCGCGACTTCGGTGGGCGCCCAGCCCAGCCCGTTGGCCAGATAAAACGCCAGGCCGATGGTGCCCAGCACCATGATGTTGGCCCAATTGCTGGCCAGGCCGTGGTAACGGTCAGCCAGGGTGAAATGCTCGCGATAACGCTGGGCGGCGACGTCGAAGGTCTCTTCGTACAGCCGGCGAGCGCGATCACGATTCAGAGTCAACTCCTTGCGCCCGTCAATCACGCCCTGATAGCTCTGGTAAAGCTTGTCTTCCGACTCGCGCAGGGCGCGGATATGCGCGTTGAGCTTGCCCACCAGCAACCAGCCGACGCCCAGCGTGAACGCCATCCAGCAGAGGGTGGTGATGAAGAGCGAGGGCGAAAGCCAGGCGAGATAACTGAATGACGCGACGCTGAGCACCGAGCCGTATATCAGGTCCGGCAATTGCACGAAGGCCATGGTCACCGCGCGAATGTCGCTGGACAGGCTGGCGAAGATTTTCGCCCCGCCGATGGATTCGATGCGCTCTATGTTGGTGTCCAGCAGGCGTTTGACCATCACCCGGCGCAGTCCGTAGACAAAGCGATGGCCCAGCGCGGTCAGCGACAAAGACGCCCCGGATGCAAGCGCCAGCAGCACGGCGAGCATCAGGCCGAACTGCCACAGCGCAGTGCCAAGGCCGTCGTGGCTGCTGATCATTCGCTGATTGACGAAGGCAATCACGCCGACGCTCAACAGCCCGCTGCTGACGCTGAGCAGCAGCACCCAGGCAAGCGGCCAGCGGTATTGCTGGAAGACCAGACGAATTAATTTCATGGATGACTCCGGGCAGTAAAAACGGGGGACATGACGCGGCCGTGGCTAGATATCGCCGAGCCGGGCCCGACAATGGGAAAGGGTGTCGCGCAGAAGGAAGTTGACCATCGTCGGCGAAGTGCCGATGACCTTGGCCACGTCGCGCTGGGTGTAGCCCTGGATCTGGCTGAGGTCGAAGACAATGCGCATGCGCTTGGGCAGCTCATTGAGCGCGCCGACCAGCTGATCGAGCGACTCGCGACCCGCCAGCACCCGCTCGGGGGACACCTCGAAACGTATCTGCTCTTCCTGCTCGGCTTCGACGCCGTGGTTGCGTTCGAGACGCTGGCGGCGAAGGCGGTCGATGGACAGGTTGCGTACGACGCGAAACATGTAGCGCGCAGGTTCCTTGGATGCCAGGTCGCTTTCGAGCATCTTCACGAAAGCGTCCTGCACCACGTCTTCCGCCCGGGCGCGGCAGCCAAGGAATTTCGCTGCCAGGCGCAACAGCGCCTCGCGGTGGGTGTTATAGGCGCCCATAAGTGCGTCGAGACGCGCATCTCGCGCGGCATGGATGGCGCCTAAAGCCGATGAGCCGAGCCGGCTCGGCTGGCTGATTGCAGGGCGAAAATCCATCTTGTTCGACATCCCTGGTTACAAAAGGAATGCGAAGGATAACGCAAACGATTCTCATTGCAACGTAAGAAAGTTTACCGATCGGTGAAACTTTTACGCGCTGTTGGCGGTCATGCTCAGAGCACTTGCATCACCGCATCAAGCGCAGCTCCAGGTATTGCAGGAGCATGATGGTTTTGCCGTCGGCAATCTCGCCGCTGGCGACCATGGCAATGGCGCGATCGAAATCCAGCTCCAGCACTTCGATGTCTTCGCCCTCCTCTTCCAGCCCGCCACCTTCGCTGACCCGGTCGTCCGGCTGGTATTCGCCGATGAAAAAGTGAATGCGCTCGGTGACCGAACCGGGGCTCATGAATGCGTCGAAAATCTTCTTAACCGAGCGCACGACGTAGCCGGTTTCTTCCTCGGCTTCCAGGCGAATGCGCTCTTCGGGGCTGGCGTTGTCGAGCAGCCCGGCTGCAGCCTCGATCAGGTAGCCATTGTGGTCGTTGACGAACGCCGGCATGCGGAATTGACGAGTCAGCACCACCGTGCGCTGCTCAAGGATGTACAAGAGAATGGTCGCGCCATTGCCTCGGTCATAGACCTCACGGGTCTGCTGTTGCCAGGTGCCATCGCGGCGTTGCAGTTCGAAGCTGTATTTTTTGAGCACGTACCAATTGTCTGAGAGCAGTTGTTCGTCGGTGATGCGAATGAAATGGGATGGCATGACAGTCCTTGAGAAATGCGTTTTTTTGATCTGGATTCAAACGGTGATCGCGCCGATTTAACCCGATCACCGTGCAGGCGCTGGCTTGCTGGCTATCAATTGTGTCAGGCACAACTGGGGTGCGTGGACCACCGGGTTCGCCAGCAAGCCGGCTCCTACAGGTTTTGCGTCTGGCGCGGGTCTTCAGTCGTGCAGATATTCCTTCGGTGGTGCAGATATCCCCTCGGTCGTGCGGATATTCCTTCGGTCGTACGGGCATTCGTTGTAGGAGCGCGCTTGCCCGCGAAGGCATTGTGTCAGCCACGGCAGGGGGATTGGCCCACCGCGTTCGCCAGCAAGCCGGCTCCTACAGTTTTGCGTCTGGCGCGGGTCTTCAGTCGTGCAGATACTCCTCCGGCGGTGCAGATATCCCTTCGGTCGTGCGGATATCCCTTGTAGGAGCGCGCTTGCCCGCGAATGCATTGTGTCAGCCACCGCAGGGGTGAGTAGCCCAGCGCGTTCGCCAGCAAGCCGGCTCCTACAGGTTTTGCGTCTGGCGCGGGTCTTCAGTCGTGCAGATATTCCTTCGGTGGTGCAGATATCCCCTCGGTCGTGCGGATATTCCTTCGGTCGTACGGGCATTCGTTGTAGGAGCGCGCTTGCCCGCGAAGGCATTGTGTCAGCCACCGCAGGGGTGGGTGGACCACCGGGTTCGCCAGCAAGCCGGCTCCTACAGTTTTGCGTCTGGCGCGGGTCTTCAGTGGTGCAGATATCCCTTCGGTTGTGCAGATATTCCTTCGGTCGTGCGGGCATTCCTTGTAGGAGCGCGCTTGCCCGCGAAGGCATTGTGTCAGCCACCGCAGCAGTGGTTGGCCCACCGCGTTCGCCAGCAAGCCGGCTCCTACAGGTTTTGCGTCTGGCGCGGGTGTTCGGTCGTGTGCCACTGCAGCTGCTTTCCCCGCAAAAAACCCGAACTATTGTTTCCATCGATTGCCAACATACGTACGAACGCCGTTCAGTTTGCCCTCGCAAATCCGGATGATGGCTTCATCGATTTCCCAGACAAGGATTTGCCCGCAATGTCCATCAACATGACCATCCTGTTGACACTCATCGTTTCGTTCTCCATCGCCCTGGCCGGGGTCGTGCACATCTGACCGACCGCCGTACTGCGTTCGCCGCAAAAATCATCGCACTGCGTCCGCCGCATCAAGGGCAACGCGGTCCGAGTGCGGGATTCACGCGATCTGCCGCCGATCCGCCGCCGAGGGTCCGGCGGGCGGATCGGGTGAACGGCGTTTACTCGTGAAAATCAGCAACAGTTGTTTTGCTGCCCACGAAAAAGCTGTCGGCGACAATGCGCAGCGGTTGCAGGTCGAGGTCGCTTTTGCCGGCTTGGATCAACCGCGCGAAATGCGCGTACATCACCGGGTACTCACCCTCCTCCGACACTTCCTGTGAAACGCCGTCGAGGGTGACCTGCGCACCGCCCGCATCCAGGCGCATAACGCCCTCTTCACACTCCAGTTCGATGCTCCATTGCTCATTGACGCTGTGATCGAAATCCAGCTCAGCCACCACTCGCACCTGCTCACCCGAACGCATCTGCAGAGACGCCGCAATCGGCGACTGGCAGTTGCCGGGCACGTTCAGATGGGCGGATTCGACGAACAGCGCGCGCGGCAGCAGCTCAGTGATGATCGACAACGCGTTGATTCCCGGATCGAACACGCCCAGCCCGCCTGCCTGCCAGATCCACGCCTGCCCCGGGTGCCACTTGCGCACCTGCTCTTTCCAGTCGATGCGCACCTGCTTGAGGGTTTTCCCTTCAAGCCACTGCTTTGCATTGAGCACCCCGGGCGCAAACCGCGAATGCCAGGCAAACAGGCCGCTGACGCCTGCCGCGTTGACCTCATCGATCAGCGCGAGCGCTTCACCCAGGGTCGAGCACGGCGGTTTTTCCACCAGCACGTGTTTGCCTGCCCTCAACGCCTGTTCGACCAGCGCAAAACGGCCTTGCGGCGGCGTGCAGAAGGCGATGGCATCGACCTGCGGCCCCTGCTCCAGCAGCTCGGCCAGCGAACTGAAATTGGGCACGTCCGGGCAGTGCTGGCCCAGCGTCGCGACGGCGACCAGTTCGAAACGGTCGCTGCCGCGAATGGCCGGCACGTGCTGGTCCTGGGCGATCTTGCCGTAACCCACCAGCCCTAAACGAATCGGATGCATCGATGACTCCTGTGATGTTGTCGTTGTTTTATGGGGTGCCCACTGAACGGCGACCCTTGAAGCGAATCAATGAATCGGTGCCGCGTCGCTCTGCTGGTATTCCCGGGGGGTGCAGCCGAATTCCCGGCGAAACACCGTGTGCAGGTACTGCGCCGATTTGAAGCCACAATTCTGGGCGATGTCGGCAATGGCCGAGTCGCTGTGCTTGAGGCCCGAGGCCGCGGCGCTCAGTTTGAAGCTCAAAATTTCGTCATGCACGCTGCAACCGCGCTCCTTGCGAAAATGCGATTCCAGCGAGGAGCGTGACACGCCGACGTAGGCGGCCACTTGAGCGGTCTTTATTCCCTGGCACGCGTACTGACGAATGAAGTGCAGCGCCTGCATGACATAAGGGTTGCCCAGCGGCTGATGCAGGCTGGAGGCTTGAACGTTGATGGCCTCCGGCGGCACCAGAATCTGGCTGGTGGTCGACGGCACACCGTGGAGCATCTGATGCAGCAGGCGCGCCGCCGTGCGGCCCATGCTTTGCGTGCCCTGAATCACCGAGCTCAGCGGCACGCGGGTCAGGGTGCGGGTCAGCGGGTCATTGTCGATGCCAATCAGCGCCACCTGCTCGGGCACCGCGATGCCCGCTGTCAGGCACGCTTGCAGGAGCTGCCGGGCACGGGCGTCGCTCACGGCGATGATGCCTATGGGCTTGGGCAGGCTCTGCAGCCAGGTGATCTGCTGTTGCACGGCGCTGTCCCAGAGTGGCGCGCTGGTGTTGAGACCGCGATAGACTTCGCCGCGCAAACCGTCGCGCTGCAACAGTCGGCGAAAGGCCTTTTCGCGCTCCTGGGCCCAGCGATTACTCTGCGCTTCAGGCAGGCTGAAACAGGCAAACCGCGTCAGGCCGGCTTCAATCAAGTGCTCGTAGGCCAGCTTGATCAGCGCGAAATTGTCGGTGGCCACATAAGGGATGTTTTTTGGGTAGGAACGCTCGTCTTCGTAAGAGCCGCCGACGGCGACCACCGGCAAACGGCTTCCGGCCAGCGCTTCGCCGATCAGCGGGTCGTCAAAGTCAGCAATGATGCCGTCGCCCTGCCAGCGCTCGATGCCCTTGAGCCGGCACAGATAGTCCTCTTCCAGAAACAGATCCCACGACGCGCGCGTGCTGCTCAGGTAGTTGCCGATGCCAGTGATGATGCCGCGGTCGTAGATCTTGCCGCCGTTGAACAACAGCGCAATACGGTGAGCGGGCGGGACGGTTTTCATTATTGTTCCCCGGGCCTGTCAAGCGAGTCGGCACAGCCTAGGCCTGCGCCGGAGGAATCTCAATACTCAAAATCGAACAGCCTGTTGGTGATTTTCGCAATCGGCGGGCGCAGGGCCGTTGCTAGTATCGGGGACAGCCGGTTTCCCTCCCCCAGAACAATAAGGAATTCCCGATGCCCTGCTTTCCCGATGTCGACAAGATCCGCTATGAAGGCCCTGGCAGCGACTCGCCCCTCGCCTTTCGCCACTACGACGCCGACAAGATCATCCTCGGTAAACCGATGCGCGAACACCTGCGCATGGCCGCGTGTTACTGGCACACCTTTGTCTGGCCGGGCGCTGATATGTTCGGCGTCGGCACGTTCAAGCGTCCCTGGAACAAACCGGGGGATGCCCTGGAACTGGCGCGCCTCAAGGCCGAGGCGGCTTTTGAGTTCTTCTCCAAACTGGGCATCGACTATTACAGTTTCCACGACACCGACGTTGCACCGGAAGGCGCCAGCCTGAAGGAATACAGCCACAACTTCGCGCAGATGGTTGATGAGCTGGAGCGCCACCAGGAGCAAAGCGGCATCCAGCTGTTATGGGGCACCGCCAACTGCTTCAGCAACCCACGTTTCGCCGCCGGTGCCGCCAGCAACCCGGACCCGGAAGTGTTCGCCTTTGCCGCCGCTCAGGTGTGCAGCGCGATGAACGCGACCAAGCGTCTGAACGGCGCCAACTATGTGCTGTGGGGCGGCCGCGAAGGCTACGAGACGCTGCTCAACACCGACCTCAAGCGCGAGCGTGAGCAACTGGGTCGCTTCATGCGCATGGTGGTGGAGCACAAGCACAAGATCGGTTTCACCGGCGACCTGCTGATCGAGCCCAAACCGCAGGAACCGACCAAGCACCAGTACGACTACGACAGCGCCACGGTCTTCGGCTTCTTGCAGCAGTTCGGCCTGGAGAAAGAGATCAAGGTCAACATCGAGGCCAACCACGCCACCCTCGCCGGTCACAGCTTCCACCATGAAATCGCCACGGCAGCGTCGCTGGGTATTTTCGGCAGCATCGATGCCAACCGGGGCGATCCACAAAATGGCTGGGACACTGATCAGTTTCCCAACAGCGTTGAAGAGCTGACTCTGGCGACGTACGAGATCCTCAAAGTCGGCGGCTTCAAAAACGGCGGTTACAACTTCGACTCGAAAGTCCGTCGCCAGAGCCTCGATGAAATCGATCTGTTCTATGGTCACGTGGCCGCCATGGACGTCCTCGCCCTGTCGCTGGAACGCGCCGCTGCGTTGATCGAGGACGACCGGCTGCAAGCGTTCAAGGACCAGCGCTACGCCGGTTGGGACCAACCCTTTGGCCGTGCCGTGCTGTCGGGTGAGTTCAGCCTGGATGCCCTGGCGCAACATGCCGTGGACAACGAATTGAATCCGCAGGCAGTGAGTGGTCGGCAGGAGATGCTTGAAGGCGTCGTCAACCGGTTCATCTATCCCTGACAGGTGATGATCGCGATCCCCATGCAGGACCGGCGAGGTCATCTCCAATCCGCTGGATGGACGCGATGCTTTTCGTAGGACCGGCTTCAGCCGGGAAGAGGCCAGTGTGTGCAGCATCAATCTTGCGGTATGACGCCAGCAGCTTCCCGGCTAAAGCCGGTCCTACTAACTTCAGCAGGTCCTATTACGCAAAGCGGCTGGTTACATTCTCGCGACAATTCCCTGCTCGCGGCGCGTGGCCAGTATCTACAGTTCACCGGCAACCCGAACATGCTGCAACAGTGTCTCTAAACAAAAATAACAGGACGCAACCCCATGAAGAACTTGAAAACCACCCTCCTCGCCAGCGCACTGGCTCTGCTCAGCCTGCCGGTCATGGCCGATTCGGCGCACCCGAAAATCGGCTTCTCCATTGATGACCTGCGTCTGGAGCGCTGGTCTCGCGACCGTGACTACTTCGTCGCAGCAGCAGAGAAAATGGACGCCAAGGTCTTTGTCCAGTCCGCCGATGCCAACGAGCAAAAGCAAATCTCGCAGATTGAAAACCTGATTTCGCGCGGCGTCGATGTCATCGTCATCGTGCCGTTCAACGCCACGGTGCTGACCAACGCCGTCGCCGAGGCCAAGAAAGCCGGCATCAAGGTCGTGTCCTACGACCGCCTGATTCTCAACGCCGACATTGATGCCTACATCTCGTTCGACAACGAGAAAGTCGGTGAAATGCAGGCGGCCGGCGTGCTCAAGGCCGCGCCGAAGGGCAACTATTTCCTGCTCGGCGGCGCCCCCACCGACAACAACGCCAAGGTCCTGCGCGAAGGCCAGATGAAAGTGCTGCAGCCGGCCATCGACAAGGGCGACATCAAAATCGTCGGCCAGCAATGGGTCAAGGAATGGAACCCGACCGAAGCGCTGAGCATCGTCGAGAACGCCCTGACCAAAAACAGCAACAAAATCGACGGCATCGTCGCCTCCAACGACGCCACCGCCGGCGGCGCGATTCAGGCCCTGGCGGCGCAGAAACTGGCCGGTAAAGTGCCGATTTCGGGCCAGGACGCCGACCTGGCAGCGGTCAAGCGCGTGATCGACGGCACGCAGACCATGACCGTGTACAAGCCACTGAAACTGATCGCTTCCGAGGCTGCAAAACTGTCGGTGCAACTGGCGCGCAACGAGAAGCCGCAGTACAGCTCGCAATACGACAATGGCACCAAAAAAGTCGACACCATCCTGCTGACGCCCACGCCGCTGACCAAGGACAACATCGATCTGCTGGAGAAGGACGGGTTCTACACCAAGGACCAGATCGCGGGTAAGTAACAGACCCTCTTCTGATCGCCTTCTCAGCCAATCGGGGCCGGCACGAATAGCGCCGGCCCCGATTGGCTAGCTTCTGCGTGAGATCCTGCAATGTCCGAATACCTGCTGCAAATGAACGGCATCGTCAAATCGTTCGGCGGTGTCAAAGCGTTGAACGGCATCGACATCAAGGTGCGCGCCGGCGAATGCGTCGGGCTGTGCGGCGAGAACGGTGCTGGCAAATCGACCCTGATGAAAGTCTTGTCAGCGGTCTACCCCTACGGCACCTGGGAGGGGGAAATCCTCTGGGACGGCCAGCCGCTGCGGGCGCAGTCGATCAGTGAGACCGAGGCCGCCGGCATCGTCATCATCCATCAGGAACTGACCCTGGTCCCCGACCTCTCGGTGGCGGAGAACATTTTCATGGGTCACGAGCTGACCCTGCCGGGCGGGCGGATGAATTACCCGGCCATGATCCACCGCGCCGAAGCCTTGATGCGCGAGCTGAAAGTGCCGGACATGAACGTCTCGTTGCCGGTCTCCCAATACGGCGGCGGCTATCAGCAGCTGGTGGAAATCGCCAAGGCGCTGAACAAGCAGGCGCGGCTGCTGATTCTCGACGAACCTTCCTCAGCGCTGACCCGATCGGAAATCGACGTGCTGCTCGACATCATTCGGGACCTGAAGGCAAAAGGCGTGGCCTGCGTCTACATCTCGCACAAACTCGATGAAGTCGCCGCCGTCTGCGACACCATTTCGGTGATCCGCGATGGCAAGCACATTGCGACAACCGCCATGGCTGACATGGACATCCCGAAAATCATCACGCAGATGGTTGGTCGCGAGATGAGCAACCTCTACCCCACCGAACCCCATGCCGTGGGCGAAGTGATCTTCGAGGCGCGCAACGTCACCTGCTATGACGTCGACAACCCCAAGCGCAAACGTGTGGACGACATTTCGTTCGTGCTCAAGCGTGGGGAAATCCTGGGCATCGCCGGGCTGGTTGGCGCCGGGCGCACCGAGCTGGTGTCGGCGCTGTTCGGCGCTTACCCCGGACGTTACACCGGCGAAGTGTGGCTGGACGGCAAACCGATCGACACCCGCACCCCGCTCAAGTCCATTCGCGCCGGGCTGTGCATGGTGCCCGAGGACCGCAAGCGTCAGGGCATCATTCCCGACCTCGGCGTGGGGCAGAACATCACCCTGGCCGTGCTCGACAGCTTCGCGCACCTGACCCGCATCGACGCTGAAGCCGAACTGGGCAGCATCGACAAGGAGATCTCGCGCATGCATCTGAAGACAGCCAGCCCGTTTCTGCCGATCACCAGCCTGTCCGGGGGCAATCAGCAAAAAGCCGTGCTGGCAAAGATGCTCCTGACCCAGCCGCGGGTACTGATTCTCGACGAGCCCACGCGCGGCGTGGACGTCGGCGCCAAATACGAGATTTACAAGCTGATGGGTGCACTGGCTGCCACGGGCGTGTCGATCATCATGGTGTCGTCGGAGCTGGCCGAAGTGCTCGGCGTCTCCGACCGCGTGCTGGTGATTGGTGAAGGTCAACTGCGCGGGGACTTCATCAACGAAGGGCTGACCCAGGAACAGGTACTCGCGGCGGCGCTCAGCCAGTCAGGCGACTACCTTGCGGCGCACAATAAAAACGACAACGACCGGCCAGGTGCTGTGGGAGAAGCGCGTCAATGAATCAGCTCAAGCAACTGTTTACCCGCTACAAAATGCTCGCGCTGGTGATCGCCATTGCCTTCATCTGGTTGTTCTTCAGTTGGCAAACCGAAGGCGGCTTCCTGACCCCGCGCAACCTGTCCAACCTGCTGCGGCAGATGTCGATCACCGGCATCCTCGCCTGCGGCATGGTGCTGGTGATCATCAGCGGCGAGATCGACCTGTCGGTGGGCTCGCTGCTCGGCCTGCTCGGCGGCGTGGCGGCGATTCTCGACGTGGTGTACCACGTGCCGCTGCCCCTGAACCTGTGCATCGTCGCGGCCTGCGGCCTGCTGATCGGCCTCGCCAACGGCTGCATGACGGCGTACCTGCGCATCCCGTCGTTCATCGTCGGTCTGGGCGGCATGCTGGCGTTCCGCGGCATTTTGCTGGGGATCACCGGTGGCACCACCATCGCCCCGGTCTCGCCGGAGCTGGTGTACGTGGGCCAGGGATATTTGCCGCCGCTGGTGGGTGTTGTCCTGGGTGTGTTGCTGTTCGCGCTGACGCTGTTTTTGACCTGGCGTCAGCGTCGCAACCGCGCCCTGCATGGCCTGGCGGCGCACGGGATCGTGAGGGACGTCGTGCGCGTGGTGGCCATCGGCGCTGTGTTGGCCGGCTTCGTCTACACCCTCAACAGCTACGACGGCATTCCGGTGCCGGTGCTGTTGTTGCTGGTGCTGCTTGGCGTCTTCAGCTACATCACCAGCCAGACCGTGTTCGGCCGGCGTATCTACTCGGTGGGCAGCAACATGGAGGCGACACGTCTGTCCGGCATCAACGTGCAGGCGGTCAAGCTGTGGATCTTCGGCATCATGGGCGTCATGTGCGCCCTCGCCGGCCTGGTCAATACTGCGCGCCTGGCCGCGGGCTCACCCTCGGCGGGCAACATGGGCGAACTCGACGCCATCGCCGCGTGCTTCATCGGCGGTACGTCCATGCGCGGCGGCTCGGGAACCGTCTACGGCGCCCTGCTCGGTGCGCTGGTCATCACCAGCCTGGACAACGGTATGTCCATGCTCGACGTCGACAGCTACTGGCAGATGATCGTCAAGGGCAGCATCCTGGTACTGGCGGTGTGGGTGGATGTGAGTACGCGGAGTGGACGGCGGTAAGCGCGTGAGGCTTCAGCAGGCAACACCACGGCTAAATGACTCCCACGCCCGGTAGGAGCCGGCTTGCTGGCGAAGCTGTCAGGTCGGTGAACGTGTTCATTTCTGATCCACCGCCTTCGCCAGCAAGCCGGCTCCTACGGGACGGGGTGTCAGCCGAATCATTCGTGTCAGCCGATCCGCAGGTTTTCCGCCGCAACCAATCCTTCATCGTATTTCCGGTGTCATCCTCTTCGTCGGCGCGCCAGTCTGGGCAACGGCATGTCCATGCTCGACGTCGACAGCTACTGGCAGATGATCGTCAAGGGCAGCATCCTGGTGCTGGCGGTGTGGGTGGATGTGAGTACGCGGGCTGGGCGGCGGTGAGCGCGTGAGGCTTCAGCGGGCAACACCACGGCTAAATGACACCCTCGCCCGGTAGGAGCCGGCTTGCTGGCGAAGCTGTCAGGTCGGTTAACTTGCTCATTTCTGATCCGCCGCCTTCGCCAGCAAGCCGGCTCCTACGGGACGGGGTGTCAGCCGAGTCATTCGTGTCAGCCGAACCACTGGTGTCCGCTGCAACCCTCGTATGGGCGCGCTTGCCCACGAACGCGTCGGATCAGCGAACTGGATCACGCAGCTCCACTGTCATTCTTGGGCCCCCGCGCTACTGCATCAAACTCAATCCAACTTACGTTATGAGAAGATGCGATCCACTTACCGCCCCTCCAGCAACTCCCCCGCCCGATCCAGCAACCCCAGCGGATCGTCCGTCTTGTGTATGTCCACCGAGAGCATCTGCCGAAACTTGCGTGCGCCCGGAAAGCCGGTGCCAAGGCCGAGGACGTGGCGGGTAATGTGGTGCATCGATCCGCCTTCATTCAAGTGCGCTTCAATGTAGTGCCGCATAAGCGCCAGCGCTCCGGCACGGGTGATCTGCGGCGCGGTGTCGCCAAACAGCTCGCGATCAACATCAGCCAGCAAATAAGGGTTGTGATACGCCTCGCGGCCGAGCATCACGCCGTCAAAGGTGGTCAGGTGTTCCTTGCACTGCTCCAGCGTCTTGATGCCGCCGTTGAGGATGATTTCCAGCTCGGGAAAGTCCTGCTTGAGCTGCGCGGCGATGTCATAGCGCAGCGGTGGAATGTCGCGGTTTTCCTTGGGCGACAAACCCTCAAGGATGGCGATGCGGGCGTGCACGGTGAAGCTTGTGCAACCGGCATCGCGGACGGTGCCGACGAACTCGCACAGCTGCTCGTAACTGTCGCGTCCGTTGATGCCGATGCGGTGCTTCACCGTCACCGGAATCGACACCGCGTCGCGCATGGCCTTGACGCAGTCGGCGACCAGTTGCGGATGCCCCATCAACACCGCGCCGATCATGTTGTTCTGCACCCGATCGCTGGGGCAGCCGACGTTGAGGTTCACCTCGTCGTAGCCCGCCGCTTGCGCCAGGCGTGCGCTGGCAGCCAGGTCAGCCGGGTTGCTGCCGCCCAGCTGCAGCGCCAGCGGATGCTCCGTCTCGTCGTGGCGCAGGAACCGCTCGGTGTCACCGTGCAGCAACGCGCCGGTGGTGACCATCTCGGTATAGAGCAGCGCGTTCTTTGACAGCAGGCGCAGGAAGAAACGGCAGTGGCGATCCGTCCAATCCATCATCGGGGCCACGGAGAAACGCCGTGATGGATCAGACGGCAGGCGCTGGGCAGGGAGTTCGGTGGTAGGCAGCATGGGGCAAGGAAACAGATCGGACGAAAAGGACGCGCAGTCTAACAGCTCGCACGTCCGGCTGAAGCCGAGCCTGACCAAAGCGCGCGCCTTATGCCGGAACGGTCTGATACGGGAAGTCATCAAGCCCCGGCTGCGCTCACCCTGCAGTACCGCATGACCGTCCGGCAAAGCAGTGCGCAAGGTACTTCAGCCATCGATCAGCAAGGCGATCTGCAGAGCGGAGTCCTGGCGAATAGCGTGAGCCTGACGCTTGCAGCTGACGCGACGTGTCAGGTTCACCTGGAGGTCTTTGATCAGACCACGTTGCTGAAGGCCGTCGACAGTGACTGCGGTGTGATGTCCGCGCGTTGATTGGCCTGCAGTCGGTGCAGCTGTGCCCACTCCGGCCCCGCCCCGGTCGCTGGCAACGACCCTTCGCTGGATTAGATTCCGCACCGCGGGAACATCCCGCTCGGTCAGAGCTCCAACCTGTCTGAATCGAGTATCCGCCCGCCTCGGGAACCGCCCGCCTTTGATCCCGCGCTGTCTTTTAAAAGCGCCCAGCGCCTCGGATCATGGCTGACACACAGGTACGCTGTTTGCGCAAATGCAGGCGTCCAAACCCGTGTGTCTGTTGCGGTTTACGCCCTTGAGTGGCCGGCGGCGCTCGGGTAATGTCAGCAAACCCACAGGACAGAGCACGCTCATGACTTCCAAGCTGGAACAACTCAAGCAATTCACCACCGTTGTTGCCGACACCGGCGATTTCGCCGCGATCGAAAAGCTCAAGCCCGTCGACGCGACCACCAACCCTTCCCTCTTGCTCAAAGCCGCTTCCAGCGACAGCAACAGTGATCGTTTGGAAGAAGCGTTTGCCGGCAGCAACAACGACATTAACGTTGCCAGCGACCGCTTCGCTGTCGCCATCGGCCGTGAAATCCTCAAAGTGGTTCCGGGCCGGGTATCGACCGAAGTCGACGCGCGTCTGTCGTTCGACACGCAGGCCTGCATCGACCGCGCCGACCGCATCGTTGGCCTGTATGAAGACTTCGGCATCGGCCGCGATCGCATCCTGATCAAGCTGGCCTCCACCTGGGAAGGCATCAAGGCCGCCGAGGTGCTGGAAAAGAAAGGCATCCAGTGCAACCTGACGTTGCTGTTCTCCTTCGCTCAGGCCCAGGCCTGCGCTGACGCCGGCGTGTTTCTGATCTCGCCATTCGTAGGCCGCATCTACGACTGGTACAAGAAAGCCGAAGGCAAGGAGTATGTCGGTGCAGAGGACCCGGGCGTCCAGTCCGTGACCCGCATTTATAACTACTACAAAGCCAACGACTACAAGACCGTGGTCATGGGCGCCAGCTTCCGTAACCTCAGCCAGATCGAAGAACTGGCCGGCTGCGACCGTCTGACCATCAGCCCTGACCTGCTGCACAAACTCTCGGAAGACAACGGCACGCTGGTGCAGAAACTTAAGCCGGGCAATGGCGGCGAAGCGCGCGTGACCCTGAACGAAAGCCAGTTCCGCTGGGCCTCCAACGAAGACGCCATGGCCACTGAAAAGCTGGCTGAAGGCATTCGTCAGTTCGCCCGCGACCAGGTAGCGCTTGAGAAGATGCTGTCGAACAAAGCGTAAGGTTCGCGAGATATAAAAAGGGCGGCACCTTCACAGGTACCGCCCTTTTTTCATGCCCGAATCAGGGGCTGAAGGTATTACTGGTGTTCGAGCGCGTTGACCAGGTCGCGGAACGCCTCTCGGTTGGAGTCGTTCAAGCCCATCAGAATCTTGTGAGCCTCCAGCACCTTGGCCTTGACCACGTCTTCACACTGGTCCTGCGATGGCAGGTCGCTAAGCGCTTCAGGACGGGGAATCGGCCGACCCACGATATTGAACACCTGATCAAAGCCCATCGACTGCAGCAGACGGGTGATGTCTTCGTGAGTAGTCACCACCGTTGGCAACAGCCCGGCCTTCTGCCGCGACAGGATCGACAGCTTGGCGAGCAGCCCAAGCGTAGTGCTGTCGATGCTGCGGGTTTCGGTGAGGTCAATGACCACCGTCGAAAAATTCATCGAGGTGAAGATACGCTCAATTGTCGCATCCAACGCAGAGCACAGCGTCAGACGCACTTCGCCCACAAATTTGAGGACAAATGTGCCGTCTTGCTCGGCGAACTGGATTCTACCGGTACTCATTAAAGGTTCCTGCTCAACACTAACAAGGCGATATCATCCGGCATCTCCCCTAGCGTGGCCAATCCAAACGTTTGGCGCAGACCGTCCAGGCTGCCCCCCGCCGCCTTGACCAGTTCGGGCAAGTTGGCTTCTTTCTCTTTGAGTGTATCACCTGGCAGAAGGTCCAGAATGCCGTCGGACAGCAGGGTGAGACTAAAGGACGCAGGCAGATCGATAACGTGATCGGTGTAGGTCGCTTCGTTGAACAGCCCCACTGGCAGGCCGCGGCCTTCGAGATAGCGCGTTTCGCCCGGTGTGTAAAGCACCGGCAGCGGCAGATGGCCACCGACACTGTAGGTCAACTGCCCGGTCTCCTCGTCAATCACGCCGCCCACCATGGTGACGTGCTTGCCCAGCTTACAGCTGATCAAACCGCGGTTGATATGGCCCAGGACGTCCGATGGTTTGAATTTCGGCAGCATCCCGCCGCGCTTGGATTCAAACAGCAGCCGCGTGGTCATGAATTTCAACAGCACGGTGATGAACGCCGAAGACGCACCATGTCCGGAAACGTCCGCCAGGTAGAAGGCTACACGGCGCTCGTCGACTCGAAAATAATCCACGAAGTCGCCGGACAGATACAGCGAAGGGATGATCTCGTGTTCAAATTCGAACGCATCGATGGCCCACGGGCTCGTCGGCAACATGTTCATCTGGACCTGGCGGCCCGCGTCCTGGTCTTCCTGCAACAGGTGCAGACTGGCCTCAAGCTCGCGGTTGGCGGTCTCCAGCTTCTGCCGGTATTCCCTGTTCTCCAGCAACAGGCGCGAGCGGTCCAGCGCGCGCTTGACCGAATGTTCCAGCACCGCGAGGTCTTCCAGCGGCTTGATCAGGTAATCGGCTGCGCCGAGTCGCAGAGCCTCGACGGCGTCACTCATGACCCCTGCCCCGGACACCACAATGACCGGCGTTTCCGGCGCCAGGCTGGTCACCTGACGAATAAGCTCGAGGCCGCCCACCTGCGGCATGCGCAGATCGCAGATCAGCAGATCGGGCTTTTCCTGCTCGAAGGTCTGTAGACCCTGCACGCCGTTACCGGCTTGCAGAACGCTGAACCCACTGTCTTCCAAGTAGGCCGCGAGACTCGCGCGCACGACTTCGTCGTCATCGATGATCAGCAGCGTGGCACTGGTTTTTTGCATGTGGGCAAACGGCGCCAGATTAGGTTGGCGTAGGCGGCTGGTTTGGCTCAGGCCGCGTACTGGATTCGCTTCTAGCCTCTCTGGCCCAGGTAGCGGACTTTTGGTCAAACGCTTCGCGTGTCAGAGCTGCCCTTCAAGGCGCAGACGGTACTCCCATCCGCCTGGCGTTTCAAGCATGCTCCCGCCGGGGGAAGGCGTCTTTACATCGCAAATCGCGCGGAGTTATAAGAACCTCTGAATCAGCAATCAAAACAAAGGATGCGTCATGGGCCAGCTGGATCGCGATTACGAAGAAAAACGGGATTACATTCGCATGCGGGTGGATGCGGACATCAACCTTATCTACGCCGGTCAGATCATCCCCGCCGTATGCGTGGACTTATCCGGCTCAGGCATGCAGGTACAGGCGCCGCGCTCGTTTCAGGTCGGCGACAAACTCAGCGTACGCATCGACTCCGAGCATGCCGCGCTCAAGGGACTTGAAGCCGATACGGAGGTCGTATGGATCGCCGACATCGAAGGCGGCGAGCAGAAACTGGGGCTGACCATTCTGGCGATGAAGTAAACCCAGGCGGAACTCCGTCACAGTTTCGAAAAAAACCGAAAATAAAAAGGCGACCCTCAGGTCGCCTTTTTAGTGTCGTTTTACGGTACGACGGGATCAGAAGTCGTCGACGACCTTGCCGTCCTTCACCTTGAACTCGCGATTCTGCAGATAAGCATTGCGGATGAAAATGTACTTGTCGCCGTTGATCAGCTTTTCTGCGGACAGAAGGCTGGCGCGGGTATCGACAATGCTCACACCCAGCGCCGTGTTGCGGGTTGGCACATGGTCAATGTAACGCCAAGGCTGGGTGTAGGTGTCGGGGTACTTGGCGAATGCATCGCGCACGGTGCTTGGGCCAAACAGGGGCAGCATCACGAACGGACCGCTGCTCACGCCCCAGTGGCCGAGAGTCTGACCGAAGTCTTCGTCGTTGCGCTGCAAGCCCATCTTGGTGCCGACGTCAAAAAAGCCCAGCAGGCCGAACGTGGTGTTGAAGATCAGGCGAGCGGTGTCGACGCCAGCGGCTTCAGGCTTGGCTTGAAGCACATCGTTGGCAAAGTTGGTCACTTCGCCGACGTTTTTAAACATGTTGTGGATGCCGTCTTCCAGAAATTGCGGCGTGATGAACTCATATCCTTGGGCAATGGGTTTCAGCGCGTAGGTATCGACGGTGTCGTTGAAGCGGAAAATCGCACGGTTGACGCCTTCCCATGGATCTTCGTCGGCAGCATTTGCAGCCATAGGCGCCACGGCCAGACTGGCCCACACGCACGTTCGAACCAGACGATTGATAAAGCCAGCACCGTTCTCGGGCATAGCTGAGACTCCCAGTCAAAGTAATGAAGCGGGCGCTACGCCCCAAACCAAAGGCGGGAGTATAAAGACTTCTGTGACGATTTACGTCGTTGAAATGCCCCAAGTTCTGTAGGCCGGTAAACATCCGGAAACACTGTCATCTCCTGGTCATCGATTTGTCATGGCAATCCCTTAGCGTCAACGGCTTTGAGAGGGAATGCCATGCTTGCCCCGGTCGCCGTCGCTGCTCCGTCCTTCACCGCTGTGCTCTTCGGACTGAGCGGTTGCCTCGTCGATTTCGGCGCCCAGGCACGGACTCTGCTTGCCAGCGATGGCAGGTCATTGGTTGGCCACGATGCACAACCCTTCGCCACGCCCGCCCCTGGCGCAATCAACGCGCTGAAGTACCTCAAGCAACACGGCATCCCCTGCGCCTGGATCGACGAATACCCTGCAACGATCACCGATCAACTCGCTGCGGCGCTCGGCGCGATGATTCATTCCACGCCGCTGCCCGGCAATCGCTGGCCAGCGCCCGACGCCTGCTGGCAGGCATTGATGACCCTGGGTGTCAAGCAACTGGACGGCTGCGTGCTGGTTAGCGGTGATCCGCGCCTGCTCATGGCGGGCATCAACGCTGGCCTGTGGACGGTGGGCCTGGCGTCGTGCGGGCCGTTGTGTGGCGTGCCGCCAGCGCAGTGGGACGCCATGAGCGATCTGGATCGCGAACGTCGCCGAGGCCGCGCCACCCTCGAGCTTTACGCCTCCGGTGCGCACTCGGTCATCGATCACCTGGGAGAACTGGAGTCGTGCCTGGCCGACATCACGCTGCGCCGGCAGAAGGCCGAGAAGCCCTGAGGTGATCGGCATCATGCAAAGCCGTCTGGAGTGGATTAGTCTTACAGCGTAAAGGACCTTTGCCGGAGCATTGCGGTCCATCGTGGGACTAATCAGAGTAAGGAACACCTCATGTCCGTCAGTGACTTGCAACTACAACTCGACACCCTGCGCGAGCAGCTTGAGCAGAACCCGCAACTCACTGTGGAGGAGCGCGCGAACCTCACCGACGTCCTGGAGCAGATCCAGGCGCAGATCGAGCTTGAAACCGTCAGCCAGGATCCGAGCATATCCGACGGCGTGAACCTGGCGGTCGAGCGCTTCGAGGTCGATCACCCGACCATCGCTGGTACGTTGCGCAATGTTCTGGTGACGCTGGGCAGCATGGGGATCTGAGAGGAATCCGCCGGTGGGCGCGCCTGGCGCTGAATGACACGTTTTTGCAGGAGTCGGCTTGCTGGCGAATGCCACATCTCTGTAGGAGCCGGCTTGCTGGCGAATGCCACATCTCTGTAAGAGCCGGCTTGCTGGCGAATGCGGTGGATCAGTCCCCGCCCAGCGCCTTGACGATTGGGTTCGCCAGCAAGCCGGCTCCTACAAATTATTCATTCGCTCATTATCAGCGGTCTCTTCTCCAGATTTTAAACTACTGGCTCGGGCACTTTCGCGCCGGTCTCTCTGCTGGCGAACGCCACATCCCTGCAGGAGCCGGCTTGCTGGCGGACGCCACACACCTGCAGGAGCCGGCTTGCTGGCGAACCCGTTCTGGCTGTCGGGGACGATGTTGAATGTGCCGGCCTCTTCGCGGGCAAGCGCGCTCCTACAGGTGATTCGACATCCCGTATCACCTGCGGCGAACACGGCTTCGGCAGATGATTCGTCGGGTCACTGCCGTGCGAGACGTCCATTCTCCAGGGTCAACCCTTCGGTGCTGCGGTAGGGGTTGATGTCCAGCCCGCCCCGGCGCACGTAACGCGCGTAAACCGTCAACTTTTCCGGCTTCAGCAGGCGTTGCAGGTCCATGAAAATGCGTTCGACGCACTGTTCATGGAAATCCGAATGCTGGCGGAAGCTTACGATGTAGGCCAGAAAGCTTGCGTGATCCAGTGCCGCGCCCCGGTATTCCACGGCTACGCTGCCCCAGTCTGGCTGGCTCGTTACCGGGCAGTTGGACTTCAGCAGGTGGCTGTGCAGGGCGTCGTCCACTACGCGTGATTCATCGCAATGCAGCAGCTCGGGCTGCGGGCGGTCATAGCTGGTGATCTTCACATCGAGATCATCAATGCACACGCCCGGTACCGCAACGATCCCCTCGGCTTCGATGTCCTTGAGGCTGCGGACACGCACGCCCACCGGCTTGCCAGCGGCCGCCGACAGGTCTCTCTCCAGCGTGACGACGAGCTCGTCCCGGGAGGCAAACGCGGTCTGATTGAGCGAATTGAGGTACAGCTTGAAGGACTTGGATTCGATGATATTGGGCGAATCGGCAGGAATGCTGAACTCCCCGATGGCGACCACCGGCTTGCCGGACGGGAGCAACCAGGACAGCTCATAGCAATTCCAGAAATCGACGCCCTGGTAAGGCAGCGTTTCTGCAGTCAACCCCAGCTCTGCCCACTTGGCGGCGCGGGGTATCGGGAACAGCAAAGACGGCGTGTATGTCGCAATGTATTCGCTGGACTTGCCCAGCGGCGAGTGTTCGGCTGCGGGATGCATGGCGGGACCTGAACCTGAAAAACGGCGATAAATACCAAGGTCGCGCAGTTTATCGGGTTCGGCCCCTGTTTTCAGCGATTACTGAGACTTTCAGCGTTAACTCAGACCATTCAGTGCTTACTGACTGATCGCAACCTTGCCAACCATGCCCGCCTGATAATGGCCGGGGATGTTGCAGGCGAACTCCAACCCGGTGGCGTCGGCAAACGTCCATGTCAGCTCGGCAGTCTTGCCGGGCTCAACCAGCATGCTATTGGGATCGTCGTGCTTCATGGCGCCGTCACCGTGCGCCATTCCATGGTCCATGCCGGCCATGTCGTGCTTCATGCCCGTGGGCGTCAGCATCCCACTGGCTGCCATTTTCAGCATTTCCTGCTGGTGCGCCGCATGCATCGCGGCATCGCCGAGATTGAATTCGTGAAGCAGCTGGCCCTTGTTGACCAGCACGAAACGCACGGTTTCGCCCTTTTTGACGTTCAGCGACTTGGGCTCGAAATACATATCGCCCAGCGTCACCTCGACGGTGCGTGTCGCTTTCGCGGCGTCGCCGGGATGGCCGAACGCAAAATGCTCCCCCGTGGACGCCTGCGACGCCACGCTTACACTCAACAGCACAGCCGCTGCACAAAGACGAAACAACATGGGCATCTCCTACTCGTAGCGCAACGCATGAGCCGGCTGGATCTGGGCGGCGCGATAGGCCGGATAGATCGTTGCCAGAAAGCTGAGGATGAACCCCGCACTGCAAATCAGCACCACGTCGCTGCCTTCAAGCTGCGACGGCAAGTTGCTGATGAAATACACGTCCGAGGTGAAAATGTGCTGCCCGGTCACGCGTTCGACCCAGCCGACGATCTGGCTGACGTTGATCGCCGCGATCACGCCCAGCACGCCGCCTATGACCGTACCGACAATGCCGATCACAGTGCCCTGCACCATGAAGATGGTCATGATCTGTCGAGGTGTCGCGCCGAGGGTGCGCAGGATAGCGATGTCGGCGCCCTTGTCGTTCACCACCATGATCAGCGTGGCGATGATGTTGAAGGCGGCCACGGCGACGATCATCAGCAACAGCAGACCGATCATGGTCTTTTCCATTTTCATGGCGCTGAACAGACTGCCCTGGGTGTGGGTCCAGTCATCTGCCTTATAGTCCGCACCGAGCCCGGCGACAATGGCGCTGGATACCTGCGGCGCTGCGTACAGATCGGCCAGGGCAAGGCGCACGCCTTGCACCTGGTTGGGTTGCCAGCGCTGAATAACGGCAGCATCGGCGACGTTGACCAGCGCCATCGAACCGTCCAGCTCGGCACCGACCTTGAACACCCCCACCACGGTCAAACGTTGCAGACGCGGCGTAATGCCACCGGGTGCGCTGCTGATCTCCGGAACGATCAGCGTCAGCTTGTCACCGACGTTCAGGCGAAAGCGCCGGGCCGTGATTTCGCCGATCACCACACCGAACTCGCCGGGTTTGAGGTCCTGCAACCGCCCCTGCACGATGTGCTGGGTCACGATCGACACCTTCGACTCGAGCGCCGGGTCGACGCCGTTGATCTGAATGGGCTGCATCGAGCCTTTGTACGAGAGCATGCCGTCCATTTCAGTGAACGGCACGGCCGCGATCACTTGCGGGTCCTTGAGCGACGCCGTGGCGGCTGGCTGCCAGTCGTCCAGCGGTTTGACACCCGAGATCACGGCGTGGGGAACCATGCCGAGGATGCGCGAACTCATTTCCTTCTGGAAACCGTTCATCACCGACAGCACCACGATCATCGCCAGCACGCCCAGCGCCAGCCCGATCATCGAGGTCATGGAGATGAACGAGATGAAGTGGTTGCGACGCTTGGCCCGGGTGTAGCGTGTCCCGATAAAGATGGATAACGGTCTGAACATTCGTGGAGCACCGTAACTGAAACGACTAAAAGTAGAAAGCGCCGACGCGCGGGTTATCGTCGACAACCTGCGTGCATCGGGATGCGCGGCTCAAGCCTGGACCAGACGGCCTTCTTCGAGACGCCATACGCGGTCCATCTGGCGGGCCAGCGTCATGTCGTGAGTCACCACCAGAAACGCGGTGCGCGACGACGTGCTGAGTTCCAGCATCAGGTCCTGAATGCCCTGGGCAGTATGAGAGTCGAGGTTGCCGGTGGGCTCGTCGAGCATGACCAGACCCGGCTGATTGACCAGCGCCCGCGCGATGGCCACCCGCTGACGCTCACCGCCGGACAATTCCGAAGGCTTGTGCGCCAGACGGTGCTTGAGCCCTACCCGCTCAAGCAGTGCGGTTGCGCGCTGACGCGCTTCCGGAATCGGCGTCTTGCCGATCAGCAGCGGCATGCAGACGTTTTCCAGCGCGGTGAATTCGGGCAGTAGATGGTGGAACTGGTAGACGAAGCCCAATGCGCGGTTGCGCAACAGGCCCCGGGCCTTTTCGTTCAGCGCCGACAGCTCTTCTCCCGCCAGCCAGACACTGCCTTCGGTGGGCGTGTCCAGACCGCCGAGCAAGTTGAGCAAGGTACTTTTGCCGGAGCCCGAACTGCCGACGATTGCCACACGCTCACCCGGGTGCAATTCCAGTTGAAGGCCTGACAGGACCACGACGGATTCCGGACCTTCCTCGTAGGATTTGCCCAGGTTGCGGCAGCTCAGTACAGCTTTATCACTCATGCCCGACTCACTCATAACGTAGCGCCTCCGCCGGCTGGGTGCGCGCCGCACGCCAGGCTGGATACAGGGTGGCGAGGAAACTCAGAACCAGCGCCGCGCCGCATACCAGCAGCACGTCCTGGGTCATCAATTGCGATGGCAGATAGTCGATGAAATAGACATCCGCATTCAGAAACTTGTGGCCAATAAGGCCTTCCAGCGCCGAAATCGCCGAACTGACGTTCAAGGCCGCCAGGATGCCGACGCCGGCGCCGATCAGTGTACCGACGACACCAATGACGGTGCCCTGGACCATGAAAATCGCCATGATCTGGCCCGGAGTGGCGCCCAGGGTTCGCAGGATGGCAATGTCACCGCGCTTGTCGTTGACGACCATGACCAGCGTGGAAATGATGTTGAACGCCGCGACGGCGACGATCAGCAGCAGGAGCAGACCAATGATGGATTTTTCCATGCCGATGGCCTGGTACAGGTTGCCGTGGGTGCGGGTCCAGTCACGCGAATAATACTGGTGCTCGCCGAGGTTCTGCGCGATGTCGTACGCCGTACGTGGCGCCTTGAACAGATCGGTGAACTTCAGACGCAAGCCCTGCACCTGGTCCGGCTTCCAGCGGTGCAGCCGCGCCAGATCCTGCAGGTTGGTCACACCCAGATAACCGTCCAGCTCGCCGGCGCCGACATGGAAGATGCCCACCACCGTGAAGCGCTTCATGCGCGGGAACATGCCGGCCGGAGTCACAGTGACTTCAGGTGAAACAAAGGTCACCTTGTCGCCCATGCCGACCCCCAGCTTGGTCGCGGCCTTGTCGCCGATCACCACGCCGAAGCCGCCCGCGACCAGGTCATCGAGACTGCCCTGCTTCATGAAGCCGTCGATGATCGACACCTTGCGCTCCTGCACAGGGTCGATGGCGTTCAACAGGATCTTTTGCACGTTGCCATTGTTGGTCAGCAGCCCTTGCATCTGGATGAACGGCGCAACCGCTTCCACCTGCTTGTTCTGTTTGACGCGGGCCGCGAGGGCCTGCCAGTCGTTGATCGGTTCGCCGGACTCGATGGTGGCGTGGGGCACCATGCCCAACACGCGCGTGCGCATCTCATGATCGAAGCCGTTCATGACCGACAGCACGACGATCATCACGACCACGCCCAGGGCGAGGCCGATCATCGACGTCAGGGAAATGAAGGAGACAAAGTGGTTACGGCGCTTCGCACGGGTGTAGCGCGTGCCGATGAATACAAAAAGAGGTCTGAACATTTAGGCGCTTGTTCGGAGGAATGGGAACGTCCTTGTGGCGGGCCTGGGCAAGCGGCTTTACACTCGAATCAGCGCTGAATCACACTCGTATCAATGAGCTGTGATTTTAAGCAATCACTCTGACAACCGCCGCTACCATGGGTTAGCCATGCCGACACTAGATGAAGAAGAACGCCGCGAATACTACCGTATCGAGGACAGCGTCGCACTGGAAATTAACCGCATCGGCGGTCCCGACACGGGCGACGCCCCCGGCTTGCACGACACGTCCACGCTCTTCGATCTGCTAAGCGAATTGCATGTCGCCGAGTTCGAGTCGCAGCACCTGCTGCGTCAACTGGACGATCGCGACCGCACCACCAACAGCTTTCTTCGCGCCATGAGCAAGCGCATCGACCTGCTTGGGCAAGTGGTTGCGCACACCGCGCTGGGCAAGCTGGGCGCCCCGCAGCGCGTGATCATGTCCGAAGGCGGTCTGCAATTCGAGACCGCCCAGCCCTTTCCGCCCGGCACGTTGTTGTCGGTGAAAATGGTGCTGATGCCCCAGGCCTCAGGGATGCTGTTGCGCGCCCGCGTGACTCAGTGCCACGCTTTGAATGTCGGCGATTTTGATGTCGGCATGGAGTGGATCGACCTCACGGACGCCCAACGCCAACTGCTGGCCCGACACATCCTGCAACGACAAGCCGCGCAACGACGACTCGCGCGCGAGCAGAACGACCCTGACATGAAGCCAGACTGATCCAGCCCCTACGCCTACCAAGGAGTGATTGTGACCATTATTTACGGCCACCGCGGCGCCAAGGGCGAAGCACCGGAAAACACCCTGACCAGTTTCCAGGAGTGCCTCAAGCACGGCGTCAAGCGCTGCGAACTGGATTTGCACTTGTCCCGCGACGGCGAATTGATGGTCATCCATGACCCGACCCTCAAGCGCACTACAGACCGGCGCGGCAAAGTGGTCGAGCACGATGCCGCCGACCTTGTGACCTACGACGCGCGCAAAGGCGGGCCGGGCTGGGTACAACCCTGCCCCATTCCTCGTCTGGAAGAGCTGTTTGAAAAATGCCCCTTCGACCACTGGCAGCTGGAAGTCAAAAGCGCATCGCGTACCCGGGCTGCGACGACGGTGCTGGCCATTCGTGAAATGGCTCAGCGCCACGGCTTGCTGGACAAGGTGACGATTACTTCCAGCTCCAGAGAAGTGCTGCGCGCAGCACTTGAGCTGACTCCGGACATTTCACGCGGGCTGGTCGCCGAATACGCCTGGCTCGACCCGCTGAAGGTTGCCCAGGGTTATGGCTGCGAATTTCTAGCGCTGAACTGGACGCTGTGCACACCCGAGCGCTTGAAGAAAGCTCAGAATCAGGGGCTGCATGTGTCGGTCTGGACAGTCAACGAGCCCGCACTGATGCGCAGGCTCGCTGACTTTGGCGTTGACAGCCTGATTACAGACTTTCCCGGTTTGGCCAGCGCCACCCTTGGGAAATACTGAAATCGGTCTCCCCGACCGGCTCAGGCCACCGGCCGGAGCCGGTCAAAAAAGCCGGTTAAGGCCGTCGTAGGCCGCGACCCGATAGGCCTCGGCCATGGTCGGGTAGTTGAAGGTGGTGTTGACGAAGTACTTGATGCTGTTCGCCTCACCCGGCTGGTTCATGATGGCCTGGCCGATGTGCACGATCTCCGATGCCTGATCGCCGAAGCAATGCACACCGAGAATCTGCAGGGTCTCCCGGTGGAACAGGATTTTCAGCATACCAACCGGCTCGTTGGAGATTTGCGCCCGGGCCATGCTTTTGAAAAACGCCTTGCCCACTTCGTACGGCACCTTGGCCACGGTCAGATCATGCTCGTTCTGACCGATGGAGCTGATCTCGGGGATGGTGTAGATGCCGGTCGGCACATCATTGACGAAGCGCCATGCGCCGTTGTCGACAGCGCTGCCCGAAGCCGAACGCCCCTGGTCATAGGCCGCACTGGCCAGACTCGGCCAGCCAATCACGTCGCCGGCGCCATAGATGTTGGGCTGGCTGGTGCGGTAGGCCTCATCGACGTCAATCTGGCCACGGCCGTTGGCTTTGATGCCGACGTTCTCGAGACCCAGCTTGTCGGTGTTGCCGGTGCGACCGTTGCACCACAGCAGGGCATCGGCCTTGATCTTTTTACCGGACTTGAGGTGCAGGATCACGCCGTTGTCGAGCCCTTCAACGCGCTCGTATTCCTCGTTGTGACGCACCATCACATTGTTGTTGCTGAAGTGATAGCTCAGGCCCTGAGAGATTTCCGAATCGAGGAAGCTCAGCAGCTGGTCGCGGTTATCGATCAGCTCGATCTCTACTCCCAGGCCGCTGAAGATCGACGCGTATTCGCAGCCGATCACTCCGGCGCCATAGATGATCAGCTTGCGCGGGGTGTGACCCAGGCTGAGGATGGTGTCGCTGTCGTAGATGCGTTTATGGGAGAAGTCGATATCGGCAGGACGATACGGCCGCGAACCGGTCGCGATGATGATCTGATTGGCGACCAGTTTTTCAACGACGCCCGATGTGCACACGACATCGACGCTGCGCTCGTCGGCGAAGCTGCCGGTGCCGAAAAACACGTCGACACGGTTGCGCGCGTAATAACCGGTGCGCGATGCCACTTGCTTGTTGATGACCTTCTCGGCGTTTTTCAGAACGTCAGGGAAGGAGAACCAGCGTGGCTCACCAATGGCCCGAAACATCGGGTTGGTGTTGAACTGAATGATTTGCTTGACGGAGTGACGCAGCGCCTTCGACGGGATCGTGCCCAGGTGGGTGCAGTTGCCGCCGACCTGCCGACGGCTGTCGACCATGGCCACTTTACGCCCGGCCTTGGCGGCGTTCATCGCCGCGCCTTCTCCCGCCGGGCCTGAACCCAGCACCACCACGTCGTAGTTGTAGACAGCCATGCGTACTCCTCAGAACTGGCCGAGACACCACTCTGGTGGCTCTGGCTGAATCATGCCGCAGCGGGCGGCATGCAGGATCGAAACTCGCGGCGCAGTCTAATCCCGTCGAACGAAAACGACCATTAACCCTTGGTCGCGTCCGCCCGCCCGAGCGATCTGTGCCGCCGCCAGCCGGGCCACTGACAGGACGCTGTCGGCGGATGGCTGGGGGGAAGCCTTTTCCGGCGTTATTCTGGTGGATCAGTCGGCCAGATGCAAAAACAACCGCTGCGCCGGTTCCCTGCCGATGGCGCTGCGGTAAATGCTGACTACCTCCTTGTTATCCCTAGCGGCCTTGAGAAGCGCCCTGTAGCCCATGAGCCGCTGCTCGGGCAGCTTCAGATGCGCAGCCGTAAAAGCGTTCGCCGATGCGTGCTCTGTGGCGTAATGAAAATGTGCCCACCACAGCACATTGCCGTCCCTGTCACGAATTACGTATTCCTGCACGAAATCGTTCCGCCGCGCACCCGACATATTCTTGAGCCCGTCAATCCGGGCGATGTCCACTTCCCGCTGCCGGTCCAGATAACTGATCCGGCTGGCCGTGGGTGGCTGGCGCTTGATCATCTCGATACGCAAGGCCCGGCCTTGCTCACGCAGCCGCGCTTCACCCGCACGAAGATCGGCCAACAGCGCCGGCAGACGCTGAACGTCCGTTTCCTCCGGCCCGGGTTGCTCGGCACTGGCCTGGAGCTTCGCTGCCAGCTCGCCTAACTTGTCAGCCTTGAAACAAAGGATGTCTTCCATGTCCTCAGGCTCACTGGCGCGACGCGATTGTCGAACGGCGTTGGCAATGTCGGGTTCGACCCGTTCAAGCAATGCACGGCCGCGACGCATGAGGTCTGACAACGGCACGATGCTTTCACGGGTGCGCAGCCCGGGACGTTGATCCTCCAGCTCTACCCACTCCCCTTCAGCGTGCTGGTGATAGGAACCGATGACCCGATCACCGCTGGCCGCCTTGACCTCGACGACCTCGCCCAGCAAAGGCTCGTGACCTTCGCGCACCCGGCCAATCAGCGTGCGCTGCCCTCGGGTCTTGATCACCCGCTTGCGCGTCTGGGTCAGTCTGGGCACGTATTCGGCCGGCGTGTCGGCCGGTTCCTCACTCTCGCGAATGAGGTCCGAAAGGCGGTGCTCGGCACGGTCAGAAATGGCCGACAGATCATCGATGAAGCGCTGGAAATGCGCCATGTCGACCGTTTCCGGCTCGCTGTCGAACGCCGCCAGCGCGACCATCGAGGCACGGTCATATTCGCGAAGCGAGCTTTCCAGCACGCTGATCTGTTCGAGGTGGGTGTAATCGTTGGGCTTTTCCAGTTCCGCCTGAGACGTCAGCGCCGCGTGCAGAGGGCCGTCGTTGAGCAGACGCTTGAGGGAGACCGCTGCACTGCCATCGAGAATCACCTCCACACTGAAGCAGAGTTCCAGGGACGACCACATCCGCGCTGCACGCCATTCCACGTGCGCGAACATCCGGCTGTTATAAAGCTCCAACGCTTCCTTGCGCCAGAATTCGTCGCCCACTTTGGGGACGTTGCGCATTCTCTGCCACAAGGCCTCCCTGACGGACGACCAGTGAACCCCCGTGTTCTGCAACAACAGCGTCTTTTCAAAAAGCGCCCGGTATACCTCGACGTTGCTGGCGGTGACGGTGGTGGACAAGGCGTGCATTCTGGCCAGGTCCTCTTTGGCCAATACCAGCATATCGCTCAGCAGCACGCCCTCCAGCAGGCAGATCCGGCGGACCACACCCTGCAAATCCTTGGCGTAGGACTTGTCATTCGAGCGGTCGGCGGCGCGCAATTGCTGATCGAGTTCATTTTTGCGATCAACGATCTCGACGACCGCCCGAATGTCAGCCTCCATTTCGGCAATCACCGCCCGATGCTCTTCGATCGGCAAACCATCTAGACGGTCGTCGTTCGCCACAATCCTGCTGTACAGCGCGGTCTGACGGTCGAGCAGTTCGATTTTTTCAGTGGTCACTCGCTTTAACCGCGCGGCATTTTCTGCGGCCAGCTGGCGGGCGCTGCGCTTGGGTCCACCACCGCGAAGGCGCAGCCCCAGGTCCAGACACCAGCGATGGCCCTGCCTGACCAGTCGCGGTCCGACGTTCTCGGGATTATTTGGATCGACGACCAACACCTCCTGGTCGTCGAGCAAAACCTGAAACACAGCGTCGTCGACACGCGCATACCAATGGCTGTTGTGTCCATACAAACCTTCGGTGGTGCCTGTAACTGAAGGCTCTGCCAGCGCCGGCTCCGGGGCGATCCTGAAAAGGGCAAGCGAGGCCATCTGGGCATCGCTCAGGGTTTGATCGAGTCGTGACCATCTGAAGTCCAGCAACGCTTTGGGTCGGTCAGGCACCGGTGGAGCCTGTGGCTCTGACTTTGAGTCGGTCGGGGAAAGCAGCGGCGCAAGCTTTGGCCGGGCCGGGGTGGCGGTTCGTCCGCGCTTGAATGGTCCGCCGTCATTGCGCGCGGAGGCCAGGGCGTCGCCGAGCCCCACGTGCAACAGCATCATAGCCGCCGTCAGGAGTATGTTTGGGAGCGACTCCCCCATCTCGCTGCCCTCACCCCCGCTGCCCGCACTCAGTGCGCCTTGCGCCTGGGTCAGTAATTGCACCAGCCACAGCGCGTTGCCCAACGGCCCCGAGATAAACGGCATGACCGAGTCCAGCGTGAGCCAGCCAGCGCGTTTGAGCAACGCCCAGCGACTCTCGGCGTTGGAGGTGGAGTTGCGGTCTGCCAGCTCGACCAGCGCCGCCGCGTCAGCGATGAACAGCGCTACGAGCGGATCCCCCATCACTTCATCGAACGCCCATTGCGCAGGCGACGGATTTTCGAGCGGTGCGAACTCCGAACCCTGGCCGAAGCGCACGATATGAGGCTGATTGAAACCGCCGTTGGCGTATCTCAGTCGGGCATGGTCGTTCATCCAGGTCAGCACCTCGTCCTGCAGCTCCCCTGGCTGGACAATGGCCGTACGCAACGCCTCCCATGAGTTGAACGCCGTCAGTGTGTGCAAAGAAAGAGGTCGATACAGCACCACGGGACCTTTTGCGGTGTCGCGGTCGGCGATCACGAACATATTCGCGGCTTTGTCCGCCGCAGCGCCGACGGTGGCTCGAAAAGCCAGTGGACGAAGCGTTGTGTCGCGCAACCCGGGGGAGCGTTGCGCCGGGTCCTGCATGAGCGCATCGACCAGCGCATAGGCGCTCGCGCCAAACTGCCTGCCGCTGCGGATCTTCAGCTCAAGCGCCCGAAGCGGCAGCTGGGTGCGCAGTTGGTCGATATAGAGCAGTTGGCGCCTATTGGCCTCCAGCGGATCTGTCACCAGATAGCGTGACACCAGCGCCGGGTAGGTGCGCCCGATGTCGACCTGACAGATCAGCAATCTGAGATAGTCCGCGCTGAACCACCCGGGTGTCGGGCTGCCGCTCCGCTGCACGACCCTCAACGCGCCGGCTGGCTGGCCCGACAGATTTGCCAAGGCGAACTCGGCGACGCTCATGCGCACCGGTTCGACCGCCCCCGTTGCCACCACCTGGCCGCCACTGGGTACTGCGACGGCGACCACATGTTCAATCAGCACGTCCAGATCGGCGATCTGCACGTGCGTGTCCTGCGGGTGGTCGGCCAGCAGCGCGCGCTGCAATTGCTGTTCGGCAAAGGCCAGCAGCGACGGCAGGTCATCGTTGAAGCGCCTGCCACCTGCTTTGGCCTGCGCATTGGCCAGTGCAATCAGTCGACGGCTGAAATCCTGACGGTCCGTCGGGCTGGCCGTCCGCAACCAGTCGGGCAGCGGGTCCGGGCGCTCTGGCTGGACAACGAGCGGCAGCAGATACGGCGAGATGTCCGTGGCTGCAGCCAGGCGGTGATCGAGGTCGGCAAAATCAATCGCAACTTCACTGGCGCGTTTAACGGCGTGCAGCTGTCGTTCGAGGATCACCTGCGCCAATGCATCGAACAAAGGCCCTTCAGGCTCACGCAGCTCCAGCCTGGCGTCGCTCGGGACAGGCTGTGCCGCCATTAAACCGGACGTCAGTGCGGACAGTGACGCGTAATCGCTGACGCGCCCGGCAGGCTTCCAGGCAAAAAACTGCTCTTTGCCACGCCAGAAACCGATGGCCGTCAGTATTGGCAGCATTACCTCGTCGCAATGGTCGCCAGTTGCCACACACGGAATGCTTGCCTGGATGAACGCATCTGCGCCTTCCTCAGTGATGCGCAGCATAAAGTCGCGCTGGGTTTTGTCGGGGAACTCAGCCACCGCCCGCAAAAATGCCCGGCTGTCTTCGCTTATCTCCGGTGCGTCAGCTGCAGCACTCGAGAGATTGCAAGCAAGCGCGGCCGATACGCACGCCCAGGGGCTGAGCCCATCAGCAGTCGCCGTGCCCCAGAATTCGACGAGGGTCCGCTGAAAGTGGTCGCCGAGCTCCAGTGCAACGGCATCGAGCAATTCGGTGAGCTGATCAAAATCAATCGGGGTCGGCACGCCTCCTTCTGCAGCGGGGTTCAGCAGCAGCGTGTTGGCCTCGGTGCGCAGACGTGGCGTTTTACCGCTGCTAATAGCCTGCTGAAGATTACGCAGCAGAGATTCGGCACGCCGCTCGCCTTCGGGCGTCGTGCGGGTGATGACACAGATCTCGGGGTCGATTTGAAGACCGGGGAATTGTGCTTGCAGCGCTGTGCGCAGCTGCTTGACCGCTGTTTCACGCAGCGTTGGACGCTGGGTGAAGCGGTCAATGACATCAAGATTGGAGCTCATGTGAATGTTAACTCGTCCGTGATACGAAAAACTCGGTGCCCTTGGGAACATTGAGTAAAAGTGCGGCGAGTTAACGTGGTTACGGCCTCTGCCCTGGCATAGATAAATATTTTTTTGCGGGCGCCGTGGCGGCATTGGCGTTTCGCGCATGGGGCATTCTCATTGCCATCCGCGGTCTTTACACATATCGTTACAAATCTGCAGCGCGCGAGACCAGGCTCGGGCGCTGCGGCAGAGGACGCATAAATACAACGGATCCCCCAGCTAGACAGCTTAAGTGAGTAATTCCAGATGGCCTCAACCACGGGCAAAGGCAAAGCGATCTTTCGCGTTGTCAGCGGCAATTTCCTTGAAATGTTTGACTTCATGGTCTATGGCTTCTATGCCACGGCCATCGCCAAGACCTTCTTCCCCGCCGACAGCGAATTCGCCTCATTGATGCTGTCGCTGGCGACCTTCGGCGCCGGCTTCCTCATGCGCCCTCTGGGTGCCATTTTTCTCGGCGCGTACATCGACCATCACGGTCGCAAGAAAGGCCTGGTCATCACTCTGGCAATGATGGCCATGGGTACGGTGCTGATTGCCTGCGTGCCGGGTTATGCGACCCTGGGCGTTGCCGCACCGATCCTCGTGCTGGTGGGCCGGCTGCTGCAAGGCTTCTCGGCCGGGGTCGAACTGGGTGGCGTTTCGGTGTACCTGGCAGAGATCTCCACGCCCGGTCGCAAGGGTTTTTTCGTGAGCTGGCAGTCGGCAAGCCAACAGGCAGCGGTGGTGTTTGCCGGCCTGCTTGGCGTAGCCCTGAACCACTGGCTGAGCCCGGAAGACATGGGCCAATGGGGCTGGCGCGTGCCGTTCCTGATTGGCTGCCTGATCGTGCCGGCGATTTTCGTGATCCGTCGTTCGCTGGAAGAAACTCCCGAGTTCGAAGCCCGCGCCCAGCACCACCGCCCAAGCCTGGGCGAGGTGGTCAAGTCGATCGGGCAGAACTTCGGCCTGGTGGTTGCTGGCATGGCGCTGGTGGTCATGACTACTGTGTCGTTTTACCTGATCACGGCTTACACCCCGACCTTCGGCAAGAACGAGCTGCACTTGTCCGATCTGGACAGTTTGCTGGTGACGGTCTGCGTCGGCATTTCGAACTTCATCTGGCTGCCCGTGATGGGCGCGCTGTCGGACCGGATCGGGCGCAAGCCGCTGCTGCTGGCGGCGACCATCCTGGCGATTATCACGGCATACCCTGCCCTGTCCTGGCTGACCGCCAACCCAAGCTTTGCCAATCTGTTGATGGTCGAGCTGTGGTTGTCTTTCCTGTATGGCTCCTACAACGGCGCCATGGTGGTTTCGCTGACCGAAATCATGCCGGTTGAAGTGCGCACAACTGGCTTCTCCCTGGCCTACAGCCTGGCGACGGCGACGTTCGGTGGCTTCACCCCGGCAGCCTGTACCTATCTCATTCACGTGCTGGACAACAAAGCGGCTCCAGGCATCTGGCTGAGCGGCGCCGCTGTACTGGGTCTGGTTGCCACATTGGTGCTGTTCCGCAAGGGCCAGACGCGGATTCAGGGTGTGACGGCAGTCGGCTGATCGCCGAGAGCTTTAAGCTCTAAGCTCTAAGCGGCAAGCTGCAAGCTGCAAGCTGCAAGCTGCAAGCTGCAAGTAAAACAAAAACGCCCCGAACTTGTCGGGGCGTTTTTATTTGTTGCTTGCAGCTTGCGGCTGACCGCTTGCAGCTGCTTCAACCTACTTCGGGAAGGCTGGCGGGTTGACGCCGGTCATTTCTTCCATGACTCGGACCACCTGGCAGCTGTAGCCGAATTCATTGTCGTACCAGACGTACAGCACAACGCGGTTGTCCATCGCGATGGTCGCTTCCGCATCCACCACGCCGGCGTAGCGCGAGCCGACGAAGTCGGTGGAAACCACTTCCAGCGAATTGACGAAGTCGATCTGCTTGTGCAGATCCGAATACAGCGCGGTGTGGCGCAGGTATTCGTTCATCTCTTCACGGGTGGTGGCCGTTCCCAGGTTCAGGTTCAGGATAGCCATCGACACGTTGGGCGTCGGCACACGGATCGCGTTGCCGGTCAGTTTGCCAGCCAGCTCAGGCAATGCCTTGGCCGCTGCCGTTGCCGCGCCGGTTTCGGTGATGACCATGTTCAGCGCAGCGCTGCGGCCACGGCGATCGCCCTTGTGGAAGTTGTCGATCAGGTTCTGGTCGTTGGTGTACGAGTGAACCGTTTCGACGTGCCCGTTGACGATGCCAAACTTGTCGTTGACCGCCTTGAGCACGGGCACGATGGCGTTGGTGGTGCACGACGCCGCCGAGATGATCTTGTCGTCAGCAGTGATCTGCTGATGGTTGATGCCATGAACGATGTTCTTCAGCTTGCCCTTGCCCGGCGCGGTCAGGACCACGCGGTCGATGCCCGGACACTGCAGATGCTGGCCCAGGCCGTCGGCATCACGCCACACACCGGTGTTGTCGACCAGCAGCGCGTCCTTGATGCCGTACTGGGTGTAATCCACCTCGGCCGGGTTCTTGGCGTAGATCACCTGAATCAGGTTGCCGTTGGCGCAAATGGTGTTGTTGGCTTCATCGATAGTGATGGTGCCGTCGAAAGGCCCGTGTACCGAATCGCGACGCAGCAGGCTGGCGCGCTTGACCAGATCGTTCTCTGCCCCTTTGCGGACCACGATGGCACGCAGACGCAGGCCATCGCCGCCACCGGTTTTCTCGATCAGGATGCGCGCCAGCAGACGGCCGATGCGACCGAAGCCGTACAGCACGACGTCGGTGCCCTTGCGTTCGCCGGAGTGCTGCTGACCGACGATGTCGGCCATTTCTTCGCGGACGAACTGCTCGGCGGAGCGGCCATTGCCCTCGGCCTTGAATTTGACGGCCAGCTTGCCCAGGTCCACCGAGGCGGCGCCCAGTTTGAGCTCGCTCATGGCTTTGACGAGGGGGAACGTCTCGTGGACGGACAACTCGGTAGCGTCAGCCTGACGGTGACGGGCAAAGCGGTGGGCTTTGAGAATCGCGATGACGGAACGGTTAATCAGGCTACGGCCATAGATCGAACTCACCACATTATTGTTGCGGTAGAGCTGACCGATAAGCGGGATCATCGCCTCGGCAAGGGCTTCACGATCAATCCATTCACCAAGACACTGGTCGGGCTTCTGAGTCACGGGAACCTTCCACATGTAGGGGCTGAAAAAAGGGACTACATTATGCACAGGCCTTTGTTTATGAGCAATCCAGAGTTTTCCGACTGTGGAGCACTACATAATTGCGAGCGCACAAAACTGACAGCGTCTCTGCGGATTAGTTACACTCCCCGGCTTTGCCGCAACGCCTGGAGCTTTAACTTCCGTGCCCGTTCTGCGCCTCCCGAATCTGCCTGCCGCTGCAGGCAAACAACACTGGGGTAATCTGCCCGGTGCCGCCCTCAGTCTCGCCATTGCCGAGGCTGCCAGCGCCGCGAAACGCTTCACCCTGTTGCTCACCGCAGACAGCCAGAGCGCCGAGCGACTGGAGCAGGAGCTGAAGTTCTTTGCGCCCGATCTACCGGTCCTGCACTTCCCCGATTGGGAAACCCTGCCTTACGACCTGTTCTCGCCGCATCAGGACATCATCTCCCAGCGCATCGCGAGCCTTTACCGGCTACCGGAGCTGGTGCACGGCGTGCTGGTGGTGCCGATCACCACCGCACTGCACCGGCTGGCACCCACGAGCTTCCTGCTGGGCAGCAGCCTGGTTTTGGACGTGGGCCAGAAGCTCGACGTCGAAGCCATGCGCACCCGCCTTGAAGCCAGCGGCTATCGCTATGTCGACACGGTGTACGAGCACGGCGAATTCACCGTTCGTGGCGCGCTGATCGATCTGTTTCCAATGGGCAGCAAACTGCCTTACCGCATCGACCTGTTCGATGACGAAATCGAAACACTGCGCACCTTCGAACCTGAGACCCAGCGTTCCATCGACAAGGTCGATTCGGTGCGCTTGCTGCCAGCGAAAGAATTCCCCCTGCAGAAGGAGGCCGTCACCCGCTTCAAGGCGCGGTTCCGCGAGCGCTTCGACGTCGACTTCCGCCGCAGCCCGATCTTTCAGGACTTGAACAGCGGCATCACGCCGGCTGGCATCGAGTACTACATCCCGTTGTTCTTCGAAGAAACCTCCACCCTGTTCGACTACCTGCCGCAGGACACCCAGGTGTTTTCCCTGCCGGGCATCGAAGCGGCGGCTGAAACGTTCTGGAAGGATGTGCGCAACCGTTACGAAGAACGCCGCGTCGATCCCGAACGCCCGTTGCTGCCACCGGCCGAGCTGTTCCTGCCGGTCGATGACTGTTTCGCGCGGCTGAAAAGCTGGCCGCGCGTGGTGGTCAGTCAGGACGACGTCGACAGCGGCGTCGGCCGCGAGCGTTTCCAGGCGCAAGGGCTGCCTGATCTGGCCATCGAAGCCAAGGCCAGTCAGCCGCTGGCCGCGTTATCGGGCTTCCTCAGCGAGTTTCCCGGCCGGGTGCTGTTCACCGCCGAATCCGCCGGGCGCCGTGAAGTGCTGCTGGAATTGCTCGAACGCCTGAAGCTGCGCCCGAAAACCCTGGACAGTTGGCAGGAGTTCGTCGACAGCAAGGAGCGTCTGGCGATCACCATCGCACCGCTGGACGAAGGTCTGGTGCTGGACGAGCCCGCTCTGGCGCTGGTTGCCGAGAGCCCGCTGTTCGGTCAGCGGGTCATGCAGCGTCGCCGCCGTGACAAGCGCGCCGACAGCCATGCCAGCGATGCGGTCATCAAGAACCTGGCCGAGCTGCGCGAAGGCGCGCCGGTGGTGCACATCGACCACGGTGTCGGCCGCTACCTCGGGCTGGCCACGCTTGAAGTCGAAAACCAGGTCGCCGAGTTCCTCATGCTGGCCTACGCCGAGGACGCCAAGCTCTATGTGCCGGTGACCAACCTGCACCTGATCGCCCGCTACACCGGCAGCGATGACGAGCTGGCTCCCTTGCATCGCCTGGGTTCCGAGGCCTGGCAGAAAGCCAAGCGCAAGGCCGCCGAACAGGTCCGTGACGTTGCCGCCGAGCTGCTCGACATCTATGCCCGCCGCGCCGCCCGCGAAGGCTACGCGTTCGCCGATCCGAAGCTGGATTATGAAACCTTCAGCGCCGGCTTCCCTTTTGAAGAAACCCCCGATCAACAGACCACCATTGAGGCCGTGCGCGCCGACATGCTTGCGCCCAAGCCCATGGACCGCCTGGTCTGCGGCGATGTCGGCTTTGGCAAGACCGAAGTGGCCATGCGCGCGGCATTCATTGCGGTACACGGTGGTCGGCAAGTGGCGATCCTGGTGCCGACCACCCTCCTCGCCCAGCAGCACTACAACAGTTTCCGCGACCGCTTCGCCGACTGGCCGGTGACGGTCGAGGTGATGAGCCGCTTCAAATCGGCGAAGGAAATCAACGCCGCCGTGGCTGATCTGGCCGAGGGCAAAATCGACATCGTCATCGGTACGCACAAGTTGCTGCAGGACGACGTCAAGATCAAAAACCTGGGGCTGGTGATCATCGACGAAGAGCACCGCTTCGGGGTGCGTCAGAAGGAGCAGCTCAAGGCCCTGCGCAGCGAGGTCGACATCCTGACGCTGACCGCCACGCCGATCCCGCGCACTCTGAACATGGCCGTGGCAGGTATGCGCGACCTGTCGATCATCGCCACGCCACCCGCGCGTCGTCTGTCCGTGCGCACCTTCGTCATGGAGCAGAACAAGCCGACCGTCAAAGAGGCGTTGCTGCGTGAGCTGCTGCGCGGCGGTCAGGTCTACTACCTGCACAATGACGTGAAGACCATCGAGAAATGCGCGGCCGATCTGGCCGAACTGGTGCCCGAAGCACGTATCGGCATTGGCCACGGGCAGATGCATGAACGTGACCTCGAACAGGTCATGAGCGACTTCTACCACAAGCGCTTCAACGTGCTGATTGCCTCGACCATCATCGAAACCGGCATCGACGTGCCAAGCGCCAACACCATCATCATCGAGCGCGCCGACAAGTTCGGTCTGGCCCAGCTGCACCAGTTGCGCGGCCGGGTCGGACGCAGTCACCACCAGGCCTACGCCTACCTGCTGACGCCGCCGCGCAAACAGATCACCCCGGATGCCGAGAAGCGCCTGGAGGCGATTGCCAACACTCAAGACCTGGGCGCCGGCTTTGTGCTTGCCACCAATGACCTGGAAATCCGTGGCGCCGGCGAGCTGTTGGGCGAAGGCCAGAGCGGGCAGATTCAGGCGGTCGGCTTCACGCTGTACATGGAAATGCTCGAGCGTGCGGTCAAGTCGATCCGCAAGGGTGAGCAGCCGAACCTCGACCAGCCCCTGGGCGGCGGCCCGGAGGTCAATCTGCGCGTGCCGGGGCTGATCCCGGAAGACTATCTGCCCGATGTGCATGCGCGGCTGATCCTGTACAAGCGCATCGCCAACGCCGCTGACGAAGACGGCCTCAAGGACCTTCAGGTGGAGATGATCGACCGTTTCGGCCTGTTGCCGGAACCGACGAAGAACCTGGTGCGCCTGACGTCCCTCAAGCTGAAAGCCGAGCAGCTAGGCATCAAGAAAGTCGACGCTGGCCCTCAAGGGGGCCGCATCGAGTTTGCAGCCGATACACCCGTGGACCCGTTGACGCTGATCAAACTGATCCAGGGCCAGCCCAAGCGTTACAAGTTCGAGGGCGCCACGCTGTTCAAATTCATGGTGCCGATGGAGCGTCCCGAGGAACGCTTCACGACGCTGGAGGCGCTGTTCGAACGCCTGACCCCGCAGTCTTCCAAAAAACCGGTTTAAGGATTCACCATGCGTCTGTTCCGCTCGCTCGCACTGTTGCTGGTGCTGTTTGCCCCGTTGGCCTTCGCCGATGGCGCCTATCAGGTGGAGTTGATCCTGTTCCGCCAGAATGGCGAGCCGGCGGCTACCAATCAGCCCGCACCCGAAGACTGGGCAGCCGGGGCGCAACGGTTGGGTGCGGACAACCAGACGCCCACGGCGCTGGACAGTCTGGTGAACAAGCTGGGGGCCAGCGACGGTTATACGGTCCTTCTGCACAAGGCATGGCAGCAAGACCTCAGCGCGACGCCGAGCAAAGTGGCGATCAGTGACGGTCAGGAGCAATTTGGCCACTTTCCCATCGAAGGCACGGTCAGCCTGGGCCTGGCGCGCTTTACCGACATCGACGCCAACTTCTGGGTCAACCAGCTGGACAGCCACGGGGTGCTGGTGACCAGCGAGCGCATGCGCCAGGCCACTCGTGTCAGAAACGGAGAACTGACCTACATGGACAACGGAAGCCTGGCCATGCTGATCAAGGTTTCTCCCGTTCAGCCTCCTCGTTGACGCGGGGCTAGACGTGGCATCTCTTCTCGAAAAAGCCCTGGCCTTGCCATGGGAACCGCTGTTCAAGGCGCAGAGCGTCGAGCGCGGCCTCGAATACACGCGGCAGAAACGCGTCATGCTCGAACACCTGAGCGGCGACGTCGTGCGTACGGTGTGCCGAGGTTCGAATCTGGAAATCTACACCCAGACGCTGCTGTTCAAAGACCCCGAGCGCACGCGTAACTTTATCGTCGGCAAATGCACCTGCCCGGTGAGGAACAACTGCAAGCATTGCGCGGCCGCGCTGTTTTTCCTGCAGGACCCGGAGAACAACGCCGGGATTCTTTCGGCCGTTGACAATCAGTCGGCGGCGCGCAGACCCACGGTCGAGGCAAAACCCAAACTGCCCGAGCGCCTGGAGAAGAACATCAAGCCCGAGCCGCGGCTGATCCTCGCCAGCTTCGAGTACAGCGCCTACGAGCCGCGCAACGGCAAGATGCAGCGGCACATTCAACACCGCGCTGCCCTGGCATTCCGTTATCGCGAATCCTACGTCAGCGGCGTGCCGGCACCGGGCCGTGGCGGGGACATTCTCTGGCACCTGCCGGACGAAACGCTGCGCATGCGGCGCCATCCGGAGCGTGAAGGCGAGTATCGCAAGCAGCTTCAGGAGCTGGGGTTCCGCATCGCAACGCGGCAGAGCAAGGCATTGCCCGACAGCGCTGGCGAGATGTTCGAGCTGCCCACTGATCGTGCCTGGCTGAGTTTCATCCTCGACGACTTGCCGCGGCTGCGCGCCGAGGGCTGGCAGATCGAGATGAGCGAAGATTTCGGTTTTGATGTCACGCCGGTGGACGACTGGTACGCCACTGTCACCGACGAGCCCGAGCGCGACTGGTTCGATCTGGAGCTGGGCATCATCGTCAACGGCGAGCGGCTGAGCCTGCTGCCGATCCTGATTAACCTGCTGCGCACCCATCCTGAATTGATGACCGCCAGCGGCATCGCCAAGCGCCGCGACGACGAGCAACTGCTGGTGCAGCTCAACCATTTCACCCAGCGCGGCGGCGTGCCGATTCAGGTCGCCCTGCCCTACGGTCGGCTGAAGCCGGTGCTGGCGACGCTTGGTGACTTTTATTGGCGTGAAGACGGCAACAACGCGATCCGCCTGAACACCGCTGACGCTGCCAGGCTGATGCAGCTCGATGACCTGCCGCTGATCTGGCAAGGCGGTGATCGGCTGCGGCAATTCTCCGAACGGCTGGTGAACATCAAGGATGCCCGAGGTGAAGCGCCCCAGGGCCTAAACGCGACGTTACGACCCTATCAGCTTGAAGGCCTGAGCTGGATGCAGGCGCTGCGCGAACTGGAGGTCGGCGGTGTGCTCGCCGATGACATGGGGCTGGGCAAGACACTGCAGACCCTGGCGCATCTGCTGGTGGAAAAGCAGGCCGGACGCCTTGATCGCCCTGCGCTGGTGGTAATGCCCACCAGCCTGATTCCCAACTGGATGGACGAAGCGAAGCATTTTACGCCGCAGCTCAAGGTACTGGCCCTGTTCGGGACCCAGCGCCATCAGGATTTCAAACACCTGCAGGATTACGACCTGATTCTGACCACCTATGCCCTGCTGCCGCGGGACGTGGAAGTCCTCAGCCAGCAGTTGCTGCATGTGTTGGTGCTCGACGAAGCGCAATACGTCAAGAACCCCAACAGCAAAGCGGCCCAGGCGGCGCGTCAGCTGAATGCCCGTCAGCGCCTCTGCCTGAGCGGCACGCCGCTGGAAAACCACTTGGGCGAGCTGTGGTCGCTGTTCCATTTCCTGATGCCCGGCTGGTTGGGCGATGCCAAGCAGTTCAACAGCAACTACCGAAACCCGATCGAGAAGTTTGGCAATGAACAGCGCCTGGAGCACCTCAACGCGCGGATTAAGCCGTTTCTGCTGCGTCGGACCAAGGAACAGGTGGCGACCGAGTTGCCGCCCAAGACCGAGATCGTCCACTGGGTCGAGCTCAACGATGCCCAGCGCGACGTGTACGAAACCATGCGCCTGGCGATGGACAAGAAGGTCCGCGACGAGATTACCCTCAAGGGCGTCGGGCGTAGCCAGATCATCATCCTCGAGGCGTTGCTTAAGCTGCGTCAGGTGTGCTGTGACTTGCGGTTGGTGAAGAGCGCACCGCTCGGCCCGCGCCAGTCGACCTCGGGCAAGCTCGACAGCCTGATGGAGATGCTGGAAGAGCTGTTTGCCGAAAACCGCAAAATTCTGCTGTTTTCGCAGTTCACTTCGATGCTGGAGTTAATCGAAGCGGAACTCAAACAGCGCGGGATCGCTTACTCCCTGCTGACCGGCAAGACCAAGGACCGGCGTGTCCCGGTGCAGGATTTCCAGAACGGCAAGCACTCGATCTTCCTGATCAGTCTGAAAGCGGGTGGCACGGGCCTGAACCTGACGGCAGCCGACACGGTGATTCACTACGACCCTTGGTGGAACCCTGCGGCAGAGAATCAGGCCACCGACCGTGCGTACCGAATCGGTCAGGACAAGCCGGTTTTCGTCTACAAGATGATCGCCCGTGGCACGGTGGAGGAGAAAATCCAGCATCTGCAGCAGGAAAAGTCTGCGTTGGCAGCCGGTGTGCTCGATGGCCGCACGGCCGGGGACTGGAAGCTGCAGGACGATGACATCGCCGCGCTGTTCGCGCCGTTGCCCGCAGCGCCGAAGAAGGCGAAGCGGTAAGGCGAAGCGGTAAGGCGAAGCTGGCTGCGACGCGAATCTACAGGAGCCGGCTTGCTGGCGAACCGCGATGACACCGCAACGGTGAGGGTGACTGGGATGACGCGTTCGCCAGCAAGCCGGCTCCTACGAATGGAGGTGTGTCAGCTACGGCGCGGTTGAACGGCATGACGCCGTTCGCCAGCAAGCCGGCTCCTACAGATTGGGGTGTGTCAGGGCTGCGGCGCGGTTGAACGGCTTGACCCGTTCGCCAAGCCGGCGAACGCGGTGGGTCAGGTTGGGCGATATCGCGGGCTGGTATTTTTCGCGGGCAAGCGCGCTCCTACAACAGATCCAGGCCGCCCAAGGAATCTGCGGCATATAGAAACCTGCGGCCTACACGAATCTGTAGGAGCCGGCTTGCTGGCGAACCGCGATAGCACCGCAACGGCGGGGGTGACTGGCTTGACGCGTTCGCCAGCGAGCCTACAGATGAAGGTGTGTCAGCTGCGGCGAGGGTGACTGTCCGCCGGGTTCGCCAGCAAGCCGGCTCCTACGAATGGAGGTGTGTCAGCTACGGCGAGGGTGACTGGAATGACGTATTCGCCAGCAAGCCGGCGATCATCCGGCGGGTGTATCCGGCTTCAACCGGCGGCGCGGGCTTCGTCTTCCGCCCATTTCACGTAGCACACCACCACAGGCATTTCGTGCTCGGCGCAGAAATCGATCCAGCGCAGCTGGTTGTCCTGCAGCCGATCGCCCGGGCCTTTGACTTCGATCATCCGATAGCGGCGTTGCTCGGGGTAGAACTGGATCAAATCGGGCATGCCGGTGCGGTTGGCTTTGATGTCTTGCAACAGACGTCGGAACCAACGTTTGAGGTGCTGCGCCGGCAAGCAGTGCAGCGCCTGATCCAGCAGTTCCGGGGTCAAGGTGCCCCAAAAAACAAAGGGCGATTGCAGACCGAATTTGCTCGCATAGGTATCACGAATCGCCGCTTCGTAACCTTGATCGTCGAGCTTCGCCAGGCATTCATCGAACAAGGCCGCGCGCCGCTGGTAGAAATCCGGACTGTAAAGATCACTCGGCGCGCTGTGGAAGGGATGAAAAAACGCCCCCGGCAGCGGTGCAAAAATAGCCGGCCAACAGAGCAGCCCGAACAATGAATTGACCAGCGCGTTCTCGACGTAATGCACCTCGCTGCCCTCTTCCGCCAGGTGCTGCTGGATCAGCCGCTCGACGCTGTGATCCGGGAGTGGCAACACGCTCAAGTCGAGCCGGCTGACGGTGCGTTTGGCTCTTTTTTGCACGCTGCCCTCGCCCAACTTGCGTTTCAGGCGAGGTTCGATCCGCAACAGATGCTGGGTTTCCTCATCGTTTTCGGGGGTCGACCGCGCGTTGAGCAACAACGTCATCGCTTCGCTGAACTGCTCGCTGCGCTCCAATACGCGAATACGGCGCACCCGGGCGCCGGGGTAGCTGGACTGGGCATAGACACTGAGCGCCAGGGGCCAGTCCTGCTCGCGCTCGGCCTGTTGTCCGATCTTGAACAACAGCTTGGCACGCCGCATGGCCAGCCAGGGATTGTCGGTCTGAACCGCCAGAGCCTGTTCGGCCAGCTCGGCCAGCGGCAGGCCCGCATCCAGCGCCTGACGGCAAGTGTGCAGGTGCACGCAGATGTCGATGTCAGCGCGCTGGTTGATGCCACGGGACTCGACTGAAAACTCTACTTTTTCGTAGCGATAAATGCCCAGGTCCGCCAGGACAAACTCCGACCATTCCTGATAGAGATTGCCGAAATACAGCAAGCGAAGCCGATCACACAGCGGCATCACCTGAAGCGCAAAGACCACTTCCTCGAACCCGGCAAACCATTCTTCCAGTCGCTGCGGCGACCCGTACAGGGGCAGCAGGCGCTGCAACAGGTCGGACTTTTTCTCGGCGCTTTTGACGCCATGGGCCTTGAAGCACTGGCCCAGTTCGTCTTTGCGCAACAAAGCGAACAACGCGTGCAGATCAAGCGGCGGCTGACCGTCGACCCAACCGGACGCCAGCAACGGAGCGGCAGCGAGCCGGACATCGCCAATCTCGGCGTAATCGAGTTTGCTGGCCCGAAAAAGCGTGCCCTTGCGCATGACCATTCGCACCAACAGGGCCTGAGCCGGCTGCGGCAGCCGCGCAAAGTCGTTGATAAACCCACGCTCGTCATCATCAAGCAGGTCGTCGTAACGCTGGGCGATCCAGTTCAGCACCTGGCGGAAGTTTTCCAGGTAGTAAAAGGGATTGTCGAGGGGAGAAATACTCACAGCGAGGTCACGTAGAGGCGGCCGAGAAAGACCTCAGGATACTGGTTATCCGTACAGATTCCAGCCCTGCCCGCCGCAGGAGGCCGCCAGCCCGATCAACGGCGGCGCTGAGCAGTTAGACTTCGCCTACCCATTTTTGAGGAGGCAGCCATGCCAGTGCCCGAACAACCCCTGGTTTACCTCGCCGGTTTCGACGTGTTTCGCGCTGATGCCGTCGAACACGGTCGCTACCTGAAAAGCCTGTGTGAGCAGCACGGCCTGCAGGGTCTTTATCCCTTCGACAACGAGGTGCCGTCCGGGCTAAGGCCTGATGAAACGGCTGCGATCATCTGCAGCGCCAACATGGCGATGATCAGAAGATGCGATGCGGTACTGGCTAATCTGAACGTATTCCGGGGTGCCGAGCCGGATTCAGGCACGGTTTTCGAGGTGGGCATGGCCGTGGCGTTGGGCAAGCCGGTCTGGGTTTACTTTGAGGGCAGCGGGTCGCTGCGCGAGCAGATCGCCCATGACGCAGAGGGGTTCGATGCGCAGGGGTTCCAGGTGGAGGATTTCGGTCTGCCGCGCAACTTGATGCTGGCCTGCACCTGGACCGGCAGCAGCGCGACGCCAGAACAAGCGATTGCAGCGCTGGCTGCGTTTATGTCTGATGAATACAACACCTTGTAGGAGCGCGCTTGCCCGCGAAGACGGTGTGTCAGTTACGCATGTTTAACTGACACGAAGCTTTCGCGGGCAAGCGCGCTCCTACAGTTGTCTGCGGCAACCGCTGGCTGCATAGCGCGTAGTTCTGCGCATTCAAAAGCAATAAGAGTGGGCGCGAGACTGACTAGCTCAAATTGGCCGACCCGATGTCCAGCTTGTCGGCGTCGGCGAAGCCGTCCAGGTCGAGCTCGGTCAGATCAAGCTCGCCCTCGGGGTCGCGGTCTTCGTCTGAATCGGCGTCATTGAGCGGCGATTGATCACCGCCGTGATGCAGGTCATCGTCACTCGCAACATAAGGTCCAATGGGTGTTCCGGGCTGGCTGTGTGGTTTCGGCATCTTGCTGCTCCGTGGGTAAAATGTCTCTGCGCAGGCTAACCCAGCTGACCGCCGAAAAGCACGGCTCGGAGCATTGTTCAGGACCAACTGAGGAAAGAGCCGCCGTCATCGCGCAGCATCTGCACCATTGCATGGGCGGCGGGCGACAGGTAGCCCGCGCGGCGCAACATCACGCAGATCGTCCTTGCCATGGTGGTCTGCTCCAGCATTACCTCACGCAGGTCCTGCATGTTTTTGCCGAACTCGAGGGTTTCCCGGGCAATGAAACTCAGCAGGCTGGTCTGAGCGATGAGACGCGGCAGCAGCGAGATGGAATTGGCTTCAATCTGCACCTCCGGCAACGGCAAATCATGACGGGCAAAGGCGTCGTCGACCCAGATGCGTGAGGACACCCCGGCCGGCGGCAACACCCAGCGGTAGCGGCACAGATCCTTCATCTCAAACGGTGCCTTGAAGATGGGGTGGTTTCGGCTGGCAATCACCACCGCCTCGTCCGTGAGAATCGGGTAAAACGTGAACTCCTCCTCGGCGCTGCGCTGGGCGCAAATGATCATGTCCAGATGCCCGGAGCGCAGTTGCTCGCGCAGCATGTCGTCCTGACCGATGACCAGCTTCAGTGTGACCTGTGGCGAGCGCTTGAGCAGCGTATTGGTCAACTCCGGCAACAGGTATTCGGCCATGGTCGCCGCACAGCCCAGACGGATATCGCCTACCGCGCCACTGGCAAAATCGCGCACCTCACGCTGGGTCTGGGCGATGCTTTGCTGCAGCACCTTGCCCCGGGCCTGCAACAACTCGCCGACCGGCGTCAGTTTGATTCTGCGGCCATCGCGCTGAAACAGCTTGGTCCCGAAGGATTCCTCCAGTCGCTGAATGCTCTTGGTCAACGCCGGCTGGCTGCGATTGAGTCTTTCCGCTGCGCGCCCCAGATGACCAAGCTCGGCGATGGTTTCGAAATAGGTGAGGTCACGCAGGTCCATATATCAACCAAAGTTATCGATTCATGATTATTAGAAAATAGACTTGATCGATTCAGCTGTCGATACTTCGGCTCATTGGAACTGCACCCGGCACGGAAGCACCGCTCAGGACTGTCCTTTCAGGAAAAGCCAATGCTCTGGAGATCCGCGTTGCCCCGCCCCGCCTCGTTCGCCCTCGCCCAACAACCAGCGCTCATACAATGGTTGCTGCTCATTCTGATGGCCGGGAGCGCCGGCCAACTGTTCAAGTACTTCAACGTCCCCGCCGCGCTGTTTCTCGGCCCGATGCTGGTGGCGATCGGCTTCGGCGTGGCCGGGGCCAGCATTCGCTTGAACAAGCATGTGTTTCGTCTTGGGCAGGGCACGGTGGGCGTGCTGGTTGCCCACTCCATGACACTGGGCGTTCTGCTCACCGCGATGGAGTCCTGGCACGTCATGGTGTTTGCCACGGTGCTCACCGTTGCGTTAAGCCCGGTGGTGGGGATCGCCATGGCCCGCTGGGGCGGCATCCAAAGCAGCACCGCCGCGTGGGGCACTTCGCCGGGCGCGGCGTCTGCCATGGTCGCGATGTCCGAGGACTATGGCGCGGACTCCCGGGTGGTGGCGACCATGCAGTACGTACGAGTGGTGTGCGTGGTGATGGTCGGTGCGCTGGTCAGCCGGTTAATCGGCGCCGACGCCGGCGGCTCGGACGCCCACAGCACCGAGGCGCTGCTGCACGGCATGAACCTGCTGAACCTCGGTTTGAGCCTGCTGGTGATCGCAGTCGGCGTCACGCTTGGCAGTCGCTTGCCTGCCGGCGCCTTGCTCGTACCTTTGCTGCTCGGCGGCGCGCTGCAATTGAGCGGCCTGCTGCAGATCACCCTGCCCACCTGGTTGCTGGCCATTGCCTACGGTGCGATTGGCAGCTACATCGGCTTGCGCTTTGATCGCATCACCATCAACTACGTCTGGCGACGGCTGCCCGCGATGATTGCCGGCGCGCTGGTGCTGATTCTGTTGTGCGCACTGTCGGCCTGGGTCATCGCCGAGATGATGGGCAAGGATTTCCTCTCGGTGTATCTGGCCACCAGTCCGGGCGGGCTGGACGCGATGGCGATCATCGCCATCGATACTCACTCGGACGTGGGCTTTGTGCTGGCCATGCAGACGTTGCGGTTGTTCGGGGTGATTGTCAGCGGCGCGTATATCGCCCGGCAGGTTATCCGGGTCTCGCAGCGATTTGCCTGAGCGTGCCATCAGGCCTTGTGACGGGTCTGGCGTCCGGATTGAATCTTCGGCACACCTGCGCCCTCCAACGCTTCACACTCATTGGAGGAGAACGCGATGGCCACGCTGAAAATCGCCACGTTCAATATCAACGGCATCCGCGCGCGTTTGCCGATTCTGCTGCAGTGGCTGGAAACCGAAAAACCCGACATTGTTTGCCTGCAGGAGCTGAAAGCGGCCGACTCGGCCTTCCCCGCGGATGACATTCGCAACGCCGGCTATGGGGTGATCTGGCAGGGGGAACCGTCCTGGAACGGCGTAGCCATTCTTTCCCGTGACAGTGACCCACTGGAGATCCGCCGGGGTTTGCCCGGGAATGAAAAAGACAGCCACAGCCGTTATCTGGAAGCAGCGGTTCAGGGCGTGATCGTCGGCTGCCTCTACCTGCCCAATGGCAACCCTCAGCCGGGGCCGAAGTTCGACTACAAACTGGATTGGTTCGAGCACTTGATCAAGCACGCCGATTCCTTGCTTAACAGCGAGCATCCCGTGGTGCTGGCCGGTGACTACAATGTCATTCCCACCGACGAGGACATCTACAACACCCGCTCATGGCTCAAGGATGCGCTGCTGCAACCGGAAAGCCGGGAATGCTTTCAGCGGCTTCTCGACCAAGGCTGGACCGACGCCTTGCGCGCGAAATTCCCGGACGAGCGGATCTACACGTTCTGGGACTATTTCCGCAATCACTGGAAGACAAACTCAGGCTTGCGCATCGACCATCTGCTGCTGAGCAAGGGCCTGAAGCCCAAGCTCAAAAACGCGGGCGTAGACCGCTGGGTCCGTGACCTGCCCCACGCCAGCGACCATGCGCCGACGTGGATCGAGCTGAAGGTTTAATGGGGGCGTGCGGATTGAGCAACAACCCATGGTCTGTGGGAGCCAGCTTGTCGGCGAATTGCGGCGGGTCAGGCGCGATCAATGCCACGGGCACCATGCATTCGCGAGCAAGCTCACTCCCACAGCGACCGCGCCCGTTCAAGCGCATCGCCGTCGCCTGAAGAGCCGGTTCGCCAGCAAGCCGGCTCCTACAGTTAGCTTCGGTACGCGTGAGCAGCAGCGTTTTTGTCACCACCGCGCAACACCAGGCCAACGCAAAGCCCGGTAAGAGCGCGCTTGCCCGCGAAAAATCATCACCCTCGACACAACACCAACCTGACCCACCGCTGTTCGCGGGCAAGCGCGCTCCTACAGTGGAATTTCAGCAATACGGGCCCTTCGCGGCGGACACGCCCTTGTAGGAGCCGGCTTGCTGGCGAACGCGGGCGTGCAGACGCATCGCCTTCTTCTGGCGAACGCGACCGGGCAGAAGCATCGCCTTTTTCTGGCAGAGCCGGTTCGCCAGCAAGCCGGCTCCTACAGTGGTTTTCGACCATGCGGATCAGGTGCGCGGATGCCGTTCCGCGAATAGGGGTTTAACCCACCCCGACATCTTACGGCGGGCAACGGCCGTGCAGGGCCAATGCCGTTACGACCTGTTCGCCAACGCCGTCGCCAGGCTCTGTTCCAATGGCAAGACCGGCAACAGGGTCGCCTGGTAGGCGTGGTAGAGGTCCGGTTTGCCGGGCCAGATGTCGGCGCTGGGTTGGTTCTGCGGGTTCAATTCATGGCGCCAGCTGCCGTTCTCACGATCAATGAACAGCGTTTCGTTGAATTCCCAGAACGTGCGATACCAGTCCTCGTAACCTTGCTCATGAGTGCGTTGCAGCAGCGCGGCGGCGGCTGCGGCGGCTTCGGCGTGGGTCCAGTGCAGGCGGTGACGGACCACCGGACGATTCTCCCAGTCGAGGGTGTAAACGATGCCCGGTGCGCCGTCGACGTCCCAGCCAAAGCGGCAGGCGTTTTCGAATAATCCGCGGGCGTCCTCCAGCAGCCAGGCCGGCGCATCAAGGCCGGCTTTGCGTCGCGCGGCCTCCAGATGCAACACCAGTCGCGCCCACTCGAAGGCATGACCGGGCGTGGTGCCATAGGGCCGGAAACCATCGTCGGGCTTGTCGACGTTGTAGTCCCGGACGGGTTGCCATTGCAGGGTGAAGTGCTCGATTACCTGATGCTGGTTGCCGGCGGCATGCTGGTGGATGACCCGCTCGACGATGCTCAGCGCCCGGTCCAGCCAGCGGGCATCGCCAGTGACATCGGCCAGGGCGAGGAAGGCTTCGGTGCTGTGCATGTTGCTGTTGGCACCGCGGTAGTGTTCTTCGTGGCTCCAGTCACGGTCGAACGACTCGCGCATGGCGCCTTCTTCCTCGCTCCAGAAGCGCGTCGTAATCACGTGAATGGCCTGCTCCAGCAGCGCCTGAGCGCCCGGGCGGCGTGCGACCACCGCCGAGCTGGCCGCCAGCGCGACAAAGGCGTGCAGGTAAGCAGCCTTGCCTTTGTCGGCGCTGTGCTCCAGGGGCTTGTCGAACCAGCCGCCATGCTCGGCATCACGCAATGGCCCGCTCAGCGCCGCGATGCCGTGATCGACCAGCGCGGCGCAACCGGGAGTGCCGTTGATATGCGCCATGGCGAAACTGTGGGTCATGCGTGCGGTGTTCATGGTCTCGGCCACGGCATTTGCGGCGAGGCGACCATGGTCGTCCAGATTGCCGAAGCCTTGAGGCAGCCTGGCAGCCTTGGCAAACGCCAGCAGCCGATCGCCCTCCTGCGCCAGCCAGGCCTTGTGGCCCGGGGAGCGCAGCCAGCCGCTGAAATCGCGATTCACATCATCCATTGCCCTTCACCTGTGTCGTCGGCAGGTTCGGCCCGCCAGGAATTATTAGTCGTGGCGAATGATGCAAGCCGAGGGCCGTCACAGGCAAGTGAATGAGGTGAAAGGGTGCAGTCTGGAGGGCCGGCTTTAGCGGGGAAGACGTCATGCGTCACACTGCAAAACCGAGGGTGCTCAAACCGGCCTCTTCCCGGCTAAAGCCGGTCCCACTCGCGCAGCATTACGGCGTGGGACCGGCTCTGGCCAGCCACTCGCGCAGCATTACGGCGTGGGACCGGCTCTGGCCAGCCACTCACACAGCGTTGCGTGTGGGACCGGCTTTAGCCGGGGAGCTGTGTTGAAACCAGGGTCAGACGCGGAAGCGGGTGACGACCTGATTCAGTTCTGCCGCCAGCCGTGACAGCTCGTTGCTTGACGCACTGATCTGGTTTGCGCCGGACGACGACTGCATCGACAGGTCACGGATGTTGACGATGTTGCGGTCCACTTCGCGGGCGACCTGGGCCTGCTGTTCGGCGGCGCTTGCAATGACCAGGTTGCGTTCGGATATCTCGTTGATCGACGAGGTGATGCGGTGCAGCGATTCGCCGGCGCCTTGGGCCAACTCGAGGGTTTCAGTCGCGCGTGACCGGCTGACCAACATCGATTCCAGCGCTTCGCTGGAGCCGGTGCGCATGGTCGACACCATCTTGTCGATTTCCAGCGTCGATTGCTGAGTGCGGTGGGCCAATGCGCGCACCTCATCTGCGACCACGGCAAAACCGCGCCCGGACTCACCCGCGCGCGCCGCTTCGATCGCGGCGTTGAGCGCCAGCAGATTGGTCTGCTCGGCAATCGAGCGAATCACGTCGAGCACTTTGCCGATGTCCTTGGACTGATCGGCCAGGTTCTGCACCAGTGCGGAAGTGTGCTGCACGTTGCCGGACAGCGTCTGGATCGAGTTGACCGTGTCGATGACGCGGCTCTGGCCGTCGCGGGCCGCAGTGTTTGATTCGCTCGACGCCTGGGAGGTCGAAACGGCGTTGCGCGCCACTTCCTCGACCGCCGAGGTCATCTCGTTGACCGCCGTGGCCGCCTGTTCGATTTCGGCATTTTGCTGGTGCAGGCCGCGATGGCTGTCTTCGGTGACCGAATTCAGCTCGGTGGCCGCCGACGCCAGCTGGCTCGCCGAGTTGCCGATCAGGCTCAAGGTCGAACGCAGGTTGTTTTGCATCTGTTGCAACGCGCTCAACAGCCGTGTGACTTCATCTTTGCCCTCAACGCGAATGTCGTGGGTCAGGTCGCCCTTGGCCACGTATTCGGCAGCGTCCACCGCTTCCTGCAGCGGCCGGATGATGCTGCGGGTCAGCCACAGCGCCAGCACGACGGTCGCCAGGGCGGCGATCAGCACGAACACCAGCACCACGTTGCGCGACTGGCCATATTGCGCTTCAGCGGCCTTGCCTTCGAGCTCGACCTGGTGCGAGTAGAAGTCGCCGAGGTCGCCCAGTTGCGAGCCGGAATTGTCGACAGCGGTCTTCATGTCCACCAGCAGCAGCTTGTTCAGCGCCTTGAGGTCGCCGCTTTCGGCCAGCACAAAAGATTGGGTCAAACCGCGCTGGTAATCAGCCAGGGTGGAGCGGAATTTGTCGTACAGCGCCTTCTCTTCCGGGGTGTCGATGAAGGTGTCGAGGCTGGTGAGCTTCTCATTGAGGATTTTCGAACGCGCGTCCATCTGCCCTTTGTAGACGCTCACGTTTTTCGGGTCGGTGTCCAGGGCCATGCGCAACGAGATCGTGCGGATGCGCAGCATGGCTTCGCGAATGTCGTTGACCAGCCGCATGCTCGGCATCCAGTTGCTCTCGACCGCGACCTCACTTTGGCGAATCGTCGACATCTGGCTCAGCGCAAACCAGCCGAGCAATGCGACCAACAGGGAAATCAGGGTAAACCCAAGGCCGGCGCGGCGGGCGATGGTCAGATTGCGTAGGTTCATAGCTGTTGGCTCATTGTTATGGTGGCTGTATCGGCTGGCGCCATACGGGTCGGAATGTGTCGGCAGCGGTCAGGCAAAGTCGTCGTATGACTACCGCATATCGACGCCGCAGCGAGCTTCTTGAGTGTCTGACGATGAAGAATCCGAACAGCTGTTCGAGAAAACTTCGAACGCCGCCAGCTTGAGCGGTCTAGAACCCTGAGCCCGTTCGATTATTTTTGAGGAGGTTACTCATGCATCTGGAAGGTTCATGCCATTGCGGCGCCGTTGAGTTCAGCCTGAGCAGCGCGCATCCCTACCCCTATCAGCGCTGCTACTGCTCCATCTGCCGCAAGACCCAGGGCGGTGGCGGCTACGCGATAAACCTTGGCGGCGACGCCAAGAGCCTCAATGTAAAAGGCAAAGACAGCATCGCCATCTATCACGCCAAAATGCGCGACGCAGACCACCATCAGACCCATACCAGCAGCGCCGAGCGGCATTTCTGCAAGCAGTGCGGCAGCGGAATGTGGCTGTTCAGCCCGGAGTGGCCCGAATTGATCCATCCGTTTGCGTCGGCCATCGACACCCCCTTGCCAACCCCACCGGAGCACACGCATCTGCTGCTGAACTCAAAAGCTTCGTGGGTGGAGGTGGCCGCGGGGCCTAATGACCAGCAGTTTGAAGAATTCCCCGAAGAGTCTATTGCAGACTGGCACGAGCGGCTCGGTCTGACGCGGTGAGGCTAGGCCCGGCGCATTGGCGGCCATGAACGCGGGTTTGCAGGGCGCCGAGGCGGCAGAGCCGCTGCAACGCCCGTCCCGTGCGCCTGTAATTCCCTGAACCTCTCGCGCTACAGCCCACTCCCAATAAAAAGACCAAGAGGAAGTGCACATGCCACTGCATCGAGTCGCTCACCTGTCCGATCTCCAACGAGACCGCGGTTTGCAGGTGGAATTTGGCGAAACCCAGGCGCTGCTGGTACTGCACGGCGATGACGTCCGCGCCTTCCAGGCGTTCTGCCCCCATGCCGGTGCCCCCCTGGCCGATGGCGCGATCTGCAACGGTCATCTGATCTGCCCCTGGCACAAGGCGGAATTCGCGGTCGATGACGGCCACCTGTGCGAGCCGCCCGCGCTGGACGCGTTAATTCGATATCCCACTCAAGTCATCGACGGTCAGATCCATGTTGATGACCAACTCATGGTTGCGCCTGAGCCCACGCAAACGAAAGATGCCAGGCGCTTTGTGATCATCGGCGCCGGGGCGGCCGGCACCGCTGCGGCGTGTGCGCTAAGGGAAAAAGGTTTCACCGGTGAGCTGTTGCTGATCGACAGAGAAGCAGCGCCAGCATACGACCGCACGGCGCTGAGCAAATTTGTGCTCTCGTCGGACATGGCACCGGATGAGGTGCCGGCCCTTCGCGAGGAGGACTTTTACCAGCGCCAGCGGATCGAGCGGATTCATGGCGAAGTCATGAAGCTGGACGCACTCAATAAGCGCCTGACCCTGGCCGACGGCCGCCGCTTTGACTACGACGCGGCGTTGGTCACCACCGGCGGCGAACCGCGTGCGTTGTCTCTTCAGGGTGCGGATCTGCCTCAGGTGCTGACTCTGCGCTGCCGTGATGACGCCAGCCGGATACTTGCGACGATCAAGCCCGGCGATCATGCGTTGATCGTTGGCGACAGCTTTATAGGACTCGAAGCCGCATCGGCGCTGCGCACCCAGGGCGTGCAAGTGACCGTTCTTGCCCGCCATGAGGTGCCTTTCGCGAGCCAGCTGGGTGAGCGCATCGGCAAGGCGCTGCGCACGCTCCATGAGCAAAACGGCGTGCTGTTCCGCACCCATGTCGATGTCAGCCGATTTGAAGGGGACCAACAGGCTGGCAGCAACGTGCTGCGCACGGCGGTGTTGAGCAACGGAGAACGGTTACCGGTGGACCTGGCGTTGATCGGCGTGGGCGTGAACCCGGTGACGCACTTCATTGACGGCATCGAGCGACAGGACGACGGTTCACTGGCCGTTGATGGCGGCATGCGCGCCGGCAAAGACCTCTGGGCCGCGGGTGACATCGCCACCTTCCCGCTCAACAAGCGACCCTCGCGCATCGAACATTGGCGCCTTGCCCAGCAGCAGGCGCGTATCGCTGCAGGCAACATGCTGGGCGAGAAACAGCACTACCACGACGTGCCGTATTTCTGGACCTACCACTTTGAAAAACGCATCGACTATTTGGGCCATGCCGAGGAATGGGACGAGATCCACTACCTCGGCGAACCTGAGCGCTTCGATTTTCTGGCGCTGGTGTGCAAGCAGGGCCTGGTCGCGGCCGTCATCAGCTGCGAACGGGAAAGACCGACAGCGATGCTGGCCGAACGCCTGAAGCATCCTTTGTTCAAAGACGAAGCACTGATGCTGATCGAGCGGTTCGGGGCTTGAACCGCCGCTGCATCACTGGCTTAAAACCATTCATTCATTCATCCAAAACCGGAGGCCACCATGCCTAAAGAATCCACCCGTGAAGACCTTGACCACAAACCTGAAAACGCCGGGAAGGTGGGCGAAGAACACAAGCAGGCCAATCAAAGCGGCGAACAGCAGCGCCCGCCCGAGCGCGAACACCCGGCTGACGAAACCGACGACAAGCCATGAGGGCCTGATGGACCTGGCTAGCCGCGACTGGCGGCCTGCCGGGGTTGTTCTTGCTGCGGGTCTCGGCGGGCGGACTCGGTCTGCGACGCTTTATCTACCTTCAGCCACCATGCCTCTCCGCGGCTGGGGTATTGAACGTAAAAAGGCTGCCCCATTTCGGGTGTCGTGATGGAAATGCTGCGGTCCCAGGCCAGCGCCAGAATCCGCTCGAAGGGTTCGTGCCAGGCGTGCATGGCCAGGTCGAACGTGCCGTTGTGGATCGGCAGCAGCCATTTGCCGCGCAGGTCGATGTGCGCCTGCAACGTCTCTTCGGGTTGCATGTGCACATCCGGCCAGTCGACGTTATAAGCCCCGGTCTCCATCAGGGTCAGGTCGAACGGCCCGTATTGCTCGCCGATCAGTTTGAAGCCGTCGTGGTAGCCGGTATCGCCGCTAAAGAAGATGCGCTGCTCATCGGCGAGCATCACCCACGAGGCCCAGAGCGTCTGGTTGCCATCGCGCAAGGTGCGGCCCGAAAAATGCTGGGCCGGCGTTGCCACGAACCGAATACCGTGGATGTCCGTCGACTCCCACCAGTTAAGCTGCTGGACCTTGTGGGCCGGTACGCCCCACTCGATCAGCGCATCCCCAACCCCCAATGGCGTAATGAAATGCTCGGCCTTGTCCTTCAGGGCCAGGACGGTCATGTGGTCGAGATGGTCGTAGTGGTTGTGGGAGAGGATCACGGCTTTCAGCGGCGGCAGGTCGTGGAGGCTAATCGGTGGCTGATGGAAACGCTGGGGACCTGCCCATTGCACCGGTGAAGCACGCTCGGCAAACACCGGGTCGGTCAGGAAATAGCCACCGCGCAGTTTCAGCAATACAGTGGAATGCCCCAGCCGATACACCGTGTTGTCAGGCGCTGCGAGCAATTGCTGACGCGACAACGGCTGCACCGGAATTTCCCCGGCCGGGCGCGTGTGACGTGGCTTGTTGAACAGGGCGTTCCAGAAAATGCGCAGGGTTTTAAGGGTGCCGGAGCGCGCCATTGGCTTGCGATTGAAATAACGGCCTTCCCGCTGAGTCAAAACAGGTAACGCAGGCGTGGTGTCGAGGTTTTTTTCAATCGTGGCCATGAGGCTGACTCCATGAAACGGGTGGGAGTGAAGAGCTAGAAGCTGCAAGCTGCAAGCTGCAAGCTGCAAGCTGCAAGTGCGAAGCGGGTAGCGTATGGATAATCGCTGCCACACGCTTGAAGCTTGAAGCTTGATGCTTGAAACTTAACCCTGCACCTACACTACACAGTGTAGTTTCAAGCTTGCACGATCAGGAAAGGGAAGTAAACTGCTCGGTGTAATTTTCTTGCCGGGCCGTTGAGTCGCCCCGTCTTATCTCACAGAAGCGAATCCATGACTGTCCCATTGCGATTAACCGACCGAAAGCGCGAAGCCATTGTTCAGGCGGCGATTGCCGAATTCCGCGACAACGGGTTCGAGGTTACGAGCATGGACCGGATCGCCGCGCGTGCGGAAGTCTCCAAGCGTACCGTCTACAACCATTTTCCCAGCAAGGAAGAACTGTTTTCGGAAATGCTCCATCGTCTCTGGTCCACCGCTGCGGCTCAGGCCGATACCACCTACAAACCCGGCGTCCCGCTGCGTGACCAGCTCCGTGAGTTGCTCGACGCCAAAATGAAAACCCTCGGCGACAGCAACTTCATCGACTTGGCGCGAGTGGCCATCGGCGCGACGATTCACTCCCCGGAACGCGCGCAAACATGGGTCAGCCGGCTCAATCAACGCGAAGAGACCTTTACCGTGTGGGTACGCGGCGCTCAACAGGACGGTCGCCTGAAGGCTGTCGAGCCCGTATTTGCCGCGTCACAGATTCACGCCTTGCTCAAGGCATTTGCCTTCTGGCCGCAAGTCACCCTCAACGAACCGCTGCTGCCCCCCGACAAACAACGGGAGGTGGTGGAATCAGCGCTGGACCTGTTTCTCTGTTGGTATGAAGTGAAGACGCCCCAGACTCGGGTTTAATCCATCGACGCCGTGACTCGCTCGACAATCTGGCGACGCGCCAGCAAACCCGGCATGGCACGATCAGTCGCAACGGCCAGCACATTGGCCGGTGCGGTGTCCGGACGGCCTGAATCAAAAGGCGGTGCCGGGGCGTATTCCAGCTGAAGCTGAATGGTCCGCGACTTATCCGCATCGAACACTTCGCCGATCAAGGTCAGGGCGAAATCAATGCCCGCCGTCACACCGCCGCCTGTCATGAGATTCCCGTCACGGACCACGCGCTCTTTCACCGGGATCGCGCCGAACTGCTCCAGCAGCGAATGAGACGCCCAGTGGGTTGTGGCGGGCCGGCCCTTCAAAAGCCCGGCGGCGCCGAGCACCAGCGCACCGGTACAGACCGACGTGATGTACTGGGCGGTAGAGGCCTGGTGCCGGATGAACGCCAGGGTTTCCGGGTCCTCCATGAGGGCATCGACCCCTACCCCACCCGGTACGCAGATCACATCGAGGTCGGGGCAGTCGGCGAAGGTAACGGTTGGCACCAGTGTCAGGCCTGTGCTGGACAGCAGCGGCTCAAGGTCTTTCCAGACCAGGTGCACGACCACGCCGGGCATGGTGGCGAAAACATCGTAAGGCCCGGTCAGGTCCAGTTGCTGGACTTTCGGGAAGACCAGCAGGCCGATATGCAGGGTCATGGCGTGTTCCTTGTTGTGAAGAGTGTGGTCTGAAAAGTGGTGAAAAGGTGCGGGTGAGCTCGGGCTCACCAGGCAGCCATTGGACGAATGCACTCTAACGAGCTAGCCTCTGGCGGATACGCCATAAAACCCACAATTCACGCCAATCTTCTGACCGAGGCCGTCATGCCCCATCAACCCAGGCCGGTACACGTGCTGGCTTTTCCCAGCGTCCAGCTACTGGATGTCACCGGACCGCTGCAGGTGTTTGCCTCGGCCAATCAGCAGGCGCTTGAAGCCGGGATCAAAACGCCTTACCGGCCTGAAGTGATTGCCCGTGAAGACGGCAGCATCACGTCTTCAGCCGGCCTGGGCCTGGTGACTCATCCGCTCCCAACCAGCGCGTCGGATACGTTGATCATCGCGGGCGGCGGCGGGGTTCATGCTGCGTCGCTGGACCCGCAACTGCTGGAATGGATACGGACTCAAGCGGCCAGTGCACGACGTGTGGCGTCAGTCTGTACCGGCGCTTTTTTGCTCGCCGCGGCCGGTGTTCTGGACGGCCATCGAGTGGTCACGCATTGGGACAGTTGCGACGTGCTGGCCCAGCGTTTCCCGGCCCTGCGCGTTGACCCGGACCCAATCTTTATCAACGAGGGCAGTCTGTGGACCTCGGCCGGGGTGACGGCGGGGATCGACCTGGCGCTGGCAATGGTCGAGGCGGACCTGGGACGCGACATCGCGCTGGCTGTCGCGCGGGACTTGGTGGTGTTTATGAAGCGCCCTGGTGGGCAGTCGCAATTCAGCACGGCACTGTCAATGCAGCACCAGACGCGGGATCAAAACAGCCGCTTCCGCGATCTTCACGCCTGGATCCTCGAAAACCTGACCAGCGACCTGTCGGTGGCCTCCCTGGCGGCGCAGGTCGGAATGAGCGAGCGCAGCTTTGTCCGCCACTACCGAGCTCACACCGGCAACACCCCCGCGCGGGCCATCGAACAATTGCGCGTCGAAGCGGCCCGGCGCCTGCTGGGCGACAGTACCCTGCCGATCAAGCGCATCGCCGATAGATGCGGATTTGGCACTGAAGAGACGTTGCGGCGCAGTTTCATGCGCGCCGTGTCGGTGACACCGCAGGCGTATCGGGAGCGGTTCAGCACGCAATGAATCCGTGATCGTGATCCCTGTCTAGAAATTAACTTTCATAAATTGAAATCTCAAACCTGTTTCGTGTAAGTTACTTTCCACCACGAAATCAGAGATAACAATAATGACCTCCTGTGATCGTCCTGCCCCTGCACTCATTTCGCCGTTTATGGCGCTTGCGACACCCACTGCCGAGATCGTTTTCAACGTTTGCGTGCGCACCGGCTAGCCCCGGCGCCATTCAAGCCCTGACCTCTTCTTTCTCAGCAAGGAATCCGTTGCATGCCTCCGTCAACCGGCCTGTCTCTGTTGGTCTATGCCGCCGTCGCGATCATCGCCTTGATCGTGCTGATTGCGCGCTTTCGTCTTAATCCGTTCATTGTCATCACGCTGGTCTCGGTCGGCCTTGCGCTGGTCGCCGGGATGCCGGCCAATGCCGTCGTCGCCTCCTACGAGGGCGGCGTCGGCAAGACGCTGGGGCACATCGCCCTGGTCGTCGCCCTGGGCACCATGCTTGGCAAGATGATGGCCGAGTCCGGCGGTGCCGAGCAGGTGGCGCGCACGCTGATCGACCGCTTCGGCGAGCGCAATGCACACTGGGCCATGGTCTGCATCGCCTTTCTGGTGGGGCTGCCGCTGTTCTTCGAAGTCGGCTTCGTGCTGCTGGTGCCCATCGCGTTCACCGTCGCGCGCCGGGTCGGCGTGTCGATTCTGATGGTCGGCCTGCCGATGGTCGCCGGCCTCTCGGTGGTCCACGCGCTGGTCCCGCCCCACCCTGCCGCCATGCTCGCGGTGCAGGCCTACCAGGCGTCGGTCGGCCAGACCCTGTTCTACGCCATTCTCATCGGCATCCCGACGGCGATCATTGCCGGCCCGGTGTACGCGCGCTTTATCGTGCCGCGCATCCACCTGCCCGATGAAAACCCGTTGGCAAAGCAATTTCTCGACCGCGAACCCCGCGCGCAGTTGCCCGGCTTCGGCATCACCATGGCGACGATCCTGCTGCCAGTGCTGCTGATGCTGCTGGGTGGCTGGGCGAACCTGATTTCCACCCCGGGCAGTGGCTTCAACAGTTTCCTGCTGTTCATCGGCAACTCGGTCATCGCCCTGTTGCTGGCGACGTTGCTTAGCTTCTGGACGCTGGGCATCGCCCAGGGCTTCTCCCGAGACTCGATCCTCAAGTTCACCCAGGAGTGCCTGGCGCCCACGGCCAGCATCACCTTGCTGGTGGGCGCTGGCGGCGGTCTGAACCGTATTCTGGTAGACAGTGGCGTGACCAACGAGATTGTCGGCCTGGCACAGGATTTTCATCTGTCGCCGCTGCTGATGGGCTGGCTCTTTGCGGCCTTGATGCGCATCGCCACCGGTTCTGCAACGGTGGCGATGACCACGGCGTCCGGCATCGTTGCCCCGGTGGCGCTGGGCCTCGGCTATCCCCACCCCGAACTGCTGGTGCTCGCGACCGGTGCGGGCTCGGTAATCTTTTCCCACGTCAACGACGGCGGATTCTGGCTGATCAAGGAGTACTTCAACATGACGGTGGCACAGACTTTCAAAACCTGGACCGTGCTGGAAACACTGATTTCAGTCATCGCCTTCATGCTCACCCTCGGGCTGGCGCAGGTCATCTGAGTGGACATTCTTTACCAGATCCGCGCGCGTCAGGACTCCTTCAGTGCTGGCGAAGGCCGCATCGCCCGGCTCATCCTGAGCGACGTGGCGTTCGCTGCGAGCGCCAGCCTTGAGGATCTCGCCACCCGTGCCGAAGTCAGCAGTGCGACGCTGTCGCGCTTCGCCCGTACCGTCGGCTGCAAGGACCTGCGCGATTTGCGCCTGCAACTGGCCCAGGCCAGCGCCGTGGGCAGCCGCTTTTTGGCCTCGGGGAAAGCGCCGGAGCAGTCCGCTTTTTTCACCCAGATTGTCGGCGATATCGAGACGACGCTGCGCCAGCACCTGGCCGGTTTCGATGAGTCGCGGTTCCAGGCCGCCGTGTCATTGCTGACGCCGGCGCGGATGATTCACAGCTTCGGGATGGGCGGCGCTTCCAGCCTGTGCAGCGAGGAACTGCAAACCCGCCTGGTGCGCCTCGGCTACCCGATAGCGGCGAGCCGCGATCCGGTGATGATGCGCCTGATTGCCGCGACCCTTGGCCCCGAGCACAGCATCATTGTCTGTTCGCTCAGCGGCCGCACCCCGGAATTGCTCGACGCCATGGAGCTGGCACGCAGCTACGGCGCGAAGATTCTCGCCATCACCCTGCCCGGCTCGCCCCTGGCTGCGTTGGCGGATGTGCTCTTGCCATTGCAGATCGCTGAAACCCAATTCATCTATAAACCCACGGCGGCCCGCTACGGCATGCTGCTGACCATCGACGTACTGGCGACCGAACTGGCGCTGACCGCGCCCGACGCCAACCGCGAGCGGCTGCGGCGGATCAAGCTGGCGCTGGACGACTATCGCGGCGGCGACGACCTGCCCCTTGGAGACTGACCCCATGCTTTACGACCTGATCATTCGCGATGCGCTGGTGATCGACGGCAGTGATTCGCCGGGCTACCGAGCCGACGTGGCGATTCGCGACGGACGCATCCAGCGCATCGGCGACCTGCACGACGTCTCCGCCAGCGAAGAGCTCAACGCCGCGGGGCGGGTGCTGGCGCCGGGCTTCATTGACGTTCATACCCACGACGACACGGTGGTGATTCGTCAGCCCCAGATGCTGCCGAAGATCACCCAGGGCGTGACCACCGTGATTGTCGGCAACTGCGGCATCAGCGCGTCGCCGGTGTCACTGGCGGGCGACCCACCGGACCCGATGAACCTGCTCGGCCCTGCGGCGGCGTTCGCTTACCCGCGCTTCATCGACTACCGCAACGCGGTGGACGCGGCAAAGCCTGCAGTCAACGTGGCGGCGCTGATTGGCCACACCGCGTTGCGCAGTAATCACATGGATGACCTGATGCGCACGGCACGCCCGGAGGAGATCAGCGCCATGCGCGCGCAGTTGCGCGAAAGTCTGGCCGACGGTGCCTTGGGGCTGTCCACCGGGCTGGCTTACGCCTCGGCTTACTCGGCCGAAACCGATGAGGTCAAGCAACTGGCCGAGGAGCTGACGGCGTTCGGCGCGGCGTACACCACGCACTTGCGCAGCGAGTTCGAGCCGGTGCTGGAGGCCATGGACGAAGCATTCCAGATCGGCCGGCATGCCAAAGCTCCAGTGGTGATTTCCCACATGAAGTGCGCGGGCGCTGGCAACTGGGGCCGCAGCCCGCAACTGCTGGCCGCCCTGGAAAACGCCGCATTGACACACCCGGTAGGCTGCGACTGCTACCCCTATGCGGCCAGCTCTTCGACGCTGGATTTGAAACAGGTTACCGATGCGTTTCGGATCACCATCACCTGGTCGACGCCGCACCCGAATCAGGGAGGGCGTGACCTGACGGACATCGCCGCTGAGTGGGGACTTTCACTGGTGGAGGCTGCGCGCAGACTGCAACCCGCAGGCGCGGTGTACTACGGCATGGACGAAAACGACGTACAGCGGATCATGAAGCATCCGCTGTCGATGATCGGCTCGGACGGACTGCCGGAGGATCCGTTTCCACACCCACGGCTGTGGGGGGCGTTCCCCCGAGTACTCGGGCATTTCAGTCGCGACCTTGGACTGTTTCCGCTGCACACCGCCGTGCACAAAATGACCGGGCTCACCGCCACGCGCTTCGGGCTACACCAGCGCGGTTTGGTGCGGGAGGGCTACTGGGCGGACCTGGTGTTATTCAACCCGGAAACGGTACGTGACGTGGCTGATTTCAAAGAGCCCAAGCGTGCAGCCGAGGGTATCGATGCGGTGTGGGTCAATGGCCATTTGGGTTATGCAGAAGGCAAGCCCCAGGGCGAGCGGCAAGGAAGGTTCCTGCCACGCAGCGGGTCGTTGGTGGAGGGGTTCGGGTTATTGAAATGATCTGGATCACGATTGCCCGCGGTGCGGGTCTATCGCCTGGATTAGACCTGTGGGAGCGCGCTTGCCCGCGATGCAATCTATCTGTTGTCGCTGCATGGCCTGACACAACCCATTCGCGGGCAAGCGCGCTCCTACAATGTGTGAGCGCCCCGGGATACGGTTTCTACCCTACCCGAAAATCCCTGCCGAACGCAGGTCCGTAGGAGATCCCCCGTCGTCCAGACGCCGCGCTGTCGCGCAGCAAACATGGGTGCGTCTACGCTTAGACGTGCCCACGGGAAAGAGACCGTAGCCCGCACTGGTGTGTAAGCACCCGAGTA